>Ga0066673_10000367_pt1 | contig 12684 bp, 8 predicted proteins | sample GraSoiAngelo_122_FD_62302 | JGI IMG/M metagenome (GOLD analysis project Ga0066673, IMG submission 62302) | Grasslands soil microbial communities from the Angelo Coastal Reserve, California, USA - 14_0927_02_20cm | ecosystem: Environmental > Terrestrial > Soil > Grasslands | place: USA...
GCCGTCCGCTGCAGCTTCTCGCAGAGCTCGCGGCGCACGCGGGCGCGGAATCGCTCGAGCCGCATGGTGACCGCGCTCTTCCCGACTCCCATGCGGTCGGCGATCTCGCGGGCCGACAGGGTGCCGTCGAGGTAGAAGAGCCGCACGGTCTCCTTCTCGGGGCCCTCGCGGAGATTGTCGATCACCTCGCGCACCGCCCGCAGCTCGGCCTCGCGCTCGAGCTGGGCGCTCACCTCGGGGACGCTGTCCTCGGCGAGGCGCGACTCCCGCATCGCCTCCTCGACGGCGCGGACATGGGTCGCGCGCGAGGTCAGGTACGAGCGAGCGCGGTTCCTGGCGATGGTGAACAGCCAGGCGGAGAAGCGCTCGGGGTCCTTCAAGCCCTTGAGGGCGCGGAACGCTCGCACGAACGACTCCTGGACGACGTCGTCCACCTCGTCGCCGTCCAGCTCCGAGAACGTGGCGGCGATCCGCTGCACGGCCGTCCGGTAACGGCGGTAGAGCTCCTCCTCGGCCTCGCGACCAGGCGAACCTTCGCGCAGCGCCCGGGCAACCAGCTCGGCGTCCGTCAGCGGACGCGGGACGAGCTTGAGGAGCGGAGCAACCTCGCCCACGACCTTCGGGAGGAGGCGGAAGCTCTGGGTGACGGACGACTCGGCCGGGCTCTCGGGGAGGATTCGCGCGTTCGCGTTCGCGGTGGGCATGGCTACTAGCAGCCCGCGTGCCCATGCCAAAGAAACGGCGGTTCCCGAGTGAAATCGCGATTTTGTCGCACACTGTAGGCTGCTGTAGGACCCCGCCACCGCGACATGGATGTCAGGGCGGCCGAGCCCGCCGACGCGCTTGCGCGCTCCTGTCGTTGAGCTAGGTTGCCGCGGATCCCGTGCTTCTCGGCGCCGTCAACGACAAAGCCCTCGCCAACCTCGGCTGGAGCTCGCTCTGCTCGGAGCTCGCTCACCGCGCCCGCACTCCGATGGGCAAGGAGAGATGTCGCTCCCTCGTTCCCGGAGATTCCGAGGAGGAAGCCGCCCGCCGCCTCGCCCGGGTAGAGGAAGCAAGGGAGCTCCGCCGTCTCGACCGCGAGGTACCGCTCGCCGATGCCCTCGACGTGCGGCCGGCCCTGGGCCGGGCCGCTCGCGAAGGGACCCTGGAGCCACACGAGCTTCTCGCCATCGCCCGGCTGATCCGCGCCGCCGTCTCCGCGCGGCGGTTCTGCTTGCCGCTGCGCGATCGAGTCCCGCTCCATGCGGAGCTGGCCGAGACCTTGAGCGACTTCGAGCCGCTCGCCCAGGAGCTGGAGCGCGCCTTCGACCCGGCCGGCAAGCTGCTCGATACCGCGAGCCCGCTCCTCGCCGAGCTGCGCGAGCGGTCCCGCGGGCTTCATCGGAGCATCAAGGCCCGCCTCGAGGAGATGCTGAAAGACGAGGAGGTCGTGGGGATGCTCCGCGACGCCTACTACTCGGTGCGCGGCGACCGCTACGTCGTTCCGCTGCGGGCCGAGCACAAGACCCACCTTCCCGGCATCGTGCACAACGCCAGTGGAAGCGGGCAGACGCTCTTCGTAGAACCACAAGAACTGGTCGAGCTGGGCAACCAGCTCACCATTGCCGACGCTTCTGCGCTGGAAGAGGAGCAGCGCATCCTGGGCGAGCTGTCGGGCGCGGTGGGCCGGCGCGCCGAGGCCCTCGCTCGCGACGTCGAGACCCTCGCGACGCTCGACGAGACCCTCGCGGGAGCGCGCCTCGCAGACGATCTTTCCGCGGCCCCTCCTCGCCTCGCCGATGCCACGCGGGAGAGCTTCCGTCTTTCGGCGGCGCGCCATCCCCTCCTCGTTCTGCAGATGAACGCGCGAGGCCGCGGCGGATCGGTCATCGCCAACGACATCGAGCTTCCCGCGCCCGCTCGCGCCCTGGTCGTCTCCGGTCCCAACGCTGGCGGCAAGACGGTGACCATCACCGCGGTCGGGCTCTCGGCGTTGATGGCCCGCGCGGGATTGCCGGTGGCCGCCGCGGAAGGGTCGCGGATGCCGCTCTACCGGACCGTGTACACGGCCATCGGAGACGAGGGAGACCTCTCCCGCGATCTGTCGACGTTCACGGCCCACCTCACCTCGCTTCGCCACATCCTCGAGGCAGCCGGTCCGGGGACGCTGGTCCTCATCGACGAGATCGCCGCGGATACCGACCCGCGCGAAGGCGCCGCCATCGCCGCGGCAGCGCTCGAGAAGCTGGTCTCTGCCGGAGCGCAGGTCCTCATCACCACCCATCTGGAAGAGCTCAAAGCGCTGGCGCTCAGCGACGACCGGTTTGCCTCCGCGAGCGTCGGCTTCGATGTCGACAAGCTGGCACCGACCTATCGCCTGCGCATGGGCGAGGTGGGGCGCAGCTCCGCCATCGAAATCGCAGCGCGCGTCGGATTACCCGCTGACGTCTGCGCCCGGGCCAAAGAGATCCTGGGCGGAGGGAGCTCGGCGCTGGCCTCGGCCCTGGAGCGCCTGGAAGCGGAACGGGCGGCCGCGTCTCGCGCCCGCGCCGAGGCGGAAGCCGTGCGCAAGAGCCTCGCGGAGGAGCGCGAAACGATGCAGGCGGAGATCGAGGCGCTTCGTGCCGCGGAGCGCGAAGTGCGTTCCGGAGCGCGTGCCGAGCTGGTGGAAGATCTCGCCCGGCGCAAGCAGCAGATCGCGGAGATGGTCGCCCAGCTCCAGGCGGCGCCGGCGCTCGCCCGGGCGGTCGAGGCACAGCAACAGATCGCCCGCCTCGAGGCGGAGGAAGAGCGCGAGGTGGCACGCGAGGAGGTCCGTGCCGAGGACGCCGCCGCAGCAGCCGGAGGCGAAATCCGGCCGGGTGCCCCGGTGCGTCACGCCAGGCTCGGCGTGGAGGGAACGGTCATCGAGGTCGACGAAGCGGGCGCGCTCGTCCAGATAGGTGCGCTGCGAACCAAGGTGGCGCGCGCAGACCTCGTGCCGCTCGCGCGCAAGCCGAAGGGCGACGCGGCTGGCTTCCGCAAGACCGCCCGGGAAAAGATCGCTCGCGCGGAGGCCGTGCGGGCCGCTCCGGCGAGCACGGTCATCCGGCCGCTCGACGTCCGGGGGTTGCGTGTCGACGAAGCGCTGCGCGCGCTGGAAGAGGAGCTGGACCGGCGGTTACGGGAAGGCGCCGAGGAAGTGCAGGTGCTGCACGGTCATGGGTCGGGCGCGCTGAAAGCAGCCATCCGGGAGCATCTCGCGCGCAGTCCCTACGTGCGCAGGGCGCGGGCAGGCGCTTCACACGAAGGCGGTGACGGCGTCACCGTCGCCGAGCTGCGCGGGTAGAAACGACCCTCGGAGCGCCGCCAGGCGCTCCGAGGGGCAATGCAGGATGAAGAAGAAAGTGCTTCGATCAGCCGGCGATGGAGCAAACACCGGCGAGGCAAATCAGACCGGCGCAGCAGGTCGCTCCCGTGCTGCAGTCTCCGGTCTCAGGCAAGCAGACAGGAGGAGGCGGCGGCGGAGGCGGCTGCGGCGGAGCCTGCGGGTCGCACGCGCCCGGGTAGTCCCCATGCGCGATGTGAGCCCGCACGGCCGACTTGCCGACCCGGATCGTGTGCTCATTGCAATGGTTGCCGGGCGGAATGTGGCAGATGGTCACCTTGCAGTTCGCATCGTCGTCGTCGGACTTCGACGACATGCTGAACGAGTGCGACGACAAGCTCTTCGACTGGTCGTGGTCGTCGTCGGAACCCTTGCACTCGTCGTCGTCCTTGTCGTTCGACTTGACGCTGAGCGAGGACTTGTCAGCGGACTTGTCGTGATCCCCCGACTCGTCGCACTCGTCCTTGTCGTCGCCCTTGCTCGACGCGTCATACCGGCCGTCCGCCTTCGACATCGCGGACGTGTCCGACCTGGACGTCAGCGCGGTGCCGCTCGGAGCGCCGCCGCACGCCGACAGCAGCGCTGCCGAGAAACACATCACACTGATAGAAATCCATCGCGACTGCATTGGAAAAACCCCCCGTAGATGTAGGATTCGTTAAGAGATTCGACTCAGCCGACCATTTCTGCTCGTGCGCTTGGATCGCTGGCCAGGTGGCCCCCCGCCACCGGCCATTCCGTCTGTAGTACAGCGATCCCCCCCGTGCGCATTCCGCAGCCCCCTGAAGTCAGCCTGCACTGCAAAGCTACAAGGCACCCTAGATCGGGTCCCTGGGGCGGGGAAAGGGTCACTCTGTAAGGAGAAGTGCGACCGGCAGGGACGCCAATGCATCCTCTACGCGGATAACGCCGTCCTTGACGACACATCGCTCACCCGTGAAGGCATCGGTGAGAGCTTGGCCTTCCTGCGCGAACGGGACGCGGACGGTAGTGTCGCCGAATGCGGTCGCCGGCAACAGTCCTTTGGAGTCGAGAAGGCCGGCGACGAGCCTCGGCGCAATGCAGATCGCCGTCCCGCCTTCCTTTTCCCGGCGGGCAAACGCCACGAGGCGCTCGGCGCGATTCCCCTGGGGTTCGAGCGGCAGATATTCGCCATCTCCGAAAATACCCGGGTTGTCGCGCCGCGTTCGCAAGCCCGACTGGGTGAGGAAGAGCTTGATGCGGCCATCGGGCCAGGATTGGTAGAGCTCGCGGGCAAGCTCTGCGCGGGGTTTCTGGTCGTCCCGCACCTCCTGGAGGATGCGGTTGCGGGTCTCGAAATCGACGGGCCTGCGATTGTCCGGGTCGACGAGCGAAAGGTCCCACAGCTCGCTGCCCTGGTAGATGTCCGGCACGCCCGGGGAGGCGAGCTTCAACACCAGTTGCGATAGCGAGTTATGGGCGCCGACGAGCCCGATCTTGTCGGCGAACGGCAAGAAAGACTTCCAGAAGGCGTGCTTGGGGGGAAGCGCGAAGAGGTCCTTCACGAACGCCTGGACCGCGTCCTCCCAGCTCCGGTCTTCCTGGATCCAGCTGGTGTTGACCTTCGCTTCCTTGACTGCCTTGAACATGTACTGCGAAAGGCGCTGCGAGAGCGATTCCATCTCCGCGGGCGGAGGCAGCGCGCCGGCATGGCCGTTCGGCCATACCCCGACCAGGGTCTGGAAGAAGAGCATCAGCTCGTTCCGATCGGGCGCCTTGCGGCCGTCGACGTCGCGGAGGAGTCCGTCGACCTTGCGCGTCCAGGAGGAGAGCGCGGACGCCCAGTCCTTCGGCATCTCGGAGAGGCCGTCGATGCGCGTGCGCACGTCCTCGCCGCGCTTGGTGTCGTGGGTCGAGGTGGCGAGCAGTGTGCGCGGAAAGGACCGTGCGCGGTGCTCGTTGAAGGCATGGAACTGCTGGACGGTTACGCCGAATCGATTCGGCTCGCCTCCCACCTCGTTCAGCGAAAGCAACCGGTTGTAAACGTAGAAGACCGTGTCCTCGAGGCCCTTGGCCATCACCGGTCCGAGGACCTGCTGCAACTTGATGACGAAGGCGAGCTGGAGGGGACGCTCCGACTCCTCGACGTAGTCGGCGAACTTCTGCAGGAGGATGTCGGCGATGAAATCGTAGATCGACGCGTTCTCGGCCGGGTTTCGCCGCTTGGCGCAGGCGACGGCCTGCAGCACGTACTTGCGATCGCTCTCGTCGACCGTGCCGTCGTCGCCGACGTACGTTCGATACACCGGGAAGCAGGCAACCACTTCGATGAGCGCCGCGCGCAGGGAGTAGAGCGTGAAGTCCCGCGTCCAGCGATTGGCCTCGGAGATGCGGTTGAGCTGCCGCGCGAGGAGGTTCATCTCGGAGGCGAGCGCCGTGTAGAGGATGAGCTTCTTCTTCTGGTAGACGAGCTCGTCGAAGTCGATGCGTCCGCCGATGTAGCGCGAGTAGATCTTGTCCATCGCGTCGCGCGCGCCGGGATCGACGAAGAGCCCGTTCACCTGGTTGAGGAAGTCGTATCCGGTGGTGCCGCGCACCGCCCACGACTCGGGCAGCCGCTCGGTGCCGGCGAGGATCTTCTCCGCCACCACGAAAACCGGCTTGTAGAGCGGCGAGGCCTGCCCGGCGGTGGCAATCTCGCGGCCGAGCTCGTCGCGGACGACCAGCTCCATCTCCTTCCAGTCCTCGCCGCGGCCTTCGACGAGCACGCGCGCGCGGTCGAGGATGTGGGAGTCCTGGAGCAGACGGAAGTAGCGTGTCGGGTAGGCGAGCCCGTCGGGATGGTCGACGCGGAAGCCCGTCACCAGGCCCCGGGCGAGGAACTGCAGCGGAAGGCGATGCGCCTCCTCGAAGACCGCGGGATCCTCGACGCGGATGGCGGCGAGGGAGTTGATGTCGAAGAAGCGCCGGTAGTTGATCTCCTCGGAGGAGACGCGCCAGTGGGCGAGGCGGTACGCCTGGGCGGCGAGGAGCTTGTCGAGCAGGTCGAAGCTGCGCGGCTTTCCCGGGACGCCCGAGTAGAGCGCGACGTTCTCCTCGAGGTGCTGGCGGATGCGTGGGTCGGTCGCGCACAGGGCCGCCACGCGGCGCTTGATGACTTCCTTCTCCCGGCGCCGTTCGTCGAGCCGGTCGGGATCCTGCTCGTGCCGGGTCGGCAGGTGCTCGATGGCGGTGAGAATGCTCTTCAGCTCGTCGAGCGACGGGTCGCCGCGGGGAAGACGCGCCTCCAGGTCCGCGAGCCGGTACGAGAGGATCTCGCCGTAGCTGCGCGGGCTGAGCGGGAAGACGTGATCGAAGTAGGTGATCTGGAAGTTCCCGTTGAGCAGCCGGAGCTTCAGCTCGCCGCGCTCCAGGACCGCCCCGTAGCGGTCGCCGAGGATGGGGACCAGCACCTTGTCCTCGAGCTCCTCCTTGACCGGGTGCCATTCGACGTCGAAGAAGCGCGCCGCCCGGGCGGAAGGGCCGTTCTCCAGCAGGTCCATCCACAGCGAGTTGCCGGACCCGATCCCCATGTGGTTCGGGACGATGTCGAGGACGTGTCCAAGCGACTTGTCGCGCGCGGCCGCGCACATCGCGGCGTGGTCCTCGGCCGTGCCGAGCTCGGGGTTCAGCTGCTGGTGGTCGAGGACGTCGTAGCCGTGGTTCGAGCCGGCGGCGGCGCGCATGTACGGCGAGGTGTAGAGGTCGGTGATCCCGAGATCCTCCAGGTATCCGGTGATCGCCGCCGCGGCGCGGAACCCGAAACCGCGGTGCAGCTGCACCCGGTAGGTCGCGAGCGGCAAGCGAGCAACCGACAGCTCGGCCGCGATGTCATCGAGCATCCGGCGGGCGCGAGCATGGGGCAGCTCGCCGAGAAGCTCGCGGACCTGACGCACGACCGCCTCCTCGCAACGGGCGCGCGCTCGCCGCAAAGAGGCGGCGGGGGCTCAGCCTTTACGCCCGTGCTTGTCCGCAAGATGCGTCAGGTGCTGCGCCATCGCCACCACTTGTGGCTCCGACCATAAATCGGGGAGCCGCCAGGGCAGCCGCCAGGTCCAATTGTGCGGACCGACCGTGCCGGGCGTGTTGAGGCGTTCCCGCCAGCCGAGCGCATCGTTGATGGGAGTTTCGATGGCGTCCGAGCCTGCCGAATAGAGAAGCTCGAGCAGCGCCGCGTGCGTCTCGCGGGTGAAGCGGCGCGTATCGCCGCGCAGCTTGTCGAGATAGGGCTGCTTGAGCTGCTCGCGGCGCTCGTGATCGGAAAGCCCCTCCCACCAGGTGACGAGCGATTCCGTGTCGTGAGTCCCGGTCACGGCAAGCGAGGCCGGGGGGAAACGGCGGACATCGCGGGGCACGCCCTGATCGTTCTCCCAGCGCAGCACCTTGGTCCCAGGAAGGCCGTTGGCGGTGAGGGAAGCGCGTACGAAGTCGGGAACCGTGCCGAGATCCTCGGCGAGCACCTCGGCCTTCTCGCCGAAGAGAGAGAGGATCCGCTCGCCCTGCCGGCGCTGCGCCTCTTCTTCGGCAGGGACGAAGAACGCGGGCTTCAACTTGTCGATCGGTCGGGCGTAGGTGCGGTAGAGGCCCACCACGTGATCGACGCGGAAGGCGTCGTACAACTCGGCCGCCCGGTCCGCGCGCATGTGCAGCCAGGGGTCGCCGGCCGCGCTCATCTCCTCCCAGCGCGGAACAGGTAGACCCCAATCCTGGCCATCGGCCGAATAGGCGTCGGGAGGGACCCCGACCGTCGCGTCGAAGCGGAAGAACTTCTGCATCGCCCACACGTCGGCGGAATCCTCCGCCACCATGAAGGGCAGATCCCCGAGCAGCTTGACGCCGATGGCATTCGCCTCGCGCCGGCCCTTGCGCACCTGCTCGTCGGCAATCCACTGCATGTAGGCGAGGGAATCGATCTGAGCGCGCAGCTCGATGCGCATGCGCTCGAGCGCTTCGGGATCGCGCTCCCGCAGGGGCCGCTCCCAGTCGCGCCAGCTCTTCTGGCGCTGGTCGTGCAGGGCGCGGTAGAGGGCCCAGTCCTCGAGCCAGCTGCCATGCTCCTGGCGAAATCGTGCAAAGGCCTTGGCCCGCTGCCCCCCGAGCCGCATCTCGCCGCCTTCGAAGTGGCGGAAGGCGCGCGAAAGCGCCGAGCGCTTCACCGCACGGTACTGCCCGAAATCGACGCGGTCGGCTTGCCTCGCCGCTTCGAGGCTCTTGCGCTCGCCGTCGGTCAGCTCGCCGCCCAGGTCCTCCACCGAGTCGAGATCGATGAAGACGGGCTCGAGCGCGCAGGAGCTGGAGGCGGCATAGGGGCTGTCCTGCCCGGGCGATACCTCGTTGAGAGGCAACAGCTGCCAGAGCGTCGAGCCGGTGGAGAGCAGGAAGCGGGCGATCTCGCCTACGTCGCCGTAGTTGGCGAGGTCGCCGCGATGGCCTCGAACCGAGGAGAGAGGAAGCAGGATGCCGGCGCGCCGGCCGAGATTGAAGCGGTGTGCCACGGCGACGCTTCATGTACGCCTTGCGGTGGACGTGCGCCAGTGATGACCGCTTCGTTGCTTCCCGCGCTACGGCTCTGATAGAGCGGCTGACATGGCGAAGAGGCAGACTACCGACCATGGCGAGATCATTCACTTCGCGGGTCGGTTGCGCCTCTTTCCGGTGGCGAAGAAGGGCGACCCCCTCACGGTGCGACTGGCGAGCCGCGAGGACGTGCAGCCGGACGAGGTGCGGGTTGGCTGGCCGGCTTGGTTCCGGCCGTTCATCGACGGCCGTCTCGTCTTCGTTTACGACGATCAGGCCGGCCGCGCGGTGACCCGCGAGCAGGCCCGGGCCGAGGCCGCCGAGGGCCCGGCGGGGCCTGCCGGCGAGGCTTCGCCACAGACGGCCGAACCGTAGCCGCCTCCGGCTCCAGCCCTTCTCGACGCGGAGCCGAGGCCGGAGCGAGGGTGATCCGGCGCCGGACAGGATCCGCCGCGGCCACCCGGACTCGCAGCGTATCCCCGACTCCGTAGCTGACGCCGCTATTGCCGACGCGTAGGCGATGCAGCTCCTCGTCGAGCTCGACCGAGTCGCCGAGCTCCTCGGCGGGGATCATTCCTTCGACGAACACCTCGGCGAGCTCGCAGTACAGGCCGCGCTCGGTCACGCCGGAGACGACGGCCTCGTACTCCTCGTCGATCTTGTCCTGCATGAACATCGCCGCGTAGTAGGCGTCGATGTCGCGCTCGACCTTCATCGCGGCGCGCTCGCGATCCGAGCATTGCGCCGCGACGCCCGCCAGGAACGCCTCCATCTCGGCGCGCTCCGACTCCCGCGGCGGCTGCCCGCCTCGCGCCCAGTGCTCCTTGAGGAGCCGGTGGACCATGAGATCGGGATAACGGCGAATCGGCGAGGTGAAATGAAGATAGGTCGGAGCGGCGAGCCCGAAGTGGCCGATGTTGTCCGGGCTGTACTGCGCCTGCATCATCGCGCGCAAAAGCAGCGCGTTGAGCGCCTTCTGCTGCGGCCTTCCCTCGAGCTCGTGGAGAAGCTCGTTGAGATCTGCCGCAGAGGGCTTCTCCGGCAGCTCGAATCCGTGGGTGCGGGCGAGTTGCGCGAACGCCTCGAGCTTCTCCTCGTCGGGCTGATCGTGGATCCGGTAGACCGTGGGAAGACCGCGAGCGTCGAAGAAGCGGGCCACCGCCTCGTTGGCCGCGAGCATCAGCTCCTCGACGAGGCGATGGGCGTCGTTTCGAGGGCGCTTGACAATCTCGCTCACCGTCCCGTCCTCGGCGAGCACGATCTTCGCCTCCGGCAGATCGAAGTCGATCGATCCGCGCTCGCGCCGCATCTGCGTCAGCTTCTTCGAGAGCTCGTGCGCGAGTTGCAGGTCAGGCACCAGATCGAAAAGCTCGCCGGCCGAGGAATTCTCGAGCGCCGAGGCGACCTGGGTGTAGGTCAGTCGCGCGTGGCTCCGCATCACGGCTTCGTAGATATCCGCGTGGAGCGCCCTCCCCTCGCCGTCGAGCGCCAGGTCGCAAACCATGCAGAGGCGATCGACGTCGGGGTTCAAGGAGCAGATCCCGTTCGAGAGCCGCTCCGGCAGCATGGGAAGCACGGTGCCCGGAAAGTAGACGCTGGTCGCGCGCCGCAACCCTTCGCGGTCGAGGCCGCCGCCGGGCTTCACGTAGTGCGCGACGTCGGCGATGGCGACCACCATCCGGTAACCAGACCCCACCCGCGAGACGAAGACGGCATCGTCGAAGTCGCGGGCATCCTCGCCGTCGATGGTGACGAGGGGCAGCCTGCGCAGGTCGCGGCGGCCCGCCGTCTCCTCGCGCAGGACGTGGTCGGGCACGCTTTCGGCTGCGAGCAAGGTGGCGCGGTCGAACTCGTCGGAGAACCCTTCCGCGTAGGCGCTAGCGAGAATCTCGAAGCGCGCATCGCCGCTCGTTCCGAGGCGCGCGATCACCTCGCCGGAAACGCCGCCCGGCTCGCGGATCAAGCGCACCTTGACGAATTCGCCGTCCTTGGCGCGAGGATCCCGCCGCACCGGGATGGGATGGACGAAAGTCCGATCGTGCGGCTCGACCCAGATGTTCTTGGCCTGCACCCGGTAACGTCCGAGGAGAAGCTGGCGGCGCCGCTCGACGACTTCGGCCACCTCGCCGATCGTCCGGCCGTCGCGGCCCCGCGAGGTGCGCACGCGGACGACGTCGCCATCGAGCGCATCCCGGGACCGGCCCGGCGGGACGAAGACGTCATTCTCGCGTCCCCCTCCGCCGGCGAGGGGCGAGACGAATCCGTAGCCCTCCGTCTTGAGGTGCAGGGTCCCGACGAGTTCATGGCCGGGCTGCGGCGGGCCCGGCTCCGGGGTCGCGCCGGCGCGCCTTTGCGATTGCGCGACGAGGAGCGCGGCGGGCATGGTCCTGCGCCGTCCCTCCGACGGACCATCGGTCCGGGTCCTCTCCGGCGGATGTTCGACGGAAGGCTGCGGCCGGTATCGCTTGCCGTGGTAGGTCGCGGCGCCTTCGTGCACGAGCTTCTGCAGGGCGGTGCGCAGCGCCTTGCGTGCTGCAGGGCCGAGCTGGAGCTGGCCCGCGATCTGGTCGAGGGTCGCTCCGGAAGACCGCATCTCGCGCAGGGCGCGAGAGACGGCCTCGAGATCAACTTTCATGTCTGAACCTAGTTCTTCTTGTTGCTTGGGGTGGCGGCAGGGGCCGGCTTCTCGCCGCCTTCAGGGGCGGCATAGCCAGGCACGTTCTTCGCCAGAAACGAGTTGAGCGAATCGCACAGCTCCTGCGGCATGTCGGCGGCGAGCTTGTGGCGGCAGAGGACTCGCGTCGCCTTGTAGGTACGAACGAACGTGATGCAGGGGGGACAGAGGGAAAGGTGCGCTTCCAGCGCCGCGGCCTTCTCCGGCGGGAGGGAACCGTCGACGTATTCTCCGAGGAGTTCGACGCAGTCTGAACAGTGCTCGAAGAGGCTCGTCATCGACGTTCCATTGGTTTCAGGATCGATGCTCCGCCGTTGCGGGCGATTCGCAGGATACCTGCATCGTTCACTGTCCGAAAAAATCGCCGAGCTTCTCGCGGAGCGCCAGCCTTGCGCGGTGCAGACGGCTTTTCACCGCCGGAACCGTGAGATCGAGCGCGGAAGCGATCTCCTCGTTGGAGAGCCCGTCGACGTCCTTGAGCAGGAACACGGTCCGATAATCCTCCGGCAAGGCAGTGACCGCCTGGTCGATCGCCTGCCCCAGTTCGCGATCCATCATCTGCGTATCGGCCCTCTGGGACCAATCATTTTGTGGCTCGAGGAACCCTTCCACCGAGAATTTCGGTCCTTGGAGCTCCAACGGTTGGTCCTGCAAGGCATCGGGAGCGCGCCGCTTGCGCCGTAACCGCATCAGGGCGCTGTTCGCCGCAATGCGGTAGAGCCAGCTCGAGAACTGGGCCTCTCCCCGGAAATTGGGCAGTTTCTGGTAGGCGTTGAGGAAGGCTTCCTGGAGCACTTCCTGGGCGTCGGCCTCGCTCCCCGTCATGCGCAAGGCAAGCCGGTAGAGCTGCCGCTGGTGGCGCGCCACCAACTCCGCGAAGGCGGCGCCGTCGCCGCGCTGGGCTCTTTCGACGAGCTCGCGGTCCTCGGGCTGTGCGCCCTGGCCCGCCGCAGCGGGCGCCTGTGCTGGCTGATCCGCCATCGAGGGGCCGCGACCCTAGGATACGCGCCGGATCCGGTCAAGGATGCTCCGCGCCTGCGCGCTCCGCCCGTCGCAGGCAAAGCCCGCTCCTCTCCAATGCTCCGCGCCTGCGCGCTCCGCCCGTCGCAGGCAAAGCCCGCTCCTCTCCAATGCTCCGCGCCTG
>Ga0066673_10000369_pt1 | contig 12683 bp, 11 predicted proteins | sample GraSoiAngelo_122_FD_62302 | JGI IMG/M metagenome (GOLD analysis project Ga0066673, IMG submission 62302) | Grasslands soil microbial communities from the Angelo Coastal Reserve, California, USA - 14_0927_02_20cm | ecosystem: Environmental > Terrestrial > Soil > Grasslands | place: USA...
GAAAGATCGAGAATGGCCAACCGGCGATGGCCTAAACCAACTTCAATTGGCAGGGAGTGTTGCATGCGCAGAACAACGCAATCGGAATCATCCGGCCCGCGATGCGCGAGAGATGCCGTCGCCTGCCTGAGAATTTCAGGCTGGACCACCTTGCCGCAGGCCGCGATGCCAACAATTCCACACATCTCGTCTTTTTAACATCGCAGATTTTTGGGATGGCTGCGATAACTCTTCGTGCTCACGCTGCACTGGCCGCATTCCGCAGATGCTCGCCAACTCTGCCTTTGAGCAATTCCTCGGCCAACGAGATGATCTGATTTACGTGACTTTTCCAGCTGTACCGCAGCGACTGCTCGCGCCCGCGCATCGTCATCAATTGGCGCACAGGCTGGTCCGCGGCAAGTTGAGACAGCTGAGCGGCGAGTTGCTCGGGAGCAAAAGTGGAGAAATAATGGGCTGCTTCGCCGCAGATTTCACGATGAACAAGCAAGTCCGAAGCCAGAACCGACACTCCGGAGGCCATGGCTTCTACCAAAGGATGCGCGAACGTCTCGGTATAAGCGGCGGAAACGAACAGGTCGCAAGCTTGATAAACATGGTGCAGTTGCTCGTAAGAAACAGCGCCAAGCTCCACAACGTGATCTCTGATTCCGAGATCGTCAATCAGTTTTGCCGCGGACTGTGGATCGTATGCGCCAGGCGTCTGTTCCTTTTTCAACTCGCAAGTCAGAAATAGACGCACCGCCGGCGCACCTGATTGCGTTCTGATCAATGCGATCGCCCTCAATACAGTTTCAATGTTGCGGTAGTAGTTGTAGTGGCTGACCAATGCGATTCGCAATACTCCAGGAGGACAGCTAAGTTTGGCGCGTACATCTTCAGACAGCGAAGGCCGGCTTTGGAAAAAATGGTCGTGATCGAATCCATGATGAATGGCGACCACCCGCTTGCCTGTCCACCTTCGTAATTCGTCAGCAAATGCCTGACTCGGAGCGACGGTGCAATCGGCCCAGTGAATTGACCTCTTCGCAAATGCAGCTTTAATCCGCGTATCGAGCCACATGCGAAGTTCACGCCGCGAAACCAGGTCGCGGCAAAAATCTGGGGAAGTGTAAAGGGAATTACGGCTCAGAAGAATCTGAGGCACTGGCGATTGGCGCAGGGCGAAGTTGCCGGCGGAAACCAATATGTCCGCGGCGCAACGCCGGACCATTGTCGGAAGCTCTGTCTGCTCAAACCAGAAACGCCGTGCAGTCCCAGCTTGCGTAGGCATCCGAATTACATTGACGTTTCCATTGCCATCAATTCCGGATTCCGGATTCACAACCACAGTCGCGCGGACATCTTCTCGGTTTGCCAAGTGAGGCAGAACATTACGCAGGTAAGTCAGCCCTCCGCCAGCGCTCGCGCCCAGTCCGTTAATGAAGATGTGCATCATTGACCGGAAGCTGCGGCTCCGGCGTACTGAACCGGTGAAGGCACAAACATCTCCGGCGCATACACGATCGAAGCGCGCGGAAGCACGTCAACCATGATGAATGCAATGGCCCAGAAAAAGACGCAAAGATAGTAGCCGACCGCGAACATCCAGTCTTCAAACATGGCGTGACAAAGTCCCGCTGCAACAATGGCGGCGGCTGGAGCTGATGGCGAAAAGACGTCTCCGGTGCGGCGCAACCACCTGAATACTCGCGTCACGTTCGTTCCGATAAGCGCCAGTAGCAGATAAAAAGGAAGAACACCAAGCAGTCCGGTCCATTCGGCGATGGCAAGATAACTATTGCCGTGCTCGCGCTGTACCCAAGAATCGAAGTGTGGTCCGCTGAATCTCAGATTATTAATATCACCGGAAATAAGGCTGGTACCAAAGCCAGTTCCAAACCAGGGGTTCTGACGGATTGAATCCCAGGTTTGCTGCCATACGCTGCGCCTTGATCCGAACACTCCCGAGCTCATTTTGCCTTTGTAGAGAAAGGCAGACTTCACCGATTGGGAAGAATCAATGTCGGGCCCACGTACCGAGTGGGGGACAATCGTAATGACGGCGATGGCGATGACAATTGATGCCATCGTGCCTTTGATCAGTAACCGATAGCGCCGCAGTGAAAGGCAAAGCAACAGGCATGCGACGATAGCTGCGCCAATGCCAGCGCGGACGAAACTCTTCATTAGTAGCAATGCGGCTACGGCGAGTTCCACCCCAAGCCCGATTCGGCGGGTTTGGGTCGGGGTGGTCAGCAAGCCCCACAACAGCATGGGAATCACCGCCACACCCATGACTGCTCCAAGGGAATTTGGATTGCCAAAAATCTCGAAGTGCAAAAAGAGGTAAAGGATGGCGGTGATCCATACGAGGACCTCGCAGGCAAGCAGCAGTTTGCGGAAAAAGAACTCAGGATTAAGGCCTGGCACCGCCAAACGTGCTCCACAAGCGACATACAGGAACAAGAGCATGAGACTTGCCGCCTTCAGCCCCGACTCTTCCGGGTACTGAGATACTGATGCGGAGACGGCGGCCGCAAGCACGCAAAGCAAAGCCAGGAGGTGAAAAGCGCTGAAGCGATGCTTGCCTTCAGTTATGTAAACTGCCAAGCCCGCGACCGCACCAACTCCGAGCACAATCCACCTTCCCTGAAGAAATGCGCCCTGCACAGGGATGTGCGCGCCAGCCAGGAGAAAAACTGTAATCAGAATCGGAAAGAAAGCCTTCTTGTATTTAACGACTGAAGCCAATAGCAACTCTGCGCCGATGAAGATCGCCAGGGTTGAATAGCTGGCCAGATATTGTGGTCTCGCAATCAATAGGTAGAAAACAATTGTCGCGCCCGCGGCGAGCACCAACATCGTTCTTGCTGCGTTCTCAGTCATGACAGCCCTACCGCGTGCGCAGCTTCTACGATTCCGGAGGCCCAGGCCTCGGGGGAGAATTCGCGACTCCTCGCCTCGCTCTGTGCCGACATCCCATCCCGCAGGACCGGATCGGCGGCAATCTCCATCATGGCCCGCCGAAGCTCGGGAAGATTGCCTGGCTCAATCAGACGGCCATTGCTTTGGACCAGTTCGACGGCGCACCCGGCGACACGTGTACAGATCACCGGCAGGCCGCAGGCCATGGCCTCGTTCACCACAAGGCCCCACGTATCCGAATAAGTCGGCAACACGATGCATTCGGCCAGACTGTAGTAGGCAGCTAACCCGTCACGATCAATGAAGCCTGCAAAATGAATGGTTCCAGGATAGACATCTCTGGCCAGCACCTCGAGTTCGGCTCGCATTGGCCCATCTCCTGCAAAAACCAGCCCGATGCGCTCACGTATCTCCTGCGGCAGCTCGCCATAGGCCTGAATCAGGTCCACAACACCTTTTTCCCGAACCAGTCGCCCCACAAAAAGAAAATACTTTTCTGGCAAAACGAGTTCGTGGCGCGCGCGTCCAGCTTTTGCCCTGGCTTTTCTGCCCATCTCCGAGAAGCGGCCGATATCGACCGCATTGCGGGCTATGAATATATTCTGACGCGGCACACCCATCTGGTGAAGGTAATCCTGGGCAGATCTTCCCGGGACCACAAATGCCGCGCAGTTCCGGAAGAAGAGCTTCTTCAGCGATTCCACCATAAGATGACGGGAGCGGCGATCTCGGGCCGTGCTTTCCGACCAAAGCAGAAACGGCACGCGATTACGAGTAGCCCATCGCATTGCCTGCCAGGATGAAACATAGTTGTAACCACCGCAGATGATGACATCTGGTGCCGCATTGTGTAATGCTTCGGCCACTCTCCTGTTCAGCAGTATGTTGTATCTGCCGATTCGCCTTCTGAACGAAGGCAGAACTTCGTAGGAAAACTGTATTTCATCCTCGTACACCCGCCACTGCCGGAGGGAACTGTCCGTTTTCGACAGAAAAATGACATGCAGGTCAATCCGGCTCTCGCGCGCCAATGCATTGAATACCGGGATACGGTAGGGTGCAATGATCTCCGTAATGATCACTATGCGACGGCTCATTGCACGCACTCCCGGTAAAGTTGCGCGAGGCGTCCGGCCTGGTGTTCGAGAGTGTAGCGTTGGAGAATGCGTTCGCGGGCAGCAGCTCCGATGCGCCGGCGAAAGGCCTCATTGAGCAAAAGAACCCGCATATATTCCGCCAATTCAGCCTGATTGCCGGGCGAAATTAGTAAACCATTTTTTCCCTCTTCAATGACTTCGTCGATGCCCTGCCCGCGGCAACCTATCACGGGTTTGCCCGAAGCCATGGCTTCGAGATAAACACAACCAAGCCCCTCATAACTGCTGGGCAGCGCAAATATGGCGCAAGCTCGCATTGCCTGCGCGACCGCCTCCCTGCTCTGGCGATCATGAAACGTCACACGTTCACTAATGCCCAGCTCCCTAGCCAAGTGCACCAGTCGTCTGCGCTCGCTTCCCTCCCCAATGATTTCAAGGCGACAAGCGGGAAAACCGGGACTGATGTCCGCAAATGCGCGCAAGAGCAAGGCGTGTCCTTTGCTTGGAATCAGGTTTCCAACACTAAGAACGGACAGCCCAGGGGGTGGCGCTGCCGTTGGCGAAAATAGCTGTACATCGACGCCGTTGTAGATGACCACGGTTCTGGCCGCCATGTCGCATGTGATCTGACCGCGCACTTTCTCACTGACGCAAATTACAGCCTGAGCGCGGCGGTAAACTGCGGCGGATGTTCTATGACGCCAGTTGCTAAAAATCGGTCCCGCTTCACGGGTAGAAAAGACGTCCAGTCCGTGGACCGAAACCACGAAAGGAATTTTCAATTCCTGCCCAAAAATTGCGGCTGCATGGCCGCATGGAAGGACCGCATGAGCGTGAATCATGTCAAACGGCTTACGGGCATGCGACGCCAAAACAGCGTCGCGGATGCCAGTTGCAAGGAATCTGCCGGCTGTCGCCAGGCCTGGCTTTCCAGGAAGCGAAAAATAACTCAGCCACCTCGATGCCACACTGGATTGCAAAACCCGAGGACGCGTCCGATAGAACGGCTGAACCGCGATCACTTCGTTCGAAATATTAAACCCGGAAGTACGGGTCAGCGGTTCCGCTACAAAGCAGCCTTGCGATGCATCACCAATCGAAGGATAAAAAGGAGTCAATGTCAGGACGCGCAGAGTGCGCGAATGTCCGACTGGCCCGCGCGTGCTGGTCTCGTGAGCTGCGATCCTGCTCACGATACCCACCTGTAAGAAGATCGCTCCGTAACATCAGTGAATGCTTCTTCCCACTGATTGGTAATCACGCCCCAATCGAAATTTAGACTGTGGGCACGTCCCGCATGACCAAGCCTATTCCTCAGATCCGAATTTGCAATAACGGCTTGCAGGCAATTGAAAAGGTCTCCATCAGACGCGACCTGATAGCCAGTGATTCCGTGCACCACGGTTTCAGGTGCATAGGAATTTCGCGCGATAACCGGCAACCCACAAGCTGCAGCTTCGAGAATTACTTTTGGCGATCCTTCCCATGCAGAGGGAAAGAGAAAAACGTCGGCGCGGCGGTATTCGCTCCTGAGCGCTCCGGCATTGAGCGAACCCAGCAACTTAACATTCTCAAGACTCTCGCGGTCAATACGCCAAGCAAGTTCGGACGCCATGGGTCCATCCCCGGCGATTCGAAAATCGACATGAGAAAACCTGGCAGCGGCAGCGAGAAGGACTTGCGGTTGTTTGAAAGGCCGTAGCGATCCCACAAACAATACCTGAATGCGCTGGTTATGCGGTCGTTGCCAGTCTGGAGAAAAGAAGGCTGTATCTACGCCGGTCGGAATTATTGCGCTCGACAAGCCGTACTCACGCTGCAAGCTGCTCTGGACGCGCTTCGAATTGCTGTACAGATAATCACAACGCAAGACAGTTTGTTCCCACATCCGGACACTCTGGGCAGTGATCGTGGATTCATTTCGCAAATTGGACTGTGATTCGATCGTTCCGATGGTCGTCCGATTATCCTTCCATTTTTTTCGCAGGGTCTGATACCAGCGGCTTGCCGGTGATGCTTTCATATAGAAAAGCAACGAGTGCTTTCCCCACAAGAATTCGGAAATGATTTTGACGGTCTGCCTGCGCCGCGGAAGCTGAACCAGTCGAGTGTTGGGCCGGCCCAGAATTCTCAAGTCAGGCGCGCCGAGCGCGAACATCGTAACGTGAAAACGGTCGGCATCAAGACGGCTCACAATTTCGCGGGCATTGCTGATCTGGGCATTAAGAAGGCCGGCATCCGCAAAACTATCCACGAGAATGCGAATCGGGCTCATTGGAAAGTCACTAGAACGCCGAGTCTAGTTCCACAGTAATTAATTGGAAATATGAGCGGGTGAATGCGCCCATTCTAGTCGAAGGTCACGCATTTGCATCGCCTGACATCTGTCAAAATCCCGTGACTGATGAGATTCCGTCACGTGCCTACGTGCACAATCGAGCAACTCCCTCCGGATTGCTTGCGAATTGCCGCGCGGAATCGGGGCTCTCTCGGTTGGATCGGAAGAGAGATCGAAGAGCATGTCTTGGCCAGTCGAGAAATCGATGACAATTTTGTGGTTTCCCTTTCTTACTGCCAGAATTCTGGGGCCAATTCGGCAGTCGCGACGGAATGGATTGGTACATCCCTGAATGCACTCAGTAATCGCAGGTCGGTCGAGTGATCGTTCCTTGAGGATGCGAGTGAACCAACTGTGCCCCCGAAAATCGGCGGGCGCAGGAACGCTCAGAACATCGAGCAGGGACGGAGCAAGATCAACCAGCCCGATTGGAGAATCGATCATTTTTGCCGGTTGTCCGGGCACTCGAACCAACAGCGGCACGTGAAGCAACTCCTCAGTCAACTTGATGGGCGCATGGTAGCGGCCGCCATGCTCGAGAAACTCCTCGCCGTGATCGGCAGTCAGTGCAAGCGCACACCTGTCCCAGAGATCCATATCGACAAGATTTTCGGTGAGTCGTCGGACCTGCTCGTCGGCCCAACGTATACCAGCGTCGTAGAGCCCGATGACCTGCTCGCGTTTCTTTGCCAGCCGCCGTGGGGTCAAGTCTTCACGGTTCCAGTAGGCGTTCAGATAGCTCGCCTGAGGCGCTCCTGCTCCTCTGTCCTGCATGAGTTCCAGCGCTTCCGTCGTCGGAAAGTAAGGCGCGTGGGGATCCATCAGGTGCAACCAGAGGAAGAAAGGCCGAGTTGCATTGTCCTTTATCCAGGCGCTGGCGTTATCAACGATTACCTCGGCAGATGGAAATTTGCGCAGTGCATCCAGCGACTCCGGACGGCTGCCCGAATTCTGGCAATACTGGAAATACAATTCGTCGTAAGCAGCGCCTAATCCTGGGATCGCGTGACAGGTACTTGAGAGAGCACGGTTAGCACTTGTACGAACGCTGTGGCTGCAAGGCGACACTTTCGGTGAAAATTCGCCGACGTTGAGAAAGTCGCGAAAGACATCGAAGCCGCGGGCGTATCCAAATCTTTCGGATATATAGGGATTGGCGGCAGAAAAAGCTGCGGTCGCGAATCCTGATTCTTGCAAAACCGATGCAATCGTGGTCTCATCCGCCGCTAGCCCGAGCAATTCGCGACCGAACGCAAGAGGATACCTTGAGGCAAGGATCGCCGGAAGGGAGTAGTAAGTTGGGGTTCCAGATGCAATTGCATTACGAAAAACGAGACTCTCTTTTGCCAGACAGTCGAGGAAGGGAGTTGTCGGGCGATCATATCCCATGAATCCTGCGTGATCGGCGCGAAAGCAATCCACTGTAACGAGAATGAGCAAGTGCGGAGCGTGCACTAGAAGGCCTCCTGCCGCGCGAGCTCTCCCCACTCACACCGATCCACGTTGACTTTGACTGTGGCGGCGTGACTTTCAAATGTTCCTTCAGTCACGATTCGATAGAGATCAGCGTCATGCACGTAGAGCAATTCCGGATACTTCTTTTCGAGTGCGGAGAGAAATTCGTCGAGTCCGGTGATCGTAGCCGAACGGAAGTCTCTTACTGTTGAGTGGAAGTTGATCGAGTGGACTGAAACGATCATGGGAATCCCGCGCGAGAAGCACACGGCAGCAATTTCAAGGTACTTGTCAATCTCTAGTTCGCGATGGCTCGGCTCAAAATCGATCGTGCGGTAAAGATGAAGCAAACCAAATTCGTCGAAATGTGGCCCTCGCAATCCGTTTCCAGTACCGTTTTGCACAACACAAATGCCGTCTTCCGACCAGGCGCGGTGAGTGTCACGATTGGAACGAAATCCCGGAGCGCATGTGGAGACCGGCGGGCATCCAAACAAATCAGAGAAGTTTCGGCAATTCTTCTTCACCAGATCGCGTTGTTGGCGCAAGGACAGGAATCCAGCCTTCGGTTTCTCCGGATTCAAGTACTCATATCCGACCCACGGCATTCGCCAGTAGATGTACGGAGTTTCCGCGTCCCACAATAACTTGAGCAACCGAGCGCGTTCGCCAGCCTGAGCAAGGGCGTTTGCAATCGCAACCGGACAGCAGTGGGTCATGCCGTGTGGCGCAGGATACAAAACGCCTTTCTCAACCCCGTCGCGATATGCTTCCAGCAACCCTGAACGTGTCCATCTTTCCGGCAAGCCTTTGGCGAGCGGCAATAAGATCACGCGAGCGAAATCTTCCCGCCGCATCCGTGCGAAATCAAAGTTCGCGGTGCAGGCGTTCATCACCATGCAGGCCGGGCGGCCGCTCGAATCGTGATGGCGGCCAAGGAGAGAAGCGACCGCACTCACATCGTCGGCGGTCTCAAGCGTGTAAAGATCATAGGGGCGTTCCCCCAGTCGCAAGCCTTGTGCGCGAAGCTGTTCGTATCCCTCGCGATCACGCAATCCGACGCGGCCCCAGTCGTCGCTCTGCAACAGTACGAGGGGGCGCGAGAACACAAATCCTGCCTTCTGTTTTGGCGGCCGAAACAGATTTCGCAGGACAGTCAGCAAACTTGGTCCTTTCGTGACATTGTCATAAGCTCACTTTTCATCGGTCGTCACTTCACCGCACGGACACTGTAATTGACGGTGAATGAGCCGTCTCTCGTACTCGACACTATTTCGCCAAGATAACCGCAGATGTTGAGCAAAGGAATCAGTGAGAGACCGAGCACGAAACGAGCAGCATCGTATCGCGCCCAGAAGTGAAGCATCACCGCCACAGTTCGTAGAAAACCCGCTACGCTTGCGCACTCTGGAATAATTTCCAGTTCTGAAAAATTGCTGAACAGTTGCCGTAGGGTAACAGGGAAAAAGCGCCAGCGGTCCTGCACGGAATCGCGCGGAAAGATACTGGGCGCGCTAAGGAACAGAGAGCCCCCGACGCGCAGTACGCGATGGATTTCGCGTGCCAGCACAGACGGATCGATGACGTACTCAATCATCTGCGTACAAATTACAATGTCCACAGAATTGTCCGCGAACGGCAGGTGTTCCGCGTTCGCAAGCACGTTCACAAGCGCCGTCTGCCGTATGTCAATCGACCAGTATGTGTGGGCAAAAGGAATCAGCTCGCGGTAAGGCTGAATTCTGCCTCCAACATCGAGGACTCTGGCATTTTGCAGACACAAACCATGGAGCCAACGGTGAAAGATTTCGCGCCGGCGTCTGAGAATGCACCAGTTCGGATTCGAAATCCCGGGATAGAGGCGTTCGCGCCCTGCGCGGACCAAGTCATCAGCCACTTCTCGCGTGCGCAGATCCGCGCAGATGTCAGATGTAGCCAAGTCCCTTCAACCTTTCTTCGATAATCTTCTGCTCATCACGGTCCATCGCAACAGTATCTTCGCGTGTTAACTCGGTAAGCAGAGCCGTCACCAGATCATCCGTATTTTCAAAGCGGTGCCGGAATTTCTCTTCGGCCCGAACGCACAGTTCCTCCGGCAACGAAATGTTGCGCATGTTGCTCATAAAAAACGGACTCCGATTTTCCGAGAATTCAGCCCGATTCCACCCCATACCGCGTTGGCCAGACTGCGGTCCTCGATCTCAAGCCCAAACATCAGAAAGGTCCCGAAAAAGACCACATACGCGAGCGCTAGTCCGGAAATCGCCGTGAGCCACGATGAGTGGCCAGAGAGAGAGCGCAACAATATCAGCATCACTAGGCTGAGACCTCCCGGAAAGAGAAGTTTGAGGTAAGAGAAGTTATAAGGAAACAGCTTCATACGACGATAGACTGCTGTGAGCGACCACAGATTCGTTACCGCGACGGCAATCGCCGATGCCGCGGCGGCGCCCATGATTCCAAAGCGCTCCACCAGAACAACACTGAGTACGATCATTAGCCCGGCGTTAACCGCTTGAATTCTGACAATCTGGTTCTGGTGGCCTGACATGAGCAACAAGTAGCCGACAGAGCCGACCGCGCAATTAATTAATTGGCCCACAGTTCCGACGATCAACACTGCGGTACCAGCTTCGAAAGCTCCGCCGAAAATCCCCATCAGTGGCCGAGCAAAAATCATAATTGTGAACCCAAGTGGAACGGTGAGAGCGAGAATCCACTTGGTCAGGGTGGAATAGAGCCGCTGCAGCAATTCGTGATTTCCGCTGGCGTGCAATTCGGCTATGCTGGGCGAGAAAATCTGGTTTACTGATTGAAGCGCCACGGGCACAAAGCCCACTAGCGCCATTGCGACAGCATAAATGCCGACCTGCGCGGCGGTGAGATAGTAACCGAGAATGATTTTGTCCGCTTGACCAAGCACAAACTCTACGCCAGCAATGGAGAAGGCTGCAGCTGAAAACGATGCAACGCGTCTTTCCAGGCTGGCGCATCCATTCAATTGCCGTGCCTGCGCCGGAGTCAACTTCCATACAAACACCGCGAGCAGTGCAAGGACTACCACTGCGCTGATGACTTGGGCAGTCAAATATCCAGCCAGGCCGAATCCGAGGGTGATCAGTCCGACCGAAAGCAGCATGTTGAATGGCGTGCCGATGAAATGTGTGACTAATGTTCTCCGTGCGACGTCCTGATATCCAGCCATCACTTGCCCGAGAAAAGTCGTGAACACTCCAATCACCATGATGAGAGTGAAGGGCCAGAAATATGCGGCAAGTTTTGGCGAGTGATAGAAATGCACTGCCAGCCATGGGCCGCCGGCGAGCATGAGAAAGCCGAGCAAGACGTTCGCACCAGCAAGCAGCCCCAGACTTCCGCGAAGAAATGATCCGATTCGCGCATATTCGCCCTTGCCCGAATACTCCGCGATAAAGCGGGCTGCAGCAGATGGAAGCCCGAATGCATTGAAAAGCGAGAGTAGTCCAACAATGCTCATTCCGAGCGCGTACAGACCGAGGGCTTCGGCCCCCAGAGTACGAGCAAGATAGACGCGAAAGAAATATCCGGCGGCCGTGGTGAGAATCGTGCCAGCGAAGTACACGGCAGATTGCCGGGAGATTCTCCCCATGCGGCCACGGAACTCGGCGGCGTGGTCGCGAATCGGCGATGCCACCGGCGGAGCCTCGGTGAGCACAGGAGCAGGAGATAAATTGGTTGCGGCGCTCATTGCAAACAGTGGAGAGCAGTGGGTTCCATGGTCGAGAATAAAGCAGCTCTGCAACCCGCGATATGCCCAGCTGGGTTCGTTTTTTCCTCAGAAGTTCGTTTGCTGAGTGCCGGTGAGGTACGCGTTACGAAGTCTCTCAAGAGAGAGGGCAAGAGACTAGAAGTGCTATGCCCAGAGTCGCTCGACTTTCCCAGTCTCAACTCCGGAAATCGCGGTTCCTGAGAGCAATTCGCGGAGCCGATCTCGTTCTACCGGTTCCGAGAAGTCGGACAAATTTGGTCGACTGTAGCTCGCCAGCAGATGCGGAATATCACGGATCTCCTCGGCCGCAGAAAGCTTTTGCGCGGCGCCGAATTTCATGAACTGATCGGAATATCCGGAATAGGTGAAATCGAGCCAGCGGCAGAGAAAAATCGGAATATCGGACAGCGCGCAGTCCACCGCTGCTGTGGAAGTGATCGTCACGCCGAACCACGCGCGATTCAGGAGATTCTGCTGCAGAGGGCCATCAAGCACTCGAAGCAGTCCGCGCTGCGTAGAGGAAAGCACACCTTCCGCCATGCGCCGCCGCTCACGACGACTTTCATACGGATGCAGCTTGAGAATCAGCTTCTTGCCGTGCTGGCGCGCAAGCTCCGCAAGCGGTGGCAGAATTTCACGATAAAAACTGCGAGCGCGCCCGCCGAAGGCTTCGTACGGCTCGGAAAAAAATATAATCGCGTCGCGTTGCACGGAAGGCCGCCGGCGGAATTGCTGCGGCGCTGGTGGCGCCCCAGTTTCAATCTGATGTTCCGGGACTCCGCGTGAATGCATGTACTCCCGTTCCATCCGCCCCTTGACCAGGAAATGATCAGCGCTGGTCTCGCGGAATGAGTACCTGAAATCCAGCGCGCCGTGATGGCAGGCAATGGCGGGAATACCTCGCGAGCGAGCGAGCAGTAGTGGAATCCGTGTATTCCAATTCATCTCATCCGCACAGAGCACCGCGGTGATCTGATCTGATGCGAATACGTTCATCCATGCATCTCGAATGCAGAGGGCTTCCTGCAAGATCTCGGGCACAAAGTCGAAGCATCCAGCGCGTACCAGAACCGACAGTTCACGATGCTGCGCGAAGACACTCAGCACATCTTTCCACGCCGACAGCAATCGCTGGATT
>Ga0066673_10000373_pt1 | contig 12660 bp, 8 predicted proteins | sample GraSoiAngelo_122_FD_62302 | JGI IMG/M metagenome (GOLD analysis project Ga0066673, IMG submission 62302) | Grasslands soil microbial communities from the Angelo Coastal Reserve, California, USA - 14_0927_02_20cm | ecosystem: Environmental > Terrestrial > Soil > Grasslands | place: USA...
ACCGGGAAAACAGTGGTGCGACGCGCACTCTAGGTTAGCGTAGCAAATCCTTCAGAGCTGCACTCCAGCAAGAGAACGTCAGCGGGTTCAGCGGAGCCCAAATGTATGCAGCTTTCCACAATTAAGGGAGACGCTTTGAGGTCAAAGATACGCAAATACCTTGTCAGGTTGCCACGATTGTTGTTTCACCAGCGACCGGTATTCATTTCCGTCGTCCAATCGTTGCTCGTGACAGGGTCCCTCGTAATGGCATGGTTATTGCGATTTGATTTTTCGATACCCTATCGCCGTAACTTGCTGACCTCTGGTCTGCTACTTGTTCTCGTCCGCCTGATCACTCTGCGCTTATTCAACCTAAATCATGGTTGGTGGCACTTCGCAAGCGTGAGTGATGCGATAAACATCCTGAAAGCCGTCGCGGTTGGATCTGTCGCCTTTTTTGCGATGAACCGTTATCTTTTCGGAGCGGTTGCGTTCCCGCGCTCCGTTTACTTCTTTGAAGCAGTTCTTACGACGTGCTTTCTTGCGGGCGCGCGACTTGGTTCACGCGTTCTAGTAGAGTCTGTTCGGCGCGACTCCTCTCGTTCGAAGCGAGTAATGGTCGTTGGAGCAGGGTTTGCTGCTCAGATGGTCATTCGGGAACTTGCCCGACCAAATAGCGGCTATGTAGCAGTCGGCTGTGTGGATGATGATCGATCCAAAATCGGTGTCCACATTCAGGGAGTCCCAGTTCTGGGGACTATCGAGGAACTGGAAATTCTCGTTGAGGATAATCCTGCGGAAGAAATCCTAATTGCTATTCCCTCCGCCTCCGGCAAACAGATGCGGCGCATTACGGATTCTTGCCAAAAGGCGAAATTACCTTTCAAGACCGTGCCTACACTGAGCGACATAATTCGCGGTGGAGCTAGCATTAATCAATTCCGCGAAGTACGCCTTGAGGATCTGCTTGGGAGAGAGACTGTCCAAATCGATCTTGAGGCTGTCCGCAACCAGATCGCCGCCCGCACTATTATTGTGACAGGAGCCGCTGGCTCAATCGGGTCCGAACTGTGCCGTCAGATTCTGGATTACAGCCCCGCTCGACTTATCTGTTTGGATCAAAGCGAAACGGGCCTTTTTTTACTGCGTTTAGAGTTGGACACTCACCAAAATGGTGCTCAAGTCGCTTTTCGCGTCGCCGACGTGACTGATGGTGAGCGTGTTCGCATTCTCCTGTCGGAATTCTGCCCAGAGATCATTTTTCATGCCGCCGCGTACAAGCATGTGCCATTGATGGAATCCAACGTCCAAGAGGCGGTCAAAAACAACGTCCTTGGCCTCTTATCCTTGGTGGGACTGGCTGATGAGGCAGGTTGCAAGAATTTTGTAATGATTTCCTCAGACAAGGCAGTCAATCCGTCGAACATAATGGGTGCAACGAAACGAACGTGCGAATTGATCCTGTCATCTCGACCACAAAATGGGATGCGTTGCGTATCGGTAAGGTTCGGAAATGTGCTGGGGTCAAACGGAAGCGTGGTGCCAGTACTGACTCAACAGCTTCGAAACCATGAGCCGTTGACGGTCACACACCCGGAAATCAAGCGCTTCTTCATGACAACACGCGAGGCTGTGGCGTTGGTCCTGCAGGCCTTTGTAATTGGAAAGCACGGTGACATTCTTGTCTTGGACATGGGCGAGCAGGTAAAGATTGTGGACTTGGCGCGCACACTCGTCCGGCTTTCCGGGCAATCTGAACGCGATGTGGAGATTCGGTTCACGGGCTTGCGCGAGGGAGAAAAACTCAGCGAGGAACTCTTTTATGAGCACGAAGAAGTTATTCCCACATCGTGTGAAAAGATCAAACGGACAAGAGGACTGCTAAGAAACTGGCCGGAATTGTGTCTTCAGTTGGAGGAGCTTCGGGCATCAATGAGCGTAGACGGGGCGGCACCAGTCCGCGCCAAAATGAAGGAAATTGTACCCGAGTATTCTTTTCAATCCGACAACTCAAGTCAGACTTGTGGTGATGCTCTTGCAGAGCAACGTTTCCGAGCTGTGGCTGGCCACGATTAGCTTGTTCTGGTGGCCCAGAATCTTGGGGTATTTTTCGTCTAATTCACTGATCTGGGATTCCAAGGTTGGTTTATCTATCGTATCCCTGGTGTCGACACGCAGAAGGAATTCGTTGAAGAAAATTCTGTATCTAATCAAATCGAAGTAGATCACTTTCAGGAGGTCCCAATGAAGGGTATTGTGCTTGCAGGCGGGACGGGGAGCCGACTCAGTCCGCTCACCCGCGTGACCAATAAACATCTTCTGCCAATCTACGACAAGCCCATGATTTATTACCCCCTACACACCCTTGTAGAAGCCGGAATTCAAGACATCCTGATTGTGACCGGAGGCAACAACGCGGGAGACTTTCTGCGTCTGCTGCGCAACGGGAAAGACTTCGGCCTGAACCAGCTCAGTTTTGCCTATCAGGAGGGTGAAGGAGGAATTGCGGACGCACTACGGTTGGCGGAACCCTTTGCGGCGGGCGAAAAAATCTGCGTGATTCTAGGCGACAACATTCTGGAGAACAGCATACGGGGAGCGCGGGAAAGATTTGAACATCAGAGGGACGGCGCGCTGATCCTGCTGAAGGAAGTGCAGGATCCGGAGAGGTTCGGGGTGCCGGTGTTCGAAGGGAAGCGAATTGTGCGAATTGAGGAAAAGCCCAAAGTTTCAGGGTCGCCGTACGCGGTGATAGGCGTGTATTTCTATGACGCAACCGTGTTCGACCGTGTGCGGACGCTCAGGCCTTCGGGACGTGGAGAGTTCGAAATCACGGACGTCAACAATTCATTTCTTTTCGAAGAGCAACTCAGTTACGACGTCATCGATGGCGGGTGGACGGACGCGGGAACGTTCGAATCGCTCTGGCGCGCCACGAAGATGGTGCGCGAGAAAGTGTTGCTCGCGGAGGAGCTGAAGCTGGCAGCAGCATCGGCGCGATAAGTGAAAAGGGGGGTTCATTGCCAGCGATCGACACGAGACAGATTGCTAATTTGACAGACGTAAAAAAAACGGCAGGATCATGATTCAGGAGACAGCCCGATGAGGATTTTTGTCACTGGCGGCGCCGGATTTATTGGCTCCAACTTTATTCGATACGTTCTCGAGACCAGGAAGGATTTTTCGATCGTCAACTATGACAAGCTCACTTACGCGGGGAATCTCGCAAATCTTGAATCAGTAGCGGACAATCCCAATTATGAATTTGTGAAGGGTGATATCTGCGACGCAGCCGCCGTAGAAACAGCAATGCATAGTTGTGATGCTGTCATCCATTTTGCCGCAGAGTCCCACGTCGACAGAAGTATTTACGAGCCAGCTCCAGTTATTCAAGCGAACGTTACCGGCACTTTCATTCTGCTCGAAGTGGCACGTAAGATCCGTGTGTCTCGATTTGTGCACGTTTCCACTGATGAAGTGTATGGCGACATTCCGCAAGGGGCCTTCGCCGACGAACATTTTCCGCTGCAGCCGAGCAGTCCGTACTCTGCGTCGAAGGCAGCCTCTGATCTGTTGGTTCGGTCGTATGTCCGCACTTACAAATTTCCAGCAATCATCACTCGGTCGTCCAACAACTACGGCCCGTATCAGTTCCCCGAGAAATTTGTGCCGCTCATGATCACAAATGCCCTCAGCGGCAAGGCTCTTCCTGTTTACGGCGACGGCAAGCAGCAGCGTGATTGGCTGCACGTGGAGGACAACTGCCGGGGGATTCTTTCAGTTTTGCAAAATGGCGAAATCGGAGAGGTTTACAATATAGGCGGTCTAGATCTCGAGGAAAACCTAACATTGGTGCGGCGCATTCTCAAACTGACCGAACAGCCCGAGAGTTTAGTGTCCTACGTGCAGGACCGCCCGGGTCACGACCGTCGTTATGCTCTGAACTGCAAGAAGATGGAGACCGAGCTTGGCTGGAGCCCCGCCATTTCTCTGGACCACGGGCTCGCACGCACCATTGACTGGTATAAGAAAAATTTGCAATGGGTCGCTGGCGTTCGCAGTCGCGAATACCTTTCCTATTACGAAAAATACTACGAAAACCGTGAGAGTTCCCTTCGTGCGATTGCTCGATTCGGATCAGTAGCATCTGATTGATCTGTCCAGCGATTCACTTTCGGACCCTTGCTGCAAATGTGCGGACAAGTGAGCATCGGAGCTAATGCAGCGAATTGAGACATTCCTTCCTGACGTGTTTGAGCTGCGACCGGTCATCCATCGGGACGCACGCGGCTTTTTCATCGAAACCTACCACAAAGCGAAGTTCGCCACCCTCGGAATCGCGGACGCTTTCGTTCAAGACAACCATTCACGCTCTATCAAGGGGACACTGCGCGGTCTTCACTACCAACTGCATCATCCACAAGCAAAACTCTGCCGTGTTGTAGAAGGCGAAGCGCTAGACGTTGCAGTAGACATTCGAGTCGGCTCACCTACCTTCGGAAAATGGACAAGCGTGCTTCTCTCCGCGAAGGAACAAAATCAGGTCTATGTTCCGACGGGGTTCGCTCACGGGTTCGTAACCCTGACAGATACCGTGCATTTCCTATACAAATGTAGCGACTACTACGAACCGGCAGACGAGCATGGAATCGCCTGGAATGATTCAGACCTCAAAATATGCTGGGGCGTGAGCACGCCGATGGTCTCCGAGAAAGATGCAAAGTTTCCCACGCTCGCTCAAGTTCCGACCGAACTTTTACCCGAGCATCCGGGGAAATGAAACCCATAATCTTGCTGACCGGGAAGAACGGCCAAGTTGGCGCGGAACTCTTACGTCTTTTGCCCCAACTGGGCGAAGTGGTTGCCCTCGGCCGCGATCAATTGGATCTTTCGAATCCTTCTGAAATCCGCCGCACAATACAAGAAGTAAGGCCGCAACTTATCGTCAATGCGGCTGCATACACGGCTGTCGACCATGCAGAAACAGACGAAACGACCGCGCAAGCCGTCAACGCCGATGCCCCCGGATTGCTTGCCGAAGAAGCTAAGAAAATTGGTGCGGTTCTGGTTCACTACTCGACAGACTATGTGTTCGACGGAGCCAAGAAGGCATCCTACGATGAGATCGATTCTGTAAATCCCATCAACGTATACGGGAAAACCAAGTTTGCCGGTGAGCAGGCTATTCGCGATTCAGGCGTGCCTCACCTGATATTTCGGACGTCCTGGCTCTATGCCACGCGGGGAAGTAATTTTCTATTGACGATTTTGCGCCTCGCAACCGAAAAGAAAGAGTTAAGAATCGTATCTGATCAGGTCGGAGCCCCAACCTGCGCGTCGGAGGTGGCGGCTGCCACGACCAAAGTCCTGACCAGGATGCTGGGGAGAAATGACGGCGATTTCGCTTTCTCCGAGGTTTGTGGAACTTACCATATGACCGCGGCAGGTCAAACGACGTGGTGTGAATTTGCTGAAACCATCCTTGAGAAAGCAAAAGTCAACCCATACAGTCTGAATTGGCTTGCGGTGGCTACTCAGAAACGCCCACTGATTGCGCAGCGTGTTATCCCTATCTCTACAGAAGAATTTGGATCTCCCACGCCTCGGCCGGCCTATTCAATTCTTTCTAACTGTCGCCTGAATCAGACTTTTGGTATTTCACTGCCAAATTGGCATGATCAACTGCAAGGCTGTTTCGTCTCCGATAGTATGGCGGCCAATCGTGGCGCTGATTAGATCCAATTCACGCCGCCCGCCCCTGTAAACCTCTCTCCTCCCCGAGCTTCTAACACTCCACGCAAACGCCTGAGTAGAGTCCCGCATCTCCCTAGCAATTCCTTCCACACACATGTCTTGACTCTGACCTGCTCCACTTAAGTGCTTATGATTCCGCGGAACATGACCGGTCACCTCTTTCAGTATCACCCCGAGAGTGAGCCTCCAGCAGTTTGCGATTTCGTTTGGTGTCTTCTTTCCGTGAACTCTGTGAGATGACTATCATTAATATTCTCGTGCCAAGCCTCGCTCTTGGCTTGCGGCTGAAATCGCTTGACACAAACCCACGCAAGGTGCAGGATGCAGGAAGTTTCTTCTAAGGAGTTGGCAAATTGCAATGAGCGTTCGCGCTCCCAGAACGAGCGGGTATTCTGGCCAACTGCCTTGAATCTTTGGTCGTCCACGATGAGCCCTCCTTCGTTCTTCATTTTTAGACTGCAATTTGCCATTTGACACGTCTCGCTCGTTTTTCTCTCTCGGTCATGGACGATTAGTTTGAAGAGGAACTAAGTAGAGCGCTGTAGCATGAGATCTTCGGTCCGCATGTGAAGTCAGGTGTGTGTCCGGCATTGCATGAAGATGAATCAGTCCGGTTGGGAGGCCTTAAGTCGTGCGCAGTCCTCTTTCAAATCCCGAGCCGAGCGCCTGGATGAAGCAAGTGATCGCACGATTTCGCGTCGCGTTTGGCCGCGTCAATTCAGTTAGCGGCAGACTCAAGCCATCACACAAGTGGATGATTGGAAGCCTGCTATGCGTGTTGCTGGTCGCCTGCATCTCCGCCGTCGCGCCTGCACGAGAATTATCTTCGAAAGATAAGGCCGCGGCTTCACCTCCTGCAAAGGCGGCGGAAAAAGCCAAGTCTGTTCCAGCTGCTGGCCAGAACGATAATTTAAAATCCTTAATCAAGGACATAGAAAAGAGCGAGAAAAAGGAAGGCTTTTCCGAAAAGACCAGCGAAACAGAAAAAGAGCCCGACGGCCAGTCTCCCGATTCCCAAGCACAAGTCTCGTTACCCTCGAAAGGCGCAACGGCTAGTTCTTTTACAGGGGGGGATACGCCCCAGGAGAGGGAAGATGCGGACTATCTTCGGCGGCGCGAGGAATGGTTCCTGGCCGACCGACTGCTAAAGGACGGTTCGATAGCGGCAAGCCTGCGCCTGAAAGCGATCCAACACGTGCAGAACATGGTCCAGTTGGAAAAACAGCGCGGTTTGTTTCCGGGCGGCGTGCAGCCATCCACTTCGTTTCCTGGCCCTTCGAACTGGGCACTGATCGGCCCGCAACCGATCAATTCTACGGCCTCTCTAAATAGGTTCAACGGGGGACCCACGATCGCTGGGCGAATCGTTGCGCTAGCGGTGGACCCGACGAACCGTGACACTGTTTATCTGGGTGCCGCTGCTGGCGGAGTTTGGAAGAGCTCAAACGCAGGAGCAAGCTGGGCACCCATCACAGATTCCCAGGCTTCGCTTGCGACCGGTTCGATTGCAATTGATCCCACGGCGGCAAGCTGCAGTCCGGGTCCGTGCCAGATCATCTATGTCGGGACCGGGGAAGCCAATAATTCCGGCGACAGCTATTACGGGGCGGGCCTCTTGAAATCGACCGACGCTGGCGCTCACTGGGCGCAATTGGGTGCCGCAACATTTGTGGGACCGCGATCGTCAAGCCGGCTGGCTGGCGCGGCGCACATTGGCGCACTGGCTGTGGATCCAAACAACAACCAGGTCATTCTCGCGGGAGTGCAGTTCGTCACCAGCAATTCCCTCTCGGGAATTTACCGCTCGTCTGACGGTGGAACGAACTGGGCGCCCCTCGCGACGGCATCCGGTGCCCCCGGCGCTGCCGTGGTATTCGACCCGGTGAATGTCGGCGTTGTCTACGCGGCATTAGGCTACAGCTTTGGAGCAGCTGCGAATGGTGTATATCGTTCGACGGACCACGGCGCGACTTGGACGAAACTGCTTGGAACTGGCGCAAATCTCTTCCCTACGTCGGGCGTGGGCCGGATTGATGTTGACCTTGCGCGAACAACGCCGACCACACTATACGCCGCGGTCGCAAACAGCACAGGGACTTCATTTCTGGGAATGTTCAAAACCACGGACTCTGGCATGAATTGGACGAAACTGACAAATACGCCGGATGCCTGCACAGCCAGCTTCGGCTCGCAGTGCTTCTACGACATGATCGTTCGAGTGGACCCAAATGATGCGAACACTGTTTTCTATGGCGGATCCTCGGGTGACAGCGACAACTCCCGAGTTCTTTTCCGTTCATCCGACGGCGGCGCCAACTGGATCAGCGTTGCGAACGGCACGGCTGGGACGAGATTGCATGTGGATTTGCACGCGCTCGCGTTCTCGGTGCCTCCCACAGCGGACCGCCTCTACGTCGGCAGCGATGGCGGAGCCTACCGCAGCGACAATCCGACAGTTGCGGACGCGTCCAGTATTGATTACACAGACTTGAACTCGACTCTCGCCATTACCATGTACTACCCGGGACATACTGCGGACCGGTCGAATGAGAATGTGGGGTTTGGGGGTTCGCAGGACAACGGCTCACACCGTTACGGCGGCAACTTGGCTTGGGACCTCGTAACTTCCGGCGATGGCGGCTACACTGCGCAGGACCCTCAATTTCCTAGCACAGTCTATACGACCTGCCAGAACATTTGCATTTTCCAATCGCTTGTCGGTGGGACGGTGGGATCGTTCGGCCGACAAGTGACTAACGGAATTAACGCCACGGATCGTGTCAGTTTCATAGCGCCACTCGTTCACGACCCAAACACCAGCGGGCGCGTCTATTACGGCACCTTTCAACTTTACTTCACCACGAATTCTGCAACGACGTGGAGCTCAATGTCGCCTGATTTAACTGGTGGATCGCCTAGTACAATCAGAGCCATCGCAGTTGCCCCAAGCGATTCCAACACCATCTACGTGGGCACCAGTGCAGGCGGCGCGGCGGCTAGCAAGATACAGAAGACGACGAATGCGCTCGCGGGCACCGGAGCAGCGTGGACTGACATTACTTCAGCAGCGACGCTGCCCACGGGACGCACGGCGACAGCCATCGGGGTAGACGCGAACAACTCTCTGATCGCGTACGCATCCTACTCCGGTTTCTCGGGCTGTGCGCTTTGTGTGGACAACAAGGGGCACGTCTTCCGGACGACCGATGGCGGCGGAACCTGGCAGGATATTAGCGGAAGCGGCGGGACGGCTCTTCCCAACGCACCCGTAAATACCTTGCTCGTCGATCCGGACATTGCAAATACGATTTTCGTGGGTACGGACGTGGGTGTGTTCCGCACCAGCGATGCAAGCCAGGACGCCGCCACTGTCTGGACGACGGTCGGCACGGGCCTGCCGAATGTCATTATCAATTCTTTGACTCTGCGGAGGGCGTCCCGCATCCTTCGCGCGGCAACGAGCGGCCGCAGCGCGTGGATTATTCAAGACACTGACGTTTCCGCCCCCGCCGGCCCTTTTCTTGCTTCCATGAATCCAGCCATTACCACGACTGGATCGGTGACGATTACCGGCGTGGTAGTGGATGGCGCGAACTTTACGGCAAGCTCCGTCGTGCAGTGGAACGGAAGCACGACGGGAATTACCTCCCACACGGGCACTGCAAATCAGATGACGTTTGATATTGATACTAATCTTCTGGCCTCCGGTGGCGCGAATAACGTGCGTATATTTGACAATACCCAAACGCCAAGCCTCTCAAAGCAACTGCTGTTCATGGTTGTCAATCCGGTTCCCTCTCCAGCAACAATCAATACGGAATCTGGAACTGTCGGGCTCCCTGTTGCACTCACGATTACGGGATCAGGATTTGTTCAAGGAATGGACGTCATCTTCAACGGCTTTCATAACACGAACGGCGCGGTCTCGGGAGGCGGAGCGCGGATCGATATTACGATCCCCGGGAGCGAGCTGCCAGCACCCGCCTCGACCTCGGTAAACTTGAGCAACCCAGCCCCGGGCGGTGGACAGGCGGCGGGGTTTTTCCCGTTCACGATCAACGCCGCAGCGGGCGGAGCGATTACAACGAATCCGCCGACGGTCAGTTTCGGCAATCAGGCGCTCTTGAACGCAAGTTCAGTAACTAACGTCACAGTGACGAATAGCGGAACGGCAGATGCGACTTTGAGCGCCGCCACGACCTTTACCGGTGCGAACCAGGGCGATTTCGCCGTTGTTGCGCCGACAAGCGGAACGCCGTGCGTTTTCGGTGGAGGAACTGCGACGGTTTTGGTCCCCGCGCAAAATTGTACATTCGGAATGATGTTCACACCTCAGGCGACTGGTTCCCGCACGGCAACTCTAAATATACCGAATACAGGTACGCCAAGTTCGCAAACGCTGGCCTTAGGCGGATCGGGCGTAACCAACCTTTCTGCTCCAGGCGACTTTGATGGTGATCGTAAGGCTGATGTTGCCGTCTTTCGGCCCTCGAATGGCATGTGGTTCGTCATTCCCAGCAAGAACCCGAATGTTGCCATCCTGCAGCAGTGGGGAACGCAGGGAGACGTCCCCGTGCCAGGGGATTACGATGGCGATGGGAAGACGGATTTCGCAGTCTTTCGGCCCTCGAACGGCACGTGGTTCATCTTTCCCAGCAGCAACCCAAGCGCTCCGATCCTTCGGCAGTGGGGAACAAGCGGGGACATTCCCGTGCCGGGAGATTATGATGGCGACGAGAAGACGGATTTCGCGGTCTTTCGGCCCTCGAACGGCACGTGGTTCATCTTTCCCAGCAGCAATCCAAGCGCTCCGATCCTTCGGCAGTGGGGGACGCAGGGGGACATCCCAGTACCAGCAGATTATGACCGCGACCAGAAGACAGACATCGCCGTGTGGCGGCCCTCGAACGGGGTTTGGTTCATCATGCCCTCCTCAGCACCTTCAACCTTCACGATCACCCAATGGGGGACCGACGGTGATGTGACTGTCCAGAAGCCGATTGGGCAGTAAACGCGGAAGAGCAAAGATGGGAAGACGTTTAGCCGGCTGGCAATCCGGAGTGTTCTACGCAGCTCAGTCAGTCTTTATACAAGCCCAGAGGGAGGAACCTACGCTTTTACAGTTTCAGTAAGTTTGAGACACAGTAAGTTTAGGACTTGACACGCCCACACCGCGCGAGTAACGTGCTCGCCTAGTTCCCGCCGCGTATCCGCACGAGAACGACCACGACACGATTTGCGAGGCTAAGTGGCGTAGCTTGTTGTCTCGCGACTCTAGGGCTCGAGACGTTGGCAAAACAGAGGGAGGTTGCAATGAACGGAAGACTGTTCACTCTAATTCTTCTGGGTCTTGCTTGTGCGGCCACCGCCAACTCACAGGCTCCGGCTCCGTTGTTGGGTAAGTCCGTTACCGGCGTGGATGCTACCAGCAACGTTACCGAAAATGTTTCGCTCGATCGTGGCTTTGTCCTGTCAGGCAGGATCCTTGGTGATGCGTCCTCCTCGGCCGAATCAGTCGTTGCGGTGTCCACGGCCACCGGGAGCTTCGGTGGCTCCGTTAGCCAAATGACGCATAGGTATCGAATCGAGCTTCCTGCAGGCACTTACAATCTGAACGTCAGTTTCTTGCACCCTGGTGTTGCGGCAGCTACCATTCGTCCGGCGGCCATCTCCGGTACGTTTGCCGTCTTCACCTACACAGATTCCACCGCAGTTACAATTTCTTCTGCCGATGTGGACCACGATATAACTCTTCCCGCGGTAAGCACATCCGGTGTTACAGGCGTCGTCTCCAACCTGCTTATGCAGTCTCTCTCTAACAGCGCGGTTTTTAGTTCAACCAGCATCCCAGGCTTTACCGCGGTTGAGGCCAGTGCCACTCTCGATGCAGGTGGAAATTTCAGCATACAACTGCCAAACGGCACGTTCACGGCGGGCTTGAGCCAGCTGGTAGAAACACCAGCCGCGTTCTTAACAGTTCTGAACTCGACTCTCGCGCCGGTCGTGGTCAACGGCCCCACCACCGCGAATCGCGCTGCCCCCACCATATCTACGGCCGACCTCTCCGGCACAATCACTTTTACAGACGGCTCCCCTATTCCTCCGAACTCATTCCTATCCGCTTTTGACAACACGACTCCGCAGCCACAGACGATTTCCGCGGGTTTCGGAACGCTCCCAAGCACAGGGATGTATGATTTCATCCTTGGTATGGGTGAGTCGTATAAGCTTGGAGTGGAGATACCCGTTGTACTCTTACCCACTCCTGCGCCGCTAGGGAGTTGGGCTCCCCCAGACCCAAGTCCGCTGTCGAGCCCACTGTCTGTGAACACAGTGCATAACATCACTTATCCGCCTCTGCCCGCGAACGCGACCCCGCACACGATCTCGGGTCATGTCACCGCCACTGGTACGGGAGCGCCTTTGCCCAACGTCATTGTAATCGCGGGTTCGACATCGCTATCCGTCGCGCCGAATACTTCGTTTGATCAAATCACTACCACTAACTCAAATGGCAACTACAGCATGGTAGTGGCGGCTGGAGGATACGATTTATTCCTTGACGCTAGGCGCGCCGCCGTGGGTGACTTTGATGGGACTGGCATGGCGAACATAGCGGTGTGGCGGCCCTCGAACGGCGACTGGTTCCTCATTTCCAACTCCGCCCTTCTCGCTGCCAGCGTTCCTCGATTGAACGGCACGAGTGCAAAGTTTAGCAGGCTCAGCCCGACCGGTTCCACGCGTCCCAACCTCAGTCCAATCGGTTCAAAGCCTGCCAGCCTGGGTGGCACCAGTTTCGTCGTGCAACAGTGGGGGGCACAGGGAGACATTCCGGTGCCAGGGGACTACGATGGCGACAGGAAGACGGACGTTGCGGTGTTTCGGCCCTTGAATGGCACTTGGTTCATCATCCCCAGCAGCAAC
>Ga0066673_10000374_pt1 | contig 12604 bp, 13 predicted proteins | sample GraSoiAngelo_122_FD_62302 | JGI IMG/M metagenome (GOLD analysis project Ga0066673, IMG submission 62302) | Grasslands soil microbial communities from the Angelo Coastal Reserve, California, USA - 14_0927_02_20cm | ecosystem: Environmental > Terrestrial > Soil > Grasslands | place: USA...
TCGTCGTCGTCGAGGATCACTGGCCCGAAGGTGGGATCGGCGACGCCGTGCTCGCGGCCCTCGCCGAGAGAGGTGTTCGCGAGGTGCGCTACCGCCATCTCGCGGTGCGCAAGATGCCGGGCTCGGGCAAGCCCGCGGAGCTCCTCGATGCGGCCGGGATCAGCACTGTGCACATCGTCCGCGCCGTGAAAGAGCTCGTTTCCTAAGCCTCCCGCGCGAAGGGTCTGTTAGCCTCCGCGGAGGAGGGGAACGTGGAAATCGTCGTCCTCATCGTCATCGTCGCCGCGATCGCGCTCTTCTTCGTCGCGACGTACAACCGCCTCGTCACGCTCCGGCAGCGCGTGAAAGAGGCGTGGGCGGATATCGATGTACAGCTGAAGCGGCGCCACGACCTCATCCCAAACCTCGTCGAGACCGTCAAGGGCTACGCGACCCATGAGTCGACGGTGTTTCAGAACGTGACGCAGGCTCGCGCGGCCGCGGTCGCGGCGGGTGCGTCCGCGTCGCCCCAGGAGCGCGCGCAGGCGGAGAACATGCTGACCACGGCCCTTCGCTCGGTCTTCGCGGTCGCCGAGAACTATCCGCAGCTGCAGGCGGTACAAGAGTTCAAGGACCTTTCCGAGAACCTGACCGCGACGGAGGACAAGATCGCCTTCGCGCGGCGCTTCTACAACGGCAATGTGCGCGACTACAACACCTCGCTCCAGACGTTCCCGACGAACGTCTTCGCCGGGATGCTCGGCTTCGGTCCTGAGCAGTACTTCGAGCTCGCCGAGGCGACGGAGCGTGAGGTCCCGCAGGTGAAGTTCTAGACCCCACCGCCAGGCTCTAGCCTCTTCACATGGCATCCGAAACCTCGCCCGCGCGCATCTCGATCTACGACGCCGCCGCGGCGAACCGCTGGCGGACGGTGCTCCTCGTGGTCGCGTTCACCGCGATCATCGCGCTGCTCGGCTATTTCGTCGGCGAATACTTCTACCCGGGCGGGGGTCTCGCGGTCCTGCCGTTCGCGCTCGCGCTGTCGCTCGGCTCCGCCTTCACCTCGTACTTCGCCGGTGACCGGATCGTCCTCGCGCAGAGCCAGGCCCGCGAGCTCGCGCCGAACGAGGAGACCGAGCTCCACAACGTCGTCGAGACGCTCGCGATCGGGCTCGGAATTCCGGTGCCGAAGCTCTACGTGATCGAGGATTCCGCGCCGAACGCCTTCGCGACCGGCCGAGACCCGCGGCATGCGTCGGTGGTGGTGACGCGGGGACTCATCGACAAGATGGACCGCACCGAGCTCGAGGGCGTGATCGCGCACGAGCTCTCGCACGTCGGCAACCGCGACATCCGCGTGATGCTCCTCGTGACGATCCTCGTCGGGACCGTCGCTCTTCTCGCCGACTGGATGTGGCGTTCGATGTTCTGGGGGCGCGGACGCGGTCGGGACCGCGGCGGCGGGAACGCGATCATCGCGGTGGTCGCGATCGTACTGGCGATCCTGACCCCGATAATCGCCACACTGATCCAGCTCGCGGTCTCCCGTCAGCGCGAGTACCTGGCCGACGCCTCGGGTGCGCTCCTCACGCGGTATCCGCCTGGGCTCGCCTCCGCCCTGCGGAAGATCGCCGCGGACCGCGAGGTTCTGGAGGTCGCGAACAAGGCGACGGCCTCTCTGTACATCGCAAACCCCTTGAAAGACGCCCCCACGTTCCTCGACCACCTATTCGATACCCATCCGCCGATCGAGGAGCGCATAAAGAGACTCGAGGCGATGTAAATGCGGTTCTCCTTCACGACCACCACGGCGCTCGTCGCCGTGGCGGTGATGCTCGTCGTCGCGGTCGGGGCGGGCGCGGCCGTCGGGGCCCTCGCGCGTCCGGCGCCGACGCCGCTGGTGACGCCGTCGCCGACTCCCCTCGCGAGCCCGAGTCCCGAGAACACCGAGCCGTTCGTGTTCCAGCAGCCCCTCTCGTCGGGCTGCGCGAGCCAGGACGCCGTGTGGGTGTTCTCCGACGGAGGTGGCGTCGGTCGCTTCGACGGCAAGCGCTGGGAGCTCGTGGATTCCACGCTGCGGTCGCTCGTCGACGCCGTCTGCACCGCGGATACGGCGCTCGCCGTCGGACCGTCGGGGCGGCTCCTGACGCTCGACGATCACGCGAAGACGATCCGCGCCGACGACATCGGCTACTTCGACGCGTACGGGATCTCGCTCCTCTCCGACGGCGCGCTCGTCGTCGGTTCGTCGGGCACGGTTCGCCGCCAGAGCGCCTCAGGCTGGCTGCCGTACGCCGGCGGCATCGAGGAGGACCTCTTCGCGATCACCGCCTTCAGCTCGATCTCGGCCTGGGCGGTCGGCTCCGGTGGCGCCGCGTACCGTCTCGAGGAGGCCGGTTGGCGGCCGTTCACGACCGGGACGACCGCGACCCTCCGTGCCGTCGCCGGATCGTCGCCGGCCGACGCGATCGCGGCCGGTGACGGCGGCGTGCTGCTGCGGTTCGACGGGCGCTGGCAGTCCCTCGACAGCGGCGTGCAATCCGCGCTGCGCGCGGCGACGCGCGTCGGGCAGATCACGTATGTCGCCGGCGATCGCGGCGTCGCGCTCGCCATCGACGGTTCGACCGTGACGCGGATCGACCTCGGCACGACCTGCTCGCTACGTGGCGTGTTCGTCCGCGCGAACGAGGTGTGGTTCGTCGGCTCCGAGGGCACCCATGCTGGCGTCTGGCGGCGCACCGGTGACAGACTCGACCGGTGGGGCACGTGCTAGCGGAGCCACCGCTCAGAGGCACGCGCGTCGTCGAGGTCGGGAACTACATGGCGGGTCCGTTCTGCGGGATGCAGCTCGCCGATCTCGGCGCGGAAGTCATCAAGATCGAGCATCCGCGCGGCGGCGACCTCGCCCGGTTCCTCGAGCCGTTCGTCGACGGCGAGAGCGGCAACTTCGCCCGCCTCAATCGCGACAAGCGCAGCGTCGCGATCGATCTCAAGCGCGAGAAGGGTCAGCAGATCTTCCGACAGCTGGCGAAGACCGCGGACATCATCGTGGAGAACCTGCGGCCCGGGACGATGGCCGATCTCGGGCTCTCGCCCGCGTCGCTCATGGAGGCCGACCCGCACCTCGTGTACGTCGCGGTCACGGGGTGGGGTCTCGACGGCCCGTACGCGGATCGGCCAGCGCTCGACATCATCGTGCAGGGGCAGAGCGGGCTCATGAGCGTGACCGGCGAGGAGGCCGGCGGCCCGGTCAAGGTCGGCGTCTCGATCGCGGACCTCAGCGCGGGGCTCTACGCGACGATCGCGACGCTCGCCGCGCTGCGCGCGCGCGACCGCGACGGCAAGGGGCAGCTCGTCGACATCTCGATGTTCGAGTCGGCCGTTTCTCTCGCGGTCTGGGAAGCGGGCGTGCATTTCACGACCGGGGAGATCCCCCGCGCCGCTGGGTCCGCGCACAAGCTCGTGGCGCCCTATCAGGCGGTCGCGGCCTCGGACGGGCATTTTCTGATCGGCGCGACCACGCCGCCGACGTGGAAGGCGTTCTGCCGCACGCTCGGGCTCGAGTCGCTCGAGAACGACCGCCGCTACATCGACGCGAGCCTCCGCCGGCGCAACCGCGAGGCGCTCATCCCGACGATCGAGTCGGTGACGCGGACGAAGACCGCGGCGGAATGGCTCGCGGCCCTGCGCGCCGCCGGCGTCCCCTGCGGCGAGATCGCCGACTATGGCGACGTGTTCGCCGACCCCCATCTCGTGGCGCGCGGGTTCTTCATCGACCTGCCGCACCCGTCGCTCGGCACGGTCCGCGGGCTTGGATCGCCGCTGCGCCTCGCGCGCACCCCGGTGCGGCACGCGCGGGCCGGTCCACGACTGGGCGAGCACAGCGGTGAGGTCCTGCGCGAGCTCGGGATGAGCGACGGCGAGGTGGCACGCCTTGTCGCCGACGGGGTCGTCGCGCGCGCGTGACGAAGGAGGTCAGCGCGGAGCGCCGCGGGCAGGCGCTCTGGATCACCGTGGACCGGAGCGAGGCGCGGAACGCGATGACCTTCGCGATGTACGACCGCCTCGCGGAGCTCTGCCGCGAGGCGAATGCCGACCGGACCGTGCGCGCCGTCGTGCTGACCGGGACGCAGGAGGCGTTCGTGGCCGGCACGGACATCGCGCAGTTCGCGGAGTTCACGACCGCGGAGCACGCCCTCGAGTACGAACGCCGGATGGATGAGTGGCTGAGCGCGATCGAGGACGTCGCCGTCCCGACCGTGGCCGCGCTGCGCGGCCCGGTCATCGGAGGCGGGCTCGCGATCGCGGCCGCCTGCGACCTCCGCATCGCCGCGCCATCGGCTCGGTTTGGCGTGCCGGTCGCGCGCACGCTCGGCAACTGCTTCTCGGCAGCGAACCTCGTGCGGCTCGCCGCGCTCGTCGGGCTCGGGCGCGTCCGCGAGCTCGTCCTCACCGCGCGCCTCGTCGACACGCACGAGGCGCGGACGATGGGCCTCGTCTCGGAGGTCGTCCAGACCGAGGAGTCGCTCGAGCCCCGCGTCGACGAGATCGTCGAGCAGCTGGCCACGTTCGCGCCGCTGACGCTTCGCGCGACGAAGGAGATGGTCCGCCGGATCCGCGCGCGGATGCTGCCGGACGAGGCGAGCGACCTGGTCGCGCTCTGCTACACGAGCGCGGACTTCCGCGAGGGCGTGCGGGCGTTCATCGAGAAGCGCAAGCCCGTGTGGCGCGGCGAATGACCGCGTATCACGAGGAGCAGCGGTTTCACGGCGCCTTCTTCGCGATGCTCCTCGGGGCGCTGCTCGTCGCGACGATCTCCACGATCGCCGGCGTCCTCGCGACACGGTCGGCCGAGCCCTGGGCCTTCGCGCTCGGCCCCGCCGCGGTCGTCCTCATCGCCGTCTTGCTGACTCTCTCGCACCTCGACGTCGACGTGGACGAGCGCGGCGTTCGGATCGCCTTCCGGTACCTCTGGCCGGCCCGGCGCATCGCCTTCGGCGACATCACCACCGTCGCGGTCCGCCGCTACTGGGCGCTCTGGGAGTACGGCGGCTGGGGTGTCCGACTGGGACCGGCTGGATGGGCATACGTGACCGGTGGCGACGTCGGCGTCCAGCTGCGCCTGCGGAGGGGGCTGCCGGTGCTCATCGGCTCGCGGCGGCCAGAGGAGCTCGAGGCCGCGATCCGCGCCGGGATGGCGCGGGGCCGCCCCGGCTAGCCAGTCCGCAGGCGCGGGTCGAGGGCGTCGCGAAGCGAGTCGCCGAACAGATTGAAGCCGAACACCGCCATGCTGATCGCGACGCCGGGCGCGATCGCGAGCCACGGCGCGCGCTCGAGGAACTGCATGCCGGCGCCCCGGAGCATGAGCCCCCAGGAGGCCGTCGGCTCGAAGACGCCAAGCCCGAGGAACGAAAGGGAGGCCTCGAGCAGGATCGCCTGACCGAGGAACGCGGTCATCATGATGAGGTAGGGCGCGAAGACGTTCGGTGCCACGTGCCGGAACATGATGCGCGCCCCGCCGCTTCCGACCGACCGCGTCGCCTCGATGTAGGGCATGTTCACGACGGACAGCGCGCTCGAGCGCACGACCCGGGCGACGCGCGGGATGATCGGGACCGTGATCGCGGCGATCACGTTCGCGATCTTGTCCTCGCCCGTACCGAGAGCGGCGACGACCGCGATCGCGATGACGATCAAAGGGAACGACAGAAGGATGTCCATGAGTCGCTGGATCGTCATGTCGATCTTTCCGCCGAAGTACGCGCCGACGACACCGAGGACCAGGCCGATCGTGCAGCCGACGATCGACGCCGTGAATCCGACGAGAAGCGCCGTCCGCGAGCCGAAGATGATCCGCGAGAACACGTCCCGGCCGAAGGCGTCGGTCCCGAGAAGGTGCTCGGGCGAGGGCCCGAGCAGCAGGTCCTGGAAGCGGTTGGCGATCGGGTCGTATGGCGCGATCCAGTCGGCGAAGATCGCGGCGAACACCATGAGGATGATGAGGACGGCGCCGGCAGTTCCGAGTGGTCGCCGTCGGACGAAGTCGCGCCAGAACCGGACGAAGCGCCGGCGGCCGGTCGAGTCCACGTAGCTCCGCCTCGCGATGATCTCCGCGTCCGAGACCGCGGTCATGAGTATCGGATCCGCGGGTCGAGCACGACGTAGACCATGTCGACGACGAAGTTGACGAGCACGAACACCGCCGCGAGGAGCAGCACCAGGGACTGGATGAGCGTGTAGTCCCGGTGCGCGACCGCGTCGACGAGCAGCTTGCCGATGCCATTCAGGTTGAACACCTGCTCGGTCACCACGAGACCGCCGATCAGGAACGCGAACTCGAGGCTCACGACGGTGATCACCGGAAGGAGCGCGTTCCGCAGGGCGTGCCGGACCACGACCATGCGCTCGCCAACGCCCTTCGCCCGGGCCGTCCGCACGTAGTCCTCGCGGAGGACCTCGAGCAGTGTGGAACGGGTCATGCGCATCGAAACCGCCGAGTAGCGATATCCGACCGCGATCGCCGGCAGGATGAGCTGCGCCAGGTTCGCGATGGGATCCTCGGTGAACGGCGTGAACACCAGAGGCGGCGCCCAACCGAAGAGCGTGATGGTCGTGAGGATCATGACGATGCCGATCCAGAAGCTCGGCATGGCGAGACCCCCGATCGAGAAGACGCGGATCAGGTAGTCGACCCAGCTGTCCTGACGCACCGCGGCGAGGACTCCGAGCGGGATCGCGATGGTCACGGCGAGGAGCGTGGCGAGAACGGCGAGCTCGATCGAGAGCGGTAGGCGGATCTGGATCTCCTCGACGACCGGGTGCCCCGTCCACAGCGATTGGCCCAGGTCGAAATGGGCGATCTGCCCCATCCAATCGGTGAACTGCGTCCACATCGGCTTGTCCAGCCCGAGGAGGTGACGCTGCTCGTCGATGACCGATTGCGGCACCGGCGATCCGGCGTACTGGAGCGCCACGATGTCGCCGGGGACCGCGCGCATGATGACGAAGGTCAGGATCGCGACGCCGGCGAGCGTCGGGATCATGAGCAGGAGCCGCCCGACGACGTACCGGCGCATCCGGCTAGTGTCGGACGGCTCCCCTTAGACCGCTACTCGCTCATTTCTGCGCGAGCCAGACCGTCGCCAGGTCCTGGTTGGTGTAGTGGTTCGAGCCGATGCGCCAGCCGCGCACGACGTTGAGGTACGGGATGATCCGGTACCACCAGAGCACCGGGTACTGGTAGGCCTTCGTGTCCATCGCGTACTTCTCGATGTCCGCGACGAGGGCGAGGCGCTTCGCCGGATCGGTCTCACGGCTCTGCGCGTCGATCTTCTTGTCGAGGTCCGCGTCGTCGTAGTAGGCGAAGTTCAGGCCCTTCCCGAGACCAGACGCCGACCAGAACTTCGCGAGCTGCAGGTCGGGCTCGTCGAGGAAGTCGCAGTTGAAGTCGAGCGCGACGTCGAAGTTGCCGGCGCGCAGGTCGGCCTGGTACGCGGAGGTCTCCTTCACGTCGTGGGTGGCGTTGATGCCGACCTGCTTCCATTGGTCGAGGACGAACACCGCGACCGGCTCGTACGGCGTCGTGATGTTGCGGTTGAGGAACTTGAACGTCAGGTTCGGGACGCCGGCGTCGGCGAGCAGCTGCTTCGCCTTGTCCTTGTTCGCCTTCGCGTCGGTGCCGAACCCGGCGATCTTCTGAAGGTCGGCGTCGCTTTGCGCGAACGGTCCCTTCGGACGCATGAGCCCGCCCACGTCCTTCACGATCGTGATCTTCTGGAGCGCCGTGCTTCCGGCGTAGCGGTCGATGGCGAGGGTGAGGGCTTGGCGGACCCGCACGTCGTCAAAGGGCTTCTTCTTCGTGTTCGGGACGACGTAGTTCACGCAGATCCAAGGCGCCTCCTGGATCGCGAGATCGTTCGGCAGCGCCCGGCTGAGGTCGTCGCGCTGCTGCGGGGTGAAGCCGCGGAACTCGATCATCGCCTGCTTGCTGCGGACGGCGTTCACCTCGGCCGTCGCGTCGGTGATGATGAGCGCCTTGTAGCCGTCGAGGTAGGGCAGCTGGACTCCGCTCTTGTCCTTGGCGAAGTAGTCGGGGTTCTTCTTGCCGACCCAGTCCTGGCCTTTCGTGTTCGAGACGTAGGTGAACGGCCCCGTCCCGTCGATGTTCTTCTCGTACCAGTGGATATCGGTCTTCAGCTTCGCCGCGCTGTAGATGAAGTTCCACGGCGAGGCGAGGTTCGTGCCGAACGAGGCCGACGGGTACTTCAGCTTGAACTGGACCTTGTCCTTTGCCGGCGCGCTGATGCTCTCGACCGCGGCGTACGCGCCGGCGCGGGGCGACAGCACCCCTGTCGGCGGGAAGATGATCTTGTTGTAGGTCGCCACGACATCCTCGCTCGTCATCACGCTTCCGTCGTGGAACTTCACGTCGGTCCGGAGGGTGATGTTGTACGAGAGCTTGTCGGCTGACACCTCGGGCATCGCCGCGGCGACGTCCGGGATCACCTTCGTGAGGTCGCCGGGATCGAATTTGTACAGCGTGCTGTAGTGCGGCGCGATCGGGTGCAGGAGGGCGAACGTCGTCTCCCGGTGGCCGTCGAACGACGGCGGCTCGGCGTTGACGATGAACGTGAGCGTGCCGCCCGGATGCGGCTGTTCTCCGGCCGGCGCTGGCGTGAGCGACCCGGTCCCGGTGGCCTTGGGCGAACAGGCGGCCAGCAGGAGCGCGAAGGCCACGGAGAGTGCGGCGATATGGCGATGTTTCAGCACGAGACCACCCCCTCGGGGCGAGACTCTAGCGCACGCCTCTTCTACGGATGACCCCTTCGTAGAGTTCAACGAGCTGGGCGGTGACGTGCGACCAGTCGTATTCCGGGGCCCGGCGCGCGCCTGCCTCGCCCAGACGCTGCCGCAGGGCGGGCTCGCAGATCAGTCGTTCGATCGCCGCGGCAAGCGCGTCGGGGTCTTTCGGCTCCACGAGGAGGCCGCTGACGTTTCGCTGTACGACACGCTTGTACCCGTGGATGTCGCTCGCGACCACCGGGAGGCCCGCGGCCATGGCCTCGAGCAGCACGATCCCGAAGGACTCCTGGCCGGTCGACGGCGCGCAGAAGATGTCCGCGGTCTTGTAGAAGCGCGCCTTGTCCACGTCGTCGACGCGGCCGGCGAACAGCACGTCGCCGAGCCCGTTCTGTCGCACGAAGCGCCGCATCTGACCGATCTGCGGGCCGGCGCTACAGAAGATGAGACGCAGCTGGGGAAACCTGGGCTTCAGCTTCGCGTAGGCACGCAGGAGGTACATCGCGCCCTTCCGCGGCTCGACGCGGCCGACGAAGAGGATGTTCGTCTTCCCGTCCTCGTACTCGGGGAACGGCTTCGCGTTCGCGTAGAACCGGACGTCCACCCCGTTCGGAATGATCCGGTAGTCGCCCGGAAAATAGGTCGAGATGAAATGCCGCGCCGCGCTCGAGACCGCGATGCGGGCGTCGAGCCGTTTCATGTAGCGCTCGCCGATCACGCGTCCTGCCCAGTACGAGAACGAGAAGCCGCCGAACGCGTGGAACGTCGCGACGTTCGGGCACTTCGCCGAGTCCAGGATCTGCATCGAGAGGAACGGAACGAGCGGCTCGTGGTGGTGGATGATGTCGAACCGCTCGCGGTCGAGCATCCGCGAGACGAGCCACTCGAGCCTGAGCGAAAGCGTGATCCGGCCGATGGCGCCGTTGTATGGCACGGCGATCGCCTGACCGATCTGGATGACGTCCTGTGCCGGGGGGTCGTCGCCCCACGGCGCGGTGATGATCCGCACCTCGTGCCCGAGGCGCCGGAGCTCCTCATAGCTCTCGCGGATATAGCTGTTCGCGCCGCCCGGCCGTGGATAGGCGTACGGCGAGACGATCCCGATCTTCACCGTTTGGAGCCCGTCATCCTTTGACGAGCGCGCTTCCACGGCTCGCGGACCATCGACCGCCACTGCTGCTTCGCCGCGCCGTCGAGATGCTCACGGACGGACCAGCCACGCCCGTCGGGGACCGTGACGCGGTCGGCGATCGCGCGACGGAGCTCGACGCCGGTGCTCCCTGGAAACTCGGTCCAGCAGGTCCCGACGAGGTCGCAGTGATGCGCGTCGCTCGAGCCGGTCTCGGCGATGCCGAGAACGTTCGCGTTCAGCCACACCGCTCGCCGGACCCGGACGCGACCGGCCCACGACGGGTTGCGCAGCTCGATGGCGTCGATCATGCGCTCGTCGCCGTACCGCGCGAGCTGCCGAAGTGCGCCTTCGCCGACCGAGAACGTGAGATACGAGAGCGGATGCGGAACGATCGCGAGCCCCCCTGCGCGGTGGATCCGCGCGACGGCCTCGGCGAGCGGACAGAACATCGGAATGTCGTCCTCGATCCAGAGCCCGAGCAGGTGTCCGGAGCGCGTCGTGATTTCGACGCCGGTCACGACCTCGACCGGGCTGTTCCGTCGCGCGGCGATGTCGCGGAGGGTGAACGCGCCACGGACGTCGTCGTGGTCGGTGAGCGCGATCACGTCGAGACGCGCGCGCTCCGCCGCGTCGAGGATCTGCTCGAGAGAGGAGAGGCCGTCTCCGAGATCGCTATGAAGCTGTAGGTCGGCGCGGCCCACTAGGTCATCGCTCCCACACCGGCTCGAACACGGTCCACTGCTCCGGGAATCGGCGGACGTATCGCTCGAGGACGGACGCGAAACGGCGCACCCCTTCGCGGACGTCGGCGTCGCGATCCCCGGTCGACTCGATCGTGAGCGGCGCCTCGATCGTCGCGAAGAGCTCACCGCGCTCGCGCCACGCGAACGCCGGCAGGAGCACGGCCCCGGTTCGGAGCGCGAGCGCGACGTGCGCGGACGGCAGCAGCGCGTCGCGGCCGAAGAACGGGACTCGCTCACCGACACCGGTCACGGCGCGATCAGCCAGGACGCCGAGGACGCCACCGTCGCGGAGCGTGTGGTGGAGCGCGAGCGGCGAATCGATCGGGATGAGGCGCATGCCTTGCGCCGAGCGCGCGCGATTCACCGCACGCATGAGCTCGGACTGCGCCGGCTCGATCGGCAGCGTGAGAGTGAACCCCTTCGCCATCACGATCTGGCCGACGAGCGCGACCGGACCGAAGTGCGCGCTGGCGAAGATGACGCCCCTCCGGAGCCGCTCGGCGCGCACGAAGTGCTCCCAGCCTTCGAGATGCACGGATCGCACGAGGCGCTCGGGGTCCATCCGCGGGATGCTGAAGACCTCGAGGTACTGGAGCACCTGGCTCACGAAGACCTCGCGCGCGAGGGTCGCCCGTCCTGGGGCGACGACCGCCAGGTTCGCCCGCACGGCGGATCGTGCCTTCATCGCGCTTGCGAACGCGAGCGTTCCGATGGCCTCCGCGATCGGGCGTTGCGCGGGTCCCGGGAGGCGCGGCAGCACCGTCTCGGCTGTGCCCACAAGCGTCCCGGCCATACCCACCGGCGCTAGGACCGCGCGCCTTCCGGGCGACTCCACATCGGCCGGAAGATGTACCACTGGTCCGGGTCGCCCCGGACGAGCTGCTCGAGGCCGTGGACGATCGTCTGGGTCGTCCGCTCGATGTCATGCGCGGTCTGCTTGGTCCGCTCGACGAAGATCGGCGCCAGCGCGACGCCGCGGAACGTGTTGTCGCGCTTGCGCATGACCGCGGCGACCACGATGGGGGCGCCCGAGACGCGGGCAAGGTTCGCGGCGATCGTCGGGAATTTCGTCCGCTCCCCGAAGAAGGTCGCCTCGACGTTGTCGAGCTCATGCGCGCGCGGACCGAGATCCATCATCAGCCCGACCATCTCGTTCCGCCGAAGCGCGCGGAGCACCTGGCGTATGGCGCCCTCCGGCGGGACCAGCTTCACGTTCTTGTGCGCCCGGTTCGAGACAAGGAGATCCATGAGCCGCTGGTTCTCGAGCTCGTCGCCGATGACGTTGAGCGGCATCTCGTCCGCGATGCGAGCGCCGCCGATCTCGAAGTTCCCGAAGTGCATCGAGACGAAGATGAGCCCGCGCCCGTGCTCGCGCGCGGCCCGAACGTGCGCCAGGGAACGCGGGTCGACGGTGACGATCCGCTGCAGGTCCTCTAACTCGAGACGAGGGAAGCGCATGATCTCGACCACGTACTTGGCGAAGTTGCGGAATGAGCGCCGGGCGACTCGCGCGACTTCGCGGTCATGTGTCGGGCGGTCCAGCACCACGGAGAAGTTCGCCTTCGCGATCCTCCGTCGGCGGATCCAGAGCACGTAGGCGATCTCCCCGCCGGCGACCGCCGCGGGATAGCTGATCCACGGCGGTAGCCGTTGCGCCAGCGCGGCGCCCACGCGCCACGCCCAGAACGCGCCTCCGTGCAGCAATCGCTCGCGCATCAGCTCTTTCCGGTCAGAGTCTGCGTGTTCGCTCCCTTGACGTATTCTTCGACCCCCTCGCGTGCCCGATCGTCGGGGATCTGTCGCGGCGGCGACTTCATGAAATAGGCCGAGGGGGCGACGATCGAACCCGAGAGCTTGCGATCCAAGGCAAGCTTGCAACAGCGGATCGCGTCGATCACGACGCCGGCGCTGTTGGGTGAGTCCCAGACCTCGAGCTTGAGCTCGGCGTTCA
>Ga0066673_10000379_pt1 | contig 12512 bp, 8 predicted proteins | sample GraSoiAngelo_122_FD_62302 | JGI IMG/M metagenome (GOLD analysis project Ga0066673, IMG submission 62302) | Grasslands soil microbial communities from the Angelo Coastal Reserve, California, USA - 14_0927_02_20cm | ecosystem: Environmental > Terrestrial > Soil > Grasslands | place: USA...
TGTCGTCACCCGATAACCGCCGCGTTGCCATCCTGAGCGCAAAATGGGATTGCAACGCGTGGATGGCCGAAAACTTCTGACCGGTGATCCACGCACTTGTCGGTTGCCACATCCTGGTTGCTCGGTCCCACTGCGTCCACCGCCGGAGGCAAAGCCTTAGGTCTTGCCCGCAATTAGGTGCAGCTAAAGAGGCGAGATTGGCTCACAATTTTCTCCCCAAAAGCGACCCGCCGCACAGCTCCGGAACGACTTCCCCACATTTGCCGACGGTTAGTCCAAGATTCCCAGTGAAATCTTTGTCCAACTACCGTTAAAATCGGGCCGTCGCCATTTTTCGAAATGAAAAAAATCACCATTGCCGCCGGCAGCAAGCGCGGTCCTAAGCTCAACGCCATCACCGAAGCGCTCCAGTCATTTTCAGCCGCGCTGGCTCACGATACGCAATTCGAAGTCGTCGGCGTGGAAGTGGAGAGCGGAGTCAGCCACACGCCCACGTCTCGGGATGAATTGATGCGTGGTGCCCGCCAGCGCGCGGAAGCGCTGCAGCAAAGAGCGCGCCAGAGCGGAGCGGACTGGCAATACTTCGTGGGTCTGGAAGGTGGGCTCGACGTCGTGTACGAAGGAGCGAAGATCTTCAGTCATTCGGGATTGCAGCAGAACCGGCATCGCCGCGTGTTCCTGGAAAGTTGGGCCTACGTCTCCGACGACGCTCGAGGCCACTTTGGCCGCTCCGGAAGCATCGAACTGCCGGGAGCGCTGGCTCACGAAGTTCTCGAAAATGGCGTGGAGCTTTCCATAGCGATCGATCGGTTTGCCGGCGCCGTGGGGATCCGCGACGCGCAGGGCGCCTGGGGTGTGCTCTCGAATAATTTCATCACGCGGCAGGAGGCATTTCGAGTTGCCGTGATTGCGGCCTTCGCGCCGTTCTATAATGCCAAGATGTACCATGCCGCCGTCGTCGGCGCCTCGGACCCATTTCGGTAGAGGCCGGTGAATATCGGCTCATATCGTTCCGAATCGAATTTCATTACTGATACTGACAACTGATTTTGAGGGAGCAACCGTGGACATCGTCAAAGGCAATATGGGCTGGATCGAAGTCGTCGTCGGACCGATGTTTTCCGGCAAGAGTGAAGAGCTGATCCGCCGGTTGCGCCGCGCGGAAATCGCGCGCCAAGGCGTGCAGATCTTCAAGCCGGCCATCGACGAACGCTACGCCGCCAACGAAATCGTGTCGCATTCCGGCCTCGGCATTCCTTCGGACAGCGTGTTCAAGGCTTCTGAAATCATGGAAAAACTGTTGCCGCGCACGGAAGTCATCGGCATCGACGAAGCGCAATTCCTCGGCGACGAAGTTGTCGACGTTTGCACCAAGCTCGCGAATCTTGGTAAACGGGTGATCGTCGCCGGCCTGGATACCGATTACCGAGGCCGCCCGTTTGAACCCATGCCGCGCCTCCTCGCCATCGCCGAAGAAATCACCAAGCTGCTCGCGATCTGTGTCCGCTGCGGCAATCCCGCGGTTCACACGCAGCGGCTGGTCGATAGCGAAGATCTAATTGTTGTCGGCGCGATGGGTGCCTACGAAGCGCGCTGCCGCCGCTGCTTCGAGCCCAATCCCGCTCTCGCCCATGAAAAGAAGGACGGCCCGCAACTCATCGCCAGCAACCGCGCCGCTTCTGCCGACGGTAGCTGACGCTTGCGTCTCTACCGAAGGCGCTCGTCGAGCGGTGCAGAGATTATTGACTTTCCGTGGACAGCCCTTGCGGTCATTGCTTGAGATGGCCGTCTTATTCCGTCAAACTGACTGGGCTGACCATCCCCCTGAATCGAGCTACTTGCACGCATGATCATCGAGTCTAAAGCACCGACCCGCGTGGATTTTGCCGGGGGAACCCTCGACATTTGGCCGCTCTATCTGTTTCATCCGGGCGCGGTCACCGTGAACGCCGCAATCTCGCTTTATGCCTCCTGCGTCATCGAGACGCTTGCAACGGGCGACAAGCGCATCAAGTTGGTTTCCCGCGATATCAAGCGCGAAGAGAGTTTTGCCTCCTTCGCCGCACTCGTCGACGCCAAGCGCTACCGCCTTCCGCTTCTTGCGGAAATTACCAAGTTCTTCCAGCCGCGGGGCGGCTTTACGCTAACCACGGATTCGGAGGCTCCCGCCGGTGCAGGCATCGGCGGCTCCAGCGCCATGGCCGTGGCCATTTGCGCCGCGCTGGACCGCTTCACCGGAGCAGGCAAGAGCAAGATCGACTGGATACACATCAGCCGCGACGCCGAAGCTATCGTCATCAATGTTCCTACCGGAACCCAGGATCACTATCCTCCCGCCTTCGGCGGCGCTGCTGCGATCGAGCTCCCGCCCGGCGGTGAGCATCGCGTTGAATTGCGTGTGGATCTGGACGAACTCGAGCGTCGCGTGGTCGTCTGTTATACCGGCAAGCCGCGCCAGCATGGCATCAACAATTGGGAAGTCTACAAAGCGCACATCGGCGGGAAGCGCGCCGTGCAGAACAGCCTTGAGCGGATTTCCGATGTCGCTCAGAAAATGCGCCTGGCATTTGAAAAACCGGACTGGCCTGAGGCCGGCCGCCTGATGCGCGAAGAATGGTCCTTCCGCAAGAGAAATTTGCCCACGATCTCAACAAAGACTATCGACCGCGTCATCGACAGCGCCCGTCGCAATGGCGCGCTGGCGGGCAAGGTATGCGGAGCGGGCGGAGGCGGCTGCGTGGTGCTACTGATCGAGCCGGAGGCCCGCCCACGCGTGGAGAAGGCCATTGTCGATGCGGGAGCACAAGCCCTGCCCATGACCATCGACCGCCAGGGCGTCCAAGTCGTGTCCCGCTGGTAGTGGGCTACTTTCAACGTAGCCCACCTGACCTCCCAGCTCATTTTCCTGCCAACATCAATTGGCCCATATTCTTCATGCTGCTAACGGCCTGCTATTCCTTGTGTTGGGATTCACGCTATTTGTCCTCGCTCAGGCCTTTACGTCGTGCACGAGCTCCGCGATCGCGCAGAGCCCGTCACCGTGTGTGTACGCCTCGCTCGTGTGTTTCGGGGTGCCGATCGTGATTGCGCTGTTGCCTATCATTGCGCTGACTACTTTTGGAAGACGGCGCTACGCTTTCTGTGGGGTTATTCCCTCTTTATCGCTGTGTTGTTCTTCCCCATCGGCACCGCAGTCGGCCTTCACACCCTATAATTGTTGCGGTCAACAACCGTTGCTGGGTCGTCAATTGTGGACTGAGCGCGCCCGATTCCGTCTCATTGTCTGCATGTATCTCCTCCTTGCCGAGATGAAGCGTGGCCAAGCGAGAGACAACTCGTTAACCAATGCTTGGCTTACGTGGCGGTGTCGCGTGCCCGATACCATGCGCAAGTTTACACCGAGGTGAAAGCGGAACTCACTGAGCCGCTCGTCCATGATGTCTCCCGCTTGTCCGCGATTGAACCAGCCGCCCGAAAGATCGCGCGCGACGTGTCGCACCGATCCGCAATCACACCGAGGCGTGAATCCGAATCCTCGGCGCACGGGATTGAGCCGTCAACCGCACGAAGCCAGGTGCACGAGAAGAGATTCTCAGCCACCGCAAGCCGTGGAACCCGGAATAGTCCCCGGTCTCTCAGTGCGAAGACGATACCCCCACTAATACCCTCACTTAGAGTTTCTACCCTTACTCGCCTCGTTGCGCCAACGCGCGGCTGGCCCCTTGCCACTGCAAGTTATCTCGCCGGAGCTTCTCAGATCGACCAAGAGCTTTCGAATCCATTCGCGGCCAACACCGGGACACGCACGCTCTATATCCGCCAAAGCGAAATTCTCCAAGTTGAGCGCGAATGGCTCCCAAGACCATTTCGGCTTTCGCCCCCTTCGGGGAGCCTAGTTGACCAACACGTTCCTCAAATTCTCCATACGCATTCTTAAGAATAAAGAGGATGTAATTGATGTACGGCCAGCGATCGTGAGTACCTTCATGCCATCGCTGGGAACTTTGCTCCAGAGTCTCATAGTAGCGATCCTTGTTCTCCTCAATCACACGCTCCAAGCTGACGTAGCGTCCGACTTCTAAACCGATGTGATAACTCTGCAAGAGAAGTAGCAATCTTGAGACTCGACCATTTCCGTCCCTGAACGGGTGGATACATAGGAAATCCAAATTCATGCCGGCTAAGAGAATCAACGGATGGATTCGGCGCTGTTCAAGGCAATCGTTCCACAGCGAAAACAATTCATGCATCTGTGTTGCAGGTTCGCTCGCTGGAACAGTTTGGAAGCGGACTCTTTGCCTTCCGTCGGGCGACTTCTCAATGATATCGGAGTCTTTTTCCTTATATTGGCCCGCGTCCCCAATTCCGCCCCGAGTCAATCCGTGAAGTTCTCGAATCGTGTCCTCAGATACGGGTAGTTGTTTACCCTGTTCGTGAATCCGTTTCAGTGCATCTCGATACCCGCGAATTTCTTCTTCATCTCTGTCGCGCAGTTGCTTGTGGCCGAACACAATGGTTCCAACGCGCGCCTGATCCGCAACAACTCCCTCAATCCGGTTTGACGAAATCGCGCTTTCAATCAAAGCATGCTCCCGCAGAGCCTTGAGTGCTTGGGGGGATTGGTTTGTAAAAAGCTCTTGTTTTCCTCGTGCCTCTCCCAGGTCAGCCAAGTACCACGAAGTGTTCGCCGGAATCGCCTCGATTCCGCTTACAAATTGTCGCAGCGTCCCCACGAATTCTTCCTTTCAGGGATATCCACCATTATTTTTGACAGGCAGCGTGACCCCATGGCCTGCACTGGTAATCAGAACTCGTTGATTCCTCCCCTCAAAGCATGAGTGGGTCCGGATAATGAATTGAGGTGTCTTTAGCCGCCCTCGTGGTCTGGTCTGAAGATTTCAATAATGACCAGTATAAGGAACAGATCGGCCATGCCGGCAGCCCATAGAACTCCAAACAGCACAAATGTTTTGGCGGCGGCCTGTGGGTTTAAGTTGTCCCAGTAGAATATGCCGGTTAGGATGGCAACGTGGATTAAGAAACCGGTCGCGATTGCTTTCCAAAACCACCACATGCGAATCTCCGGACGTTTCTGCAAGAAAATGAGCCCCCCAAACACAAGGGCGGTAAGCAGGTAAGCTTGCAGAATTTTGACACTGGTGGGCGATTGGCGAAATATTGCCAAAACAATGAAGGGTTGCGCGAGCAGGGACACAACCCAGAGCAGACGGTTCTCCCGTTGTCTTGCGTCGCGGGCACTCCGGACGTCTGAGATTTGATCTTTGTATTCGTTCTTAAAAATCTGGTCCCCCGTTTTTCATGCAAGTACTAGTGTTGCGAGCGGTGTTGTAGCCCATATAAGACCAACCCACTATGCCCAGTCCTTTGCTGAAGGTTGAAGCGTAAGGTGCAAACTTGCTTGCGAGAGCCGCTGCGCCCTCCGACAACTGCGGTAAGTCGAGTTTGTCCAGCGTAGTTACGACGCGCTGCGTATTTACAGCAAGATTGTTGGGAATTAGTCCAAGAGTTTTGGCGTCAGGATTGGGCGAAATTGCTTTTGCAGCGGATCTGAGTTTATTGCCCACCGGATCTGGTGAATTACTAAGGTACCTTCCTACAAACGGAATCTCGCCTGCAACCGCGTTTGAAGTACAGCCCAACAGATTGACTCCATTTTGAATGGTTCTGCCAACTGGGCCTTCCGCAAATGTACTAAGTAGGGACTCCAAAGGGTTGACAAAGGGCACAATCGGGGAGAACTGACCGCTGCTGTCCGGGCTTGACGAGGAGCTGTTGTTGTAGTCGAATCCAACCGACCAGACATCGCTCCCGCCATCTAATGTTACGCCTGTGACTTGACCGTCGTTGGTAACGATTCCGGTTACGGTCCCAGGGACGTAGTAGCCATCGTCCTTGTCATCGAGACAGTCACCAAGAATGACCGTGGGATTGTTGTCCTGGTTCAAGTAAACGCAATCGAGGCCGAGGGGATCTACTGCACTAAGGGGGTTGTTCTGGACATAGGCGTAGCGATTCCAGGATTGCGGATTGTCGAGTCTGGCCGCCGTGAGGCCGGCAGGGTCTGGGGAAGGCCAGCGGCCCTGGTTGCTATATTCGCGGTACAGGAAGTCGTAGTCGCCAGAGACGGTGTCCTGATTCTGGCCGGTGAAGGAGAGATCGGCGGTGCCGGATTGGGCGTAGGTTTCGCCGAAGGGCGCGTACGCGGCGGTCGAGAGAACTGCGCGCGAAGGCGAAGAAGTCAGGCGGGCGCTGCCCAGCCAGTCCGAGTGGCGATAGTGATGGAGGCCGCTGCTGGTGTAGACAGCGGTGGCTTGGCCAGGAAGCGGAACGAACGCTTTCTGCAAGGTCTGGCCGCTCATGAGGGCAAGTTTAACACCGCTCGGAGAATAGACAATCTCCGTGTAGCTGCCGGAGCGGTTCTGCTCGACCATGCGATCAAGCGCGTCGAAGGTCAGGCCCACGCTGTCGATTGAGGTAGAATTTCCGTCGGCATCCCAAGCGTAGGTGTGGCTTCCGTCAGTCAGCACGTTTCCGTTGGCGTCGTAGGAAACTGTAGCTCCAGGAATACTCGAAAAGCGATTCGAGGCCGGGCTGTAAGTAGGCTGGAAGGAGTTTCCGGTATGGCCCGATAGTACATTCTTAGTGATGTTTCCGAAGGGATCGTAGGAGAAGCTTTGTCCCCATCCGCCTGTGCCGCAATTGGCCTGCGCAATTCTGGAAAGATCGTCGTGAGCGTAATTACAGGTCTGGTTGTCGCCGCTGTTGAACGCATCGGTGACGACGAGCTTTTGAAGGCTGCCGTTGCTGTTCCAGGTGAGCGCGCCAGTGTCGGACTGGCCATTGATATTGAACTGATACTGCGTCATGCGCATGGTGTTGAAGTCATAGGAGAAAATATCCGTGTCGGTGGAGCCGAAAGTAACCTGAGTCGGAAGGCTGGCAACATTGTAGGGCGTGGCCGTGACGGGGTTCTGGCCAGAAGCAGCGGTAACCTGCGTGATGCGGCCTTCTCCGTCGAGACCTACAGTTGACCCAATCGTTCCGCCATAATTGATCGTCGGGAGGCCGGTGATGTTGCTGCTCAACTGCGAAAGAGCGCCGTGGGACCAATACGTTTGCGTCATATGGTAGTAGGAAGGGCTGGAGTGAGGCGTTAACTCGTAGACGTCAGACGTTTCGCCGCGAGCGGTATAGCTGAAGCCGAGATCGGTGGTCTTGGAAGAACACGGAGAGAAGCACGTGTAGGCTTCGGCCACTCGGCTCTTAGCGTTGGCCATTGCGACGCCGTTTACTGTGGCATTGTCATACACAAAATACTTATTGGGAGTAGTGGAAGCGTAAGAGCCGGACGGATACGTCACTCTGAGCTGACGGTGGAGAGCGTCGTAAGTATAGCAGGACGTGTTGCCCACGGCATCCACGCGTTTCACGCGGTCGCCCGAGTAAGTGCCCGTACATCCTGTCGCTGAATCGTACGTGTAAGTGGTCGTGCCGGATTCCGCGTTCGTTTCCGAGGTAATCCGGCTCAGACCATCGTAAGTGTAGGTGCGAGTTTGCTGTCCCGTGGAAGGGTTTGCAATGCAATCGACGCTGCTGGGTTGCGTCGTGTGCTGACACACCCCAATCAGATTGTTCAGTGCATCGTATTTGTATCGCGTCCAGTAACCCGTTTGAGCGGAGTTTTGGCCGCACGTGCCACTACCCGCTGCACTTGTGAGTTCGCAAACGGACGTGAGCCGGGCAAGTGCATCATATTCAAACTGGCGGCGCTTGGTATTTTCACCTGTGGGAGCAGGTCCGAGGGTGACAAGCACATCATTTTTTGAGTACGAATAGTCGGTACTAACGCCCATAGAGACACTCTCAGCGACCTGAGAAATTCGGCTTAGGGCATCGTAGCTCGTAATAGTGGACGGGCACCTGGGGCACGTGTGTTTTGCAACTTGGCCATACGGCATGGTAATGCGGAATACTCTTGCTAAACTGTCGTAATCGGTCTCAACTGAATCGAAATCTGTCGCCGTCGGAGATTCCCTCTTTTGCTGGACATGGATGCGACCCAGCCCATCGAGCGTCGTGAGAATGTCGACGGTTGAAGAGTTATTGTTGAACAGCAGCACGGTCTCCTCCGTGCGGGGGAGTGTCGCGCCGGAATAGATGTTCCAGGTTACGTTCCCCAAGGGATCCGTGGTCGAAAGGAGCCGCCAGAAGGGATCGCCAATCCCGCCCTGGCTTACGTACGCATACAAGGTCTGCTGACTATTCTCATCCGTGACTGAAGTCGGGACTTCGCCGCTGCAGTCCCACGCAATGGTTCTCGTCAGCCCCAGGGGCTCACTGATTGTGGTTGGGAACGAACCGTTGCAGGCGTTGTATGTGGTGCTTGTCTGGGCGCCATTTACATCTGTTGCAGTTTGCACCAAGCCGCTGGGATAGTAGGTGAAATTCTGTGTGAGGAAAGTCGAACCTGACACCAATCGGCTGCTGGAAAGTAAATTCCCTTGCCCGTCATATTGGTTTCTCGTTTGCGCCAACGTGGTACCCGCATTGTTCTTCAACGTGTCTGTACAGATTCGGTCTGGCATATAGCTCGTAAGGGCGGAACAAGCACCGTTGCTGTAGGTGCCGTAAACGATGAGGCGATCTGAGATATGGTTACTACCAGGCGGCATAGCCGCACCAAAGTCGAACTCCTTGTCCTCGATAATCTGTCCGTAACTGTCGAATTTAAGCTCCGATAGCGATGGCAGTGAAATTCCAGGCATGTACGTGTAGATGTCTTTCTGGCCTACGTACGTTATGTTGGTCGCATTCGCACAATTTGTGAAATTCCCGTTATAGCAGGTCGTCACGGTTTCCATGAGGGTTTGTGTGCCGTTCACGAGTTGGTAAGTCTGACGTTGGGTCTCATATTGCGCGTAATACGATACATAGAAGGTGGTGGGGTTCAGGGGTCCGGTAAAGGTATAAACGGCCTGGTTTCCCAGAGGGTCGGTAACGGTTGTAGACCACAGTCTCGAGGTTGAGTTGAAGGATCGCGAATACGTCCAGGTGCCGTCAGGCGTGGTTTTTGTGAATCCAGACGTGCCACCGTCCTCGCAACTTATTCCGTTATTTGGTCCGTTGTAGTTGTAGGTGATCTGGCCGCCAGTTGGAAGCTGAATTGATGCGATTCTCCCAGTGTAATTAGCCGAAAAACCCGGCGTTTGCTCGTAGGTAATGACGTAGGATGAGCCGTCCGGCAATTGGATGCTTGTGAGCAAGTTGACCGAAACAGGTGACTGATCATGTACATATTGACATCCGAAATTCGTCTGTAAGGTAACTGATGTGTAGTTGAGCTGATAAGTTTCAAGAACGCCGTTCGGGCCTGTATAGGTGTAGGTTCTATTTGTGCCTGATATGCCGAACGTAAGTACTCCGTTTCCGGTGCTGTCCGTAGCGGTGCCCGGACCCGTGAATGTGGTTATTCTGTTCCCATTTGGATCGGCTGCACTGTAGTTATTCAGAGCTATGCCCGAGGAGTCGTAGACAGTTACGGTGAAACTCGGACCGGGGTTCGTAATGACAAGTTTGTATCCGAGCGAATAGGCTGTCAAAACCGATCCCTGACAGTTCTGTGTATCAAAGTGAGCGCCTGGGAAGTTATGCGAGGTATTGTGGCGGTCTATATACACAAAGTTCGAGAAAATATTCGTCGGCGTCGTTGGCGGGGGTCCGGGACACTGGCTGGGTGTAGTAGTATCGGTGATTAATCCGTCCGCATTTGTGGTCACACTCGCGGCCCTGCCACCAACCCAGTAGTCCCCACCGGTTGGGTTCGCCCACGAATACCAGACTGCGGTGTCTAACTCGATGGCCGCCGAGAATCCCAGCACTCGTCCCGGTGTCTGGCGAATGGGAATCTCATAGTGGTCATTTAGATTGCCTAAGTTAGTAGTTCCCGGGGCGCTCTTTTGGAAAGTTCCGAACGGCGGCAGGCCGGTAAGGCTTTGGCTGTAACCCGGGAGAGGAGAAAGTAGGAGGAGAAGAAAAAGCAGACCCCTCGCTGCGCTCTGGATGATAGGCGCTATTCTGTTTGTGATTTTCATAGAGCACCAAGCGTGCTGGTGCCGGAGAGGGTGACGACCGTGATGGATTGGCCGCTGGTAAGGGTAGCGAGCGATTTCTGAAGCAGCGCGACGGCCTGCGGGCTGGATGAGGCGTTTTGTTGACCCGCAAGCGATAAAGACAGGAAAAATGTTAACCAAACGACGAGAGCAATCTGTATCCGACGCATTGGGTCTCCTCCGGCGTGTAATAGCCTGTTCCGCAAACCAACGTCGCGCACCATGGCAGAGCCTTGTTGAGCAGCAATAGCCAACAAGGGGCAGAATGTGCAAAGAAGGGGCAGTTGGTGCATTTAGAGGAGGAGAGACGGGAAGACAGCCACCGGCGAAAGCCAAAGGCAGTGGTTAGCTGCGGAAGCAAGATTTCCCGCCATCGATCGAATCCATTCTTTTTCGATTCTCAGGGGAAGACGCTACGTTTTTGAGCTTGGAGCAGTGTGGAGATTATGCGAGAACGGAGTTGCGCCGGGGAACAGCCGCAAGCCCGCTTAATAGCGCGGGCAAAAGATCGAGGAGACTTGTAGCCAAGGTCGAAGGACACTTCCTTAATCGCTCGCGTGGGGCGCGATTCTAGGAGGCTTTTGACTCGCTCAACCAGCATCTCTTCCCGAACGTCGCGGAACGTTTTTCCCGTAGTGATGCTGACAGCTATCTCAATCGTTCGTCTGCTAACGCACAATTCACGCGAAAGGTCCCCAAGCGGGCATGAGGGGGCCCGACTCAGCTGATGGAAAACGGCGTTCAGAAGCAGTTGGCGTTCGTGTGACATGGAGATGCTCAATTCGGCGCGGACGCTAGAAGGTTATTTCGGACCGCCGACTATCCGAACCTTGCTTGGAATTCCGACCAAGTGCCCTTTCAGAGGGTCCAGCTATAGCCGCGCTTCGCCTGTTTGACCGCCGTCGGTCATGACGTGGCGATCCCCGTCCATGCGTGCACGTATCATCCTCTCTTCCACTATCGTCGGCGGTTCCGGTTGGCTCGCCGGCAAAATCGGGAACGCGGTGTCGATAATCGTTTTCCTGGAGTTCACCGGAAGGATAGGCTCCACAACGCTGAGGAAAATAGAAATTGAAAAAAAGTGGACCGAGTCGCATGTAACCTCCGGCGTGTGCTCCACGGACCGTTCGCTTCGTAACCGGTGAAAGCGTGGGCGACGCTAATTTTCTAAACTGGGCGAGCGATTCTTAGGGCAGCATTCCAAGCATGTCAATGGTACTTTGAAACACTGTAAGAAATAGGTATTCCCGTACTGGTACCGTCCCTTCCTCTGCGTTCAAGGCTCCCGTCATGTTTGATGATCAACGTAATCGCCTGCTTGCTGCACTCGATGAGGCGCGTGACGCTTACTATCGGGCGGTCGTCTTTGCGGGACCGATCAATTAATAGAGTTTGGTGCATCCTTAGCAGCTTCCGTGACTTTCTCGAACTCGGCCCGCGTCCAGAAAATAACCTCCAGAGTGTCCGCAGGGTGTGTGGATAATGCGCGGGATACGATCACAGCATCATCCAGCACCCAAACCAATCGGGGGATCTCGAAGTGGGCTCCAAACCCGTTCTGAAACGTATCGACGCGCTGAGAAGTAGGAAGTCCAAACTTTTCAGCGATGTCATGGTTGACTTTTTCAGCGCTGGTCGCTTCGGTTCGGAAATACAAGACAAACGCGACCAGCTTGCCGTGGTCGAGAGTTGCCTGGCCGGTAACCCGCCCTTTTTCAGCATCACCCGGCGAGTCAACAACAGCGCGAGCCCTTGAATCAACGGCCCCGATGATATCTTCGCAATTAATTTTGTTGCTGAAACTCGCGTCGTAATTCGGGGAGTAGTCCACTTCGTGCTTGGTGGAAAGTCCACCAGTCGGTTCGACGACGGTAACTCTCTTCAGTCGAATGCCCTTGTTATTGAAACCAAGGCGGCAGTCGTTGATTTTTTGCACGAGGCTGATGTATTTGTCCTTGCCAGGGGCCTTCAATATAAACTCCGAGATAGTTTCGCCAAGCATATGGCCTTTGACACCTATCGGTGCTTTATTTTTTGTCTCTTGCGCCTTGGCTGGCGGAGGCGGGGCCAGTGCGTGCTCAACTTCTTCTCTTGCTTCCTTGCAGTAGTACACAACCAGCACTTCATTGCCCGGTTTGCGTATGGCGGTGATTCCGCCGCCGTCAGGGAAGGACCAAACGGCACTGTCCGCAGTCTGCCTGTCGGGCGTTCCGTATTGCTGGTTAAGCTCAGCCAGACTTTTGGAAAAGTCAGCTTTTCCGTGGGCCAACACTTGCGTCAACCTTTTCTGAGAAAAGACCAAAGAGACAGAGATGTCACCTTTGCCGACGGCGATATCGGCTTGCCCACCCGCTTCTATTATTAGCTGGTCAAAAATGCGTG
>Ga0066673_10000386_pt1 | contig 12453 bp, 9 predicted proteins | sample GraSoiAngelo_122_FD_62302 | JGI IMG/M metagenome (GOLD analysis project Ga0066673, IMG submission 62302) | Grasslands soil microbial communities from the Angelo Coastal Reserve, California, USA - 14_0927_02_20cm | ecosystem: Environmental > Terrestrial > Soil > Grasslands | place: USA...
TTCTCCGCCGCGGCGCCGATGGTGTAAACGCATTTGACCCGCTGCCGTAGCAAATCGTTCAGCGTGATGTAATCGCTGCCCTTATCTTTGCCGCCGAGAATCAGGTGAACGTTGGCGGGAAACGATTCGAGCGCCTTGATCGTAGCATCAACGTTGGTGGCTTTGGAATCGTTGTAGTACTCGACTCCTGCAATCGTGGCAACGTATTCCAGTCGGTGCTCGACGGCTTTGAATTCGCGTACAGCATCGCGAATTCTCTCAGGCTCGCAACGCATCAGAACGCCGGCGCAGGCTGAGGACAGCACGTTTTCGAGGTTGTGACCGCCTTTCAGCGGAATCTCGCTTACCGGCATGATCACAACGTCTGAGGTTTCACGCCGAAAATGAATATTCCCATCGCGAACGAACGATCCCTGTTCCACCTCGCGCTTGCGGCTGAACCAGAAGACCTGGGCGCGCGTTCGAGAAGCGAGTTCGACACACGTTGGATCGTCTGAGTTGAGCACGGCAAAGTCGTCCGCTGTCTGGTTCTCGAAAACGCGCGCCTTGGCATCCACGTAGTTCGCAAACGTACGATGACGGTCAAGATGGTCGGGCGTTATATTCAACACAACAGCAACTCTGGGGTGAAAGCTGCGGGTGGTTTCGAGCTGAAAACTCGAAACCTCAAGCACAATTGCGGTTTCAGGTGTGGCCTCGTCCACCAGGGAAATCGCAGGTTTGCCGATGTTCCCGCCGACCAGGGTCTTGAGCCCGCCTTTCGCCAGAATCTCGCCCACCAGAGTGGTGGTTGTCGTTTTCCCGTTTGAACCGGTGATGGCCACGATTGGTCCGGTCAGAAACTCGGAAGCCAGTTCTATCTCGCCTATAACCGGGGCTCCGAGCGGGCGCGCCTGCTCAAGCGGCTGCGAATCCACCGGGACTCCCGGGCTCACCACAATAAGTTCTTGATTTTGAAATGTCCGGTCACCGTGTCCGCCGGTTTCGACGACAATGCCCTGGTCAAGAAGGGCGGGGATCTCTTCGCGCAACTGATCTTGCGACTTCGCATCCGAGACGGTGACGTGCGCGCCACGCGATTTCAGAAACAACGCCGAAGCCACGCCTGACCGTCCGAGGCCAACAACAAGAACGCGTTTGTTGGTGAGGTCCAAAGACAAAGCTCTTAGCCCCCTAGCTCTTAGCGTTTAGCGTTGACTGCATGCTGGCTCAACCACCGTAAGGCTAAAGGCTAATAGCTAGAACCTAGCTGCTGGTTTTTGAGATTATCGCAGCTTCAGAGTGGTCAACGCGAACAGGGCGAACACCAGCGACGCAATCCAGAAGCGGACGATAATCTTCGACTCCGACCATCCAATCAACTCGAAATGATGGTGAATGGGTGCCATCTTAAAAATGCGCTGCTTGCGAAGCTTGTATGACGCAACCTGCAAAATGACCGAAAGGGCCTCGATCACGAACACGCCACCGATGAAGGGAAGCAGCAGTTCCTGCTTAATCATCACGGCAATTGTGCCGATCGCCCCGCCCAGGGCAAGTGATCCCACGTCTCCCATGAAAACTTCCGCTGGATGAGCGTTGTACCAGAGGAATCCAATGGCAGCGCCGACCATGGCGCCACAAAAGATAGTCAGCTCTCCAACCTGGGGCATTCGAGGCAATTCAAGATATGTAGAAAATGTCGCGTGGCCGCTCACATATGTGAGCACTGTGAGCGCGCCAGCCGCGATGACGGTGCAGCCGATCGCCAGACCATCGAGACCATCGGTCAGGTTCACCGCATTGCTTGCGCCGACGATCATCAGCACGACAAAGACGATAAACGGCAGGAACGCAATCGGCCACAGACTCGGGTTGTGCAGCAAGCGATCGACAACCAGGTCAGGATGAAATTGCTTCAGAAACGGCACAACTAGTCGTGTGGAATACATCCCGCGGTTCTGCATCAGGATAAGCGCAACCGCAATTAGGCTGCTGGTCAGGATCTGAAGCCCGAGCTTGGCTCGGGCGGTCAAGCCAAGGTTTCTTTTGTGGATCGTCTTGGTGTAGTCGTCCGTAAAACCGATTGCCGCGAATGCTGCCGTCGAGAGGACGGCCATCCAAACAAACAGGTTGGTCAAATCGGCCCACAATAGCGTCGGCACAATGATTGAAATGACAATCAGTACCCCACCCATCGTGGGCGTGCCGGCTTTTTTCTGGTGGCCCTTTGGCCCTTCTTCACGGATGTATTGGCCGATTTGAAATTCGCGGAGGCGGTTGATGACCAGAGGGCCGATGATCAACCCTGTGAACAACGCAGTCAGGCTGGCAAATGCAGTGCGAAAAGTAAGATAGCGGAAAATCCGGAACGGCGGAAAGTAATGAAAAAGTTTTGAGTACAGCAGCCAGTAAAGCAATCCGCCTCCGGAAAAACGTCGTTCATCATTGGCCGGTTGGCCAAAAGGTTAGAACCTGTTGTTATTTTGTGTCAGTCAAAGGCTTCCATGCTTCGAGCGCCTTCTCCAGCTTCACGCCCCGCGAGGCTTTCAGCAAAATGACGTCGCCTTCGCGCGCATTGTTCGAAAGCCATACGCCCGCTTGTTCGGGGGTCGCTATAAATTGCCCTTCACCGCCGGACTGTACTGTTGCCTCGACTATCGCTTGTGCCAGACCGCGAACCCCAAGCAGAAAGTCGATTTTCTGCTCTGCGATATGGTGTCCACATTCGCGGTGCATTTTCTCGCCTTGCGGCCCTAGCTCCAGCATCTCGCCAGCGACGACAATGTGCCGCTTTGCGGGTATTCCCGCAAGCGCATCGACCATTGCCATCAGGGCCTTCGGATTCGAATTGTAACAATCGTTGATGACAGTGATGTTGCCAATCCGAACAACCTCGCCCCGTTTATCGGCAGGAACAAGAGTGGACAGCGCTACCGTCGCCTCGGCCAAGGTCACACCCTGCTCAAGCGCGACGGCAATTGCGGCCAGCGCGTTATGTACATTGTGCTTTCCGACGAGTGGCAGCAGTGCGCGCTCACGCTGGCGGCCGGAAAGCACATCGAACGACGAGCCTTGCTGGGCGCGAGTCTCGAAATTTTCTGCGCGGATGGTTGCTGCCGGGCTGAATCCGTAAGTGACAACCTTGCCGTGGAAATCGCGCCCGAATTGCGATACATACTCGTCATCGGCATTGAGTACGGCGGTCCCAGTCGGGGGAAGCGACTCCACTAGCTCATACTTCGCGCGGGCGATGTCGGCGATGGATTTGAAGAATTCAAGGTGCACGGGCGCAACATTGGTGATCACGCCGATGTCCGGAAGCGCGATCTTGGCAAGAGCCGTGATCTCGCCCGCATGCGACATCCCCAGTTCTACGACAGCAACGTCGTGCTCGGGCTCAAGCTTGAGAAGCATGAGCGGCAGCCCGAAATGGTTGTTGAAATTTCCGGCGGACTTATAAACGTTGAATTTGCTGGCCAGAACGTGCGCAATGGCTTCCTTCGTCGTGGTTTTTCCGGCAGATCCTGTGACTGCGACTAGTGGCTTAGCCCACAGACGGCGGACAGCGGTGGCAAGGGATTGAAGAGCGAGCAACGTATCTTCGACGGGAATGAGAACCGGCGCTGACTGTGCTTGCGTAGGGGCGGGTGCCCACCCGCCCCTCACCCGCCTACCCCGGACGAGGGCGTCCGGGGCTACGTGGGAACTGATGGTACTGAGTTTCTCTTTGGAAACAACGGCCGCAACTGCTCCATTTTCGAGCGCCTGAGAGACGAAGTCATGGCCATCGAATTTTTCGCCCTTTACCGCAAAGAAGAGTTCGCTGGGGCGGATCGTGCGTGAGTCAATCGAATATCCGGTTGCAACCGCATCGGCGCGTCCGCCGGTCAATTGAGCCGCAAGATTTTCGGCGATGCGCGACAGCGGCAACTTCATGCCGTCTGCTCCGCTGTGGCCTTACGCTCGCAATCGTAGCCGAGCTCGCGCAGGCTATCGCAGGCTACCTGGCGATCATCGAACGCAGCCGTTCCCGAACGCGAAATCTGCACCTTCTCATGTCCCTTACCAGCGATCAGGACGATGTCGCCCTTTCGCGCTTCGCTAATGGCCATCCGGATTGCGGTGGCGCGGTCAGGCTCGGTCTTATATGTGGTTCCCGAGCGCTGCAATCCAATAACGGCATCGTTGATGATGGCAAGCGGGTCTTCGCTGCGCGGGTTGTCCGACGTGAGCACAACAAAGTCGCTACCCCGTCCCGCTGCTTCGCCCATCAGCGGACGCTTGGCTCGGTCGCGATCGCCGCCGCACCCAAAGACCGTGATCACGCGGCCGCCGTTTGGTTTGGCAAGTTCGCGAGCGAGTACTGTGAGATTTCGCAAGGCGTCGTCAGTGTGAGCGTAATCAACCGCAACCGTGAATGGCTGAGTACAATCCACCCGCTCGAAGCGCCCGGGGACGCGAGCAAGGGCGCTCACGCCTGCGGCGATATCTTCGCTTTGACAACCTCGGGCATGAGCCGCGGCCGCAGCAGCAAGAATGTTGTAGGCGTTTACGCGGCCAATCAACGACGAGCTGATAGGGATCGTTTCGTCCGTGGTGACTAGATCGAAGCGCGTACCTCGCGTACTCACATCCAGTTTCGAAACGTGAAAGTCGGCTTTCGCAAGGCCGTACGTGATAACTTCCGATCCCTGGTTTCGACAGAACTTGACCAGATGGCCCCCGGCCTCATCGTCTGTATTAAGCACGGCTACGCGCGGCGCGGGCGCCCCGGATCCCTCGAACAATATCTTTTTAGCCGCGAAATACCCCTCCATCGTGCCGTGGTAATCGAGATGGTCGCGCGTGAAGTTGGTGAAGATGGCAACATCAAATGGAACGCCATACGTGCGCTGCTGCGCAAGCGCATGCGACGAAACTTCCATCACAGCTTCGGTCGCGGCGTTTTCTATGGCGTCTCGAAACAGACGATTCAATTCCAGCGACTCAGGCGTGGTGTGTGGCGCCGGGAAAACCTTCCCTGCAACGTGATATTCGATTGTGCCAACGAGAGCGGTAGTGCGCCCGGCCCCATTCAGAATGGATTCCAACAGGAACGCGGTGGTGCTCTTGCCATTGGTGCCGGTTATCCCTGTGATCGTCAGCTTTTCTGCAGGGTATCCGTAGAAATTCGCGCTCATGCGCGCGAGCGCCTGACGGCCGTGGGCAATCTGCGCCCACGCAAGCGCTGCCGGCTTCTGAGCGGGATCGTCGGTGACGATCGCAACCGCGCCCGCATCGATTGCCCTCTCAATGAAGCGGTTGCCGTCGCTCGACTCGCCTCTCATCGCCACGAACACGTCTCCCGGCTTCATCTGGCGCGAGTCGTATTCGACGCCAGTGACTAGCGGATTGCCGCTGTGGGCAAGCACTTCCGCACCGTACAAGAGTTCAAGGAGAGTCACTGCTGTTGAGTATATTGCAAACAGCACGGGTCAACTATTCACCAGCCGGACACGAAGGACCCTCACAATTTCCGGCGGATGACATTCGTTAGGCAAAGCTGAGCGCGGGTTAGCGCCCGAATTTCACTATTATTCTGGCGCCGCTGGGAACGTGTGCGCCCGCAGGAGGGTTCTGCTCCTGACCCCGGCCGCTGCCTATCACGTCGAGATCGAGGCCGCTCGATTCTGCAAGCTCAATGGCTGAACGAACCGATTTGCCGGCGAACGAGGGCACGGTTATTCCACCTTGCTCGACCTCCAGGACAACAGTCCCATTTGGTGTCGGCTGGGTCTCTGCACTATGGGCTGCCGGCGCGACCGGTTCGGCAGCGCGCGATTCAGACTCGAGTCGAGCTGGCTCGCGCATTGCCGCGGGAATCACTCCACCATCATTAGTAGATGGACGTGCCCCTCGCCCATCGGGCATGTTGGTCGACACGTTTCTTCCTCGATCAGAAGGGAGAGCCGGATCGGCGGACGACGATGAAGCGTCTGCTGCCTCAATCTCCTCTCCCGGATGATCAGGGGATCCTTCTTCGAGGTCCTTCTCTGGCGTCTTGGCGCTTGCAAGGAGCGTCTGGCGGCTTGCCGGAATTTCGAGGTCATGCGGCGTATGCAGATACTCCAAAACCTGCTGCGCAATGCGCGTGAATACAGGCGCTGAAACCTGTCCACCCTGATGCAGTCCTACCGCTGAATCGAGAACTACAGCAATCGTTACCGATGGATTGTTCACCGGGGCAAATCCAGCAAATGAGGCAACGTATTTTGTATGCGAATAGGCATGCGTTGCCGGATCAACTTTTTGCGCCGTTCCTGTTTTTCCCGCCGAGCTGTACCCGATCAGCCTGGCTTTGGTTCCTGTGCCGTGCAGAACCACCGCCTGCATCATTTGCCGCATCTCGGCCGCAGTCATGGAAGAGATCACGCGATGTTCATTCACCGAATGAAATGCGATCATCTGCGGAGCGCTTTGCGGCTGCGTTGTCGCAGCGACGATTCGGGGAGCGACGTAGATCCCGTCGTTCGCCATAGTTGAAATCAGTCCGACCAGTTGCAGGGGCGTGATTCCGATCTCCTGGCCCATTGAAATAGCAGCGATTGAAACCTTGGACCAGCGGCTCACCGGCTTCGTTAACCCGCGGGTTTCGCCCGGAAGTTCAATCCCCGTTTGCTGGCCGAATCCGAATCCTCGAATGTATTTGTAGAAGCGATCGTCGCCGAGACGCAGGCCGATCTTGATTGAACCGACGTCGCTGGATTCCGCCAGAACGTCAGAGACCGTGAGCAACCCATGGGGACGGCTGTCACGAATGCGCATGCCGTTAAAAACGATGGAGCCCATCTGGCAATCGAACATTTCATCGGGACGCGTGACTTTTTCTTCCAGCGCACCGGAGATCGTCACCAGTTTGAAAGTCGAGCCTGGCTCGTAGACGTCGCTAACGGCATGATTCTTGAGTTTGTCGGGTGTAATCTCGCGCGAAAGATTGGGATTGAAAGTGGGCTGGTTTGCTAGAGCGAGAATTTCTCCGGTACGAGGATTCTCGACCACAACTGTTCCGGCAATGGCGTGCGTCTCCTGGATTGCCGTAGCTAGCTCACGCTCTGCGATGTACTGAATCTTCTCGTCGATCGTAAGTACGACATTTCGTCCGGGCTCCGGCTGTTTCTCCACGCTTCCAAACCACTTCTTGCGCGCGTCCACTGAGATCAACATCTGCCCGGGGCGTCCGTGTAGATCCTCTTCGTACTCCCGCTCAATGCCGCTCAGGCCGGCGTCGTCCATCCCGACATAGCCGAGTACTTGTGCTGCAAGATCATTCTTCGGGTAGTAGCGCTTGGATTCCTTCTGGAAATAGATCCCCCGAAGATTCAGGGATCGAATACGCGCCGAAATTTCGGGATCGGGCTTGCGCGCCACCCAGCAGAATGTTTTCGAGCCTTCGCACTTCGCCAGCAACTCCCGCGGGTCCTGCTTCGTGATTCGCGCGACCAACGAAATCGTGCTCGCCGGATTCGGCATTTCGGTGGGCACGGCGAAAACTGAGTCCACGTTAATGGACATCGCGAGTTCGTGTCCCTGCCGGTCGTAGATGATGCCGCGCCGAGCTGAAACCTCTTCTGTTCGCTGCTGCTGATGTTGGGCCCGCTGCTGGAAGCTGCCGTAACGGAAGATTTGCAGATAAACAAGGCGGAAGCAGATTGCGGAACACCACAGGACGAATACCGCGCTTAAAAGGTAGAGACGAAGGTTGGTGCGATTGCGGGCTGTGGCGGGAACGGACATTTATCAGAACAACAGGCGACCGGTTAGCCGCCAGACTCAACAACTTGTCGGGCGAGGACGCCCCCCGCTCGAGAAATCACGTTAGCGAGCCGAAATAACCGCCACCGGCGTCAAGCTGGCCACAACCTGTCCTGAGGATTCCGGTGCCGAAGAATCAATCCGGACCACCTGTCCGGCTTGCGGAGATTGCAGCCCTAAAGTGCGTGCGATGCGGTCAATACGCCCAGGATCACGCAGGGTGGCCTCTTCAAGGCTCAATGCGTGATTGAGTTCCGTCAGGCTGTCACGTTGCGACTTCAGCGCTTCGATCTTGTACCCATATTCAATCGCCTTGAAATGTTGAAAGGCGTAGGTCATCACGAACAAAAATAGGCAGGCAAGCGCAACGCCGAAGTGGCGCAGCTCGCGCGCATGCCGCGGGTCCTCAACTTTCACCAGGCGCGAATTGTCGATTGCTTTGGTGAAGTAAATCTCTGGCGTCCCCGTCCAGCAACGCTGGCGCGGAGCGGCAACGTTGCCCTGAAACGTAGCTGGAATCGCCGCGGCCGCCATATTAAGCCACCCCGGCGAGTTCAAGATTCAGGATCGCAATTTCGTTCTGCGCGACCGTGTACCAGTAGGCGAGTTTCGATTCCTGTTCCGGGTCGAGGCGGAGGCTGGTTTCCGCACGTTCGACCGTCGCGATCAATTCGTCAATCAAGCTTCCCTTGTACATCGTCTTTCTCCCTTGGTCTGATTCCCACCTACAGAACTTTGCAACCTGTGCGTTGCGGCAGTCGTTTTTATGAAACTCGAAAAAATATCACTTCCAAATTCTTTCCGCTGCCCTCAGCTTCGCGCTTCTCGCCCGCGGGTTCGAAGCGATCTCTTCTTCACTCGCCATCACTGGCTTTTTCGTCAGCACTTTGTATTGGCCCAGCTTCGCACCTTCGCGTATCGCATCTTTCACGATGCGGTCTTCCAGCGAGTGAAAGCTGATCACCACCAGCCTTCCACCCGGTTTCAGCAACTGCGGCGCCGCTTCGAGCAGCTTCCGCAGATCGTCCAGTTCGCGGTTTACGAATATTCGGAGAGCTTGAAAGGTTCGCGTCGCGGGATGAATTTTACCTTCAGCCTGATTCATTGGCCGGGCCGCGGCTGAAACGACCGCTGCCAAATGCGCAGTGGATCGTATCGGCCGCGACCGGACAATGGCTCTGGCGATTCTCCGCGACCTCCTTTCCTCACCGAATTCGTAAATCAGATCGGCAAGCTCACGCTCGTCGAACTGGTTTACCACTTGTTCGGCGGTGAGCTCGGACATCGGATTCATCCGCATATCCAGAGGCCCTTCCGCCTGAAAACTAAAGCCGCGCGTCGCGTCGGAAAACTGCAGGCTGCTCACGCCCAGGTCAGCGAGAATTCCGTCGTACGTCGTCCGCCGTTCGTCGTTCGCCAAATCCACAAATGACCCGTGTCGTAGCTCAATCCTCGGCCAGTCCGCTTCTTGGTTTTGGCCAACGACCGACGACGTATGACGTACGACGTTTTCTGCAATTTCCAGCGCCTTGGGATCTTTATCTACGCCAATCAAATGACCCGGTGCGCCGAGGCGTTTTGCGATTTCTAAGCTGTGCCCGCCAAGGCCCACCGTGGCGTCGATATAGATCCCGCCGCGCCGGACGGCTAAAAAGTCGATCGCTTCTTTTAAAAGAACCGGAACGTGTCCAATGTCCCCACGTCCAACCCCCTGAGGGGTTTTTGTTGATCCCTCGCCCACTAGATGCCCAGTTCGTCGAGCGTCTTCTCATCCTCAGGCGTGAACTTGTCTTCCTCGATCTCCCGGCGATACTGCTCCAGGTTTCGAACTACTAAATACGTCAAGTTTCCGGTCACCGCCACTTCGCCCTTGATCTGCGCCGACTCGCGCAGCAACTGAGGCATTAGCAATCGCCCCTGACCGTCCATCTCCACTTGCTGACCCCAGTAGTTCGTGCGATCGAGAAACTTCTTCTTCGTAGGATTGAAAGTGGAGAGCCCCGCCAGCTTCTGCTCGATCCGCTCCCATTCCTCGAAGGGATAAACTTGTGCAACCTTCCCGTCGAAGCTCGTGATATAGAATTGCTGCCCGTACTTCTCGTCGATCACGCGCTTGAATTCCGCGGGGACCTTGAGCCGCCCTTTTTCGTCCACGCGAGTTGGGTGATTGCCGCGAAACATGACTTAACTGTTGGTGCTGACGATGCTTGTGTGGCGACGGGCGCCCTCGCCCGTCGGGTCGCCGCGAGGCGACAATTCCGACCAGAGAGGCAAAAACGGTGACGAGTTGGGTTGTTTCGATCTCATTTAGCTTCGTTTTGGAGGTGTCAGCCTTGAAATCCACTGTCGCTCCGCTTTTATCTCGCTGCCACTAATTGTACTGGCCACTTCGTACCACTTTTGACCACATCTTACTGCTAAATGCTTGAGAGTCAACAGCAAAGTTATAGGTCAGTGTCGGGTAGTTGGACTCAATCTTAAAAACCCAAGAAATTGCGGATTACTTCTTAGGTCACCCCAAGGTATGGTGTTTTTAGCTTTGGTTCCTCTCCACCTAAACCCAATCAGGTGAGTAGGCGAGGCTGTGGAAAACAGAACTCACACTCAATCGCTTGCGTGAGCGAAGCGATTTTGCGGAGTAAGCCGGCTGCTCGGACCGGATGTCCAATTCCCAAAATGTCCCAACCTCAGCCGTTGCACATGATTCTTCGACGTGCCTGAGGTCCCTTGGACGGAGGGCAATCGGGGAACGGTGACAGATGTCACCCCTGGAAGGGAATCACGCTACCTGCTAGAAGCCGTCACGAGAATCCTCGCGAATGTTAAAGAAGACCGAGTGCGGCTGCACAAAACGATAAAATGAGATTGTGAGCACAGTTGCAGTTCCGGTGCCCGTGAAAGGGGACAAACCGTGGCGAAAGTTCTCGGCCAGAGAGCGGATTTTGCTTTGGCTGATCACGTGGTCAGCGTACATCGCCGTTCGTGCACTCGGGCCTACGATCCGCATGGCGGTTTCATGGGAAGAGGACTCGCCCAGGAGTCTCGCCGAGCGGCCGTACGTTTACTCGTTCTGGCATAACTGCATGATTACGGCCATGTACTGGTGCCGCGACTTGGGCGTTCGCGTCATGAGCAGCGACAGTTTTGACGGCGAATACACTGGCCGCATCATGCAGAAATTTGGATTCGTGAAGGTACGCGGATCGAGTTCGAAGGGAGCAATACGAGCGCTGCTCGGTATGCGTAGGGCGCTCGAAGAAGGACGGACAGTTGCGTTCACAATTGATGGTCCAAAAGGGCCGCGTTACGTGGCGAAGCCGGGGCCAGTGAGCTTGGCGCGCAGCACGGGAGCGCCCATGGTTGTGTTTCACATCGCGCACGAGCGTGCATGGGTGCTGAAAACCTGGGACGGCTGCATGATTCCCATGCCATTTACGCGCGCGCTGATGCGGATCAGCGGGCCAATACGTGTCCCCGCGGATGGAGATCAGGAGCATCATCATCGAGAGTTGCAGACAGCGCTCGACCGTGTGCGAGAATTTGCCGAGGCAAACGTTGGGAAGGCCGGGACGGCCGAGTTTCCTTTCGGACGCAGCAATAAGGACGAACACTGAAGACCATTTTGTGATTTAGAAATTTTGTAATCGGGTAATGTGAAACCTCGTGTCAGCAGTTCGGCAGGTTGAACAGAAATTTGCAGCTTGGGTTTCAAATTATCAATTTACAAGATTCACCCAATTACACAATTCACCGGGACGGAGTACATGACTAACCTTGCCCAAGCGCCATCGCGAGAAAGCACGCTCGCAGAAGTCAAACAACAGTACCAGGCTTTCAAAGCCAAGGGCCTAAAGCTGAATCTCACGCGTGGAAAGCCGGCGCCGGCGCAACTGAACTTGTCATCCGAGTTGCTCTCGCTTCCCGGCACAAGCGACTTCACTGCCGAAGACGGCACTGATTGCCGTAATTACGGCGGCCTGCAGGGACTGCTCGAAACACGGCGTCTGTTCTCCGGAATCATGGAAGCGCCCCCTGAACAGATCGTCGTCTCGAACAACGCAAGTCTCGCGCTGATGCACGACTGCATCGTCTGTTCCCTACTAAAAGGCACGTGCGACAGCGCACAGCCCTGGTCCAAAGAAAAAGAGATTGCGTTCCTTTGCCCTGTTCCCGGCTATGACCGCCATTTCAGAATCTGCGAAGACTACGGCATTCGCATGATCACCGTGCCATTGAACGACGATGGCCCCGACATGAACGAAATCGAGCGCTTGGTCGCGAGTGACGTTTCTATCAAAGGCATTTGGTGCGTTCCGAAGTACAGCAATCCGACCGGCTGCGTTTACTCGGACGCGGTCACCGGGCGTCTGGCCGCGATGAAGACCGCAGCAACGGATTTTCGTGTGTATTGGGACAATGCTTACGCAGTTCATCACCTGACGGACGAGCGGATCGAGATCGCGAACATTGTGGAGCTATGCGCGCGCCACGGGCACGCAAATCGTGCGTTCGTGTTTGCATCAACCTCGAAGATTACTTTTGCTGGAGCAGGCCTGGCGCTGTTCGCCGCTTCTAAAGACAACGTCCAATGGCTGCTTACGCGATTGATCCCGCGCACAATCGGCCCGGACAAGGTGAATCAGTTGCGGCATGTTCGTTTCCTGAAAAACGAAGCCGTGA
>Ga0066673_10000387_pt1 | contig 12440 bp, 10 predicted proteins | sample GraSoiAngelo_122_FD_62302 | JGI IMG/M metagenome (GOLD analysis project Ga0066673, IMG submission 62302) | Grasslands soil microbial communities from the Angelo Coastal Reserve, California, USA - 14_0927_02_20cm | ecosystem: Environmental > Terrestrial > Soil > Grasslands | place: USA...
AAAACTAAAGAAAAAGATGATTAAAAATTATTAGAAGAACTATTTAAGAAAAAAAACTAATTTTTAGGTAGAATTTGGATTTGAGTTTGTTGCTTTTGTAAACCTTCTAATTCTACTTGTAATTCAGTTAATTGTTTTTGCTTTTGGCAAATAATATCTAATCCTTCTTTACTCAGTTTTTTTTCCAATAATTCTTTATCAGAAGTAGTTAGGGATGATTGATTTTTCAGAAAGGCTTCAAAAAATAATTTTCTATCTTTAGTTCTTTTTTGTTTTTCTTCAGAAAGATCTCATCATTTCTTGCTTGCTAATTTATTTTTAGCCGAATTAACTAATTTTTCTAATTGATTCTCTAGCTGTTGAATTTTAATACGAATTTCTTTCTCCTGAATAAAGAGTTTGGTATATTCTTTTCCGAATTTAAGTTTGTTTTTAAATTCTTCAAATTGCTGATTAAACTCTTTTTCTAGTTCTTTAGTCAAATTCTAACTAAGCAACATTATTGCTGTTTCCATAGAATCAGAGTCTAGTAATTTTCCTTTTCAAACGCCTTTACTTTCAAGAATAGTAGATGTTTCGCATTCTTCGCTAAACAAGTGTTTTTTTCCGTAGACTTGCTTGTCTTTTAAGTTTAAAATATTAACTTTTGAAACACTAATTAAAGAGTCATAAGCATCTTCTAGTTCCAGAAGTTCTTCTTCATCCTTTAATAAAATTTGAAATTCTTCACTGCTTTTAGCGATAAACTTTATTTTAGAATATTCATTACCAGCCTTAATAAATTCTCCTAATGCGTTAGGAATTACTCCAAATATTGTTGTGGAACTAGCACTCCTACCTATGTTGCTTACCATATTACCAGCTATGCTAAACTTAGTATTTTTACCACTGATAAATTTGCTTAATTCATTATATCGTTCTTTTAACTCTTCAATAGTTCCACGACGAGCATTAAGAAAAGTTGATTTGACTCTCAAAAAGTCAAGAGTTTTTTCATAAGCAAGTGCTTGAGTTACTGAAACTTTCTCTTGCTTGACCGAGGATATTAGCTTACTTAATTCTTCAATCTTTTTCTGTCTTTCTTCAGCTCTAAGTTTAGCTTCAATTATTAATTCTTCGGTTTTTAGACCAACTAGTTCTTGAGAGTTAACTTCTGCTAATGAAGTTAAACTTTTCTTGAGAGAATTGTATTTTTTTTGTAAGTTTCAAAATTTCTTGGCTAATTCTTGAGGATTTTGTTTGGCTAACTCTACTAGTTTTTGAAAGGGTTTTAATTTAGTACCCTCGCAGGTAAAAATTTTTAAGTCCTTAGGCAAGCATTCTGGTTCAGGATCAATTTCTCCATTTCCATCAATTTCTAATTCCTCTAAACTATCCAAACCTTTTAAAAATTCTAAGTTAGTTAAAAGATTCTGACGAACATTTAATACCCTTATTTTTGGACAGTTTTCAATCATTAATTTTTTCAAATTACAGTCTCAAATAGTACACTCTTGAAGTTTAGTTAAGTTTTTAAGAATTAATTGATCTACACTTTTAACATCACGCAAACTTAAATTTTCCAATTCTGAATAGTCTTCAATCACTAATTGTCCAGTAAATTCTTTACGTTTGAGTTTTATTTCTTTTACTTCTTTGGGATATTTATTATCGAATTCAGTTTGATTGTTAACCATAATATTTATTTAGGCATTTCAACATTTGCTTGTAATTTCCCTTGTTCTTCTAATTGCTGTTCTAAAATAACCAATTCTTCGCAGTATTTAGCAAGTCTTTCAATTACTTGAGTTTTAATTCCTTCATCTTCTAAATTTTCTTCTAACTCTCAAACATTATTCCCTATTTCTTTGTCTGTTTTATTTCTTAGTGATTGTTTTTTAACTGTGATAAATTGGTCTACTTCTACTAGTTCTTTTGGTTCAACTTCTAAAGAACTTTTTAATTTTTCTAAACCTTTTTTAATTTTATTAATTTTTTCCAAAATTGATTTTTCATTTATTGTTAAAGTGCTAGTTCCTTGGTTAAGCTCAGAGATAAAAGGATAAAATGTGGTCTTAGCACGTCCAGTATCTAATTGGGAAATAATCTCCTCAATTTTGATTCTTTCATTAGGTTTTGCCTTTCAACAATTCTCAATTATTTCTTTAAATTCACTTGGAGTATCTTGTGGAATCTCGTTAGTCTTTCCTGATGCAATCCGACTAATAATCACCTCTTTTTCATTGATTCCTGCAAAAGGCTTTGATTTAGCACAAACTTCCCAAACAACTACGCCTAGTGAATAAATATCGGAATATTTAGAATACTTACCCTCTAGCACTTCTGGAGCAATTCATCGCAAAGAAATTGTTGGTTTGCTCTCACTGTAGTCATGTTCTTCGTTAATGTCCAAAATAACTTTAGATAATCCAAAATCAGATATTTTTACTATATTTTCTTTAGTTAAAAGGATGTTAGGACTTTTTAAATCTCGGTGAATAACTCCTTCACTATGTAAATAATATAGTCCTTTAACGATTTGAAGAATTAACCTTTTATTTAGTTCTCAATCATGAGGTTTATCTTTATTATCTTGGATAAACTTATCTAAAGAACCATTTTCGGCATATTCCATGATAATATAGAAGTCGGATTCTTTACGATATTCACCATAATACTGGATGGTATATTTGCTACGCAAATTTTTTAAAAATTTTAATTCATTCTTAATCTTTTCGAGATTAATTTCATTGGTTATATTAATAGGTTTCTTTACAGCTACAAATTGCGTCTTTCAGCTCCCTAGTCAAACATCACCAGAACCACCTTTTCCTAGTTTAGTTCCTTCTAAGATTGGTTCTTCATTGTCAAATAAAGGTTTGAATTGTTCAAGTTCATCTTTCATTTTTTGGTTTTCGTCAACTATGTTTCGTACATTTTTTTCTAGTAATTCAATAATTCTAGTGGTTCTAGGGTTATTATTATTGCTTTTTAAAGAAGTTATTAATGATGACAATTCTTGAAACTTTTCTTTAAATAACTTGTTTTTTAGTTCTAGTTTTTTATTTTCTTCTTTTAAAGTTAGTAATTCTTTTAGATTATCTTGCTCTTCATTTATTTCTTGTCCTTGAAGATATTTTTTACGAGATTTTCAGTCTTGATTATGTGATTCTAATAGTTTAAAAAGTTTAGTTCCTTTGTAAGTAAATTTATTCAAACTATTCGGCAAATATTTTAATCCGGAAGATATTTCTTCATTACCATTTATTTCTAAATTTAAAAGTTTTTCTAAGTCTTTTATAAATTCTAAACTAGTTAGATTATTCCTACAAACATTTAACTTAATTAAATTAGGACAATTTCTGATTATTAAGTTATCTAATTTACAATCAGAAGCATCAATTTCATTCAAGTTAGGATAATCTTCAATGATTAACGAGGAATTTTCAAACTTTTCATAAGAAATGTCTATCTCCTCACTATTTTTGGGAAAATTTTGTTCTAGTCAATTTTGATTTTTGAGATTCATGTTGCTTATTATTAAATTCTTGATTGCTCAATTTGTCCGATAAATTGATTTTTATTTTCTTGTTCTAATTCAAATATTTCGCCACAAATATTTTTTATTTCACCAATGATTTCTTTTAATCGTGAATCTTTTTTGATTTGTCTTTCTAGTTTTTTAAGATCAGAGACTATTTGTTCGCTATTTTCATCAACTAGGAATTTTTGACGAAGAGTAATAAATTGATCAATAAGGGATTTTTGAGTTGATTCTAGTGAATCTTGTAAAGAGTTTAGTCTCGATTTAAGAAGAAGAATTTCAGTTTGTTTTTCTTCATTTAATTTGAAGTTAACTTCATTTGAAATGTTTGTAGGTTTATCAATCATTTTTCATCATTTGCTGGTTAAGCAAATTGAGGGATTAATTAGAAAATTTTTTTGATAAGGATGATTGTATTCAAGCGAATTTAAGAGATTATGATAGCCTTTGTTTTCGTATAATTCTAAGAGCTTTTCAGATAATTCTTTGGCGGTTGGTCTATTATCAGGATTAGAAACTCAGCAATCTTTAATCATCTTCTCTAATTGAGGAATTAGTTTAACATTAATTTCTGGTCTTAAGTCTTCAAATACAATAGCTTTTTGAAAACTTAAATCGTTCCAATTTTGATTATGAAAAGGAAAATAACCAGTTAACACTTCATACATCATCATCCCAAATGAATAGATATCAGTTTCTTTTGTATGCTTTCCTCCCATTAAAATTTCAGGAGCCACATAAGGAAGAACTCCTCTAATTTCATTATTTTTTCCTTCATAAACAGCACTGCTTAAACCAAGATCTGAAATTGTACAAATACTTTTATTTCACATTAATATATTTCCTAGATGAAAATCTTTATGAATTAATCCTTTTTTATGAATAGTGTTTAAACTATTTGCAATGATTCATAAATATTGAGTTTTTTCACTAACGTCTTTATCATTATGTCTACATAAATAATTTCGTAAATCTCCATCACTAAAATACATCAACACTATTGCATAATTACCAGCTGGATCTTGTGTTATTCCAAAACAACTTGCAATAGTACCATCTTTTTTAAACATTTGATAATTAGCCAATTCTCTGAGAAATTCTTCTTTGTTCAACTTATCATAAAGGACTTTTAGAATAACATTTATTCCTTTTCATTCTGCCTTATAAACCGTGCTAAACCCACCCCCTCCAATCTCTTGAAGTTCAGTAAATTCTTCATAAGGAATTAATTTTTTTAATTTTTCGATACTGCATTTTTGACAAAACCCTAATAAATTGTTTGGTTGATAACAATCTTGGCATAAGCGATATTTCAGATAATTATTTCTTAATTCTTCATAAGGAATTAATTTTTCAATGACTTTTGTAATAAATTCTTGCTTAAGTAAGCTTCCATTAAATTTAAATTCTTCTTCAATTATTTCTAACTCTTTTATTTTGTGATAAATTTTCTGTGAAATCGTTTTCTCAAAAAAATTTATGCTTGGTAATGGAGTTAATAATATTATTCTTTCAAGTAGATTAATTTCAAGAAATGTTTTTAACTCTTCTTTAATCTTTTCTACTCTGCTTTCTTTTTCAGTAGAGGAAGTGCAGTGAATATTAGTAATGCTTTTTGATAAACATCCAACTCCTGAATCGATATCGACATCAGAGATTTCAATTGTTTTTAATTTTTTTAGATCTTTAAAACTATCTAATGATCCATAAAATCTATTATAAATTTTCGATCTGATTCTTTCTAGATTAACATTTCCAATATGCAATTCTTCTAAATTAGTAAAATGACTGAAAATTGAAATATCTCGATCTGAAATGTTGTTGTCACTTATAATTAGTTCAGTTATTTTTTTAGGATCCAAAGTTGAAAGAAAATCTAGATTAGTTAAAAGGTTGTCAGAAATATTAATCACAATCTGTGCTTGTTTTAACTGATTAACGTTAGTGAAAATTAATTGATTTAATTGATTATCAGAACAATCCAGTAATCTTAAACTAATAGAATTATTAATTTTTAAGGAAGTTAATTTGTTATGTGAACAAAATATTGATTCTAAATTAGTGAAATCGGATAAATCTAATGATCCTATTAAATCTTTTTGTTTAATGTTCAAGTAAGAAATTAAATTCCTTTCTTCTCTAGGGTAATTTTTGTCTAATCATGATTGAGCTTGAGAAATTGATGTTTCTTTTTTATTTAACTCGAATAAGTTATTTTCATTTTTTAAATTTTTCTCATATTCCTTTCTTAAGTCTTCTTCATCATTACATTCTGAAAATCACTCACTGTCTTTATTTTTGATACTCCTTAGTCAATGAGCAAAATTAGCATCAGTAGGTTGTAATCCGATTTCTAGTCATTCTCGAGTTTGCCTTTTATTAAAACCAACATTTATTCATTCTTGCGTTAATTCTTCGGTAAATTTTTTAAATGGATAGTTATTCTCTTTTCAATTTACCATATGATTTTATAGATTTTTAGTATTATTTAAAAAGTCATTACTCCTCGATATTCCCTTTTGTTTTGACCATAGGCAAAGCAAAAATAAATATTTAATTTCTATAACTCTATAACTAAATTTTAATTATAAAAAAATCTATCTAAACAATATAAATATAAAATTATAATAAATAGTTGTCTATTGAAAAAGCTTGGTAGGCGAATGGGTTATCTGATAACGCAATTGTCTACCTATTAATAGCCTATCAGGCTCTTTGAGTAGATAACAAAATGACAATTGCGAATTACTCGAAAGAGAACAAATTTAACAAATTTTTACTAGCGAATTTTAGAAAGGAAGGGGATTTATTGGTGTTTTTGAGGGTTTTTTTAGATAAAAAGGAAGGATAATTTTTCGTTTTTTTTTCCAGAAATTTCCTCAAATCAGGAATTAATTTTCAAACTAGGTAATAATTGCTTATTATCTACTTGGGAAATTAACTCATTATTCCCACTACTAGCGGAAACTAGTAGCGAGCAAAATACGGAAGCTAAGTCGCTGTCTCGGTTGAAACATCACCAACAACTAACTAATCTAAATTACTAGGCTAGGGCGATAATGACGGTCAACAAACCTGAACTAACCAAAAGCATTGTAATTGATCTTTTGGAGGAACAGTACCGAACATCACGAAAGATAATCCAATAAAAATTATCTACTTAACTTGCCGACCTCTGAAAATGAGAACTAAATATAGGGAGCAAATAACCTATACATTTATTTTAGTTTTGAAAGGAGGCGAGGGGTGAAGTAAGTTTATTATTTTTGACTTTTATTTTTGCTTAAATATTAGAATAATATTAGCAAAAATAACTTGGTTTTAGGGTTTCTTTTCTTTTTTGATAGAGTTATAGAATAACTCTATTTTTTTCTTTTTTTTAAGAGTTAGAGTTTGAGTTCTTGACTCATGAAGTTGAAAGAAAGATAAAAAGAAAGACAAAACAGTTTCCAAATCTCTCAGCAGATAAAATCCTTAAAAAGAACTTCGTGGAATTTAGCGAATTAAAATAGACTATTATGGTAAACGCCCAAATTCATTTAGATCAAATCTACCCAAAAGATCTAAGAAATAACATAAAAGGACTAGACATCAGCAACAAAGGTTTAGAAGGAGAATTAGTTATAACCGACTTCTCCAATCTAGAATCTATCAAGTGTGGTAATAACAAAAAACTTACTAATATTAAAATTATTAATTTGCCTAAATTAAATTCTTTTCATGCTAATAATTGTAATCTAGTTGATATAAAGATTACTAATTGTCCTGAAATCAAATATTTTAATGTGGCTAATAACTTACTCAACAACACTAGTTTTTTAGAAGATTTGAATCCAGAAAAATTAACTGATTTAAGTATACATAGTAATAACTTTTTCGAACAAAATTTGGAACCATTCAGCAAATTTACTAATCTCCAGCAATTATTTTTAGATAATTGTGATAAAGCCAAGTTTAGAAAAGGTATTTATAATCGTTTTACTGGTTCTCTAAAGCCTTTGCAGAGCCTTGTTAAATTAGAGTTGCTAGGCATTGGTAAGAACGATATTGATTCTGGTCTAGAATATTTACCCCAAAGTCTCCGGAAAATTGGTTTTAATTCAGCGATTAAGGTAGATACTGCCTGCTCCAAACTTAGTCGAGAATTAGAAGAAGCTACTAAACTTGAGGGAGTAACTGAAAAATTAAAGACAGAAAAAGAAAAAAACTCCAAAGGAAAAGAGGATGAGCCGTGATTTAATGATTATTATCGAATAGCACCTTGAAGACAAGCCTTAGATTTACTTGGGGAAGAAGAATTTAGAAAACAAAACACTCAGCAATGATTAGAAAAAAATTATCCTGAAGAAATAAGTAAAAATACCACTTTTTTAACTATTAACGATAAAAACTTAAAAGGTCATTTGGATTTAAGAGATTTTCTTAACTTAGAGAAATTAGATTGTTCGGACAATAAATTAACTAGTTTAGATTTAAGTAAATGCTCTAAATTAACTCATCTTTACTGTGACAATAATTTGTTTACTAATTTGAACTTCCTTAATCCTAAAAAGGAAATTAGTTTGTCCCATCCTAGAAAGTTAAAAGAATTATATATCGGAGATAACAAAGAAATTCTTAGACAAAATTTAGACTTCTTAGTTCCTTATATTGAGTTGGCAGAATTAAACATAGAAAATTGCCCTTTTCAAGGAAGTTTAAAGTCTTTAAAGAATATTAAGAAGTTAGAGCGAATCTATATTAGCAACACTGACATTGATGACGGCTTGGATGACTTATCAGAAAATTGTCAAAGAGTTTATTGTGATAATAGCCAGAGCGATAAGAAATCAGCGAGAATTACTAAGCAACTAAGTAAATATTCGGAAGAGAAAATTGATGAAAATAGCAAAACTAAGAGGTATTATAATCTCAGCGAATGAAGAAAAAATAAACAGAACGAAATGATTTCCTCAATCATTCCTTTAGAAAGACTATATGTAATTAGAAGTAATATTAGGCAATTTCTCAAAAAATGAGGAAAAATAGAAGACAACAGCAATTTAAACGAGACAGAGATAAACGACTTAAAGTCTCCAAAAGAATTAGATAAAAATTGATGAACCAGCAAGCGAACAACTTATGTTGCCCAATTTATTGGTCGTGGTGCCGCAGTAACTGGTGCAGTTTTAACTTTTCAAGACCAAAGTGCTATTGGTGGTGGTATTTTAGCAATTTATCCCTTTGCTGAATTACTTATTTCCAACATGGAAAAAAGTCGTGAGACTAAAAAAGATAAATGAAAAGATTTTCTAACCGATGCTGATAACTTTTTAGACAATTATCACGAACTAATGGGAATGCTTAGCCAGTTTGAAATGGATGAATTAAAAGAAGGGGTGGTAAATAAAGAACTTAAGGATCTAGATGGAAAAATTAAAGAATTTTTAAAGGATTATGATGAAGATGACAATCAAGAAATAGACATGGAAGAGTTAATAGCAGGACGGAACAAACTTGCTCAGGACTTAAGTAATGAAAAAGACAGCAAAATACAAGGAATTATAGAATCCATAAAAAGACTAGAAGGAGCAATAGTTGATTATCGTAAGTCTTCTTATTATGGAACAATCAAGAAAGAAAGTGATAAACAAGCTAGTCAGCTAGAAAATATTCAGCAAACTGAGCAAAAAACTCATTCAGTAATTGAACTAGAAGAAAATGAGCAAGGAGAATTAATTGAGAAAATAGAGATACCTCCTAAAACAGATCTCAGTTAATCCTTTATTTTATCATAGTTTAGGCAACAGATAAATATTTAAAATAACTATAAATTATACAAATTCAATCATGAAAACAAATAAAATCTACAATTTAGACTGTTTAGAGTTATTTAAACAAATGAAAGAAAAAAATATTTCAGTAGATGCTATTGTTACTGATCCTCCTTATAGTCTTGAACTTGTCAATAAAAAACTCTTTGCTACTTCGGTTTCAGAAAAATGGGATGATAATTTTGATCAACTAATTTGAATTAAGGAAGTTGCTCCCTTAGTTAAAGAAGGAGGAAGCGTAATTATCTTTAATCATTGACGAAATTTAGGTGAAATTAGTAAAGAGTTAGAAAAAAATAATTTCTCAGTGAAAGATTTAATTCGATGAGTAAAACCTAATCCTTTATGAAAGAATATTACTGAGGAATATACTACTGATTATGAACTAGCGATTTGAGCAGTTAAAGGAAACCAAGAGTGAACCTTTAATTTTGAAAAGCAGTTGATTAAAAATCTAGAAAATAAGAAAAATCCTTACTTAGTCCCTGAATATGTTGGTGAGGTAGTAGTTGGTGAAGAAAGAATTCACCCTACCCAAAAAAACCTCCAAGTAATTAAGAATATCATTACCTTGCATACTAATCCTAATGATTTAATCCTTGATCCTTTTATGGGTTCAGGAGCTACAGCTGTGGCTTGCAAGGAATTAAATCGGAATTATATTGGTTCAGAGATCGATAAAGAGTATTTTCAGAAAACAGAGAAGAGATTAGAAGAATTGAATTCTCAGGAAATTAAGATTGAAGATGAATTAAATGAAGACAGTTTAAAAAGTTTAATTAAGGAAACCGAGAAACTTATTAGAGAATTAGAAAAAGAGGTGGATGATAGTAAAAAAATTAGTTCTAGTGATGAGTATGGATGAATTAGTAAAAGACTAGCAGGAAAAGAAAAAGTTAAAGAAGAGTTAGAAAAGGTAGTATGGCAATGAAAGATAAAACTATCAAGGATTATTAGTAGAAATCAGGAAGAAGCAGTTGCTTATGTTGAAATAAAAGAGAAATAGAAGAGAAATAAAAAACTTTTACTATATGAAAAATTGAGACAAAACTAGCGAGGAAGAGAAAGAAACGCTTGCCAAGTCCCAAATAATTTTCTTGTGTCAGACCAAGCCAATCCGCTTTTTTTAAAGCAGGAGTTTTTAAAAGAAAGCCAAAGAAAAACCTGTGAAATCTAATTTTTTATTGTCTTTTATCAGAGCTTTAAGATTACCACTGAAATTATTAGTTGGTTTTTTAAGAAAAAGTAAGTATCAGAAAGTTATAAAGAAAGATTATGAACCTAAATTTAGAAAAAATGAAAAGAGTATAGAAAGTCTATTTAAAGGAAAAAGTTCGAGAAAAAACAAGCAAAACAGTAATTTGATATACAAAATACTCGACTAGCAAAAAGTAAGTAAAAATTAAGCAAACTTTTAAGCATTTTTTATTCTAAGTTAAACATTCTTTACAGAAAATTTTGTCACATTCTTCGCAATTATCTGCTTCACTTTCAGAAACTAGTTTTAAGCAGTGAGAGAATTTTACTTTCATATTTTTTACAACTATACAACTATATCTAGTTATCTAGTTGCTTTTTCTTTTGTATTCCTCTAAGGCTTTTTCCAAGATTTCAATTTGTTTGCAGTTTTCTTTAAAAGCTAATTGCCGTAAGTTTTGATAAAATTCGGGATAGCAAGTAAAGCCAATTTTTTTAGTTCTTCCAGTAAAGCGTTTGTCTTGGGGAGCTAATTCCGGAGCAGAAATATTTTGACTGGCTTCTTGGGGAGCTTCTCCCAGTGATTTTAAGTCTTTTTTCTTGATTTTGTTTCATTTATTCATTATTTCTAATTTTATATCTAGTATACTATATCTAGTTATCTAGTTGTTTTTACAGATGGTCTAATAAACTATTAATTACTTGACGAGCTTGTTTGGATAAGTTTAAATATTTAGTTTCGGTGATACTTTTTCCCTCATTTTGGATTTGCTTATAAGAGGCTTTTTCCATTAGGTAATCAGGAGAATAAGCGTAACCAGTATTAGTTAAATATTCTTGAATGGCTTTGGCTTCCGCGGGAGTAGACAAGCGAGTTAGGACAAATAACAGTTTTTTAGTAGGAATTCCCGCTTTTTTTAAAGCATTGAACTCTTTTACAGCTGGAATTAAATCTGCTCTGCTTGCTCCGGTGGGTTGAATCACTAAATCCGCCTTTTTGGCTATTTCTAATGTTCCGCTACTGGCACGAGCAGGACCATCAATTATTATTAGATCATAATTTTTACTGAGCGGTCAGACTTCTTTTACTGAGCTAAACGCTTGACAAGGAAATTTTTTGTTTAATTTGCTTCATTCTAAACTAGTGCTTTGTTGACTATCACAATCAGCTAAGAGAACGCTTATTTTCTTTTTCTTGGCTTCACTGGCTAACGCTTGTGCCAAAGTTGATTTTCCTACTCCTCCTTTTTGAGAGATAAAGGCTATTATTGTCATATTTCTTTACTTTCAAAATAAAAAATATCTAATTTTGTCCTCAAAAGCTAGCACTTTTTTTAGTTTGTTTTCGACTTTGGCTAATAGCTCAGGAGTCAATTCACCAACTTTGTTCTCTGATAATCGCTTTTTGCTAACTGATTTTACCTGTTCACACATGATTTTACTTTTTTTATAATTGTTAATTACTTTTCCAACATAAAGATCAAAAGGATAGATTTTCTCTATTTTCGAACTCATGGGTAAAACCACTACTCGGGAACCTTTTTCGTTTTGTCAGTTATTTGAAATGATTACAGCAGGATGAGGATCACGAATTTCGGTGCCAACTGTTTTTCCAAATTTTACTCAATAAATATTCCCTCTCCTAATTGGTTCTTTACTCATCCTCTAAATTTTCCCAAGCTTCAGCTTCTTTTTCTCGCTCTTTATCCTTGGCTGCTAGTTCGTAGCCTTTTTTTCATTCTGCTTCTTCTTTTAGTAAATAACTGCGCATCAAAATAATTATTTCATCTTCGCTTATTTCTTCTTTTTCTACTCGGTATTTTAATTCTTGCAAGAATTCTTGCTTATTTACTTGTCTTAATAATTCTGTCATATGTTTATTTTATATCTAGTATACTATATCTAGT
>Ga0066673_10000397_pt1 | contig 12359 bp, 10 predicted proteins | sample GraSoiAngelo_122_FD_62302 | JGI IMG/M metagenome (GOLD analysis project Ga0066673, IMG submission 62302) | Grasslands soil microbial communities from the Angelo Coastal Reserve, California, USA - 14_0927_02_20cm | ecosystem: Environmental > Terrestrial > Soil > Grasslands | place: USA...
AGAACGTCGAGCTCGTTTCCCATGAAACAGCGGAACGCGTCCTCCGGCGTGCACACGATGGGCTCGCCGCGCACATTGAAGCTCGTATTCACGAGGACCGGACAGCCAGTTTTCCGCTCGAACGCGGAGAGCAACGCGTAATAGCGTGGATTGGTGTCCTCGTGCACGGTCTGGATGCGGGCCGAGTAATCAACATGCGTCACGGCCGGGATGTCGGAGCGGGGCACGTTTAACTTGTCGATTCCAAAGAGCTGCTTTTCCTCCGCCGTCATCTCGCGGCGCCTGGATTTCACCACGTCGGCGACCAGGAGCATGTAGGGGCTATCGGAATCCATCTCGAACCAGTCGTTGACACGCTCTCGCAGGACCGACGGTGCGAAAGGGCGGAAGGATTCGCGGTACTTGACCTTGAGGTTAAGCATCTTCTGCATGGTCGGCGAGCGAGGGTCGCCCAATATCGAACGATTGCCGAGAGCCCGCGGGCCAAACTCCATTCGTCCCTGGAACCAGGCCAGCGCCTTGCCCTGCGCTAGGTCTTCCGCGCAGGTAGCGATCAACGCCGCATCCTCCAGCACCTCGAATCGCGCGCCGCATTTCTTCAAACGCTCCTCGACCTCCGGCTGAGAGAACGCCGGTCCGAGGTAAGCCCCTTGCATGGCATCGCCGTTCACCCGCCGCTCTTGGTTGAGCTGCATGTGATAACCGACCAGGGCGGCGCCCAGAGCGCCGCCCGCATCACCCGCGGCGGGCTGAATGTAGATCTGCTCGAAGCCACCGTCGCGCAGGATTTTGCCGTTCGCCACGCAGTTCAGGGCAACCCCACCTGCCAGGCACAGGTTCCTGATTCCGGTCTCCTCGCGTAGCGAGCGCGTGAGTCGCAGCACGATCTCATCGGTCACGGCCTGGATCGAAGCCGCCAAGTCCATGTGGTAATCGGTGAGGAGCTCATCCTGCCGGCGCGGGTGACCCCCAAATAGCTCGTGGAACCGCTCCGATGTCATTGTGAGCCCGGTGCAGTAGTTGAAGTAGCTCAGATTAAGACGGAACGAGCCGTCGGCCTTGACGTCGATCAGGTGTTCGAGGATCCGGTCCTTGTATCGGGGCACGCCATACGGTGCAAGCCCCATGACCTTGTATTCCCCGGAGTTGACCTTGAAGCCGGTGTAATAGGTGAAGGCTGAGTACAGGAACCCCAGCGAATGCGGGAAGTGGATCTCCTTGTGCACTTCGAGGTTGTTTCCCTTCCCGATCGCGGCAGACGTCGTCGCCCATTCCCCCACCCCGTCCATGGTAAGCACCACGGCTTCTTCAAATGGGGACGGAAAGAACGCGCTCGCCGCGTGGCTTAGGTGGTGTTCGCTGAAGAGCAACTGTTCGTTCCAGCCATCGCGCCCGTCGATTTTCCCCAGTTCCTTCTTCAGCAGTCCTTTCAGGAAGAGCTTTTCCCTCAACCACAGGGGAATCGCCATGCGAAACGACTTGAACCCGCGTGGCGCAAACGTCAGATACGTCTCGACCAGCCGCTCAAACTTCAGGAACGGCTTGTCGTAGAAGACGACGCGATCCACGCCGCGCAACCCGGTGCCGCGCTCGGTCAGGCAGTAGCGGATCGCGTTGGCGGGAAACCGGGCATCGTGCTTCTTGCGCGAGAAGCGTTCCTCCTGCGCGGCGGCAACGATCTGACCGTCCTCGATCAGCGCCGCAGCGCTGTCATGGTAAAACGCGGAAATCCCGAGAATGCGCAAGCGCCTGCTCTCTCAGAACAGCGTGTATATGAACGGCGCAATGGCCGAACCTTGCGCCAGCACGATCAGTACACCCAGAAGGGCCATCATTACGAAGATCGGCCACAGCCAGTATTTCTTTCGGGTGCGCATGAACGCCCACAGTTCCTTCAGCATTTCCATCGCGATTTCCTAGAATTGGTTGATCATGGAATCAGGTGGAGGCCCGGGCGGCTTGCGCCGTATCCAGTACGAGTTCGCGCCGGAATCGAGCTTCAGGCGCAGCGGGTCCTTCCCGGCGAGCCGCGCCAACACGCCGATCGGAGCGATGACGCAATAAAACAGAATGCCCAATGCAACCGGACTCACGACCTTCGCCAGCAAAAGTCCGAGCTTGAACCACAGCCGATTCGGTACGGCAAGGACCGCTGGCTTCCAGATGGCGATTATGGCGAAAACAACTGCTACGCTTAGAGCCCACCACCGCGGCGTTTCGCCGTGCAACAACGGCCAGCCCGCAATCAGCAGAAACGCGCCCGCAAACACCAAGCCAAACGAGCGGTCCGTCGACCCCTCTACCTGCTGCTCCCGGGACAAGTCTTCGTGTGCCATGGCGCACCATCCTGCTTTTCAGTTGAGCGAGCCTGGCCCGCTTCAATTTTTGGGTAGTAACTTGTTGAGATTATACAGTATTCTGACAGACGATCTGCCTGGGCTCAAGAATCTTTGAGCTTTGCCCCAGCGGGCGCAGCTCAAACCTGCAATCAGAGGGCCCGATGGACCCCAGCCCTCACGTATGCCGCCCCGATTTCGTGTCCCAAAAAGCGAGCCGCCTCTCAGCACCCTCCTGTATCACTGAGCGAACAATACATTTCGCGCATCTTCGCGGCCGACGACTGGATCGAGAACTGAGTCTCGACTCGTGCTCGAGCCGCTCGAATCAGTTCAGCGCGGAGGTCAGACGACCCGGCGATTACTCGAATTGCCCTCGCGAGAGCCTCAGGGTCCTTGGCAGGGACTAAAACAGCTTCTCTGCTATCCTCCAGAATCTCTGGAATTCCGCCGACACGGCTGGCCACAATAGGAACCCCGAGAGCCATAGCCTCAAGGAGCGCCATCGGCACCCCTTCGTGGAGCGACGGCAGCGCAAACACATCAAACGCTCTCATTAGGTTGTACACGTCCGTCCGCATCCCCAAAAACTCCACATCACGAGATAATCCATGACTCTCTGCACAGTGCCCAAGCGCGGCCCTCAACGGACCGTCCCCAAGAATCACGAGCTTGCTTTCTTGCGGGCTTCGCTGCCGTCGGAATTGCGCGAAGGCCTTAATCAGATACTCAAAACCCTTGATCGGCATGAGGCGGCCCACGGTTCCCACCACAAACGTATCGGGTGCGATCCCCAGTTGTGCCCGCATCGCCGAGCGCTCCAAGGTGGGAACGACACGAGCCAGATCGATACCGTTCCTGATACAGCGGACGTCGGCTGAAGGATACCGCCCCTGTAATATGTTGGTAATTTCTGACGAGACCCCGACAATTCCATCAGCCGTCGCTTTACCCACAGCCACATTGATCCCATTGTAGAGGCTCATCTTGAAACCAGCCCAGCCTGGGAGATTCTCTTCCAGGCCGTGATAGGTCTGAACCGTTACAGGATTGTGTGATAGTTTTCCCGCAAGGGCACCTAAAATATGTTCCTTGTAACGATGCGAATGGACGATATGAGGCCGGATCTCTCTCAGATGATCGGTCACCGCGCAAAGAAGCCGGGCGATCCCCAGACGCGATTCGTGACAGACCGTCACTGGAATTCCGCGGAGCGTGAACTCGTCCGCCAACCGCCCGCCGTTGAGTAACAGTGCCGACAGCTCGAGATCTGGAAACTGCTTGAGCGCCCCTAGTAATGTGACGACTTGCACCTCTGCTCCCGCCCAGAGATCACCCGAGGCAAAATGGCACACGCGCACCGGGGAACGTTTTCCTCCTCGGTCATTGCTTGTCATAGGCAATGCTTTGAGGTCAGCAGAGGAAGAGTGGCGAATCAGAAATTCTGGTCCGCGTCGGAGTCTCCTCGCATCAAGTGCCAAGACTCGAGCGGTATGTCTTGGAGCGGCACATCCGTCCGATTGTGATAGGCAAAGTTCAAGTTGCCGGGGATCGCGAGAAAGCCATTGCCTCGCAGCAACCGCCTCACGGTGGCATGGGATGCCGTGCACAGCACCGCGTGCACACCTTCTCTAGCACATAACTTCAGCGCACGATCCAATAAAGCTTGGAATACTGCGGGAGCGGCCGAGTCGAAGAGGCAGTCGACGATCGTTCCTACCTTCATATTTCCCATCCGAGGGTCGTTCGAAAACTGCTTTGTCTTCACGATGCAATAGCCCAGCAAGCGATTCTCGTGCCGGCATCCAAGCACACGATAGCGATCCGGATGCCCGCCAAATCGCCTCTGGAGATATTTCTGATCTCTTGCAAGACACGCCCCAAACCGTCCACTTACCGCTTGCCAGAGCTTATTGTAGCTGTCGTCGAATCCTTGCTCCTCTCGAACCTCCACTGGCACAGCCCTGGGCCTGGCGACAATGGTCAGGCCCACCCATATCGCCTGACCAACAGCCAGCCCCCATCCTCCCAGCATTCTTATGAACGACTCGACGAATCCAAACGGCACAACAGGGGCCGTATCGCCCGTATGTAAGGCAAGGGCTCCGACCCCCGACAGTTGAAGATTGTGGCTCACGCCTCGAGCATTCAGGACCCGAAGGTACTGGGGCAAGATTCCCTTATGCACCCATTTCAACCCCGTCAGAATCCGCAAGACGGGAGGTTCCACGTGCAGCGATAGTGCGCAGTCCAGAGATCGGTTGACTTCCTTGATGAGCAGCGGACCTACGAGACCATTCCGGTGCTCGGGGAGCACCATGAACCCCACGATCCAGTGAGCCGCTACGGTCTTCGCGAAAGCAGAGAGTTGCACGGGAATCGTCGTGACATGGCCGACGATATCGTCTCCCTTCACAAATACGAACGTCGGAGGATCCTGGGTAGAGCCTGCTTGCCCTTGCTGGCCTCCGTCGAACCGTGCGGTTGAGGAGGATGCCCGGTTGCGCGAGCTCGGCCAGATCGCGCGGCAAAATCGGTCGAATGCCTCATACATGCCCTGATGATACAGAGAGACTTTGGCAACTTCTCGATTCATGGCCACTCACTTGCGAATACAATTCGGAGCATTAGGGGGCGACTTTGTAGTCTTTCAATATCTTTTTGATGTGTTGCACACTGGTCATTTCCATGGCGTCTGCAATGGCAATCGACACCTTGAATTCTTCCTCCAAACCGTTGATCAACGACAGATGTCCCATAGAATCCCATTCCGCAATGGTTTTCCTTGATGATTGATCCGTCACCTCCGAGGCATCCAAGTTGAATACCCTGGCAACCACTTCTTCAACGCTCAAAACGCCCTTTCGCGTGTTCCGATTGTAATCCACGATGGTTTCTTAATGGGCGTGGCAGCCACATTCAGCTTCCATTCTTGCCGACCATCCTCATCTTTCAACAATGAAAACCCATGCTCAGCATAAAATTCCTTCACGGGTTGGTTTTTCTTGGTCTGAACGTACTCTCCAATCAGCCTAACGACTCGCTCCCTAACGGCGTCGGAATAGATCCGCTCGAGAAAGGCGGTCTCGATGCCCAGTCCCATGACGCGGCAGCTCATCAAGAGACTGTCGATGTGCCACTCCTCACGCTGCTTGCGAATGACGGCAGTCCCGACCAGCCCGTGGTCGCCAAATCGGTCGACTACATGCAAATCGTAGATACGATATTCTTCCGACTCCATAAAGCGAATGACGTCCTCAACCTGATAGCGCTTGGTCGTCAGATTGAATTGATTCGTCTTATTGAACAACTGCACCACACGATTAAGCGCATCACGAGGCGCGAGATCGATCGCGACCTGAATTTCGAGCGATTGCAAGTACTCATCAAGCGAGACAGCCGTGATCTTCGCGGCCTGACGCTTCGCGTTCGCTTGATACTGCGCCACACGCATCTCGTCTTCTTTCGTCAAGGCCAATAGGTCGAAGTCCGTCATGTCCTCCAGCATTCGCCGATAGAGCGAGGGATCTTTGGGAAGATCGACGGTCAGCACCTCCGGCAGCATCTGTTTGATCAATTCCCGCTCGTTCGGGTTATCGTCGATAAAGACCAACGAGTCCAAACCAATGTTGAGCTCCTGGGCGATTTCCCGAATATTGTCCGCCTTGTTCCTCCAATTGATCCGCATAGCGGCGAACTGCTCTTCCCTGAGCACCATGTGGGGATGAGTACGGATGACCGGCAGCGCATCCTCGGGATTATTCTTGGAACACACCGCAAGCAGAATGCCGCGACGGGTGAGACCCAGAAGCGCTCGTTGAAAATCTACATATTCAATACCTGGAGCCGTCGGCCCTAACGCGACTCCTTCAGCCCCTACTTCCCCGACGATTCCCCCCCACAATGTCCCATCGAGATCGAGAACCACGCATTTTCTCGTGAGCCCCTTCAGCGCCTTGACATAGCGCATGCTGTATCGCGCCAACTCCGGAAGAGACGCTTCGGCAATTCTCATACTGGCCATGTACCACATCTTCGCCTGATGACTGCGCTCCCGCCCGACCCATCCGACCACGGCATCGAGCGGCATCAGGAAAGACCGCTCGTGCGTCCGTAATTCTCCCGCAAGTTCATCGTTTAAGACGGCAAGCCACTTGGAGAAGCTATTAGCAAGTCGGTTCTGGAGAATCCCCTGCCCGTCCCTTCCGAGAGCTGAAAAACTGTGAACTACCGTGAGCGCTCGACTATGCGACTCGATTTCTCGAACAAGTCCAAGGACCTGCCCGACAATGGCACCTTGAACCCGCGCGAGTTCATTCTCCTTCATGGGCACAACAATCTTCGGGCAGATATCCTCAAGTCCAAGCGCGAGGAAAATGACGTCCGGCTTGAACTGATAGAGATCGCTCCTGGGATTCAATATTTGTTGCGTATATTGGTTGAACGGCGCCAAGTAAAACTCCGGAATGAGCCCGGCTTTTCTGCTTTCTACATCGAGATAGGGGATCAACCAATCCAAGACGTACGAGCTCAAGAGAGCGATGCGGACTGCTCGTCCTGGGTTGCCCGGAAGTTTCTGCCGCTCCCTATACACATAGGAGACTGTCGAATACGACAAATCCGTCTCGGCCAACCGGGTAAGCCACCGAGAAGCTTCTTCGGAATGGCCGGCCTTCGCGGCGATTTCATACAACCCTCTCATCGCCGAGACACAGGCTGGATCGATGGCAAGCGCGGTCCTGAAAACCTGCGCAGCCCCCTCGCTATCTCGCTCCTGAGCCAACGCCTTAGCCAACCGGATACAAATCGCGGTATCGCTGATGAGCTTTGTCTGTTGGACGAGATGTAAGAGATGGGCTGCTTCCCTGTACATCTTCCGTTCAAGAAGCGTACGACCCAGCAAGTTGCCGAGATCGGTTCCCGACTCGCTGATCTCATCGGGGTGGGTTCCCATCACGTCAACGGCCCCCTTCGGATCCATGAGAACCAATCGCTCAAATGCCTGCCGAAGACGAAGACCAGACGGTAGTCCGCTGAGCGCCGCACGCGCCTCAAGCTCATCTGTTAATTTACTCAACCCAGTGTTGTGCAAATCTCGATCTCCGCTCATGGATTCTGTCCGCCGTTACGATACATCTTGGCAAAATGAGCGCGCTCCCCAAAACCGCATTGGCACGTTCATGACGCCGGCCAGAGTTTATTGACGAGGTATCGCGTTTCAAGCATCGCTGTCTTCAAGGAACCAAGGATCCGACCTTTATCCTGCGTTTGGACAAGGTAATCGAGCATTTCAGAAACCGGCACGTACCACCCAGGCTTCTGGCTCAAGGTTTGGAATATACGGTGCACCCGAGGATCTAAGACCCCGTCTTTGACAAACCCCTTGCCGAAGTGTGTTGAGATAATACAGAGTCCTCCGGCATCTTCAAGGCGATCAACGTTCTCCTGAGTGAGCAATCGAACGAAATCTCCGACATCGGGGGCATCCGCGGTGGAGAACCACAAGTTCACGTACGGCGTGCCTGAAAGCCGGTAAGGCATTTCCGGATTGACCTCGAGCATGTTCAGGCACGAAAACGTCCAATTCCTTACATAACGGATGTGCTCGCGACAAAGATCGCCCCAAAAATAGTCCGTGTCCTTGACATCCCCGAGATAGTAAGAGGCCGCTTCCTTGCGCAACAACCCTACCATGCGCCGCAGCCACGAAGTCTGAAACCGCTTATATCCCCAATAGAGATTGTCACGGTTGTGCCCATGATTGCAAAAGAGGGTCGGATACGCACCGAACTCTGCCTTGAGGAAATCCAGCGCTTGCACGGTGCGGTCACGCCGGCTAGACTCCATGGTCGCTCCATGGAACGCAATCTCAAACCCGTCGACTCCAAGCTGACGGACAAATTCCAGATAGGGTTTTCGCTGCAACGTGTCCGCCGCGAAAAAGATTCGACTGCCCTCCGGGCAATCGACCGGCCAGACGGTTTTCGTTGTCCGGATTCCATGGGTCTTCAGAGCGTCGTAGACAGGCTTGACGTTCTCCAACGTGGAGTCGTCCGTATCGTCGAGAATCGTAAAGGCGAACTGTTTACCCTGCGGAAATTTCATGATGACTCGGGTTTCTCTCGTTTTTTTTCCTTCTCGACGACACTGCAACCGTCAGCACAGTTCTCACGAGAAGTTCCCCGCCGCCATGGCCTCCAACAGCGCCATGGAGAGCCCCTCGGAGAGGGAGGGCAAGACAAATACATCGAACAGCGACAATAGCACCGGCACATCACTTCGAAACCCGAGGATCGCACATGGGCATCGAGGTTCCGTTTGACCACCTCGGCCTTCAAGGTCTGCTCCAGTTCACCGTGCCGATCACACGGTCATATCCTTTTATCCATACACTCTGCATACAGTTGTTCATATTGTTCCACCATAGCGGAAAGTGAAAACAACTCCATGACCCGTCTCCGCCCAGCTTCTCCCAGCCTTGCCCTTAGTCGCTGATCGCCGAGCAACTCGACGATACGGGCGGATAGGGCTGGTGGATCCATCGGCGGCACCAAATATCCCGTCTCCCCGTCCACCACGAGCTCTGGATTTCCACCCACATGAGATGCCACGACCGGTTTCCGTGCGACCATAGCCTCCAAGATAGCGACTGATAGTCCTTCTGACAACGACGGCAAAGCAAATAGATCAACAATTCCGAGCAAGTTTGCGACATCGCTCCGAAACCCAAGGATCCGTACATGGTCCTCAATTCCAAGGTCACGAGCTTGCCTTTTGAGCTCCCCTTCAAGCTGGCCTCGCCCCGCAAAGAAGAATATGGTATTTCCGTGCTTTTTCAGGATCGCCGGAATCGCCTGCAAGAGATAGGTATGCCCCTTGACCGGATACAAACTCCCGATCACGCCGACGATTTGATGGTTTAGAGGGACTCGCAATTCCCTTCTCAGTTCCACTTCGTCCTCCAAACGAGGCTGTTCGAGGTCAGGCACTCCGTTATAGATCACACGAATCCGTCCTGGTGAAATTCCAACAGTCGCGGCAATGTATCGCTTGAGGTCTTCTGAAACTGCAACCATTCTGGCTATACGGCTCGTAAGCCGATAAGCTAATCGTCGTTTGACCTGGTCACCGTAGTAACTCTTTCCATGAATTGTAGCGACGACTGGTATACCAGCCAGCCTCGCCACAAGGGCCCCGTACGTGTTGGCGGTGAATTCGTGTGCATGGACGAGACTTGCTCGACTTGTTTTCAGAAACTTGAAAAACTTTATTCCCCAGCTTCGGTCGAACATCCCATTGATCGGAATCACTTGTGTTTCGAGTCCTTGGGCAATGCATCGATCCTGCAACCATCCTGAGCTGAAGAGACAGACGACGGAACGGAATTTCTCCGCACTCAGCGCCCCTGCTAAGCGGCTCATCATCATTTCGGCACCCCCGGGGATGGTTGTACTGGAGAGATGGACAATCGTTCGAGTCGGCATAGGAAGATACAATAATTTCGTAACCAGCAGGGCGGAGAGCTTTGATACGTGAGAGGCTTGTCAAGCGAATCGTAATCCCACCTTTATACCAGCCAAGCAATCACTTTCGAACCCACATACGGCACCGACGAAATCCTGATTTCTAACAGACATCGACTGAACGCCCGTCACCAAGATGGCATCCAGCACTGAGCCGGATTCAAGCTCAGTCAAGATCACGACCCTGAGTTTCTGTCTTTCAGCACCGGCTGCTGTCATGCCCCTCCAGCATTTCAGCACTTTACCCAAAGAATCCGGTCAGTAGCATTCGTGACGATGCCCCAGGTTTTTTTGTATGGAGGTACCGTACACGCCCGCCTTAGGCGCCGAACTAACCCGCGCCCACACCTTTATGTCCCGCAAGATGAAAGGCAAAGAGCTTGGGGGTATTTGTCACATCATCGTGAATATTTATACGTTTCAGCCCAAACCGACATGACGGTACCCGACCTTCATAGCCGAATTCTGCTGATGTAGCGGCCGCGTAGCCTGCAGCCTCAACCAATTGCTCCACCTCCGCTGACCAGTTGCCGTTGGGGTAGCAAAACACCGGAACCGTCGTAATGGGCTTCTCTCTGAGCATCGCCCATGATCCGCTGATCTCTTGCGCCAGCTCTGTTGCATTAAGACGCGTCATGATCCTGTGCGTGGCCGAATGTGAGCCGAATGAGATCCCAGCTGCTGACATTTCCTGTGCCTCTCCCCAATTGATCAATTTTCTTTCTACAGGGAGGACGACCCCAAGGTGTACAGCCCATTCTGTGATAAAGGTGTCAATTTGATCCTGTTGCAGCGCTTTACAGCCCTCGATGATAGCTTCGGTATCACCAGCACATATCGAGGCCTCTACGCTAATAAGCCATGTATGTTTCTTCTTGAGGACTTCAGCCACGCGCCGTCGCTCGTCCTCGCTATGGCAAGCGGTGTGACGACACAGCCATGCAATCTGTTCCGGCCAAAACCACTTGGCAGTTCCCACAAAGGTCGTCGGCAAGAACACCGTCGCCGGCACGGCAAACCGCCTGAGCACGGGTAATGCATGAACGTAGTTGTCCAACCAGCCATCGTCGAACGTCACCACGCAGTAGCGCTGATCGAGACTCCATTGTTGCTCCGACCACAGGCGCAGGAGTTCGGCAAACGAGATCACAGAGAAGTACTGCTTGATAAATTGCATCTGCATCGCAAATGTCTCTGCCGTCACGTACATCCCCGGCTGAATATATTCACCATCCAGCTCTTTCTTCGATACGACCCGGTGGTAGGTCAAAATGACGACCTTTCCCCGCAGAGGCTCCAGATATCCAGGGGATAGCGCATATAGCGCTGCCGCACGGCGTCTAGCCCACCCCTTCACCTGCCCTATCGCTTTGAAGGTTCCCATACGATGAGTCGCTCACCCGACCAATACCGGACCCAAGCCTGGAAGATCGAGGCGTTGACCAACAGGAAAAAGGAAAACAGTCTAACAATGGGAAGGCGCAAGAGCGGTTTCCAGAAAATACCGCCGAGCGCCACCGAGTAGAACAGGATCTGGATCAGAAACAACATGGCATACCATCGCGACGAAAGGGCCAGAACAGCATTACTGACGAACGCCGTCATCATGGCGAATGGGACAAGCCACCGGCAGAGCTTATGACTGAGCAATTGCCAGGCGAATACACAGTGCCGCAAGGGATTGACTAATGCCAAACTTCTCATAAACACTGAAATCCCGCGCAGGACTGTCCGCACTTTTCGGTCATACTCCTTCCGCTCATCGGCAATATTCTTGTAGTAGCCTATGCTGTCCGGATCGGCCACGCCACGAAGCCCCATTCGCATACTGTTCAGAACGGTGTTGAAATCGCTTTGGAGATCGTCCGACCACGCTCCTTTGCACACCTCCCTCCTCGCAGCAAAGAACGATCCACTGAGCCCCACTAACGAATTTACGCGCGTCTCCAAGGACCTCAGAAACATTTCATATCGCACATAGGCGCCTTCTCCGCTCGCCTGACCATCCTGATCGACAAAGCGGTCGACACTGCTCACACACCCCACAGTTGGATCATTAAAATTCTTTACGATGTTCGACACCGCGTGTTCCGGGAGAATCGTGGCTACGTCGGAAAACACGAAAACCTCCCCCTTCGCTACCTCCACGGCCAGTTTCTGTGCAGCTTCCTTCCCCCTTCTCACAGACGCTCGAACCAATTGGATCCCCCGGTCTCCATAGGATTTCACGATCTCGTCGGTTCCGTCCGACGAACAATCCGATGCAACTATCACTTTGAGCCGGGACACCGGATACGTGAGCTTGAGCGTATTTTCCAACTTGCCCGCAATACGTGATTGCTCGTTATACGCTGTGATGATAAAAGTGACGGAAGGAGTAATGTCAGCCTTGCTTACTCTACGACATCTGAACAATGACAATCCCCAGAGCACAAGCGCATAGCCGAGATAGGCGTAGGCAACCAGTCCTACCGACATCCATAGGACTATTTCAAGTAAC
>Ga0066673_10000403_pt1 | contig 12313 bp, 11 predicted proteins | sample GraSoiAngelo_122_FD_62302 | JGI IMG/M metagenome (GOLD analysis project Ga0066673, IMG submission 62302) | Grasslands soil microbial communities from the Angelo Coastal Reserve, California, USA - 14_0927_02_20cm | ecosystem: Environmental > Terrestrial > Soil > Grasslands | place: USA...
GTATCGGCTTGACTCTGCGGCCAGAAACACGACAGCGGCGTCCAAATCTTGCGGCTGACCGGGACGCTTTACCGGAATGCGGTCGCAAAGATAATCAACCCAGTCTTTATCTTCATAGAGAATTTTGTTTTGCTCTGTGCGGAACCATCCCGGAGCAAGGCAATTCACCGTCACTCCATATTTGCCCCAATCGTCAGCAAGGCTCATCGTTAGTTGCCGAATGCCGCCGCGACTCGCTCCATAGGGAGCAAGTCCCGCATATCCCGCAACTGAAGTCACGGATCCGATGTTGATGATGCGTCCGTAATTTCGCGCAATCATCCCGCGCGCCACCGCCTGAGCAACAAAGAAGCTGCCGCGCAGATTTGTATCGAGAATCAGATTCCAGTCGTCCCACGTGACATCGAGAGCGGGCTTGCGCACATTACAGCCTGCGTTGTTGACGAGAATGTCGATATGGCCGAAGGAGGATTCAGCAGCCTGAGCCATCTGCCCGATACTTTCGAGGCTGCGAACATCGAGTTCCAGAGAAACAGCGCGGCGGCCGAGCGACTTTATTTCGGCTTCGAATTCCGACAAGCGATTGCGTTCGCGGCTGGTAAGAATTAGGTCTGCGCCCGCCTTGGCCAGGGCGCGAGCCATGTACTGTCCCAGGCCACGGCTGGTCCCGGTAACCAGCGCTACTCTTCCTTGCAGGCTGAAGAGATCGTCGCTCACGAGACCGCCCCGGGAGTCAGCACGATCTTCATCAGGTTGGGTTCGCGCGCGTGCAGGCGCTCGAACCACGCAGGCCCTTCGCTTAGCGGAGCTACCGCGGTGATGAGCGGCTTCACCTGAATCGCTCCACCGGCGACGAGTTTGATTGCGCGCGGATATTCTCCGGCGGAAGCACAGGATCCTTGAAGCCGAATTTGCCGCGCCACCACTTTCTGTAAGGGCAGGGTCGCCGTAGGAGAGATGTTGCCAACCAACGTGACCCGGCCGCCTTTGCGCACACTATCGATGGCGAGATTTACGGTGTCACTGGTTCCAACAGCTTCAATTGCGGCGTCCGCGCCATTTGCACCTGTGTGCTCGAGTACTCGAGCGGCAGCCTCTGAACCGTCGACGCAAACTGTCTCGGTGATCCCGAGCTGCCCGGCCAGAACAAGGCGCGACTGATCGATATCTGTGACGATCAGGCGCGAACAGCCGGCAACTCGCACTGCCTGGGCAATGAGCAGACCGATCATGCCTGCGCCGATGACTACGACGGTGTCTTCGGTGCGCACGTCCGTGAGCGCGACCGCGTGTAACGCGACCGAAATGGCTTCGAGCATGGCAGCTTCAGGGAATGAGAAATTGTCGGGAAGCCGGTACGTGATCCGAGCCGGAACGAGGACATACTCTGCAAACGCTCCCGCGCGCCGGTAATCGCCACAGGAAACGCCGAGCACCTGGCGCTGATCGCACAGATTGACCTGGCCGCGTCGGCAGAAGCTACATGCGCCACAGTAAACCGTAGAGTCGAAGGTGACGTGATCACCGACGCTGAGATTTTTGACGCCATCGCCAAGCGCGGCGACCACACCAGCAGCTTCGTGACCCATCACAATGGGGGGAATTCGGCGTCCGGTTGAGCCGTCGTATCCATGCACGTCACTGCCGCAAATGCCGCAAGCAGCAACGCGAATGAGAACTTCTTCAGGGCCAGGCTGCGGCACCGGAAGGTCAGCAATTTCAAAACTACGATATTTGGAGAGCAGCAATGCTTTCATGCACTCGTTCCCATGGGCTTAAGATCTGGAGCACGCATTCTAAACCGGCGGACGCCGACTTAGCTTTCTCTCGTCAGTGCGGCATTTCTGGAGCTTAGAACTTCTTCCACGAGGAATAAATCGGTCAAGAGAGCGCGAAGGTGGATTGATGCGTTCAGATTATCGATCAACTGGGAACTGATGACCGGCTGTGCCAGGACCATTTCGACGGCAGCAAGGGAGTCGTTCGCGTCACGGTCAATCACGGCGAGAAACTTGCGGGATTGTTCGAGCGATTCGGGTCGGGCCTGGGTCAAAGCGTCTGAGCAACTCTGAGCTAGACCGTCGAGAGCAGCGGCTGCGCGCTCGATAAATCCACGAACCTGAGCGCCTTCTTCCGCTACGCCTTGCCCGGCATAGGCGAGCATGAATTCATAGCATTCTTCGATCGCGTCGGAGCGGTCGAGGAAATCAGTCGCCATGCGAAGTCCCTGGTTGCGGTTTCGACGACTCAACGGCCCAGCGCGTCGGGTCGTGCTCCTTCAAATAAAATTCGCGGCTCATGGTGCCAAAGACCATTCCGGCAGTGATCGGCAGTTTCTCCGGACGGACGGCAAAGTATATGTGAAGGATCACGAGCGTAATAAACAAGACGCCCGCCAAGCCGTGCAGCACATACATGAGGCCCCAAGTCATATCGCCGAACAAATAAGGATTACGTGGGAAGAAGATCGTACGAACACGAAACATCATGCACACACCGGTGATGATGACGGCGAGTCCGGTGAGCATGACGGTCCCGTGGTAGAGCTTGTTCTCGAGCGGATACTTGGCGAATTTGCGCGGCAGCGCCGCTGGTCTCCCGAAGAAACGCAGCGTTCGGCTCTTGGCGTCTTCAAGATCGGTGCGGTCGGGCCAGATGGACCAGAAATCCAAAAAGAAGCTGGCGTGAATGATGTGGAAGAGGATCGAGATCGTGAGAACCGTTCCGGCAATCCAATGATACGTGACCCAATCGAACTGCACGCCGACTTTGGGCAGGAACGCAGTGAACAGCAGAGTGAGCATGGAGGCGGCCATGATCCAGTGGAAGAGGCGGGCGGTAAGGGAGTGCCGGGGGATGCGGACCGGCAACTTGCCGGAATCGTAAATTGAGTCGCTGGTTGCGAATTCCTTCTCTTTCGCGAAAACCTTCATGTAGATGGCGTGTGCTGCTAGGAATGCCATTCCTGCGATCAGTGCGACCCAGATCAGAAACCATGCGATGTGAATGGGCACATTCTGGCCCAAGGGACTGGTGGCCCACTGTACTAAGCCCATGACGCCTCCTGGACACCGGTGATGGCGCGCTTCACCAGATTTCGCATGAGTGGAATTTTGTAGGCGTTGAACTGCAGCGGCACAGCGCCTTGTACCGCAAGTTTGCCGGCCATCTCGCCGGTGGAAGCATTGCGTACACGGCCGCGGACCGCGTCTTCGACAGCCTTGAGTCGAACAGGACGCGCCGCTGCGGCGTTCACGGCAATGCGAATGTCCTGAATCGTATTTCCGGAGAGTCTCATGGCCGAGGCGACGTTCAGCAGGGGGAAATCCCAAACGTTCCTGTCGCGGACTTTCTCGAAAAAGAATTGCGATCCTGCCCAGGCAGCCGGAATGCGGATTGACGTGAGCAAGTCGCCGGGCTGGAGAATATTCATGCGCGTGATGTCGTGTTCAGGGCCGACGAAGTAATCTTCGGCATTCACGACGCGCTCGCCTTTGGCTGTCTTGATCACAAATTTTGCGTCGAGGGCAATGAGGGCCGGTGCAGTATCAGAGGCGTTCACTGCGACACAGCGGTCTGCGTGCAGAATCGCGTGCTCGCGGTTTCTGCCGACCGGCGTATCGGCGTAGCAGATGTTGCCGCCAGCGCGATAGCAGGGCCAGCCTGCGCGGTAGTACCAGCAGCGGGTGTCCTGGGAAACGTTGCCGCCGAGCGTGCCCTGATTGCGAATCTGGGGCGAAGCAACGAAGGATGCAGCTTCTGAGAGCAATCCGTACTGCTGTTTGACCACGGGATGGTTGACGACTTCAATAAGCGTCGTCGTCGCGCCGATTTCGAGGCCGTCGCTGGTGCTGCGAACCCCACGCAATTCTTCGATTCCGCTCAGGTCAACGACCGCAGCGGGTTTTCGGATGCGATCTTTGAGCCAGTCGAACGCGTCCATGCCCCCGGCAAGGGCCATCGCGTGGTTGCCGTGTTTCTGCAGCAAGTTCTGCGCGTCGGCAACCGAAGTCGGCTGCAGCAATTGGAACGCTGGCATCACGTCACGAATTACAGCCATAGTTCACTCCGTTGTTATCGCTCAAGCAGACATTATCTATACGAATGCGGTCAGCGGGTCCTGCATTGGACGACCGGCTTCGAGCGAAGTCAAAATCGTGTCCAGGTTGACGGGCGCACGGCGATAAACCTCATCGCCAAGCGCATCAGACAGCGCATTCAAAATTGCGCCGCAACCGCCTCCGACAGGCGGTTCGCCGATGCCGCGAGCGCCCACCGGTGTTTCGGGATCAGGCATATCCAGTGCCGCCCATTGCATGTTCGTCGGAACGTCCAAAATCGTTGGCGGCTTGGTGTGATAAAACCGCCGCGAAATGAAGTGCCCATATTGCGGGTCGAACACCCACTTCTGCCCAATGGCGTGGCCGATCCCGAGAATCGAGCGCCCGGTGATTTGCCCGCCAAGGGCTCGCGGATGAATTACAGTTCCCACATCTGCGACTGCGAGATAGTCGGTGATGTAATACTTGCCGGTTTCGACATCAACTTCGACTTCGGCGAAACAGGCGACATAAGAGAAGCTTTGACCATCGTGCGGGAACTTGTCTTTCGCGGATGCGACCAGGCCCTGTCCGGCAAGCGCAGCGATAGAAGCTTTGGTGTACTTGTTGACTTCGGCGGGAGCTTCGTGACCGTCGTAAATCCCGCCCAGTTTGATGGCGTGCTGCGCGGCTTGCGCCAGGGTCATGCTTCCGCCGCCACTTTTGTGGAACACGCGCTCGTTCGCAACTTCGTACTGCTCGGGTTGTCCGCCATGAATTTTGGCGCCGATCTCCTGCAGCTTGCGTTTGGCATCGAGCGAGGCGGCGTAGGCGGCGCGGCTCATGGCATGAGTGGTCTGGCTGCCTCCGGAGACGCAAGTCCAGGGTAAGTTCTTGGCGGTGTTGCCCCAAATGACATCGCACTTTTCCCAGGGCACACCGAGTTCTTCGGCGACGACACGGTGAACATCAACAATGGATTCTGTGCCGAGATTGCCGATGCCGGATTGAATGACGATGTGGCCGTCGGGCTTGATGAGGAACAGCCCGTCGTAACCAACGGATCCGGCGAAAAAGCAGCTGGAAGAAACGCCGACTCCGCGAACTTTGCTCCCGCTACGTTTCGGCTGGGCCAGACGCTCCTTCCAGCGGAATTGCTCAGCGCCAGAATCGAAAGCTTCTTTCAAGAAAGCGCTGGTTGAGTGAGCGCGCTTGCCTGCGCGCTCGGGTCCCCAAGGAGATTTGCCCTCGGGACAATTCGCTTTGCGAATTTCAACCTGATCAAGCGAAAGCTTGCGCGCCGCCTTCGACAGCAACGGCTCCATCATAACGATGCCCTGCATTCCACCGGGTGCGCTCTGCGGCCCTCGTGGCGGAGTGTTGGTCAGCACCGTGACTCCACGCCATCGCATGGCCGGAGGTTGATACAGCAGGGACACAATATTTCCCGACGCATTGGCGTCACCCACCGCGTCGTAAGGTCCATTGTTGCAGATGGCGTACATATCAACCGCCGTGATGCGGCCATCCTTTGAAAAGCCAACTTTCATGCGGCCCTGGAACCCGGGACGGCCCCGGCCGATGAAGTTTTCTTCCTCACGGCTGATTCGCATCATGACCGGAGCGCCACCGATCTTTTTCGAAAGCAACGCGGGTATGATGGCAAAGATGTAACCGGTGGCTTTGCTGCCGAAACCGCCGCCGGTGTATTCGCTGATGAGCACGATCTGGCCGGGATCCATGTTCAGCCAGCGGCCAAGCCCGGCGAGAGTTTGCACCGTGCTCTGGGTTCCCATGTGCACGAAGACCTTTCCGTTCTGCCAATAAGCAAGAGTACTGCGCGGCTCCAGCGTCTGATGACTCGTATCAGGCGTGACAAAGGTTTCATCGAGAACCAATGCAGCATTCTTGAATCCCGCCTCAAGATCTCCATACTTCCACTCATCCTGCGGTTTGCCCATGGGAAGGCGGCCGTCATTAGCCTCATGGAAATCGGCTTCGGTCCACTTCAACTCGCCAACTTTTGGCGGAGGCGTGCTTGGAGGGTTTTCACCGGTCTTGGCTTCAGGTACTGGCAGCTTGATCCACACATTGCCTTCGACTCGGGCATTCGGCCCGCCGGGACGAAGGCTGTCGAGCGGATCGACAGCAAACGGCAGATGCTCGAATTCGATGTCGATGGCTTCAATAGCTTCGGCGGCGGTGAATTCATCGACGGCGGCGACCGCAAGAACCGGCTCGCCCTGATACAGCGGCTCGTTGGTGAGTGCTTTCTCGCCTTGTGGATTCGCTTTTATCGTCACGCCCAGATCGGTGACGCTGTCGGCAGGCGCGGGAAGATCATCTTGAGTCAGGATCGCTTTCACGCCGGGCATTGCCATCGCTTTACTTACGTCGAGGTGCTTCACGCGGCCATGAGGCACCGGACTGAGCAGCAACTTGCAGAACAGCATCGCCTCGGCGCGAAAATCTTCAGCGTACTTGGCTTGTCCAGTGACCTTGGCGTAAAGGTCGGGCGTGGGATAGTCCTTCCCGAGAACTTTGTACTTGGTCCCGAATTTCTGCTGGTTGGGTTTCCATTCGCTAGGCATGGCTCACCTTCCGCGTGTTCTCTGCGCCCCGCATCAGGGCGGTGAGGATCTTGTCGTAGTCCTGGCACCGGCACAAATTTCCGGATACGCCGTGCGCCATTTCGGCGCGGGTGGGATGGGAATTAGTCTTCAGAAATCCGACCGCAGACATGATAAAACCGGACATGCAGAACGCGCACTGGAATCCCTGCTCATCAATGATGCCCTGTTGCACCGGATGCAGTTTGCCATCAGGACTGGCGAGGCCTTCGATGGTGACTACTTTCTTGTCACGCACCGTGTGAGTGAGCACGGAGCAAGAGTAGTGAGGCACATCGTCAATCAAGACAGTGCACGATCCGCACTCGGCGCGGTCGCAGCCGAGCTTGGTTCCGGTAAGACCGAGCTTGTAGCGCAGGGTCCAAGCCAAGGTTTCCTGTTTCATCACATCGGCGCGGCGCGGTTGGCCGTTGACATTCAGCGTGAGCAACCTGTCGCCGCCTTGACCGAAAACGCCCGAGGCGCGAAACAGATAGGTCGCCGAGGAAACGGCCACTCCGCTGCCGATCACACCTCTAATAAAGTTCCGCCGCGAGATCCGTCGCGCAGCGATGTCGGCCAACGATTGGATGGGTTCTTTGCTGTCAGCCATACCAACTCCTGCCGTCATGGCTCTAGGATAAAACGTGCGACAGAGCTGCGGAAAATCGAACGAGAAGACTTAGAAGAATTGTTCAGCGGTATCGCACGAAGGAATTTTACGCCGATTTTTGAGCAATGGGGGCGGTAGTTTCGTTAAAAAACGTGAGTACAAGCCGCCCGGGCGGAGGAGAAGTCTTCCTGATCGCGAATGAGAGTGCCTGTCTGACCAAAGTCACGGAATCATGGGCCACCCGGATTTGTTCACAGGCGAAAGCAAAGATTGTCGAGGCTTTTAGCGCAGTTAATCACGTGTTCAGAATTTCCTGCTTGACACACCTGGTTACGATGCCTAGCTTCACGATGCGCGATCCCGATCACGTCGGATCCGCCAAACTCGTGAGGTGATTCATGATCATGAAACTTTTCTGTATTTTAGTCTTTTCATTTGTCTTCGTAGCCGCACAGGAGACTGCTCCGGACGGATTTCAGCTTTGGACTGTCTCATCTTTGGCGCAGTCGGCGCAGGAACTCAAGAAAGAGTCGCCGAGTAATCCGCACCACATCGCAACCCGGAAGCTGGCGGATTTCCAGAATGACTTATTCATGCTTTCGCACCGGGAAGCCGACGGCATTGTTGAATGGCACGAAACTCAAGCTGATGTTTTCATTGTCCAGTCGGGTTCGGCAACTTTGCTGGTAGGCGGCAACATGATCGGCGGAGAAACGGTTGAACCTCACGAAAAACGTAATGGAAAAATCGAAGGCGGAACCAGCCACAAATTGTCAGAGGGGGACGTAGTCCGAATTCCGCCGATGACTCCACACCAGATACTGCTGGGCGGCTCGAAGGAGTTTACGTACTTTGTCATTAAGGTGAAGGGATACTAAATTCGCGAGTTAAAATCAGAAGATCGTTTCATGTCGGGGCGTAGCGCAGCCTGGTAGCGCACCTGCCTTGGGCACAGGATTATTCATTCCAAACGTTCCCTCTCCTATCTTGATTTCTCTTGTTTTCAACAATTTGGGGAATCTGCTATTCGTTCAAAGTTAACCCAAATGGACTGAATCTCGCTCATTAGTGCACGGTTCGTGCACGGTCGCCAGCTTGTGTTCGCCGGCAACGTCGAGGTAGATGGCAAACGAAGCGCATCATCATAAGGAACGACCGACCCCAATTGTCGCCCCTTGCCAAGTTTGTTGACGAGCTCACTGGAGCCCAGAGTCATGCGGATCGATACAGAGTATTTGATCTGAGATGACGCAAATGGCAGGATCAGCCATGCTCGACGACTTACACGGACTAAGGCCCGCACGGAAGCATTGTGCGTCGGTGTTGAAAAGACGCGCACACTCATGGCCAGCCTGCTGTGGCGAACAATGTCATCCACATCTCGGAGGCGGAAGCCGCCAGCGACTTTGCCAGTGTGATGGCCCCAGTGCGAGCTGGGGCAGAGATCGTCATCGATCGACTCGGACTTCGCAGCCGACGTGGAAGAAATCATCAAGAACCGCAAACCGCGGGATCCGCCAGCGTGGGAGTGATCCTCGACTCCACGTAATTATCGCTGCCGAACGCAGGGGACGCACAGTTCGGCAAATCCTCGAACAGATGACGGCGCCGGGAACGACAGAAAGTCGTTGAGAAGACCCCAAAGCAGAGTTTTCGGACCACAAGTCGGACCACGATTTTTCTTCTGGAGTGCCGTTCTACAGCGGTCGTATTCTGCCAGTCTTGGCTGCTACGTGCGGTGTCCCTGTGCCTTTAGTGCTCGACATTTAAGCGATCTCCATATAAGTCGGACGGCCAAGAGCAGCGCGAATCATCTCCTTCGCACAGCCCGCCCAACATTTATAAAAGCGAGGGTCCCGAATCAAGATTGCCAAATTGTCCCCACTCCGATCATGACCCAATTCCGCGCACGATGGACAACGCGTCACATAGTTGCGGCCAACCTTCCGCAGCGGTGCGACGTACTCCAGTATCCGGAATTCTAAGCGCGCAGTTCTGGCTCGTCGCCCGGATGCCGTGCTCCTCTCCTGCGGAGAATTGTCTGGCTTCGGCCTTTCCTTCCCGGCAATGAACTTTTCGAGTTCACGCTCCGTGAGCTTCCGAAAACCATTCAGGTATGCGATCTGCGCATCGACGGTGTAGTCCGCGCCATGAAACCAGAACCGACGATTGGCGTCGCGGTGAACACCGAGCGGGCCGCGAAGGGCACTCCCAAACGCGCCAGGCTCGATGGAGTCGTGCTTGGGAAACACCTCGATGCCCTCTCTTAGACCCGAGCCCTTCACCGGTACTCCCAAACGCAACGCAATGTCGTGAATGTAGGCACGGCCATCTTTCGCCAACAGCGGCCTCGCAAGAAAAATCCAGAGATGCCCACCTCGCCTGCTCAACTCGAGCGCCGGTTCGACTCCGTCCTGGGTTAGCCGGTACTGTAGCTTCAGCAGATCCTCCATCGCATTCTGGTAATCGGCATCAATCGCTAGCCATTTGCAGCGTTGGTTATCGGGATTAATCGCGTACAGGCCAATCGTGATTTCTCCGTCTAGGTGACGGCGGATTGTGGATTCCGTCAGTTCCACGGGCGCCCCTGTTCCCACCTTCTTAGGCGTGAAATAGTAGTGGCGCCCGGTCTCGGGATGAGGCCGAGTGGACTGCAACGTGTAGGCTGGGCGGTTAACGAACAACCGTCGATAGTCTTGAATAATTTGCGGTGATATCACTTCTTTGGTCTCCTTCCCGCGGGCGTAGCGCGCCTTACCTTTTGTTTGCCTTTTTAAGGATCTGGGCTGCTTCTCTGATATTCCATATTGTGTGTAGTAAATGTCCATGTCCAGTACACACGCAAAATATTCTTTCTGTCAACACAAAATGGAATATACTGTCCAGGAACCGAGGCTAAGGCCGCTAATGACTTCTCCCCTCATCGAACGCGTCGGCCAGCGGATCAAGGAGTTCAGGACCGCTTATGGGGAGCGCGGAATCTCTCAAGAGGCGCTGGCCACCAAGATGGGCGTCGCAACCAACACCATTTCTCGTTGGGAGACCGCAACTGTCAGGCCGTCCATAGAAGACTTGGAGAAGCTTGCGCGTTTCTTTGGGAAATCGATTGAGGAATTCTTTCCCCGGCGCGAAGTTGGCACCCGGCAGGGCCAGAAGATGGAAGCTCTACTCAGAGCGGCGGGAAACCTCGACGACAAGGAACTAGACGAAGTCCGGAAATTTGCCGAATACCGCCGCGCGCGGATGATTTACGAGGCAAAATCCCCTGGGCGCAGGAGATCATGAAAAATGAACCGCAAGGCCTATTACCGTGACATGCAGGCGCTTGCTCTTGAAATGCGCAAACGGCATGGCCTCACACGCGCGGACATCAGCATCAAGCAAATGTGGAAGGTCTACCGAGCCGAGGGAATCGAGCGTATCGACTTCTGGCCAAATCTCAAATACATTCGGGCAGCATATTTCAACGATGAATGTGGCGTCTCAGTGATGCTTGCCAGGGGGCTGCCAGACGAACCCACCATCTTCAGCATGGCCCACGAGCTCAAGCATCATCTCGTTGATAAGGATCTGATGGTTACGCTCTGCGGAGCGGCTGACACCCCACCCATCACCGACGATCGAAGCGCAATAGAGATTGGGGCTGAGGTCTTCGCTGCCGAATTCATTTATCCAGAAGCGGATTTCGTGTGGGACTTCGAGAAGATCGGTGGCCCATGCAATCCAAGAGCGCTCGTCAGACTGAAAGAGGCCACTTCGACCACTCTCAGTTATCAGGCGATGGTGAAACGGTCGCTCAGGCTTGGTTTACTCCACTACACGGATGAGTTCCGCTTCGAAGTCGTGCATTGGGGATTGCTCGAAAAAAGGCTTTTCGGTCGCAGATTGAGTGATGCCCGAAGACAACCGCGTCTAGCCAAATGAGTCATTGGTGGGGCATGATTCCGATTCGCAATTAGGATACAGTAGCCGCCTTTCCAGCGAGAGCTCCATCCCTACAGTCCATCGTATCTTTCCCAGCGCCAAGAATTTGCACCAGGTTACCCTTGGCGTGTATCGCATGACGGCCGTGCTGTCGGTGCCACTGGGGTAGGGTCGCGGTCCGGTGGAGTTGCTCCACCACTTGACGCCATCCGACCGAGTTGTAGGCTGAGAACGGGATTTCGCCTTCCTGCGTGGCGACCGGGGTCATACTCGTCTCAATCGCCGCCAAATTCTGGACAACCAAGTCCTGGAATTGTTGTCCGTAGACCATAGTCATCGCCCATTCGCCAATTCCTCGCTCGTCTCTCTCCCAGGTTGGGCTTGCGATCCTTGTCCGCGCAGAGCACTGCCGGAACAAGTCCACAAAATCGACCACCGAAAACCCGGATGGCGCCAGATCAGGGCTATAGTTCCGGACGATCGCCATCGCAAGTCGCGCATAGGTTAGTACCTTGCCGCGACCAGAGTCAGCGATAGCCTGGAGATCGCTATTGAAGCGTTCAAGATTGAAGAATCGCGCGATTGGAACCCAGAGCCCAGTTCTTCGGTTCACGATGAGTGGGCTCATGACACCCCAATCGGGATGTTCATTCGGCGCAACCGACCCCACCGCGGAATCAGATGGCTGCAGCAGGTCCAAGACATCGCTGAATTGGCTAATGGCAGCGGTTGGGAACCAGTCACGCAGCGGTTCCCATTCTGTTGACATCTGCGAGCCCAGGTCTGCGGCGAGTTGCGAAAGAGTGTATCGCTGCGCATAGCGCCGGTCGTCCGTCACGTTCTCGTCCCGCCCTGTGAACATGATCGGCTGAAAAACCACGCTGACGACCTTATCGACGTTCCGGAGCGCGAACGCTACAATCGGACCGGCTTGGTCATTGTTGACTCCGTTTGCGACTGTGACTTGCAAGGTTATGCGGAGACCGGCGTTCGCCAGGTTCTCCATCGCCTGCTGTTTTACCCGGAACAGATTTGAGACTCCCCGGTGCCTGTTGCTTTCGTCGGACACTCCATCTAACTGCAAGAACACACTGTGAAGACCGGCTTCACGGGCTTGTTGTGCAAAG
>Ga0066673_10000410_pt1 | contig 12270 bp, 14 predicted proteins | sample GraSoiAngelo_122_FD_62302 | JGI IMG/M metagenome (GOLD analysis project Ga0066673, IMG submission 62302) | Grasslands soil microbial communities from the Angelo Coastal Reserve, California, USA - 14_0927_02_20cm | ecosystem: Environmental > Terrestrial > Soil > Grasslands | place: USA...
CGAAGATCCTTTAGCGCCTACGCGCCGGTCGCGATGCGGAACGCGAGGGCGAGGATGATCAGGCCGCTCATGATCGCCGTCACCCGCTGCAGCGCCGGCGTCAGCCGGCCGTGGAGCATCGCCCCCGCGACGGCGAGGAGCTCCTGCCAAGAGAGCGACGCGAGAAAGGCCCCCGCGACGAACGCGGCCCGCGAGGCGATGTCCGCCGAGACCTCGGGGAGGGCGACGGCGAGCGACACGAAGTAGATGACCGTCGGCGGATTCAGCATGGTGAGCGTCAGGAAGATGAAGTACATCGGCCCGCGGATCTCGCGATCCTCCACCCGAGCCGACCGGAACATGCCGCGGATCGCGATGGCGGCGAGCACGACGGCGGCCGCGATACGGGTCGCCGGAAGGAATGGCTGTAGGAAGCCGCTCGCGGCGGCGCCGAAGAGCATCGCGAGCGTCGCGTAGACCAGGTCGGCCGTCGCCGTCCCGGCGCCCGCGGCCGCCGCCTGACGCAGGCCGCCGCGCATCCCCGTTCGCAGGATCAGGATCGCGATCGGCCCGACCGGGATCGCGATCGCGTACCCGGCGGCGATGCCGATCAGGAACGCCGCGAGCACTAGGCGGGGGCGGGCTCGAGCTGCAGCGCCGTCGCGAAGGCGGAGTTCTTCGTGAACACGCTGACCACCGTCGTGGCCTCGAAGAGCTGATCGTTCGTCATCCCGAGCTGCCGCAGCGCCTCGGCGCGGTACGCGATCGAAAGGCGTCCGTCGTTCACGACGCTGGTCGCGAACGCGACGAGCTCCTTGTTCAGCCGGGAGACCTCGCCCTCGTGGACCGTGGCGATCTCGCGCTCGAGGACGATCTTCGCGAAGGTCGGATCCGCGGCCATGTACGTGAAGTAACGGGGCACGCTGCCGAGCTTCTGCCGGACCTCGACGAGGATGGGGAGCGAGCTGTCCTGCGAGCGCATCGGCGCGACATCGTTGAAGGCGAGGATCGCCTTTTCGAACGCGTTGATGCTGCGCACGTGCGCGATCGTCGCGACGAGCTCGACGATCTGGCCGTCGTCCATGGCGTATTCGCGCTGAAGAGCGCGCGTGTGCGCGACCAGCTCGTAGGGCGCCGAGAGCGAGGCCGCGACCGCGAGGGCGATCATCCGCTTCTGCTGGTTCAGGAGCTTGCGGGTGGCCATGACGTGAGCGAGCTCCTGATGGTTGACGATGAGGAGCGCGGGCCGGAGTCCGAGGGCCCGCGTCGACGGCGTCATCGCCGGCGCCTTCGACAGCTCCCGGATCATCGTGTCCAGCTTGCGGACCATCTCGCTGTGCTGCGATTCCTCGGGCAGCTTGATCGTCGGCATCGCTACACCCCCGCTTCCTCGTGCTTGCTCACGAAGCGCTTGGCCTTCATCTCGAATCGTGGCAGCGTGCCGGGCGCCGTTGTCTCAACCGCGCATCGGATGCCCAGGTCGCGGTGGATCGCGCTCGCGAGGTGCTCGGCGAGGCCGTCCGAGGCGCCCTCGCGCGTCTCCACGGTGCACCGGAGCTCGTCCATCTCGTGGACGCGCACGACCTCGATGCGGTATTCGCCGACGTCGGCGAAGCGCCGAACGATCGCCTCGATCGCGCTCGGAAAAACGTTCACGCCGCGCACCGTGACCATGTCATCGACCCGGCCGGCGATGCCACCCTCGAGCTTGAGGAAACCGCTGCCGCAGGAGCAGCGCCGGCGCACCGCGCGGACCCGATCGCCGGTGCGGTAGCGGATCGCGGGCATGCCCCACCGGCCGAGGTTGGTCATGACCAGCTCGCCCTCGCCTTCGTCGCGCACGCCACCGTCATCAGCGAGGATCTCCGCCACGAACTCGCGCTCGTTCACGTGGAGACCGTCGCGCGCTCCGCACGAGAAGCCGTACGCGCCGATCTCCGTCGCGCCCGCGTGGTCGAAGGACTCCACCCCGAGATCGGTCTCGATCCGCTCGCGCGTCGCCGGGATCGAGGCGCCCGCCTCGCCGGCGTGGATCGAGACGCGGAGCGAGGACGTGACCAGGTCGATCCCGTCGTGGCGGGCGGTCTCGGCGAGCCGTAAGGCGTAGGTCGGGGTGCAGAGCAGCACGGTCGCCTCCGTCTCGACGATCGCGGCGACGCGCTCGCGCGTCGACATCGCGCCGCCGGTGATGCACATCGCGCCGAGCTCCTCCGCGCCGGCGAAAGCGGACCAGAAGCCGACGAACGGCCCGAACGAGAACGCGAAGAAGATCCGGTCGGCCGCGGTCACGCCGGCGGCCCGATAGATCGGCCGCCAGCACTCGCGCCACCACTGCCACGACTCCCTCGTGTCGAGCGTGCGAACCGGTCGCCCGGTCGTGCCGCTCGTTTGATGGAGCCGGACGTATCGCTCGAGCGGATAGGTGAGGTTCGTGCCGTACGGCGGGTGCGTGGCCTGATCCTGCGAGAGCTCTGCCTTCGTCGTGAAGGGGATGGACCGCCATGAGTCGGCGGTGATCCCGAGATCGCCGGCAAAGCCCGCCGCGGTGAGCTTGTGCCGGTAGAACGCGTTCCCGCGGAAGACCTCCGGCAGTCCGCGCGCGAGGCGCTCCCACTGCGTCTCGCGCCGCTCGTCGTCGCTCCAGCTCCCGAGGGCCGGAGCGTCGCGGTCAACGCCCATCGGCGGGCGAGTCTAGAGAAGCCGAATCTGCGGCCGCACAGGGCCCGCCGTACTATCCTCAGTACGCGTATGGCCGAGAGTACGGACATGATCCGACCCGTCCCCGCGGTCGACAAGGCCGCCCGCGTGCTCCGGGCGCTCGCCGATGGCGGACGCGCGCAGGGGATCAGCGAGCTGGCCCGTGCCCTCGCCGTCTCGAAAGGCACGCTGCGCGACGTGCTGCTGACGCTCGCGCGGCACGGCCTCGTGGTCCGCGATCCGGACACCCGCTTCCGGCTCGGCCCGGAGCTGCGCGCGCTCGCCGATGCGTCGGCGCCCGATCTGCGCTCGCTCGCGCAGCCGTACCTCGTGTCGCTCATGGAATCGTTCGGCGAGACCGCGATCCTCGGCCTCGTCATCGACGGAAAGCTCGAGATCGCGGCGCGCGCCGAGCCCGCGACCGACCTGCATATGACCGCCCCGCTCGGTCGGCGCCTGCCGCTCGACCGCGGCGCTCACGCGAAGGTCCTCTCCGGGCACGAGGAGATCGGTTACGACGACCAGGAGCTCTTCCGCGGGGTACGCGCGGTCGCCGCGCCGATCACCGACGCGCGCGGCCGCAAGGTGGCCGCGCTCATGGTCGTCGGCTTCAAGGAGCGCGTGGACCTGCGGACGCTCCGGCGGATCGGCGAGCGGTGCGCGGCAGCCGCGCGATCGCTCTCGCAGCGGATCGGGGCGCAGGCGGCGTGACGAAGGAGCTGCTCACGCTGCGGGTGAACGGCGATCGTCGCACGGTGGCCGTGGAGCCCCATCACACGCTGCTCGAGGTGTTGCGCGAGGAGCTCGGCCTCACCGGCACGAAGCACGGCTGCGAGCTGGGCGAGTGCGGGACGTGCACCGTCCTCGTCGACGGCACGCCCGTGCTTTCCTGCCTCACCCTCCCCGCTCTCGTCGGAGACGCGGATGTGACGACGATCGAAGGTCTGGCGACCGGTACCGCGCTGCATCCGCTCCAGATCGCCTTCGCCGAGGAGGGTGCGGCCCAGTGCGGCTACTGCACGCCGGGGATGCTGCTCACCGCGAAAGCCCTTCTCGACGCGACGCCCCGGCCGACCCGGGGGGAGATCGCGCAGGCGATCAGCGGCAACCTCTGCCGCTGCACCGGCTACACCGCGATCTACGAAGCAATCGAGAAGGCGGCCCTGCAGAGCAAAGGGTCGCAAAGCGTGTGAGCGAGTTCTCGGTCATCGGGCGGCGCCTCCCGAAGGTGAACTCGTGGACCCACCTGACAGGCGAGGCGCGCTACGCGGACGATCTCTTCCTGCCGCGCATGCTGTACGGCCGGCTCCTGCGCTCCACGCGGCCGCACGCGCGCATCCGCCGCATCGACGTCTCTCGCGCGGCAGCGCACCCGGGCGTCGTCGCGGTCGTCACCGGCGCGGACATGCCCGCGAAGATGGGGATCATGCCGTCGACGCAGGACGAGACGGCGCTCGCGGTGGACAAGGTCCGTTACGTCGGAGAGCCGGTCGCGGCGGTCGCGGCGCTCGACGAGGACACCGCGTACGACGCGCTCTCGCTGATCGAGGTCGTCTACGAGGACCTCGATCCCATCTTCACGATCGAGGAGGCGCTCGAGCGAGAGGACGTGAAGATCCACGAAGAGGCGCGCCGCGCGAACGTCTTCAAGGAGGTCCACCTGAGCTTCGGGGACCTCGACGCCGGATACGCGGCGGCCGACCACGTGCGCGACGACTGGTTCTTCTTCGAGGGCAACACCCACGCTCCCATGGAGTCGCATAGCGCGGTCGCGCAATACGGCGCCGACGACAAGCTCACCCTCTGGACGTCGACGCAGGTCCCCCACTACCTGCACCGCGAGCTCGAGAAGGTGCTCGGGCTCCCCCGTTCGCGCATCCGGGTCATCGCGACGCCGAACGGCGGCGCCTTCGGCGGGAAGAGCGATCCGTTCGGTCATGAGTTCGCGGCGGCGCTCCTCGCCCTCCGCACCAGGCGGCCGGTGAAGATCACGCTCGATCGCGAGGAGGTCTTCTACGCGCATCGCGGCCGGCATCCCGTGAAGATGCGCATCCGGACCGGGACCAAACGCGACGGCGAGATCACCGCGGTCCACTACCAGAGCTGGCTCGACGGCGGCGCGTACGCGTCCTACGGGATCGCGACGACGTACTACACCGGCGCGCTCCTCACGGTCACGTACCGCATCCCCGCGTACAAGTTCGATGGCGTGCGCGTCTACACGAACAAGCCGCCATGCGGCCCAAAGCGCGGACACGGGACGACCCAGCCGCGCTACGGCTTCGAATGCCAGCTCGACAAGATCGCCGAGGATCTCGGCCTGGACCCGCTCGAGTACCGCAAGCGCATCCTCCAGCCGGCGAACTCGCGCACGGTAAACGACCTCCGCATCACGTCGATGGGTCTCGGCGAATGCCTCGACGCCCTCGGTCGGGCGACCCGCTTCTCCGACCGTCGCGGCCAGCTCGGGCGCGGCAAGGGCATCGGCATCGCCGGAAGCGCGTACATCTCGGGCGCGGGCCTTCCGATCTATTGGAACGAGATGCCCCACTCCGGCGCTGAGATCCGCATCGATCGCGGCGGCGGGGTCACCGTGATGTGCGGGACCGCCGAGATCGGTCAGGGGTCCGACAACGTGCTCGCGTCCGTCGCGGCGGAGACGCTCGGCATCATGCCGTCCGACGTCCACGTCGTGTCGGGAGATACCTCCCTCGCGCCGGTCGACCTGGGAAGCTACTCGAGCCGCGTGACGTTCATGGCCGGGAACGCGGTGAAGGACGCCGCTACGAAGCTCCGCTCGCGGCTGCTCGCGGTCGCGGCCGAGCGGCTCGAGGTGCCGGCCGATCGGCTTCTCTCCGCGTATGGGCGGATCTACGACCGCGCGGATCCCGAGAAGTTCCTCCCGTTCGCGGACGCGGCCGTGCTCGCCGAGTCGAAGGACGGGCCGCTCGTCGCAGCCGGAAGCTACACACCGCCGAAGGGGATCGGCGGCACGTTCAAAGGAGCGGGCGTCGGGCCGACGCCCGCGTACTCGTACCAGGCGGCGGTCGCCGAGGTCAGCGTCGACCTCGAGACGGGCACGGTGACGGTCGACAAGATCACGACCGCGCACGACTGCGGGCGCGCGCTCAACCCGGCGAACGTCGAGGGTCAGGTCGAAGGTGCCGCGTACATGGGCTACGGCGAGATCATCGGGGAGGAGCAGGTCTTCCGGGGCGGCCTGCACAAGAAACCGTCGCTCCTCGATTACAAGATCCCGACCTCGCTCGACACGCCCGCGCTCGAGGTGATCGTCGTGGAGAGCGTCGACGCGGAAGGCCCGTTCGGTGCCAAGGAGGCCGGTGAAGGCCCGCTCAATCCGGTCATTCCGGCGATCGCCAACGCGGTCTATGACGCGATCCGGGTGCGCTTCGACGAGACGCCGATCACCGCCGAGAAGGTCCTCGACGCCCTCGGCAAACGGGACAACCGCGGCTTCGCGAAGTCGCGGATCGGTCCCGATGGGCTCGGCGACGGGAAAGCCGACCCGAAACGCGCGCTGCGGCGCCTCGCTGCTTCGACCGACGCCCGCGAGCGAAAGCGGACGAGCTGATGCTCCGCCTCCCACGCTTCCGTGTGCTGTCGCCCCGCACCTACCGCGAGGCCGCGACCCTCCTTCGCGAGCATGGTGCGGCCGAGCTCGACCGCGCGCGGGGCACCCCGACGCTCCGCGTGATGCTCGTAGCCGGCGGGACCGACCTCTTCCCGAACATGAAGCGCCGCCAGTTCGCGCCCGAGCTGCTCGTGTCGCTCGCGGGCGTTCGCGACGCCGCGGGCATCCACGAGAACGGGCGTCTCGAGATCAGCGCCGGGACGACCCTCACGGCGGTCGCAGCCGACGCGCGCGTGCGCGAGCGGTACACGGCGCTCGCGCAGGCCGCCGAGGTCGTGAGCACGCCGCAGCTTCGCAACATGGGCACGATCGGCGGCAACGTCTGCCTCGACACGCGATGCAACTGGTACGACCAGTCGCTCTTCTGGCGCACGGCGGAGGGCTTCTGCATGAAGACGAACCCCGAGGTCGTGTGCCGTGTGGCCACCTCGAGTCCGCGCTGCCTCGCGGTCGCGAGCGCCGACACCGTGCCGGCGCTGCTCGTCCTCGGCGCGACCGTCCACCTCGAGGACGCCGACGGCGGCCGCGAGGTCGCGCTCGCCGATCTCTATCGCGAGGACGGCATCCGGGCATGGGCGCTCCGGCAGGACGAGGTGCTGACAGACGTGACCGTTCCGCGCGCGGACGGCTGGCGCAGCACGTACCTGAAGCTTCGCGACCGCGGCTCGTTCGACTTCCCGATCGCGGCCGTCGCCGCGGCCGTCCGGCACGACGGCACGCGCGTCGCCGAGGCCCGCGTCGCGATCACCGCCCTGGGCTCGCGTCCGGTCCTCGTCGCCCCGGCCGGCGCCGCGCTCGTCGGAACGAACCTCGAGGACGACGCGATCGCGGCCGCGGCGGACGCGGTGCACAGGGCCGCTCGCCCGATGGACAACACCTCGGGGACGATCTCGCAACGCAAGCGCGCCGCGCGCGTGTTCACCGAACGCGCCCTTCGCGCGCTACGCGCCAACCTCCAGCCTTGAGCGCGTCTCCCGGCCGGAGGCCGGAGAGTGATTGACCGAGGACCACGGGTCGTCGCGATCGTCCCCGCCGCGGGGTCCGCCGAGCGTTTTGGCGGGAAGAAGCTGCTCACCCCGATCGACGACGAACCGCTCCTCGATCACACGATCCGGGCGCTCCTCGAAGGCGGAGCCTCAGAGATCATCGTGGTGGTCGGCCGCGACGCGCGGGCGGAGCTCGAGCGCGACGTCAACGGGATGCTCGATCCTCGGGTGCGCGCGGTCGAGAACCCGGACCCGTCGCGCGGGATGTTCAGCTCGATCCAGGAAGGCGTCGCTCAAGCACAGGGCGATCTGCTCCTCGTGCTTCCCGGCGACATGCCCTTCGTCTCGCCGGAGACGGTGCGCTCGGTCATCGCGCGCTACGCCGAGCGGCCGGCGATCGTGTCGCCGCGCTACCGCGGCAAGCGTGGGCACCCGGTGGCGCTGCCGATCGCGCTCCGCGACGAGATCGGCTCCGCGGACCCGCACGGCAACCTCCACGACGTCATCAAGAAACACCCCGAGCTGCGGGTCGATCTCGATGTGGACGACCGTGGCATCGGACGTGACGTCGACACCGCCGCGGACCTGTCCGAGTAGCGCTCCTCGCGGCTGAACAAACGATTGCTTCCCCTCGGATTGACGGCCGAGAGGATGGTCGCTACCTTGCCCAAAGACCGCCAATTCCCTTCCGGAGGGCCGCCTCTTTTGGCCGAGCCAGCCGACCCTTCACGACGCGACTTTCTCAAGGGCGCGGCGCCGGTGGTGGCGTTCATCGCGCTGGAGGCGATCGGCGGCCTCGGCATCGCGAACGGCGCCGGCCCGCGATCGACCAAGCTCTCCGACGGCGTCATCTTCCCTGACCCCTCCCTCTGCATCGGATGCCTCACGTGTGAGGTGATCTGCTCGCAGGAGCACAAGAAGGAAGGTCTGGCGAGCGTCCCCCGGATCCGGATCTTCAACGATCCGGCCACGGAGGTGGCGCCGGTGATCAAGGCCGCCTACCCCGACCGCGGCCAGTTCCACCAGGAGCCCTGCCTCCAGTGCCCGACCGCGGAATGTCTTTACGTGTGTCCGGTCGACGCCCTCCAGGTCGAGCCGCGCACGGGCGCGCGCTTCATCCGCGAGGACACCTGCGTGTCCTGCGGCCGCTGCGCCGAGGCTTGCCCGTTCCCGATCAGCGACGAGCAGCAGGCCACGCACCCCGAGCCCGAGCTGGGCCAGGTCTCGCGGATCAGCTACGACCGTGAGAAGGACACCTTCGCGAAGTGCGACCTTTGCTACTGGCGCAACGGCGGGCCCGCGTGCGTCGAGCGCTGCCCGGTGAACGTCCGCATCCGCCAGGGGATCATCCAGAGCGATCACCTCTGCCTCGACGCGCCGGCGTCGACGCCCCAGACGTGGGCGCGGCTCCGAACGTTCCAGACCTTCGAGGGCAGCCCCGCGCAGGGCAAGGCCTAGCGCCCGTGACCGTCGCGCGCTGGCTCGTCGTCCTCTGCGGTATCGGGATCGCGGTCGCGGGCGCCCTGGTCATCGCCGGGCAGGCCGGCTCCGGCGCGCAGCCGTGGGACAGCGAGCTCTCCGACAACTTCATCTTCGTCAAGGCCATCCCATTCGTCCTCGGGCTCGGCGTCGCCGTCGGCCTCCTGCGCGGACGCGGGGCACCACCGCTGCGTCGCCCCGACGGCACGGTCCGACGCTTCACGACGGGCACGGTGCTCGGACACTGGCTCATCACGATCGGATTCGTCCTCGCGTTGCCGACCGGCATGTGGCAGTACCTCGGCGGGATCCTCGACGTGCGCGCGCCCATCGACCTCTTCCTCTTCTACCGGGTCCACTACATCGGCGGGGCGATAGTCCTGTTCAGCGTCGCCATGTTCGTCACGTCGTGGTGGCTGAGCGGCGATCGGTCGCTCCTCCCACCGCGCGGCGCGTGGCGCACCCATCTCGTGGGCGCGGCGCAGGAGCTTCCCCGCGCCGTCGGTGCGCGCGTCGCGAGGCTCCTGCGGCTCGATCTGGGCGAGCGCGTCCCGCCGCCGCAGCGGTTCAGCTATTACGAGACCGGCCTGTCATTCCCTACGTGGGCGATCGCGCTCACGCTCATCACCGTGACCGGCGTGATCAAGGCGATGCGCTACGTCGTTCCGGTGCCGGGGCCGATCCTCTACTGGTCGTCGACCCTCCACGTCGCCGCGATGGTCCTCATCGTCATCAAGGTGCTCGACCACCTGCGCTACACCCTGCCGCGCTGGCCGATGATGGTCGCGATCGTGAAGGGTTGGGTGAGCGAGGCAGGGATTCGGCGGGTTCTCACGCCCTCGGTGCCACCGTCCGCGCTGGGCGAGCGCCCGGTCGCCGGAGCCGAGGCACCCGGGGCACCGACACGAGCGAGCGCGATCACCGGAAGCGACCGGTGAAGCGGCTCGCCGGAGCGCTCGCGATCGTCTGGGCGCTCGCGAACCTCGTGGTCGCCTACCTCTTTCTCACCAACGCCTTCGTCGCGAAGACCGCGATCAAGGAGGGCCCGCTCGCGCAGGCAGCGCTCTTGCTTGGTGGTCTGCTCGTGGCCGTGTTCGCCGTCCTCGTCGCGAGAGAAGGGCTCGCGCTCGTCCGCGGGACGAGCCGCGCCGACGCGTGATCGGGCAGGGGTTGTTCCGCGCGGTCTACGTCGCGGCGTTCCTCGCGGTCGCGACGACCTACGTGAGCGCCGCGGCGACCCCGATCCGGCAGCTCACCAACACGCAGGCATCGAACATCCGTCCGGCTTGGAGTCCCGATGGCAAGCGCATCGCGTTCCAGAGCAATCGCGACGGCCCGTACCACATCTATGTGATGGACGCCGACGGCTCGAACGGCCGCCAGCTGACGAGCGGCGATGCCGACGACCGTCACCCCGCGTGGAGCCCTGACGGCAAGCTCATCGCGATCGACTCCGGCGATCAAGTCACGCGCGAGATCTACGTCGTCGACGCGAGCTCGCGCCAGCGGACGCAGATCACCAGGCTCGGCGGGATCGCGAGCTTCCCGAGCTGGAGCCCCGACGGCAAGCAGCTCAGCTTCTACCTCTACCAGGCGGGAGCGATGGACCTCTGGGCGACGACCCCCGGTGACAGCAACGCGATCCCGGCGCGGCTGACGCGGAACCTCGCGAACGAGCAGAACAACCAATGCACGTTCGCGTGCCACTCGGCGTCGTGGTCCCCGAACGGGTCGACCATCGCGCTCTCGGACGGTGACTCGGCGCGCGTCCTGCTCATCGCGGCGGGCGGCGGCGCCGGGACCGCGATCTCGCCGGCGGACGAGCGCAGCCACTTCCCGATCTACCTGCCGGACGGCCGCATCGTCTACGTGACCGAGCACGTCTCGCAGGACCAGAGTTGGACGGACCTCTGGACCGTCGACCCGGCGAGCGGCGACCAGCGCGCGGAGCTCGCGACGAAGGTCCAGGCGCAGGGCCCGTTCGAGTTCTCGGCCGACGCGCGGCAGCTGCTGTTCGCGTCGCCGCGAACGGGGAACTTCGAGATCTACGCGGTGACCCTCGACGCCGATGGCAAAGCCGCGCTGGCGACGCGGCCCGAGCGCATCAACCCGGACACCGTCAGCCAGGTCCCCGCGCAGAAGAGCGCGGCTCCGTTCGGCCTGCCGAGCAACGCGGAGCCGTACCTGCTCGCGTTCGGAGTGCTGGCCCTCCTCACCGTCGGGGTCGAGAGTGTCGTTCGCGCGCGCCGCCGCCGCGCGAAAAGCTAGGGATCCTCGCCCCGCCCGCGCAGCAGCTCACGCCGCGACAGCGGTTTGCTCTTCCGCTCCTGCTCGGCGAGCCAGCGCGCCCGCTTCGGTGAGCTCGCCGCCGGATCGGCTCCGCTCGCGGCGGGGGCCTCGGTCGCGACCTCGCTCGCGATGTCGGCGAGCTCGTCGAGGATGAGCTGCAGCTCGTCGGCATGCATCTTCGTGATCGCCTGAAGCTTCTGCGCGAGGTCGCTGACCTCGGTGGTGTGCAGCTCCTTGAACGAACGGATCTGCTGCTCCAAGCGGCGCAAGCGGACGGCGAGCTCGTCGGACGGGCTCACAGCTCCTCCATGCCGCGATGGGTCACGATCTTCGGCGCGTGCGGGTCGGCCGGCTCGGCGTAGATCGCGCTGCCGCTCTCGAGGTCGTGGACGAGCTGGTCGGCGAGCGCGGGCGCGTCATCGCGGGTGGCGACGATGATCCGCGCACCGCGGGCGACCGCGGGCGCGCGCTCGGCCAGATCCGGCGGCACGACCAGAATCTCGAACCGTTCGGGAAGCTCGTCGAGCGCGAAGAGGCGCACGCGTATCCGCAGACCCGTACGCGCGATCCGCTTCTCGAAGCGGTGGAAGACCGCCAGCTGCGCGGTCGGGAGCTCACCTCCGAACGCGCAGACGATCGTGGTGACGAGTCGGGCGCCGGGCGCCGGTGCTGTCACACTTCGGTCCCGGTGGAGGATTCCCAGGCGCGCGACCTCGCGACCCGCGCCGCGTTCCGAGCGGGCCGTCTCGCGATCGCGCGGCTCGGGGACCCCGGATACCTGCGCTGGAAGGGACTGCGCGACGTCGTCCCCGAGGCGGCGATGCTCGTCCAGGACGAGATCGTGTCTCTCATCCGCGCCGAATGCCCGAACGACGCGTTCCTGCTCGAGGAAGGCCCGGAGGACGAGCCGCTCGACGTCGAAGCCGAGCGCCTGTGGATCGTCGATCCCATCTGCGGGAGTCTGAACTTCGTCCACGGCATCCCGTTCTTCGCGATCTCGATCGCGCTGCGCGTCGCCGGACAGCTTCGCGTCGGCGTGGTGTACGACCCGATGCGCGACGAGTGCTTCGCGGCGAACATCGGAGAGCCAGCCTATCTGAACAACCGGCCGATCACGGTGCCGACGATGTCGCAGGGTCCGGAGTTCTGGGAGCAGTCCTGGGTCGGCACGGATCTGCCCTACGACGG
>Ga0066673_10000418_pt1 | contig 12204 bp, 5 predicted proteins | sample GraSoiAngelo_122_FD_62302 | JGI IMG/M metagenome (GOLD analysis project Ga0066673, IMG submission 62302) | Grasslands soil microbial communities from the Angelo Coastal Reserve, California, USA - 14_0927_02_20cm | ecosystem: Environmental > Terrestrial > Soil > Grasslands | place: USA...
AAAGTCGAGCCTCTCACGCACCTGGAATGGACTGTGAAGTACGAGCCTGGGGTGCTCGAAGCGTGCGGCATTAAAAATGGCAAGGTTGTGCTCACCGAAAAACGCGAAACAACCGGTGAGCCAAAGACGATCAAGATCACCGCCGACCGCACTGAAATTAATGCCGACGGCGAAGACGTTGCTGTGGTTCGAGTCGAAGTGCTCGATGATCAAGGTCGCACTGTGCCGACGGCAAACAGTCTCATCCGCTTCAAGACTACTGGCGAAGGAGGGCTGATCGGCGTCGGCAATGGCGATCCCAACTGCCAGGAATCAGACAAAGAATCGAAGAGGAGTCTCTTCAACGGGCTTGCCCAGGTGATTCTGCAATCGAGCAAGACGCCGGGAACCATTACGGTGGAGGTTTACGCGGAAAGACGGCCTGGACCGGAATTGCCCTCAGTCACGTTGACGATTGCCACGAAGAAGGTGAACCCGCGCCCCGCAATTTGAAACATCAACTGGGACGCTTATACCGCAGCCGCCCCCGAAGGCAAATAATTCACGGGTTTTTCATGTAGCAGCAATTCTGTCGCCTGCACCCGAGGATGGGCGTGGAACCACTCCTGCACGACCTCATCGGCAAGAAAATTCGCAATGGAAAGCAGGCTCATGCCTTGATGATGGGCCATCCAGCAGCGCACGATTTCGAAATCGCGACGCCAGATTCGATCCTGTGAAGCGGAGAAGTCCGCGGATTCGTAAAATCCGTAAGTTCCAAACCAGCCTTCGCGTGACATTTTGCGGAGATTTTCGAGCACTGCCCTGGGCGAGGTAGTGAGAGCAAGAAAGGTGGAATAAGGAGAGATGACCAGTGCATCTAGTTCGTCCTGATTCAGCGCCAGCTGCGGAATACCGAAAGCGTGGTATCCGTAGTTACCCGCCGCATCTCGCGTTGCGAACGCGGATTCCGAAATTCCCCATGGGATGCGTTTGCTCGCGGTGTATTCCTGCTGCGAGCGGACAGCCGCGTGGCGAGATCGATCGAGCAGCGTGCCGGCGTAGGTGTGCATCCATAGGCCTGGCATTAAATATTCAAACATCGTGCCAGTCCAGGAAAGCAATACAGGCCGACCGCGATCAATGGTATGCGTGCGCGCCAGCAGGAACCACGTGTCCTGCGGGACTTCGTCTTTGGCGATACCAATGAAGACCGCTATTCGGGCTTCGGAGGCGAGCAGATCGTAGCATGCCGAGTGCAGTTCGCTTTTCTCTGATTCGAAGCCGATGGACAATAACTTGCGTCGTGGGCTCCACAAGAACGAGAAGTCCATTTCAGCGACATTGCGTTCGGCGTCGGCTGCGAGAGCCTGCAACTCCTGGATTAGGTTCACACAGTCCATGCGCGCGCCGGAAACTAGTGATAGCAGGCGGTCCAGTAAGGCCGAGTGATCCTTATTCTTCTCCGAATCCGCGTCGATTGCCTTCTGCAGGCGCGCTTCCAACTTTGTGAGCGCGTCGGGCAGATCTTTTAAGGCGACGTTTGTTCCGGGCAATGCGAGCGCTGCATCCTTGCGTAAGTCCGCAAAGTCCGGCAGCATCCACGGAGTGAAGCGCGCAATCGCACGGCGCAACTCATGCAATCGCGTCTTAGCGCTTTTAGCAAACCACTTTATGTCAGTCGAATGTTGTGGGTCAGCATTTGTTGCAATGCGGTCGAGCGCAGCTTCTGGAAATTTGAGCAGCATGCGCACCCAGTCGTCGGTCAACGATCTTTGTTCCAGCTTCGACAAAAGCCGGCGAGCAAACGCACCAAAATCGTCCAGAGTGCGCAGATGATCAAGAAAACCTTCAGCCATCTGCGGACCGACGATCGGTTGATTTAGCAAGGCCTCACATCCCTGCTGCAATGTCCACAGAGATGCCGCTAGATTTCCGCTGTCCACCGATGATACGAAAAGAGGCGGAAGTGGCTGCAGCGTACGCGTGTCATACCAATTGAGCAGATGGCCGCGATAATGCTGCATGCGGCGCATGGTTGCGAATGTCCGCGCAGTCTGTTCGGCGAACTCCGGAACACTGAGATAGCCGAACGCGCACGCCACCTGCCGCGCGTTCAAAAGAAATCCAACGTTTGTCGGAGAGACCCGCGCCGCTACAACAAAGGGATCTTCCTGCACGTTATCGGGAATCAGCCAGTTGTGCTCCTCGGTGCTGAACTCAGCGAAGTAACGCCAGGTGCGAATGGCAGCGCGTCGTAGGAAGAGCTTCTCCTTTTCGGAAACTTCGGCATCGGAGCGCGGCGGTAGGTTCAGCCACAACGAAACAGGTTTACTCGACGCCCACAAAACCAGTATTGGCAGGACTGCGACCAGCGCGAGCGGACGCAGGTAGTACACGGTGATGCCTAAAATGATTGCTACAACCGGCATCCAGTTCAAGTAAACGTCCACAGGCGTGCGTTTATCTCGACCTACCTCGGCCTGCGCCGCCGTCTCCCACTCCAGCAGGCGCTGCCGTGTAAACAGGCGACGGATGAGAGTGCGCGCTACCGCGTCAAGTGAAACGAACGTCTGATGTGGAAGGAATATCAGGTTCAGCAATATATTCACGTTCGAGGTGAACAGAGCCGAAACTGCTTCGCGCGCAACTACCATCTTCTTTTCGGCAATAGCGCGCGCCAGGGTAAACAGAAACTCAAACCAGACTGGTACGAATAGTATGCAGACGCTCGCGATTGTCCAACTGCGCGCGTATCCTGGCAAAACCAGCCAGCCGAGAACAAACAGCAGGAACGTCGCCGGCTCGACCAGACTGCGCCGAAGATTATCAAAAATCTTCCACTGCGAAACCAGAGAAATGGGATTTGAAACCATTCTTCCGGTTTCATCAGGAACACGCGAAAATAGCCAGCTTGTGATTTGCCAGTCGCCTCGCAGCCAGCGGTGTTTGCGGCGGTTGTAAGCGCTGTAATGCGATGGATAGTCTTCGATTACTTCGACATCGGTTACCAAGCCAACGCGTGCATACGCACCCTCGATCAGGTCGTGGCTCAGCAGCGCATTCTGCGGAAAGCGGCGGTCCAGCACGCGGTGCACGGTTTCGACTTCATAGATTCCCTTGCCGGCGAAAATGCCCTCACCATAGAGGTCCTGATACACATCAGAAACAGCGCGTGTGTAGATATCAAAACCGGTCTGCCCGGAATAAATGTTTGCCAGGTGCGACTGAGATGCGCTTTGCACACTTACTCGTACGCGAGGCTGGAGGATTCCATATCCAGCCACGACGATGTTTTTTTCGGGATCAATAATGGCCTGATTCAGCGGATGGGCCAGCGTACCAATCAACCGCTGGGCAGCGCCGCGTGGCAATTCGGTGTCCGCATCGAGTGTGATTACGAACCGCACTTTGGAAAGAACTGACAGGTCACCGGCTTTGACTGGGAAGCTGTCATAGCCGCCGGACAGCAGCTTATTTAAATCCATCAGCTTGCCACGTTTGCGCTCCCATCCCATCCAGACTTTTTCGCGCGGATTGTAAACACGATGCCGATGAAGCATCAGGAAGCAGCCATCTTTCTCGCCGCGATATTTCTCGTTCAGCCCTTTCACCAAATCCGAACACAGGTCAACTACGGGATCATCCTCATGGGACGGAACCGGTGAATCGGGTAAATCAGTGAGTAGAACAAAATGCAGGTTGGGATCGTGGTTGCCGAGAAAACGGACTTCGAGGTCCTGCACCAGTCGCCGCACTTGCTTTTCATGCAGCAGGAGAGCGGGAACGGCGACCAGCGTCGTGCAATCCTCAGGAATGCTCTTGGAAAAATCCAGCTTGGGCAGGCTTTCCGGCCGCAGCAGAGCGGTAGTCAGATAGTTCATCAACTGCACTGCGCTTTGCGAACAAGGAATCAAGAGCACAGCCATGGCAAACAGAATCAGCGCAGGTGAAGTGACTGTGCTTGTTAGCACAAGCACGACTGCCGACATAATTCCGAAGGTCAGGACCTCGATTCCGGGCAGATAAAACTCATCTGGGTGACTGCGAAGAAATGCTCGCACGCGATGAATCAGGGTAGGACGAAATCCCACACGCTCTCGTAATAGCGCCGCCCCGTCCCCCACCAGGTAATGACCGATATGCGACTCGCGGATTGCGATTCGCGGGTCTTCGGTGCCCTGCTCCAGGGCGTGCCGGGCGAGCGCGATCGCCTCATGGGCAACTTCCATTTCGGTGAAATCTGAGCGTTCTGCGATTTTGACGACCTTCTCGCGATATAGGTTCCGGCTTTCGAAATCCATGCGTGAGTAAGCGCCGGCGGGATCCTGCCGCAGCACCTCGTCAAAAGCAATGTGCGGTTCAAGCACTTCCTTCCAGTGCAGTTGGTTGATTTCGCGCAGGCTGCGAATGCAAATGCCCACCGTAACCGGTTCAGTAGTATCGAGAAACTTGCGCGAACGAATGGCGACCTGTTCCAGAAGCACCAGTTCCATCGCCGGAAGCAGCGCCCAGAGTTCGCGGAATTTAAGCGCTGAAGATTTCTGGAAAGCGCCTAGATAAGCGGTGAACGACGTTTCGTCGAAAGTGAACTCAACTGCATGGAGATACGCTTCGGCTACCGCCGCTGCGCGAGGAATGGTGCTGCCACTCGGCGTGCGGACATGCGGCAGTTTTTTATGAAGCTTGAATGCATTGCGAGTATTCCATAGCTCCGACCAGAGCAGATGGATATTGTCCCGCAGCCAGCGCAGGTCATCCGGGTCCGAGTTTTCGCGCTCACGTTTGCCGATCTTCTCCAGGGCGGGGCGTAACACCGAAGCCATGGCATTCCAGCGGACGGAAAAGAAGTGAGACTCGTGAACGCTGGGATTCCACGCCAACACTCGGGAAAGTTCGTCGCCACCGCGGCGCAACTTCTCGAGATCGAGAACGAACTCGGTCGCGCCTGCTGGGACGCGCTCAGCGGCGGCCTCGAGACTTTCGATTTGTTGATCTTGTGGCATCGCATTCCTAGCGATAGCTTGCCGCTTGCAACTCGAACATTTCGGCGTAGCGTCCGCCCATGCGGGTCAACAATTCGTGTGTGCCTTCTTCAGCAATCCTGCCGCTTTCCAGAACAACAATGCGATCAGCCATGCGGACGGTCGAGAACCGGTGGGAAATAAATAGCGCCATCTTGCCGGTTGTCAGTTCCGCGAAACGTTGAAAAACTTCGTACTCACTGCGCGCGTCGAGCGCCGCTGTTGGTTCGTCCAGAATCAGCAATTGCGCATTGCGAAGGTAAGCCCGGGCCAGGGCAATTTTCTGCCACTCTCCACCAGAAAGATCCACGCCGCCTTCAAAGCGACGACCCAGCATCTGGTCGTAGTGTCGTGAAAGCCTTGCGATCACCTCGTCGGCCAGGCTCTTCTTCGCCGCTGTTTGCAGGGCTCGCAAGTCTTCCAGTTCTTCGATCTTGCCGACCGCGATATTTTCCCGCGCGGTCATCTCATAACGCATGAAATCCTGAAAAATCACCCCAATCTCGCGATATAAGTGCTCCAGATCGTACTCGCGAAGGTCCACCCCATCGAGCAGGATCTCGCCCTCTGTGGGGTCGTACAGTCTTGTGATGAGTTTCACAATCGTAGTTTTGCCTTGACCGTTCTCTCCGATGAGAGCAACCCGTTCACCAGGGCTTAAGCGAAAGTTCAAGTGATCCAGCACCAGCCGCTCAGTCCCTGGATAAACAAACGAAACATTGCGAAACTCGAATCCTTGGCGGATGGGCCGGGGCGCCGGAATTGCATTCGGCTTCGACTGGATTGTCGGCTTCATTTCGAAGAACGCCAGCAGATCAGTCAGGAATAAAGCCTGATCGGCAATTCCAGACAGAGTTGAAAGCACCTGTTGAATGTTGCTGCTCGCGTTCAGGATTGCTGCCGTAAGAAAGTAAAATGTGCCGATTCCCCATTTTCCTAACAGCGTGCGCCAGATGACATAAGCGTAGGCACCGTAATAGCCGCCCGTACTGATGATGGACAACACCGACCCAATTCCCAGCCGTTTTCGCGCGAGATCGACATCTTGTTCATAAACGATGTCCGAAAGCTTGGCGAAACGGTCGGTGAAGAACCGGCTCAAGTTGAACAGTTTGAGTTCTTTTGCCGCTTCTTTTGTGGCGCCAGCTTGGCGCAGATAATCGAGTTGCCGCTTGATGGGTGTTTGCCGGAAATTCTTGGCATATCCGAGAAATGCGAAATGGGTTTCTCCGATAAACGCGGGCAGAACGGCGGCAATCAACAGCAGCATCAGCCAGGGGGAATAAAGCATTACTGCAACGGACCAACCGACTGCCGTGATAAATTGCAATTCCAATCGGCCGATCGACTGGATCATCACCAGCCGGTCGGTGGCTTGCACACGCGCGCGCTCCAGGCGGTCATAGAAAATCGGATCTTCGTAGGCGGTCAGGTCCAGTTCCGAAGCGTGCTTCATCACCTGGATACTCACGTGGCGCGTGTACTTGTTCGCGAGGAGCGCGTCGGAGTAGTCAATCATTCGGGTAACTAGGCTGCTTGCCACCGCCAGGCCGAATTCTGCTCCTACCAGCCACCACAGCCTTTGGGGCACCGGTCCATGGTTCTTAATCAGCTCATCGAGGATGTCGATGATCAGCTTGGGTATGTATCCGATGCCTACGGGCAAGAGCGCCGCGACGACCCTGCCGATGATGCCAAACGCGACCACCCCTGGCCCGGACTGCCAGACGATTTTCAGAATAGGTGGGACATTGCGCAGCGCGGAGAGGCGCTCCTGCCAACTGCTCAAGAAGTTTTTGTCCTGTGACATTTGGCCGAGTCCTGGCCTGGATCGCCTCATTCACGATCTAACGCTAATATTGCTAATGTTGCTGCGAACTTGGACACACCAGAGATGCCGAAAATGGGCGCGGAGTTTGACGAAGGGACGATTGCCGCACCTGCTGTGCTGCGCGACACCTCAGTACCGCCCTGATTATAAATGTCCAGCCAAGGCCGACTAATCAAGAATGGGAAGCGCCACGCACGGTTGAACCATGAAGGGCAATTTCGAGATATGCAGGAGCGATTCGGTAACCAGGGTTACTGGGCATGGTTCGAGAGTGATCACAAATGGAAGGTGCGATCTGGGATGGCCAGGCTTTTGAAAGACCGAATCAATGTTGATCCCTGCCCGGCACAGAATCTGGGCGAGAGACGCTATGATTCCGGGCTCGTCTTTAACAACGAAACGGAGATAATGTCGGCTAGTGAAATCGGCGCTGACCGGAACTTCCTCGATGCCTTGTTCTTGCAACGCCACGCCGTTCACCTGGCGAGAGCGCAGTATGGAAATCAGATCAGAAACGACTGCGACCGCGGTAGGATGCCCGCCGGCCCCATGCCCTGCAAACACCGTCTCTCCTCCGAATTTACCCGTGGACATCACCAGGTTCTGGCCACCTTCGACGCTCGCGAGGGGCGACGAACGATGCACCAGCATTGGTTCCACGGAGGCCAGCAGTTGTCCATTCGACTTTTCCGCGCGCGAAATCTGGCGGATGGTCGAATCGAGCAGCTTGGCATACTCGAAATCAATCGGCTCAAGCATGGAGATCGAGCGAGCAGGAATATCGGAGTGTTTTATCGAGACGCGAAGCCCCGCGCTCGCCAGAATGGTCAGCTTGGCGCGCGCGTCGACGCCCTCAACATCTTCGGTCGGATCAGCCTCAGCGAAGCCAAGTTTCTGGGCCTCACGCAGAGCCTCTTCGAACGAAATGCCCGCAGTTTCAATCCTGCTTAAGATGTAGTTGCAGGTTCCGTTCAGAATTCCGCAAAGCTTCAAAAGCTGGTCTCCAGCCAAGCCCTCCTGTAATCCGGAAATTACAGGAATGCCTCCGGCAACCGAGGCGCCGAATGCAATGTGCTGCCCATTCTCGGATGCCAGGCTGATCAGTTCGGCCCCAGAGCGCGCGATGAGCTGCTTGTTGGCGGTGACAACCGACTTGCTCCCCTTGAGCGCCCTTCGGATCCAATCGCCCGCCGGATCCAGGCCGCCGATCAGTTCGACAATGATGTCGGCATCGGACGCGAGCACTTCGTCAATTTTGTCCGTCCAGCGTACGTTGGCTGGAACCCAGTCACCGCGCTTACGCTCGAAGTTTCGGTTGAGAATGTGCGTGAGGCGCAAGCCTGCAGGCGCGTGCTCGATGAGTATCCGGGCCACAGAACTGCCCACCGTACCAAAACCGATAATCGCAACTGAGAGCGTGCGCTTTGGATAATCGCTGCGGGTATCCGCCGAAGGGTCCTGAACGAGTTGGGACGATGTTTTCAAAATTCGATTCTAATTCGCGCCGGCGGCTTTACTTGCCTTGTATTTCGTCCTGACAGCCTTCCGCACTACATGCGAACCATTTCGGTTCTGCTTTGGGCTATTAGCTTTCACTGCTTCGCGATCATCTCGGCTGTTCTGCTTGGCAGGAAAGAAGTGGTCGTGTAGGTGCCGCACTGCTTTCGGAACGTCGCTCTCCTGGACGACGAAGCTGATGTTAATTTCTGAAGCGCCCTGTGAAATCATACGGATGTTCACGCTAGACTCCGCAACGGTATTGAAAACGCTCGCGGCAATTCCCGGCTTGCCGTGAATATCCTCGCCGACGAGACAAATAATGGCCTGCTGATCGTCACAGGTTACATCAGCAATCTCTCCCAGTTCTCCGAGCAGCACCTTCGGCAGTCGCTTGGTTTCCATTGTGAAGGACATGCTGACTTCCGAGATCGCGACAATATCTACCGAGGTGGAATGCCGGTCAAGCGCCTCAAACACCGAGCGCAAAAAACCGTGCACCATGATTCCGCGCGACGCCACCACGTTCACAATGCTGATACCAGTCTTTGCCGTGATCGCACGAAAAGTATCTTTACTTGGCGGTGCCTGGGCCGTGATTTCGGTTCCTGTACTGTTCAGGTTTCGTGAGTTGAGAACGTACACCGGAATATTTTTGTGGATGGCAGGAAGCAGGGTCGCGGGATGTAGAACCTTCGCCCCGAAATAAGCCAACTCGGCAGCTTCGTTGAAACTGATCTGCTTGATAGTGCGCGCGTCAGGACATAGCCGCGGATCAGTAGTCATCATGCCTTCGACGTCAGTCCAGATTTCTATGCTTTCTGCATCAAGGGCCGCGCCGAGAATGGCAGCCGAGTAATCTGATCCGCCGCGGCCCAGTGTCGTCGGCACTCCGTTAGTCGTTGCCGCAATGAATCCTCCCAGCAATGGGATTCGTCCTTTAGCCAGCAACGGCCCAATCTTTTTCTTACATCGTGTTCGCGTCATTTCCAGCTGCGGAACTGCCCGCGTATGCGTCGCGTCAGTGATCAGGCATTCGCGGGAATCCACCCAGGCGGCATTTAGTCCGCGCAACATAAATGCATCCGCAACGATCACGCTCGACAGCAACTCCCCGAAGGAAAGCAGAAAATCGTTGCCGCGAGGCGTCAATTCCCGCACTGCGGCGAGGCCGCGCAAAAAATTTTCCAATTCCGCAAATCGAGCCTCCAACTTTGGTGCAAGTGTTGCTGCCCGTTTTTTCCCCAGAAGTTCACTCGCAGTGTAATGATGCCGCTGCCGGAGCGCCTTCAACGACTGCAAGGCCGAATCGCAATCCGCCAATGCCGCCTTCTGGCCCATCGCGACCAGTTGGTCGGTCACCTTCGCCATCGCACTGACCACCACAACGGGTGACCTCCTCTGCCGGCTGGCGACAATCTTCGCCACGCGCTCGATGGCTTCGGCGCTCTCGACCGACGTCCCCCCGAACTTCATTACAATCATGCTTTCACTCCATGCCTTCGACATTCATGATGGCCGACCCTGCACTGAAACTAAAGAATGAAAAGAAGCACATAAACGAAAGACCCACCAGCCAACATTGAAGGCCGTGGGTCTTGAGCAGATGTCCTGTACTCAGCTCAACGCCCACGCCACAGGCTAATTCGTGTGCCTGTTGTTGCGCTGGGCATTCGCGAACTAATCTGGTACGTGGACGGCATGACTCATCAATATACCGGAATCGCGGTTTCGCGGGCCAAGTTGCTTTTTCGATCTCTCAGATCAAAAAACCTGCTTCAGCTGCTTTTGGTCTCGCGTTTCTCGACAATGGCTTCGAGTGTGTGGGACACCTCCGAATTGTCAGTGCGATGGCCCCGAATGCGTTTGTCCGAGAACTCCACCTTATGTTCTCGGCCAGATCTTGTGCTTACGGCGAGGTCCCGCGGAATCACCAGTCGCCCTTAGTGCTGACCCTCACAATTCTGTGCATAATCGAACTATCGGCGGCAAGTATTTGAATTTCGAACACTGACAAATTGCTCTGAGTTCGTAGCCAACTCCGAGTTTCCGTGAGATCGCAAATGAAACTTCCCGAGAGGATCGAGCGCGTATTTGCGCACCGTGTGATGCCCGATGTGGTCGTAGATACGACCAGTCCCTTCCATATCGATTCAGACGTGGAGGAAGCACTCTGGTTCACAGGTCGCGATTGGCAGAGCATTACCCGGGATGACTGGCAGAAACATCCTGTTGCGTTCACGTTCTTTTCTAAAGAAGCTCTGGGCTATTACCTACCCAGCATATTGCTTCTCTCATTGCAAAGCCCGCAACAGGCGCTGGATCCTGCAGAGTCGTTGATATGGGAACTCGATCGCTCTCCGTCCACTGAGGGATGGACCGACAATTTCGCCAATCGTTTTCTAGGGCTCACCTCGACAGAACTGGATGTGCTGAAGGAGTGGCTTCTCCAAGTTTGCGAGTACGCCCCTTACAAAGGATGGGGAATCGCAGCTTCGGGCCCAGGAGACACTTTTGGTCGTGCATTCGACACGGTCGACCTTCTTCAAAAGGAAGTCGAGCGAAGGCGCCTGGCGAGAGGATAACGTTGATCCAGGATCTTTGGGGACGCGCGAAATTTTCCATTTCGCGCATCGAAATTCTGAATTGTACTTTTGACCCCAACCCGCTGTAACAAAGAGATATATCGGTTAGATCTGTCGTTGGCTGTTTCTCGTGGGCCATTCGCCATCATGCGCGCTGGCGAATTTGCATTGAGCCTGAAATTTTGGTGGATTAAGCCCCTTCAATTTCGCCAGCGACCAACCGCCAGCCGGTTCACAAATTTAGGTTTCGCGCACGACCAACGGCGTGCGACGCACGACCTTTAGGAGTCATTTGCAGCACTGGAAGACAACTAACGGCTTGCCTCCGGCGCAGGGTCTTTATGACCCTGCGAACGAGCACGATGCCTGCGGCATGGGCTTCGTCGCCAGCATTCGTGGAGATAAGAGCCATCAGATCATCGAGCAGGGAATTCAGGTCCTCATCAACCTGACTCATCGCGGCGCCTGCGGGTGCGATCCCGAAACCGGCGACGGTGCCGGCGTGCTGATTCAAATTCCGCACAAGTTTTTCGTGCGCGAGTGTGAAGCGCTTGGCATTACTTTGCCCGAGCCGGGAGAGTACGCGGTCGGCATGACATTCCTGCCGGTAGAGCAGCATCCGCGCCTGAACTGTGAAGGCGTGTTTGAGCGCATAATCCGCGAAGAGGGACTCACCGTCCTCGGTTGGCGCGATACGCCAGTAAATGGCGATGCCATCGGGCGCGTCGCGCGGGCGTCGCAGCCTTACATTCAGCAGATTTTCGTCGGTCGGCCATCGGAAATGGACGAAGACGCATTCGAGCGCAAACTTTACATCGTCCGCAAGCTCGCCGAAAAAGAGATCAGCGAGTCGGACATCGAAGACAAAGAATTCTTCTACATCCCGTCCTTGTCGTGTCGAACCATCGTCTACAAAGGCCTGCTGCTCGCGCCACAAATCGCGAACTTCTATGGCGATCTGTCCGATCCCGATGCGGTCAGCGCGCTCTGCCTTGTCCATCAACGCTTCTCAACGAACACATTCCCCAGTTGGAAGCTCGCGCATCCTTATCGCTACATCGCTCACAACGGCGAGATCAATACGCTGAAGGGCAACGTTGCCTGGATGCACGCCCGTCAGTCCATTCTCGAATCACCGCTCTTCGGCGATGACATTAACAAGATTTTTCCGGTTATCGATCCGCATGGCAGCGATTCTGCCAGCTTCGACAACGCGGTCGAGTTGCTTTTCCAGGCTGGCCGCAGCTTGCCCCACGTGATGGCGATGCTGATCCCGGAAGCCTGGGCC
>Ga0066673_10000431_pt1 | contig 12137 bp, 10 predicted proteins | sample GraSoiAngelo_122_FD_62302 | JGI IMG/M metagenome (GOLD analysis project Ga0066673, IMG submission 62302) | Grasslands soil microbial communities from the Angelo Coastal Reserve, California, USA - 14_0927_02_20cm | ecosystem: Environmental > Terrestrial > Soil > Grasslands | place: USA...
ATCGAACTAAACATGTGGTTGGATTATTCGTTCCATCTTCCCGGTGCTCATGACCGTGGATATGTTGCCGCGTTGAACAAAGTCATTGAAAATGAGAAGGTTGAGCTGGTCATGCCACAACCAGACCCGGAGGTCGAGCGAGTCTCGAATGATCGTTCACGAATCCGGGCGCGGATATTTCTTCCCGACTCCGAAACGGTTTCTACGTGTCTCGACAAATTCGCAGCATTATCTCGATGGCACGAGTCAGGGCTGCGACAGAAACCAATCCCCATCTCTCACGATGATTCTTCCAATATGCGGAAGCTCCGCCTGCTCGATTATCCGTGTTGGATTCGCGCTCGAGAAGGAGCGGGCGGCCTCATGAGTTGTAAAGCAACTAGCCCGAGCATCGCGGAATATTGGGTCAAGTTCCATTGGGATCAAGGAATCAAAGCGAACTTCGTCGCGGAGGAATATCTTCCAGGAAGAGACTTTTGTTTCATGTCTCTCTGGAATAAAGGTGGCCTGGTCACTTCTATGATTCGCGAGAGGCTGAGCTGGGTGGGCCACCGGATCGTAGGCTCTGGAGGCACGTCGAAGCTCAACCGGGTTGTTCATTTGGACACGGTCAACAAGAAAGCAGTGGAAGCGATAAGCGCCGTTTCAAAGAAACCTCACGGGATTTTCTGTGTCGATCTAAAGGAGGACGCGAAAGCTGTTCCCTGTCCTACTGAGGTCAACTGTCGGTTCACAACCAATGTTCACTACCTCTCGCTTGCTTCAATAAAACTTGGACATCCCGAGTGGAATTTTCCGTGGCTTGCAGCGAGATTAGCGCTGGAGGAGGAGATACCCGACTGCGCCAAGACCAATGCTCTACCAGATGATTTGTGGTTTACCAAGAACACAGACATGGGCTTTACAATGGTTCGAGGAAATCATTGGAAGGCCGCAGAAGTCTTCTGAGTGCTGAATCTATTTTCCTCGTCTATGGAAATAGAGCCTTACCTGACGATCCCAAATGAACAGCCACGTCACCGATAGAATGAGAGCAATGAGTGCCTTTGTTGCTGAGTCAAAATATACCCCAAGAGACAAGCTCGGGTTCAAAAGGTTCAGCGGAGCAACGAATTTGGTAAGAATACCAAACCCAATGAGCATCAGACCCCACTGCGTTACGAAGACGACCAGTTCGTAGCCAACCGCGCGTCTATTCATACTAAACCCCTGTGAGCAAGAGCGTGATCACGGCCAAGCTCGTCGATGTCAGGAAAAGTATCCATATGCTGGATACGATTTCATTCTCGGTGGCCGGACGACCTATGAGTAGTGTTCTGACCAAGGTTAAAGGTGCGCGCGGATCCTCAGAGTCAGCAAGCCTTCCGTCTGGAAGAAGTTTTGTTGGTTTAGAGGTCAATTCCCTGTGTTCTGTAAAGCGTCGAATCCTGGAGAGGAAGAAGAATGAGTTCTGGATGTTGGGGAAGATTGCAACTACGCTTGCGATCTCAGTTTTTCCGAGAATGGCAAGTGCGCCTATGGATGCGCCAATTGATAACTGACCGACATTCCCGGCGAACGCCCGTGCCGGAAAACGGTTGTAGTACAGGAATCCCAACAGCGAGAACATCAAGCTAGCATAGAGAAAGATAGGCATCGAACCAGCTCCGACGAGCAATAATCCGATGAGAAGGCCTCCGGCTACTATCGACATCCCGCCGGCCATCGAACCGTTGAGGGGGTCTAGCATGTTGACCGTGTTCGATGTCACGGAAGTTGCGACAAGTATCGTCAAAGGATAGATTACTGGGAGGTGGTACTGTCCGAACAAGGGTACGTGAAGCATTGAGCTGTAGATTTGACCCGGAAATGCTATTCCAAGGATCAATAGGGGCAAGCCGCAGAGAAGTGTGAGGAGTGGCTTGAAGATTCCTCGCATCCTGAGGCGATCATCGAAAGCGCCGACAAGCGCCGCAAGCCCGACTACAAGAGAGTAGGCAAGAAGCGGTATCGAACTCGCTCCGCCAAGAGTGGCGTAAATCGCCGCGAAGAGGATGAGAGTTATCGGAACTGCCGAGCCAACCATCTCTGGGACCTTCGGTCGGTTGGGTTTGTGGACGTCGATTCCGATTATTCCATGCTTCGCGTTCCAGTACATGAAGAATCTGGTTAGGGCGAGAGATACGGGGAACGAGCCGAGGGCGATGAGGATCGCGATCGTGTTCGCCCCGAGCGATGCCATGCCGGGATTCAGCGGTCCTGTAGAGTATAAAGCAACAGTGTGCTGAAGGAAGGGTTATCAGTGGTTTTGAACCGGCGCACCGGAGGTAGTCTTGGCTCAAACCAGCCACCCGTTCATTCCCAACTCGAGCGATCAGCTTCGAAACAGTATGTTGAGGGTGATTGGAATCGGCTCGCTCGACGAGCTCTATTCCGACATTCCACTAGAAGTCCGATTGAACCGACCGTTGAAAGTGGACGGTTTCGCTTCTGAACAGGAAGTCCGCTCAAGCATCGAGCAACTTTTCAAAGAGAACAAGTCAGGGTCAGACTACAATTCGTTTCTTGGCGCGGGAATATACAACCATTACATTCCAGCAGCAGTAAAAGCTATAGTATCGAGAACAGAATTTCAGACCTCATACACACCCTACCAGGCGGAAATCTCTCAAGGTCTTCTGCAATCGCTCTTTGAATTCGAATCCATGATCCGCGACTTGACCGCTGTAGACGCAGTAAATTCGTCCCTCTACGATGGATCGACGGCTCTCGGAGAGGCGGCCCGAATGGCAGTTCGGGCGACAGGAAAATACAAGGTGATCGTTCCAAGAAATCTTCACCCCGACAAGCTGTCCGTACTTCGAAACTATACTGAGCCCGTTGGGATAAGACTCGAAGCCTTCGGGTACGACGAGGAGACAGGAGGTCCGGACCTCAACGATCTTCAGTCAAGACTCGATCGTGAGACGGCGGCAGTCTATTGTGAAGTGCCTTCGTTTTTCGGAACGTTGGACGCCGATGTTGTTAGAATCCCTTCGCTATGCCATGAGAAAGGAGCTCTCTCGATCGTCGGGTTCGACCCGATTTCGCTCGGCGGCCTCAAGCCACCAGGCGAATACGGCGCAGACATTGTTGTTGCGGAAGGTCAATCTATTTCATCTGAGATGAATTTTGGAGGTCCGGGACTCGGAATCATCGGTTGCAGGGGAGAGAATCTTCTACGCCAGATTCCGGGTCGACTCATTGGTATGACGACCACAATCAATGGTACGGACAAGGCGTTCAGCATGGTTCTTCAAACGAGAGAACAACACATCCGCCGAGAAAGAGCCACGTCCAACATCTGCACGAACGAGGCTCTCCTTGGCATTGGGGCAGCTGCCTATCTTTCACTTCTAGGACCCAAGGGATTACACGACTTGTTCGAATCCATCCTCGTAAAGACGAGGTACACAATCAAGAGGCTCCAAGAATTACCGAAGGCCTCGGTCCCAAGGTTTGAAACCCAACATTACCAAGAGTTCGTTGTCACCTTCAAACGGGCTCGAGGCATCACATCAAAGATTAACCGCAGACTTCTCCTCGCGGGCATGCATGGTGGCAAGAGCCTGGTCGAGGACTTTCCGGAGCTTGGTGAAAGCTCGCTTCTCTGCGTGACAGAAATCAACACGGGCGAAGCCATCGATCGATTCTCGGGTCTGATGACGAAGCTTCTGAGAGGTTCGAGATAATGTATCATCAAGCCACTTGGGACGAACCGCTCATTATCGAAAAGTCCCAAGCCGGTAAGAGAGGCCATATCCCGACGGGGCCTAGCGACATTGAGAGAAAGATTGCTGGTGATCTCGGGAGTGCTGTGCCGATGGCTCTGAGAAGAAACGGTCTTCCCCCTCTCCCTGAGGTCTCGGAGCCCGAAGTTATTCGTCACTTCGTCCGACTCTCCCAGGAGAACTACTCACCCGATCTGGGAATCTATCCCTTGGGTAGTTGTACTATGAAGTACAATCCGAAATCGGCCGAGTTAGCGGTCTCGACTCACAAGCTGGAGAAGCTTCATCCTGAACAGGACGAATCGACGGTCCAAGGGATGCTTGCGATGCTGTTCCGTTTGGACAAGATCTTGGCAGAGATTACGGGGATGAGCCGTATGTCCCTCCAGCCTGCGGCTGGTGCCCACGGGGAGTACTTGGGGTGCCTCATCATTCGATCCTATCATCGTTCGAGGGGGGAGCTGGAGAAGAGAACGGAAATGATTGTGCCAGACTCGTCACATGGCACGAACCCTGCCAGCGCGGCCATGGCCGGGTTCAAGGTCATGGTCGTTCCATCGAACTCCGAAGGGATGGTTGACCTCGAAGAACTGAAGAAACTAGCGGGTCCGAACACGGCGGGACTGATGATTACGAATCCCAACACGTTAGGAATTTTCGAGAAGAATATTCTCGAAATCGCAAAGATCGTCCACCAGGCAGGGGGCTTGCTCTACTATGATGGAGCGAATTTCAATCCATTGCTTGGAAAGGTCCGACCCGGCGACATGGGCTTCGACATTGTCCACCTGAATCTTCACAAGACTTTCGCGACTCCACACGGGGGTGGAGGCCCGGGCGCGGGCCCAGTGGGCGTGACCAAAGAGCTGGAACGCTACTTGCCGATTCCCTTGATAGGATTTGATGGGAAGAAGTATTTCTACGATTACAATGTTCCAGATACGGTCGGAAAGATCAGAGCGTTCCACGGCAACATTGGAATTCTCGTCCGCGCCTATGCATACATCACGAGCCTGGGTGCGGAGGGACTCAAGACAGTCGCAGAGACGGCGGTCCTCAACACGAACTACATTTTGTCTCGGATTCTAGCAAGCGGCACATACGACCTTCCCTTCGCTCGAGCTAGGAAGCACGAGTTTGTTCTCAGTGCAAAGAAGCTCTACGATTCAACAGGGGTTAGGGCGATGGATCTTGCGAAACGAATGCTAGACAAAGGCGTCCACGCTCCGACCACATATTTTCCGCAGATCGTGGACGAAGCTCTGATGGTGGAAGTTCCAGAGACTGAGAGTCTTGCAGATCTAGATCAACTAGTTGAGGCTCTTCTCGGAGTGTATCGTGAAGCTCAGACTAATCCAGAACTCGTGAAGGATGCGCCGCACTATGCATCCGTCAGGCGGATCGATGATGTGAAAGCCTCTCATCCGAAGACTCTGACACTGCATTGGAACAATCCGACGTTATTGGAGAATCGCAAAGTCTCGAACGAAGAGATATCTTCCCAAGAGTCGAAGTCGCGATTGACATCTCCGCCTAGCAGATAGTTAACGCGCGAGTCTCCCGTTTGGACAAATGCGTGCTTCGCATGACCCTACTATTTTATAAATGGATATGCACTTTGAGCTATTTCGTATTCGAATCGTAATACCTCTGCTTAGGATTCGTATATATCAAAGTCAGTAGTTTCACTGGGCTATCTTGTCGACTGAAGAAATAGTCTCTCAACAGCCACTATCATCTCACAGCTCACAAGTAGCAATTGTTGGAGTAGGTGGAGCCGGTAACAATCTTCTGAGCCAGGCAATCGATGGAGGAATCAGTCCGAGAAACTGCGTAGCAGTGAACACTGATCGCGGCCAGTTATCAGAATCCAGAGCACGGAACAAGGTCCTTCTGGCCGACTCAACAGAGACTAACTCTCCATTGACGAGGCAGCGAGGTGGAGAAGGTCAACTGTTAGCTTACAGAGTATCCCCGTTTACCCGGGAATCTGATTTCACAATTCTACTGACGGGTCTTGGAGGAGCGACCGGGACGAAGGCGGCTCCTCTGATCGCGCAGTGGCACCGAGACCGAGTCAGACCTATAGTGTCAGTAGTAGCCTTGCCTTTCATCCATGAGCGAGAGAGACGCTTCGTGGCTCTTCGAGGTTTGAAGAAGATGGTCGAAGCATGCGATTGCACGGTCATCGTCGACAATTCTGTCGAAAAGCTGGCTCTCCTAGATTCGAAAAGGGTCGCAGATGAAACAGCAGCACTCGCCGTGCGTGGTCTTTCGGAAGTGGTCGCTTCGAGCGACCAGATGATTAGTCATCAGATCCTGAACATCCTCTCATTGGGATCGGTTGCGACTGTATGCATCGGTCCAGTAGAATCGAGAGAAAGAGTCCAGTCAGCAGTATCAAATGCCCTAACGACTCCATCTGCGAGTCTCCCGTTGACGAAAGCCAAAGGAGCTGTCCTCCTCTTCAGAGGAATCGAGCCACTCAATAATGGTCAAGCAGCCCAAGCCTACGAAGCGATCTCGTCTCTGGTGGGTCATGACGTGGATTTCGTCCATGTGAGTACTAGATGTCAAGCACGGTCGAGCCTGTCGATATTCTTGTCAGGATACACCTACGACATGGCACTCGGAACTGTTGACGATCTGATCGAAGACTTGTACGATATGGAATATGGACTCGAATCAAAGGCGACTAGAGTCGGCGTGCGAATGCCACTCTACGAGATGGAGCTGGCTTAGCAACTTTTCATCTGATGATTTTTCGCACTCTATCACTGAAATGATAAGGTCGTCCTTCAGGAGCAACCCGTCCGTTTCTTATCGCATTTAGAACTGAAGCAATGTTTCTCGATTCGACGTCAACAATCGTGTATGCCTTTCCTATTGTTTCCGGAATATGCGAGTCGCTGCCGGCGGTTTGTGGCAGTTTCCTTTTCTCAGCGAAGGTTCTCGCTCGTTTCCAAGTGATGGAGTGGAGCATGCTGGCGGAGTTGATCACTTCGATCGCGTTAGGCATAGTCGTTAGGATTTCTGGGTTTAACGCTGAGCGAAGAAAGTCGTACGGATGTGCTACTATCGAGACGCCCCCTAGCCGCTTGATTTGTAGGATTGTTTCATCGGCAGACAATCCTCTCGGGACGGTGTCTGATACGCCGAGGCCGATAATGTGTCCATCGCGGCTGGAGACTTCTATTCCAGGAATGATGAGTAGTTCTGATGGAACGTCTCTTGCTAATACGTTATGGTCTGTTATCGCAAGACCGTCGAGGCCTCTGTCCTTACCCCTTGGGACCAGTTCGTCTGGTCGAGTATGAGCATCCGAGGATGCGGTCGTGTGGACGTGAAGGTCAAGCTTCAGCTTCAATAGTTGTCCCGCTCCGTATTTCTTCGAGCTTGGTTCGGAGATTCTCAGCTGACACTTTGTGGAAGAGTGGTTTCATAGGCCTGATTTTAGCACCGGGCTTCACGGTGATCGTGCCTGCCAGTTTCCAGTTCGGCTTCTTTCCTTGGAAGATGCTTCGATGGATTTGTGTCGCGGTTATCGGGAGGAATGGTTGGAGTTGTATTCCAATCGTGCCAACAATCTGGGCGGCTACGCCCAGGGTCTGACCGGCCTCTGGGGGGTCTGTCTTGAACGTGTGCCATGGTGCGCTCTCGTTCAGATAGCGGTTGCCTTCTCTTGCTAACTGAACGACTTGTTCGAGGCCTTCTTTCAATCGAAAGCGTTCAAGCTTCTCGTCGAGACGTTTCGGCGACTCCTGAAGAATATTGAAGATGGCTTGATCTCGCTCTTTGTTGGCGGTGAATTTCGGGATCTTGTTCTTGAATCTTGTACTGATGAAAGTGATGGTTCGATGGATGAAGTTGCCTAGGACATCGTTGAGTTCTGTATTGATCTTCCGTTCGAATTCTTCCCAGGTGAAGTTTGTGTCTCTCTGTTCGGGGCGGAGGCTGATGAGCGCATAGCGCCAATATTCAGAGTCTTCGAGTTTTAGCGCTTCGTCTATCCAGACGCCGATCTTGCGGCTTTTAGAGAATCTTTGGCCTTCGAATTGTATGTATTCTGTGCTGGCTACTTCCCATGGTAGGTTGTATCCTTCGTGGCTGGCGAGTAGTAGGCCTGGGAATACGATGACGTGGAAGGGGATGTTGTCTTTGCCTATGAAGTGGATGTTGCGGCTGGCGGGGTCTAGCCAGTATTTCTTCCACTGGCTGGGCTTCTTGTTTTTTTCTGCCCATTCTTTGACGGCGCTCATGTAGCCGAGGACTGCTTCCATCCAGACGTAGATGGTCTTGTCCTCGGCGCCTTTGAAGGGTGCGGGGATGCCCCAGGCTAGGTCGCGGGTTAGCGAGCGGGGTTTCAGTCCATCTCGTATCCAGCTCAGGCTGAAGTTTCTAGCATTCTCTGGGAGGTTCGGATTCTCCTCAACGTACTTTTTCAATTGGTCTGAAAGTTTGGGGAGGTCGAAGAACCAGCTGGCCGACTCTTTCATTACAGGTGTGCTGTGGTCAAGGACACAGTATGGATTGATCAGATCCTTCGGGTCGAGTACTCGGCCGCAGTTGTCGCACTGGTCTCCTCGGGCAGGGATGTAGTGGCAGTATGGACATTCTCCTTCTACGAACCTGTCTGGCAGGAAGCGCTTGTCGTTTTCGCAGTATGGCAGGATGATGTTCTGTTTGAAGACATATCCGTTCTTGTCGAGGGTGCGATAGAATTCTTGGACGAACTTCTTGTGAACAGGACTTTCTGTTCGTGTGTAGTTGTCGAATTGAATGTTGAACTGCTTGATGCAGCGGGTGAAGATTCGATGATACTGGTTGGTTAGCTGGCGGGGTGTGATCTTGCGTTTTATTGCTTCAACTTCTATTGGCGCGCCGTGCTCGTCGCTGCCAGACACCATGACGACGTCTTCGCCTTTCAATCTCAAGTAGCGCGAGTAGACGTCGGCTGAGAGTAGGTGTGTGAATGTTCCTAGGTGGGGTCTGTCGTTGACGTATGGCCAGGCGCTGCAGACTACCCATCTTCCCAGTCGACTGTCATCCTCCACTATTCTTTGAGCGATCGCGCTTGTCGTTTTGTTCTCGGCTCGGATTGTGATAAGCGTTTGTGGAAGAATCTGATCGTGAAGATTCTCTGTTAAGTCGACTGGACTTGTAGTGGGACTCGGCTAGGGATAATTGGATGCTATCTGAACAGGGGGAGTGCGCCGGCAGGACCCACATCTGAGATACGGAATCCGACTCCGAAAATCTCGTACTCCGGAGATCGCCAATCCGCCCCTCGAATCCATAGTCTTCCGCAGTACGATGTCGTTACCGGAGCTGGAATTATTGGTGCTGCGATGAATACCATAGCGGCGACTAGCGCGGCGGCAAATTTGCAGCGCAATTTCAATTTCTAGTATTGCCTTGTCCCCGTTAAAGGGGCTTGCGGGTCCCGGGCTACTGTTGAAATAGGCGTTCCGGACTATTACTAGTAATGTCACTATCAATGAACGACTATGACGCCTTGTTGGATCGGGCATTATCGAAGATTACACAATCCACTGGCACTGGCGAGCGCTTCGAGCTTCCAATCGCTATGGTACAGATAATCGGGCAAAGGACGATTGTTGTGAATTTCTCTGATGTTGTTGATCGGTTGAACCGTGATCCGCATCATGTGCTGAAGTATTTGGCGAAGGAGATGGCTACCGCAGGGTCCTACGAGAGTGGTCGGGGCTACTTCCAGGGCAGGTTTTCGCGTGAGACGATTAACCGACTGATCAGTGTCTATTCTAACCGGTTTGTTATCTGCCCGGTCTGTCATCGGCCTGATACGAGGGTTGTCAGAGAGGGACGACTGTCCTTCCTGGTCTGTGAAGCGTGTGGCGCGCGATCGTCAATACTGACGACATAAGGGGTGCTTCTTGGATCTCGTCTACGCCACGTCCTACAAGACGGAGAAGGGCTTGCTGGTGGCGTGCTGCGACGAGGAGTGTATGGGCCGGACGTTCAGGGAGGGACGGTTGAAATTGGCTCCGGAGTCGAAGTTCTACGGGAGCGCGGTTGTAGGTTTGACAGAGGCGGTTGTTTTGATGGTTGGCGCTGATATGCTGAATCTTGTTGGTAGAAAGGTAGTGGATGCGGCCATCAATAATGGGCTGGTTCATCCGGACGCGGTCATAACCATAGCCGGAGTCCCACACGTTCAGGTTATGAAACTCTAGGATTTTCTGGAAAACGGTTTCTGTGTCGCGAGACTAGCACGCATACCGATTTTTTCTATAGGGTCTCGAGCTGACCATATTTTAAACGCGGACCCATCAACATCCCTCCAAGACGGATTATTCATCTCCGGTCGACATTAACATCGTCATGGACCCCAGCCGTTTTCTGGGCGTTTTCCTTGGGACTCGCAGGGAGACTCCCTTGGCTCTGCAATCCACTCCCTTTGAACCACGCGTAGATTTCATTTCTTGACATAGCAAGACCTGCATAGAAGATCGTGTCGAAAAGAAACGAGAAAAAAGCGAAGGTGCGCCAATATGTGGTGAGATCGGGACTGAGTCCGCACGGAGGCCCGTCAAGTCCCGTGTAATGCGTGAAGGTAAGATACCATGGTAATGGGAAGCCGCTTCCTGAAACGCCAAGAGCACAGGGTCCTACCGTCGATAGTGTCGTGTTGAATATGGCTGATGTTATAGTAGCTGCGATTCCAAAAGCCAACACCAAAGGCAACCTCCTCTTCCGGACTCGGCCAGAGACAACGTAGAATCCTTCCATAGCTACCAGAAACGGGAGACATAGGATCGAGACTTCCAATAAGACAGGGGCAGGGTTGAACGAAGAATTGTACAGAAAATAGAGGACGGAGACCACTCCGGCAACGAGCAGGAGCAGGATGATCAGTCTCGGTCGAGGATGATGGTTCGTTGAAGGCTGCACAGGAACACCTCCCATTTCATTATGAACGAGCGCGTAGTCATGAGTATACCCATCCAAGTTATTGTCGATGCAACGAATTAATTCCAACGCTTAGAACAACGAGTCCAGAGAACAGAACAGACTGTTTCTACTTTCTGAGAGATTTGACCCATTGAGCCCGCACGAGAGACCATTCGCTCTGCGCGGAATGGGTTAGACCTCTCTCCCTCAGAGGTCCCGCCTTAGACCCCTTAAGATCTTCCGGTTCGACTTCCACGCCCTAGATCCCTAACTTGGCGAGGCTGTTCTGGATTTCTTCGTACAGTTGATCTCTTTTCTTGTCCGGTAGCTCTCGTAGAATAGTTCCAGGATTCTATATCCTCTCTTCCGAAGTAGAGTTCGTAGTTCTTCGTCCTTCGACATCTGCGCTGTTCCAAGATGGACCCGGCCGTCGACAAACACGAGTAACGGTCTAGACTCCAGCGGCAAATAGAAGTCCGCTATGGTTACTGCTATCTCGACCTGTGTCTGATATCGTATCCCATTCTCCTGAAGTTTGATTGCTAGCTCCTGTTCCATCCTTGATGGATTGGCGTGCAGTCGATCGCGCCAGTAGCTCCACTGACTCGGCATCTGTAGGGTTGAGCAACAGATCGGCTATTGCTCAGACACGACAACGAAACTGCTCCCCATAACGGATTTATCTCCCGCACGGACAGGGCCCACGAAGTACAGTTTGTCACATGGTCAGCGAAGGCTGGCAGCAATCATGTTCACCGACATGGTAGGCTACACAGCCCTTGGGCAGAGGAACGAGTCCCTGTCCCTCGCCCTCGCAGACGAACAGAGAAAGCTGATCAGGCCTATCCTAGCCAGGCACAGCGGGAGAGAAGTGAAGATAATTGGAGACGCTTTTTTTGTCGAATTCTCGAGCGCTCTAGACGCCATAAGGTGTGCATACGATGTTCAGCGAGCAACTCGGGAATACAACTTCTCCTTGCCTGAGGAGAGAAGAATTCACCTGCGGGTGGGCATCCACTTGGGCGACGTGGTCGAGTCGGCGGGCGACATTTCCGGCGACGCCGTGAACGTGGCATCTCGGATAGAGGCGCTGGCCGAGGACGGAGGAGTCTGTTTCACGAGACAAGTCTATGATCACATACAGAACAAGTTCGAGCTTTCCCTCACTAATTTGGGATACAAGCCTCTGAAGAACGTCACGAATCCAGTAGAAGTGTACAAGATGGTGATGCCATGGGCTGAGAAAAAAGTGATCAACGAGCAAAGAGCGGATGCCCGAAGAATCGCGGTACTGCCTTTCACAAACATCAGCCCTGATCCCAACGACGAATACTTGGCCGATGGCATGACCGAGGAGATGATCACCAAACTCTCGGAGTCTTCTGACCTGAAGGTGATCGCGAGGACATCTATCATGAACTACAAGGGGAAGGAGAAGAGTGTCTCCCAGATCGG
>Ga0066673_10000437_pt1 | contig 12108 bp, 8 predicted proteins | sample GraSoiAngelo_122_FD_62302 | JGI IMG/M metagenome (GOLD analysis project Ga0066673, IMG submission 62302) | Grasslands soil microbial communities from the Angelo Coastal Reserve, California, USA - 14_0927_02_20cm | ecosystem: Environmental > Terrestrial > Soil > Grasslands | place: USA...
TTGCTCTGGCGATAATGAACTCAAGACTTCGAGTTCGTTTTCCAAAGCATGTCGGGATCCTAAGCTTCGGAATGAATAAGTGCCGAATGCGCTCTTGTGCTAAGAACTAGTCTTTTGTTTCTTGGAATAATTGTTCTTTCGATGGAATCTGCCTCGCCATTTCATCGCGGATTTTTTCCGCTTGCTTAGCGAGCTTCTTCTTATCGAGGCCGGGTCTGTAATTGAATACAATTCCTACGGCACCGATTCTCTTGCCAGCCTCATCAAGCAGCGGAAGTTCATCTTCGAAGTGATTTCCAGTTTTGTTTACTTCCAGATTGCTCACGCCGGTATCGATCACTCGCATATCGTCTTCGTCGGCTTTCTTGCCGATCCGGCCAATATTCGAGGCGATGATTACATTTTTCGATTGATTGGGTGGCGTGACATGGAAGGCCATGATCACAACTTCCTTGTGCTTGGCTAAGGTGTCGTTCACGAGTCTCTGGGCGTAGATTTTCGGTGGCTGAGAATCGGGTTTTGTTTGGTCCTGGGCCAGCACCTCAAAGGACAGAACCAAGAGTGACGCCCAAACAATTGCTCTTGCTAATGTCATAAATTTCCTCAGTTCAATTTGGATAATCGGAACAACCTCCCGCCCCAGCATTTGCGCCTTGGGGTGGTTACCTATCCCGCAATTCCACTCCTACACAAACGAGACTCCCAGAGCCGCTGCTTCATGCCTGTGCATCGCTTCAAAATAGCCGCTCACCAGCTGATCTTCAGCGCAACCTGAATCTGGCGCGAGGCGGTCTGAGTTGAAGTGACCAAACCTGCACCAGTGATCGGTGTTGTTCCTCCGGTCACAGGGAATAATGTCTTTCCCGAACTGGGCGGAGCAAAATTCGTGAAATTTAGGATGTTGAAGAACTCCGCTCTGAATTGGACGTTGAACGCCTCTGAAATTGCGGGAATCTTGTTGTTCTTGAAAATCGACAAATCAAGGTTCTTCAGCCCTGGACCGGTGAGCGAATTGCGCGTAACGTTCCCAAGTCTTGTGAGTGGGTTAGGGGAGGCGAAGCAGCTCAAGTTGATGTATTGGACCTGACCTTGAGCCGGAATGTTGTATTGCAGCCGCGTTGGCGAACCGCATCCTGGGACTCGGTCGGGAACGTCGTATGGGGCAGTGTTCTTGAGCCCAAGTGGGTCGCCGCCTACCAACGGTGTAAACGGAAGTCCGTCGCTAGCCTGAAAAATTCCACCGAGCTCCCAACCATTGGCAGCCCAGGCAAGTGGACCGTGCAACGACTGTACCGCAGGGGCAATCCAGATCAGATTCTGAACAAAGTTCTTTCCGATGTTGAAATCTGCAGGACCGCGTCGCGATCGTTCGTCGAAGAAGAAGAGCCCAGAAATGGAATTTGCGAATGGGTCTCCCGCAAGACTTGCAGAACCGTCATCGATGGCCTTGCTGTAGGTGAACGAACTTTGACTCTGGAGTCCATGACTCATTCTCTTTACAACCTGCAACTGAAGTCCATCGTAGTAGGAATGTCCAGTCCACGCGAGTGCTGCGATCTGTCCCACATTAGGATTTAGTTTCGTTCCGCTATTTCGCGGCGTTGGCCAGAGTAGTCCCTGCGGTGTAGCGGTTGGCAGCACCGTGTTCACATCGTCTGAGCGAAACGGCTGATGAATTCCGCGCGTGCCGACGTACCCAGCTGTTACGGTGAGGTTTTTCACTATCTGCCTCTCGAGGAAGAGATTCCATTGCATAACGTAATTGCGGCTGGGATTCGGCTGGATATAGGTCTGCCGCAAGGCACTAGGCGACGCGGAAATGAGTGAAAACGATCCGTTGGGAAAAGCCCCAGGAGGGAGCGGGACTGCGCTACCCAACTCCAGGAAGGGCGCCGCCAAGGATGAGAGTAGCTCAAATTGATAGGGAAGGGGCAAGCTGTCGAAGAAACCAAAGGCTCCGCGTATTGAGGTTGTTCCAGTATGGAAAGGATCCCAAGCAAAGCCAATCTTAGGCTCGAAGTTTTTCGTCGTCGGATTGGAGAAATAGGGATCGCCCAAGTGCGATTGTGCGTCGGTCAGACTTCGGAGAGTCGAGAGTTTGCCGTTCACCTCAGTGGGAACCGTAGCCATCTCGTAGCGCAACCCCAGATTAAAGGTTAGATATGGCCGGAGGTGAATGTCGTCCTGCAGATAACCAGCAAAGAGATTCTGCCGTATATTGCGAGGGGACGTTGTGCCGGGAACGCTCGCGTCGAATTCGTTGGCCTGCCCTGCCATGAAGGTGGCAACGGAGTTGAAGCGGAACAGCCCGCTAGGATTGGACAGCGCGAAAATATTGTTTCGCATGCGCTCGAACGCAAAACCGAACTTTAGGAAGTGCTTGCCTTTGGTGAGAAAGGCGTCGTCATAAGCCTGAATCGATGTCCATCCGTAATGGTAAGCCGATGGCCCGTTCACGCCGCCACCGAAGGTGATGATGCCAGCAGTGATGAGACTGGGCGCGTTCTGTCCAGGCACCACTCCCAGTTTGGGATCGTTTCCTGCCGCCACGGGTCCTGGGGCTGAACCGTTTATATCTGCGGCCACGCGACTTATTCCGAAGCGAACGGTGTTGATTAGAGTTGGGCTGAAAGTATGCGTTGTTTCACCTGAACCAGATTGCCGCCGAGTATGTGAGCGCAGGAAGATGTCGTTGAGCGAATCCGGCTGAGTAAACGTACCGTTGTCGAACATGTACGAACCATGCAGTGCGTCTTTGTCGCTGATCCGGTGGTCCCCACGAACAGTAAAATAGTCTTCAGGTGTGATCTGTTGTCCGACAAGTGAGTACTGTCCAGTCAAGCTACCTGCAGGCGTGGGTCCATTCGGCAGTGGATAGAAAATTAGATAAGGCTGAGTTGCCGGGCTGGCAGTCGCTCGCGCAGCTGGAGAAGGCACTTGTCCGATGGAAGTAAATCCGAGCGATTGGCGGAGTCCTTCATAGTCTCCAAAGATGAAAGTCCGATCTTTAGTAATCGGACCTCCCGCTGAGGCACCAAATTGATTCCGCTTGAAGGGAGGAATCTGCGCGCGGTCGAAAAAGTTGCGAGCATCCAGGGCGCTATTGCGGAAGAACTCGTAGACACTGCCGTGAAACTGGTTAGTGCCAGCCCGGGAAATTGCGTTGATCACGCCACCCGAAGTTCTTCCATACTCCGCCGAATAATTGCTCGTGACTACCGAGAATTCCTGGATTGCATCGACTCCCAAATTGAGACCTACGACGCTACCAGGTGCACCATTGGAATAATCGTTGATGCTGATTCCGTCGAGGCGATAGTTATTCTGCTGCGGTCGAGCGCCAGCGATCGTGATCTGCACGCCATAGCCGCGATTGCCGCGATCGGCTCCGACGGCTACGGCTTTCTCTGTTCTGACTGCCGCTACTCCGGGTTGCAAGATTGCGAGCTGGGTCCAATCGCGTCCGTTGAGTGGAAGCTCGCGGACTGTCTGCGCGTCGACCACCTCGCTGATTTGAGAGGATGCCAGCTCAACATCAGCGGGTGAGTCCTTTACTTCGACACTTTGTGTCACGTTGCCGGGTTGCAGGCTGACGTTCAGTAAAGGTTGAGCGCCGACCTCCAACTTGACGCGCGACTGCGTCGTCGCAAATCCGCTCGCTGCGATTCGTATTTCATAGTCGCCCGGCTGAAGATTCGGTGCGACATAAAACCCTTGTGAGCTTGATGTGACTGTGGTCACGCTTCCCGTTTCAGTGTTGCGAATCGTGACTTGCGCGTTCGGAATCACTGAACCGGACGAATCTGCAACCGTACCCGATACTGTTGCGCCAACGGTCTGCGCTCGCAGTGAGGATGCCAGTAAGCTTACGAAAACTGCGACTGCGAAGTAGAAACACGCACGCGTTTGAATTCGAGTGAACATCGCTGCCTCTCCATTGCCGGTTTTCGATGAGCCGGCGACTCTTCAGCAAACCTTCTTCTCAGGAGAGGAGTAGCGTTCAGTTCAACTGTGGACTTCAGCGCTCCAGATGCAGATATTCTCTTGCCGCGCTTTCCTCGGTCGATTGAGCTCTACCATTAGCCCGGGGCATCTCGATACGAACCCGGGTGCCCTCTCCTTCACTACTGAAAATCGATAACTCCCCACCCTGTGCCGAGCAGATCGACTGCACGATCGAAAGTCCGAGGCCCGCACCTCCCGAGTCTCGCGATCTGGCTTTGTCTGCTCGATAAAACCGCTCACAAATGTGCGGCAACGCGCTGCCTGGGATCCCAATCCCGGTGTCGCGCACTTCGAGCACTGCCTTGGATCCTTGGATCTCAACTAGGAGTTCTACTGAGCCGCCCGAAGGTGTGTACTTTATGGCGTTGTCAAGAAGATTGACCACGACTTGCTTCAACAGCGATGGGTTACCCACTACCATCACTCCGCAAGAAACTAGATATTCCAGTCGAATCGACTTTTCGTCGGCGAGCAATCGCATTTGCTCTGCCGTGGAAGTTGCAAGTTCACCGAGATTCACAGTCGTAACTTCTCTGGTCGCATCACCGGCCTCAAGCCTGGAAATCTCCAATAACTGGCTCACGATCTTGCTCAGCCGCGCAATCTCCTCGAGTGCGCTGCCGACGATTTCCAGGGCTGTGGGTGATAAGTGCTCATATTGCGTAAGTGATTCAAGCTCGCCTCGAAGGATCGTGAGTGGTGTACGCAATTCATGTGATACATCCGCCGAGAACCGGCTGATGTGACGGAAGGAGTCTTCTAGGCGCGCCATCATGCGATTGAGTGATGTGGTGAGGCGCTCTATTTCGTCCCCGGTTCGAACTACGGGCAGCCTCTCGCCGAAATTGCGAGACGTTATTGTTTCGGTCGTGTGCGTGATCTCGTCAAGCGGACGCAGAGCACGCTTCATGATCACGATGCCACCCAGGATGGCTGCCGCGATAATGACAGGCATCCCAAACAGTAGGGTGAGGATCAGCCCGTGCAGGACTGACTGAATATCGCGGGAGGACGCTCCAACCTCTATCAAAAAGGAAGTGCCGTTGGGTATGACAAAGGGAACGGCTTCAATCAGCACGGGATGGCTGCCGGCTCCCGACTCCACAAGCGAAAACGGACGAGAGCCCCAGCTTCGCAAAATGGGAATTCTTGATGGAAGGAACTTTTGATTAATGGGAGCCGGGGATTGGTACAGTGTGCTTCCGTCGCGCCGTGTAATGCGGATGAATCGTCCACTGATTTCCGGCGCCATTTCGTTGATTTCGCCTGTGACGAATGATTCGCCCTTCCGTTTCACATCGACCAGCAACTTCTCGCCGATTGATTGAGCATCACTCCGAAGCGAGTTTCTTAGATTGGAATCGAGATAGCGTGCCAGCCCCAGATAAACCGCCGCACCGAAGATCACGAGGCAAACGGCAAGCACGCCGGCGTACAATGCTGCCATTCGTAAACGGAGGGAATTGAAGTTCATCCTTCCGCTCCTTCCCGAATTGTGTAACCCACTCCGCGCACCGTGCGCAGAAGTTTGGAATCATGGCCGGTATCTACTTTGTTTCGGAGATGCCGGATGTAAACGTCGACGATGTTGGTTATTCCGTCGAAGCTCTCATCCCACACGTGCTCGATAATCATATTGCGCGAGAGGACTCGTCCGGCATTGCTCATAAGATACTCAAGGAGCGCGTATTCTTTGGAAGTAAGATCGATGCGCTGTCCGGCGCGCTTGACTTGCTGCGAGAGCCGGTCCAACTCAAGATCGCTCACTCGAATAGTGCTCGCGCGATTCACTGGACCTCGTCTCATCAGCGCCTTGATGCGAACCGACAGCTCGGCAAACGCAAAGGGCTTCGTGAGGTAATCGTCGGCGCCGGTCTCCATATTCGCAACCTTGTCCTGTACGGTGTCGCGGGCAGAAAGAATCAGCACTGGCACGGAAGAGTTCTCCCTCCGGATTCGGCGCAGCACTTCACTGCCATCCATGCCGGGCAACATGAGGTCAAGAAGTACAAGGTCGTACTGGTACGCTTGCGCGAGCTCCAGTCCGCTTCGACCATCCTTGGCAACATCAACTGCATATCTTTCGGCGATCAAGCCTCGCTTGATGAAGCTTGCTAACTTCACTTCATCCTCGATCAACAAAATGCGCATTCTCGGCTCCATATTAGGCGCGGCTGCAATGAACCGCACATGAACTCAAAATGAAAGTTCGTTCATAAAAATGGTCATTTGGGCTAGCGCGACATTCTCCCTCGGTTCGAGCGTATTTCCTGAATGAAATTTCATCCTCACTTCAGGAACGGCTCATGCTCTCTAACTAAGCTTCAAAATGCGTGGGGGAAAGAACATGAGGAGAGCTTTGCTAACGTTGGCAGTTCTCTGCGTAACGTGTGCGGCAGCCAGTGATAGCACACCGCTAAGACTTGTAGCGAGCGTTGATTTGCCAAAGTACTCTGGCGACTTCGATCATTTTGCCGCTGATGTCAATGGCAATCGGCTGTTCCTGGCAGCCGAGGACCACGGCACGCTGGAGGTCTTCGATCTGAAGAGCACCAGGTGGCTCAGGACAATCCGAGGCTTCGAGGTGCCGCACAGCATCCTCTATCTTCCTGCCTCACAAAAGCTGCTTGTGACCGACGGCGGAGAGAGTATGTCGAAGGTCCTCAACGGCCCAGATTTTCAACTCCTGAAGAAAGTCCCACTTATCCCGGGCGCGGATTCGCTCGCTTACGATCCGGACAAGCACCAGGCTTATGTGGTTACCGGGGGCAAAGACGTACAAATGAAGGAGTCGGTGCTTTCGGTAATCGATACGAGGGACTTTAGCAAGAAGGCCGATCTCAAGTTTGACTCCGCGCACGTCGAAGGCATGGCGCTTGAGTCGCAGGGTAAGCGGATGTTCGTCAACGTCACGGACCATAATGAGATTGACGTCGTAGATCGTGACAGCATGAAGATCGTTGATCGCTGGCGGCTTGAGAGTGCTGGCGAGAATTCGCCGATGATCCTCGACGAACCCAACCATCGTCTTTTTATCGTCTGCCGCAAGCCGGCCAAGCTCGTCGTTTTAGATACGCAGAGTGGTAAGCAGGTCGGGGCATGGGAGACAGCTGGACATTCTGACGGCATGGCTTTCGACAGGGCGCGGAAGCGCATCTATGTGCCTGGAGCTGAGGGATATATCGCCGTGTATCAACAGAAGGATGCCGATCACTACGAGCTAATCGCCAAGGTACCCACTGCGCCCGGAGCGAAGACGTGTCTCCTCGTTCCCGAACTGAACCGCTTGTATATAGCAGTGTCCCCTGGCGAAGGAAAATATGGTGCCCGTGTCCTTGCTTTCGAGACTCTGCCATAGTCTTCCTCCGGGAGAACTCGCGATCAAGCCGCACGCTGCGTTTCATTCGCGGGCCGTTCGCCCGGTGATGCGCAGGTCGATTGATGGCGTAGACAGCGCCACGCGAGCAGGATCAACTCACAACAGCCGCACCACGGTAGGCGGAAATGCATGACAATTTCCAGCTGCTCGCAAGAGTAGTGAGGATTTGAACCTCCGACGCTTGCTCTGGAACCGAAATCAAAAATCCAAGTGCTTGCTTTGGTGTGCTTAGGAGCCCAACACACCGTTCGTTCTCTCTCTCTCTCTCGTTGTACCGAAGTTGTACCGATAATCCGTGTGTGTCCGCACTTCACATATCCGCGAATTGGTTGAGATCGACCGCGCGAAAGATTGCGGAACCCAGCTGATATTGGCCTCGAGTTTCCATGAACAAACATTAAGGAAAAGTTAATGGGCAACCTGTTGTATCGTCGCGTCCAATTTAGCGGTGTAGCAGCGAAAGCGAGGTTCGTATGCGTCGTCGTGATGCGTGCACATTCGTCGTTGCGTTGATTATCGCAAGTAGCGTCGTATCCTCCGTCTCTGCCCAAGTCGCCGGCGGAGTCATTGCCGGCACGGTTTCCGACACTTCTGGAGCTGCTCTGCCCAATGCGAAAGTGATCGTGCACAACGTCGCCACGAGCGTTGACACCGAGTTGAATTCGAATGAGAGCGGGTTCTACCGTGCAGCGAACCTTTTACCTGGAACATATGACGTGACTGCCTCCGCGCGGGGATTCTCGAACCTTGTGCGAAGGAGTGTTGTTCTTACAGTAGGAGCTGAACTGACTATTGATTTGATCCTACGGGTCGGCGCCGCTCAGGACAAAATTGAGGTTACAGCGGAAACACCCATTGTGGATACGTCGACGTCGACGCTGAGCTCAGTCGTGAATGCTTCCACGCTTCGCGAGCTTCCGTTGAACGGGCGTGATTGGACGAGCCTGGCAACGCTGCAACCGGGTGTCACCAGCGTTCGCACGCAGTCGACAGTCGGTGCGACATCCTCACGCGGCAACCGTGGCTTTGGCGACGAGCTCACCGTCGCCGGTCACCGCCCACAGGAGAACAATTATCGGATTGACGGCGTGAGCATTAATGACTATTCGAATGGCGCACCTGGCGGCGCCGGCGGTGCCAATCTGGGCGTCGATGCAATCAGCGAGTTCTCCGTTTTGACCAGCAACTATTCTTCGGAATACGGAAGAACTTCTGGCGGTGTAATCAATGCCATTACGCGTACCGGGTCCAACGCATTCCATGGCGCGGGATTTGGTTTCTTTCGCGACAGCTCGCTTGATGCACGCAACTACTTCGATGCCGCGACGAAGCCTCCGCTACGGCGTTACCAGTTCGGCGGGTCAGCGGGAGGACCGATCATCAAGGATAAGACATTCATTTTCGGTAACTACGAAGGCTTGCGCCTGAACCAGGGTGTCACATTCAGCGACACGGTTCCATCGCAGGCTGCGCGAAACGGGCAGCTCTCGACCGGCAACGTGACCGTGGACCCTGCCGTGAAACCCTATCTCGATTTCTGGGCGCTGCCGAATGCGGGGCTCCTTGGCGCCGGGGATACGGGCGTCTACAACGTCGCCACCGACCAAACATTGAAAGAGAACTTCTTTACCACGCGGATTGATCATCACTTCTCGAACACAGACAGCTTGTTCGGCACATATATGTTTGACGACGCCAGCTTTGACGTTCCTGATTCGTTGAACAACGAGTTCTTCGGGAATCTCACTCGCCGCCAACTGATCGCGATCGAGGAAACTCACGTCTTCACTCAGAACTTCATCAACACGGTCCGAGGGGGCTACAACCGGACCAAAGGGTTCGTGAACACTGCCGGAGCTGCGATCAATCCCAAGGCTGCCGATCTCAGCTTAGGTACTGCCCCTGGCCGGGCGGCTGCAATCATCACTGTTCCTGGACTTACGACCTTCAACGGAGGAGTTGGAGCGAACTCGTTTTTCGACCATATTGGAAACTCATACCAGTTTTACGACGACGCTTTCATTACACACGGCACGCATTCGTTCAAGGTCGGTTTCTCGTTTGAGCGATCGCAGTACAACCTGTTCGCGCTCCGCAGACCGAACGGTCTGTTTGCCTTTGGCTCACTGGCGAAATTCCTGACAAACCAACCGACCAGCCTGTTTGCCCTCGATCCAGCCCGGTCGAAAGAAGCCGGGCTCAGGCAGTCGATCATCGGCGGCTATTTCCACGACAACTGGCGGTTTACCCCGTCGCTGACTCTCAATTACGGCATACGCTATGAAATAAGCACCAACCCGATCGAAGCTCACGACGGACTTCAGACAGTTGTGAACTTGAACGGCGGAGCGCCAGTGCCGGTCCACACGTATTTCACAAATAATCCAACCCTCAAGAACTTCGAACCGCGGATCGGCTTCGCATGGGATCCGCAGAAGAACGCCAGGACGGTCGTGCGCGGTGGTTTCGGTGTTTACGATCACCTCCCGCTGCTTTACATTTACACGCCGAAGGCTGCTCAAGGTACGCCATTCGTAGTAAGCACGACGGTGCGGAATCTGCCGGCCGGCTCCTTCCCGAAGGGCGCATTCAGTCTGGCAAATTTCTCCTCATTGACGGGACTGGGTAGCACCTACATCCAGCCCGACCCACCTCGCAACTACATCATGAACTGGAATCTCACGATCCAGCGCCAGCTTATTTCCGACTTGACGCTGCAGGCCGCGTATGTTGGGTCTCGTGGAATTCACAATGCTTTTACGATGGACGATTCCAACATCGTTCTGCCTGTAGCGAAAACTGCGCAAGGCTATGTATGGCCGACGCCGCAAGGGAGCGGGACGCGGCAAGACCCGAACGCGGGGGTCTTAAGGTCCGACTGGTGGGATGGCGACTCGTACTATCACGGATTGCAGACCATGGTGCGCAAGCCGCTCAGCCATAGTTTCCAGATTCAGGGCTCATATACCTGGAGCAAGTGCCTGGACACCGGCTCGGCAGCATCGCGCGGCGATCAGTTCCTGAATGGAATTACCAGTCCTCTATTTTTTGATAAGGCGCACCGCAAGGGATTCTGCGATTTCAACATCTTTCACACGTTTACACTCAGCTCTCTATGGAATGTGCCTGCACCGAGCGGGAACGCGCTCGCGAGGGCCATACTAGGCAATTGGGAGCTCGGAACGATTCTGAACTCGACTTCGGGAACGCCATTTACAGCGATGATCTCTGGGGATCCGCTCGGCTTAAACAGCGACGATCCCATCGGATACCCTAACATCCTGAGCACCCCCGAATGTAAGCACCCAGTCAATTCCGGCAACGCACAGCACTACATCAAGACGCAATGCTTCACATTCCCGTCGCCCGCCACGCTACTCGGTAATTCGGGCCGCAATGGCGTCGTCGGACCAGGCCTGCTCGACCTTGACATGTCCGCATACAAGAATGTGCCTGTTTCGCGCATCTCCGAAGCATTTCGGATGCAGTTCCGGGCCGAGTTTTTCAACATTCTGAATCACACAAACTTCGCGGTGCCGCTGAGCACGAACGCAATCTTTAACCAGTCGGGCAACCTGCTCGCCAACGCGGGCCGGCTTACGGCGACGCAAACGACGTCACGCCAGATCCAACTCGGAGTCAAGGTGATCTGGTGAGCGGAAACCGATCCTTGTTCGTCTTTCGATTCCTACACACCTGAGGACTCAGAATTACTTCCGGAACAGGAATGGCAAGGTTGAACCGAGACAGCTATTCGTCAGTCGCAGCAAGGGCAATTCCTAACGGCGCTGGTGAGTTGCTCGTCCCGTTCAGTTCCGCATGAGTTCGTTAGGTGCTGGCCTCTTTGCGATGTGCCGCTGATTCCCTGATCCGCAAACTCACAATCGAGCGTTCATCCGGGTATTGCGAACTCTCGAAGATCGTGTATCTCCACGTCTCGGGTCTGAGTGGTGAAAGGTTGTTCCTATCGAAAGTTGCTGGTAAGGTCACAGGCGGCTCGCGATACGATTCAGTGCCGTGGACAAATCCCGGCCAGTGTTTGTATCGTGAGTCTGGACGTCCATCGGCCGCAACACATTCGAATTAGTTACGTATCGACCATTGTTCCTTTCTGCTCCAGCGCTTCTTCAGTTGCTTTGAAAATCATTTGCGAGAGTCGGGTAGGTAATTTGGGTTGCAACGGCAGGCCGGATCTAACGCGCACTGACGGGAACCGCGGCTTGCGCCTCCAGGCTGCTTTTCAGTTCTGACCTCGCAACCAGAGTGGCAGCCAATCCACATGCCGCTGCAAAGGATAGCCATAGTCCCGGAATGGCTCGATTGCCGGTTACATGAATTAGATATGTGCTGATGGCAGGCGTGAAGCCGCCAAAAATAGCCGTCGCGAGGCTGTATGCAAGAGAAAAACCAGATGTTCGGACTTCAATGGGCATCATTTCTGTGAGAAAGACAACCATTGCTCCGTTATAACTCGCGTAAAGAAATGACAACCACAGTTCGACCACGAGCAATCGGGAGAACGACGGCGCAACCACTAACCACGCCAGTGCTGGGTAGGCAGTGATGAGAGCAAGCAGCGTGCACGCAAGCAACAACGGCTTTCTCCCCACACGATCTGAGAAAGCCCCCATAATCGGCAGCCAAAATAGGTTGGAGGCTGCCACACACAACGTGACAAGAAGGCTGTCGCTACTCGGAAGACGCAGCACGGTACTACCGAACGT
>Ga0066673_10000438_pt1 | contig 12105 bp, 12 predicted proteins | sample GraSoiAngelo_122_FD_62302 | JGI IMG/M metagenome (GOLD analysis project Ga0066673, IMG submission 62302) | Grasslands soil microbial communities from the Angelo Coastal Reserve, California, USA - 14_0927_02_20cm | ecosystem: Environmental > Terrestrial > Soil > Grasslands | place: USA...
GGAAAGCACGGCGCCAGCAACGGTGTTGGGTATGTCGTGGAATTTTAGGTCGAGAAAAATACCCGTGCCCAGCGCGGCAACTTCCTTAACGGCAGCGGGACCGGCGGCCGTGAACAGCTGGTTGCCAATCTTGAACATGCCTACCAGATCGGCAACCTGTTTCGCGAACTTCACGGCGGACGTCAGAGAATCAAAATCCAGCGCGACGACCAGGCTGCTGCGGGGATGAGCGTCGAAGGTCAAGGTCATAGTTGACCCCGACTCCTTCGGGGTCAGTGCTTCTCGGGTAGTGCCACCAACTCGAGCCGGACCTGGCTCACGCCGGAATGGATCAATCCGATTTTCCGGGCGACACGATAGGATACATCAATTTCACGCCCTTCCTGATAAGGACCCCGGTCATTGATGCGCACCAGCTCAAACTTCCCGTTCCGGGTGTTCACCACGCGAACCATGGAGCCAAAAGGCAGGTTGGGGTGCGCCGCGGTGAGGGCTTCGGAGTCGAAGCGCTCGCCGTTGGCGGTCTTGCGTCCATGGAATCCTGGGCCATACCAACTGGCATTGCCTACCCAGGACTTCACCGGCTTCATAGGTTGGTTCAGATGCGCTACCAGGGGGGCCTCCATCACCGGAGCGATGAGGAACATTAGAAGGACCCAGCGCAGCGCAGCCCAGATCATGAAGAGTCGATGTCTCATAGTGTGTTCTTTGTGCTACTCGGATCCAGAAAAGTGTAGCAAGGAACGTTCGTTATGTCAACCATTTTCTGACAGAAATTTCTCTCTTATCTCATTCACAGTAAACGCTTTAGCATCGAATAGTACCTTAGTAATGGTGTCGACAAGTCGCTGACTGACCCTCGGGTCAGCAAAGCTGGCCGTCCCGACCTGAACCGCCGAAGCGCCTACAGCCAGGTAATCAAGCACGTCTTCGACCGTCTCGATGCCTCCGAGCCCTAGAATTGGTGTCTTGGTGGCCTTCCGCGTTTCCCAAACCAGCCTCAAAGTAATGGGTTTAATCGCCGGACCCGACAAGCCCCCGGTCTTGCTCCCCAACCGGGACCGCCCGGTGCGGAAGTCGATGGCCATCGCCGGGTAAGTGTTTGCCACTGTCAAGGCATCGGCTCCGGCTTCTTCGGCAGCCCGGGCGATAAGTCCAATGTTTGTCACCAGAGGCGAAAGCTTGACCCACAGGGGTCTCCTCAATGCCGCCCTTCGGGCCGCCCCAACGACCTCAGCCACCAGGGCTGGATCGCTGCCAAACTGCATACCTCCCCTCTTGACGTTGGGGCAGGAGATATTGAGCTCATACCCCGCCAGCCCTTCGGCGTCCTCCAGGACCCGCAGCACCTCGACATAGTCCTCCAGGGTGTAGCCAAAGACATTGGCGATGACCGCGGTATTGAGTTTTCGCAGTTCCGGGAGCTTTTCTGCTACGAAGGCGCGCACCCCCACATTCTGGAGGCCTACGGCGTTGAGCATGCCAGAGGGGGTTTCACACAGCCGGGGGGCAGGGGCACCCTCGATGGGTTCCCGGGAAAGGCCCTTGGTTACAAAGCCGCCCAGATGGTTTAGATCAACGAGTTGGGCAAATTCCAGGCCGTAACCGAAGGTTCCGCTGGCGGCGAGAATAGGATTCGGCAGGCGCAGCGCGCCAATTTTTACGCTGAGGTCCACGGCACCAGCGGAGCTCACTTCGCCCGAGAGGATACCACGAAGCCGCTACACTCACGCAAACTGTGGAGAGATTCCTGATGCCAACGTTGGCCGTCACTTTGTCGTAGAAGCGACAGCAAGAATTTGTTTCTCGATGGATGTACGCATGTCTTTGGGGAGCAGGTCGGTCTGTTCGAGTGCTTTCCAGGCTCGGACGGTACGCTCTGCCCGTCTCCACCGCAATCTGCCGCTGGCCGGAATTCTTGCCGCGTCGGCAAAGTGCCGCATCTGGTCGGTCGTGATTCCCGCGAGACTGCGGCCGCCGCCGAAGGTTAGGGCCAGCGTGTCGCCGTGAAGATAGGGAAGCGTGGCAACAAAATCGTAGGCCGGGTACAGAACGGGCGTACGCCGGTCGGCGGTGACCAGCCCTCCGGTACTGCTCTTGAAAGACAGGCTGAGCGTGGGGCGCTGCGGGTCGGCGATGTAGTCCTGTTCAAACGCAAAGATATGGCGTTCGCCGGCCAGACGGTTGATAACACCGATCTGCCGGCCGTGCAGACAGACGGCAAGCGCGTTAAGCTTTTTCGGATCAAACTTCATCTTGCGGCCACTGGTCTGTTTTCTGCTCGTCGTCGGCCGCGGCGTAGACGGCACGTTCCTCACTCTCGCTCTGCTGATCCGAGCGGAAATGATCGCGGAGGAGCGACCGCACGGCTGGAACAAGGGCGCGGGGGACCATCAGGAGGTCGCGGTCGAGGATGCGCACGAGCTTGAGCCTCCGCACCCTTCTCGAGGCGCCAGCCGGCGTTAGGGGCTTGGAGCCGCTGGCAATGTGGGTTTTGGGCTGGGCCGGGACGCCGAGGGTTTCTTCAGCGCTTCGCCGAGGACGTGGCCGTCGCGGGAGGCCAGGGTGATTCCGCAGAGCGCGGCGAAGGTTGGAGCGATGTCGGCAGGGGTGATGGGCTGAAAGTATTGCCCGGGTTGGATACCGAAGCCCATGAGCAGCACGGGGACGTGCTGATTATAGTTGTAAGGCTCGCCGTGGCCGGTGCCGTAGGAACGCCTCGTTCCCAGCGGAGTGCCGTCCATCAGCCAGTAGGGTTTTGGCAGGATGAATAGATCGCCGCTGCGCCCGGGAAAATAACTGTAGGCCATGGCCCGCTGTGCGGGGCTCTCTCGGGCGGAACAGTCGCGCAATTCTTCGGCGCGGTAGACGGCGGCCACGCCAGGCTGGGCCAGCACGGCATCCCGGACGGAATTGAAAGCGACAGGGTCCTGCCGCAATTTGTCATACACCCCGGGCGCGAAATAAACGTCACTGCCCCTCGTCTGTGCCACCGCCGGTTTTTGATAGCTGAACGGCTCGAGAGCTTTTTCGATTCTTTCCTGCACCTCCGGCAGATGCAAGACGCCGGCGTCGGCGCCCGTCGTTTGCATGTCTTCCGGAATGGGCCCGGCGCCGTGGTCGGCGCTGAGCGCCACGACATAATTTCCTCGGCCCACCTTGCGATCCAGGTGCCGGAAAAGCTTGCCGAGGTCCTGGTCCAAGCGCACAAGAATGTCCTGAATTTCGCGGCTGCGGGGGCCGAATTCGTGGCCCACGTAATCCACCGAAGAGTAACTGACCGCAAGAAAATCGGTTCCGGAAGTTTTTCCGAGATCGAGCGCGTCGACGGCTTTCTCGGCGAGTTCCGTCAGGGCGGTGTCGGCGTAAGGGCTCGAAGCCCATTGCCCATAGAAGGTGTCGTCCGCTCCACCGGCGCCGGTTTTTCCACCGAGCAGGTGTGGGAACAGGAGGTCCCATCCCGCGGGAGGAACGGCACCGAGAGATTTCTCACCGTACCAATAGGCGCCTGCCGGGAGTGCCAGTGACCAGGTCTTGCCGAAGTCGGCTTTCGCCGGATGCGACTTAGCCTGCTCTTCGACGAAAGGCTGAGTGCCGTAGGCGCTCGAGGTAACCCATGCGCCGCCGTCAAACCAGGTGGCGGCAGTGGCTCGGTGTCCAGCCATGGTGATGGCCGCGCGCGCCTTCAGGGAAAACGTCACGATGCGCGTTCCGCCGCTGGTCTGAAACTTCAATTCTTCGGCAAACGAGGGCACCGCCATGCGCCAAGCGGTGTCAGCGCCTTTCGCAGTGGCGCCGGCGTAACCAATGTTCTTTACGCCCGGATGGGGGTCTTCCGTGCAGGTCACCATGTTCTTGTCCTGGCGGTCCCACCAAGCGTTTGCGACCATCCCGTGGGTTGCGGGAAATGCTCCGGTTGAAATCGTTGCGTGGCCCACGCAAGTTTCCGTAGCGGCGTAGGGATAGGCAGCGTCGCGGAACCACGCCCCTTCCTCGACCAGACGCTTGAGGCCAGCGGTCCACTGACCGAGGAATTTGTCCACGTAGTCGCCGCGCATCTGGTCGACCACCAAGAGTACGACCAGCTTGGGCGCGGCGGGCACTTTTGGAGCTGCGGCGCGATCGCTGGGCGCGACGCCCCGAACAAACGCAATGCTCAGAAATGCCGCCGCTATGGTGGCCCGCCGGAACGGCGTGTGCGGCAAGAAAAAGGTGCTCGGAACCATCTCTTGTGTGACCTCCTTAACTCGCCGCAAGAGTCTACTACGACCTTGCTACGGTTCGCTGGATCGCCGACGGCATTGACCGCGGCGCGGTCAGCAATGATAGGATTACCCGACCATGCGCATCGTCGAAAAGAGCCAATTGATGTCGGCACCGGAAATCGACCGCACCCTGCTGCGGCTGGCGCATGAAATCGTGGAGAAAAGCGGCGGAACGAAAAACCTGGCGCTGATCGGGATCGTCCGGCGGGGGGTGCCCTTGGCGCAGCGCATCACCCAAGCCATGCGCGGGATTGACGGGGTGGACGTGCCCGTGGGCGTGCTGGACATTACCCTGTATCGCGACGATCTTTCGAAAGTTGCGCCACAGGCGGTGCTGCGCTCTTCGAACATTCCCTTTGGCGTTGATAATATGGACCTGGTATTGGTGGATGACGTCCTATACACCGGCCGGACGGTTCGCGCGGCCATGAACGGGCTGTTTGACCTGGGCCGGCCCAAGCGCGTGTCGCTCTGCGTGCTCATCGAGCGCGGCCATCGCGAAATGCCCATCGAGGCTCAATATATCGGCCGAAGCGTGCAGACGAGCGACACGGAAATCATCGAAGTGCGCTTGCGCGAAATCGACAAGGAAGAGCGCGTCGTCCTGGTCGATCGCGTCGGCTAGGTTTCGATTTTTGATGGCCTGCGCTCCGAAGAAGGGACATTGACTCACCGCTTCCGCGATTTGCTGGCTCTCGAACCGCTTGCTGCGGACGAATTGAGCTTTCTCCTCGACCAAAGCAAGCTTTTTCAGGAAATTCAGCGGCACCCCTTGAAAAAGCTGGCGACGCTGCGCGGCAAGACCGTGGCGCTGGCCTTCTTCGAAACCTCGACGCGCACGCGCATTAGTTTTGGGACCGCTGCCTCGCGGCTCGGCGCAGACACCATGAACCTGCAGGCCGAGGCCTCTAGCCTGAAGAAGGGCGAGACGCTCCTCGACACGGTCTTCAATCTCAACGCCATGAAGCCGGATTGCCTGGTGATGCGGCACGCGGCTTCCGGCGCGCCGCATTACGTTGCGCGGCATCTGGACATTCCGGTGGTGAACGCCGGCGACGGCACCCACGAACATCCTTCGCAAGGCTTGCTGGATGCGCTGACGATTCGGGACCGCCTGGGCGCCATCAAGAATCTCAACGTCACCATCCTCGGCGATATCCTGCATAGCCGGGTAGCGCGGTCCAATATTCATGTGCTTGGAAAATTCGGCTGCCGGTTTACGCTATGCGGGCCGGCCATGTGGGTTCCGCGTGAACTCGAGAAGATTGCGCCCGGCACGCCGATTCGCTGCGTGTACCGGATCGAAGAGGCCCTGGAAGGAGCGCATGTCATCGTCATGCTGCGCGTGCAGACCGAACGGCTGAACGATCCGCCGCTTTCCGCCGGCGATTACATCCTTCTCTACCAGCTCAACCACGAGCGGCTGCGACGCGCCAACCGGGACGCCATCGTCCTCCATCCCGGTCCGATCAACCGCGGCATCGAGATTACCCCGGAGGTCGCCGACGGGCCGCAGTCCTGTGTGCTCGAACAGGTCACCAACGGGGTCGCAGTGCGCATGGCCATTCTCTATCTGCTGATCAGCGGCGCGACGGAAACGGACACGCATCCCGCGCTCCAAGCGAAGCCCCATGCTTCTGATTAAGAACGGGCGCGTCCTCGACCCGGCCTCGAAGACCGACGGAGTTCTCGACGTGTTGCTGGATGGGGAGAAAATAACCGAGCTTGGACCGCCCGGGAGACTCCTCGCGCCGCAAGGCACGGAGTTTTTTGACGCCAGCGGATTGATCGTCGCTCCGGGCTTTATCGATATCCACGTGCACCTGCGCGAGCCGGGACAGGAATCCTCGGAGACTGTCGAAACAGGTACGCGGGCGGCGGCGCGCGGAGGGTTCACCGCGGTTTGCTGCATGCCCAATACCAAGCCGGTCAATGACAATGCTTCCGTCACGCGCTTCATTGTGGATCGCGCCAGGGTCGCCGGCAGCGTTCGAGTGTGGCCGATTGGCGCGGCCTCCGTGGGGAGCCAGGGCCAAGCGATCGCCGAAATTGCGGGCATGAAAGACGCGGGCATCGTGGGTGTTTCCGATGATGGCAGGCCGATTTCGACCGCCAGGCTCGCCCGGCAGGTCATGGATTATTGCCGCTCGCTCGATCTTCCGGTGATGGAGCATGCCGAAGACGTTGCCCTGGCTGCCGGGGCGGTCATGCGTGAGGGCGTGACTTCCACGCGGCTGGGCCTGCGCGGGATGCCCGCGGCGACGGAATCGGTTTGCGTCGCCCGCGATGTGCAACTCGCCGAGCTTACCGGCGCGCGCCTGCATATCGCACATCTATCCGCAAAGGCCTCGCTCGAGCAGGTTCGCTGGGCCAAGTCGCGCGGGCTGCGCGTCAGTTGTGAAGTCACCCCGCATCATTTCACTCTGATCGACGAAGACGTGCAGTACGATTCGCGGTTCAAGATGAATCCACCACTGGCCGCTCGGGAAGACCGCGAAGCGCTGCTCGCGGGGCTTGCCGACGGCACGGTGGACGCGATTGCAACCGATCATGCTCCTCACGAGCCGGCTTTGAAGGATGTGGAGTTCGATCGTGCGCCGTTCGGCATTCTTGGTTTCGAAACGGCACTGGGGCTGGCACTCCAACAATTGGTTGAGAGCGGGCGAATTTCGCTGATGCGCATGGTGGAGCTCTTTACCACCGGTCCGGCGCGCGTACTGGGCATGGAGCGAAGGATCGCCCCGGGCCAGCCCGCGGACTTGACCATTTTCTCGACCGCCGAGGCCTGGACCTACGAGGTGAAAAATTCCCCGAGCAAGTCACGCAACTCGCCGTTCGACGGGCGAAACTTTAAAGGCCGGCCGATGGCTACCATCGTGGCGGGCCGCGTCGTCGATAAGCAATAAGAAACGAAACAGAGGAGACCCGAGACGTACTGCATCCGTCGAAGCGCGGTGCATTCTCAGCGAGCAGCGGCCGGGTGCATGCCAGGCTGCCGTTTAGGGAGCATCCGCAGGATCCAGAATCCCGCGGCGCCGGCGGCCAAATGTTGAGCGTGTGCCCGCTGGAGGAAGTTTCCCAAGGAAAAAATCTGGCCATCGGCTGCTTGGCATATTTTTGCGAATACCTAAAGACCGGCCACCACCAGCAGGTCTCGTCCCCGCGTGTAGCGTGGAGGCAATAGCAGCGCGACGAGCAGTGCCAGCAAAGCATAGAGTTGGACGGCCGCGTAGAAGCGCAAGTCGCCGGCGCCTTGTTGTTCAGACCAGTGCCACTCGATCAAGCTTCCCATACCCACCGCGATCAGCAGCGGTAGCACCCCCAGGCCAAGCTTCACGTTGACGCGCTCCGCAAGGATAGCCGCCACTAGCGGCATGAAAACAAGCGTCATCGGGAGCCGACCCCACACCAGTCGCGCATTGTCCGGAGGATAATAGGCGGACCCACCGGCCGTCAGCAAAAGGCCGAGAAAGAGGAAAGCGTACGGCCATCGCTCGCCTGCATCGATGAACCGTTCCCGGCTGGAGGTCCGGCACAAAAATCCCAAACCCCAAAAACCCGCCACAAGAAACGGAATATTCGAAACAACATCGCCGAAGTTCGGGATGCCCAGCCAGCTTCGCCGATCCGCGAACTGGTGGTAGGAAAGCGGCTGTGGAGTTCGCGGGACGAACAGCGCCGCAATTCCAACGGCAACCGCCAGGGCCAGGAATGGCCAGAGGGAGGAACGACTCCCAGCATCGACGGCACGGTTTTCAATGCGCAGCGGGTTCGGCGGCGGGGTGCATGCCGTGCTGGGGCACTTCGTGGATGCCGCGGGCGGGGGGCTCGATGCGCTGGCGATAGAAATGATCGAGGGGCACACGGCCTTTGCCGACCGCGTAGCCCTTTTCGATTGCTTTCGTGACGTAGGCTTTGGCGAGCGTGGCCGCTTCGACCAGAGAGCGCGCCGAAGCAAGTTGCGCGGCAATGGCTGACGCCAAGGTGCAACCGGTTCCGTGCGTGTTATTCGTTTTCACCCGGTCGCCGCCAAGCTGCACCAATTCGTTACCATCGAACAGCACGTCTACGGCGCGCTCCAGGTGGCCGCCCTTGACGATCACCGCGCGGGCGCCCAGCTCCACGATCTTGCGCGCCGCCGCTTCCATGTCCGCTACATCTTTGATGCTCAGCCCGGTTAGCACTTCGGCTTCCGGCACATTCGGGGTCACGACGCTCGCGCGTTTCAGGAGTTCCGCGCCGAGGAACTTGATTCCACTGGCATCCAGGAGTTCCGCGCCCCCTGAGGATTTCATCACCGGATCATGCACGACGTGTGCAAAATTGTGCGCATCTAGAAATTCCGCCACCACTGCGGCGTTGCCGCGGTTGCCGAGCATCCCGATTTTCACCGCGGCGATCTCGCAATCGTTTGCCAGAACCTCCAGCTGCGCGCGCAATTCAGCGCTGGGCGTATTGTGGACCGTTTCGACGCCTTGGGTGTTCTGGACGGTCAGCGAGGTAATCGCGGCCACGCCGTAGCATCCGTGCGCCGCGAAAGTCTTCAAGTCCGCGGCGGTGCCGGCGCCGCAAGATGGATCAAAACCCGCGATGGTCAACAGAATCGGCGGTGTTGAATGACTGTGTCCGTTCGTGCCCATCGTCTTTTCTTACTCGAAGAATGAAAATAGCCGGTCGCGCCAGCAAAACGCACCCGGCAAGTGTGAATGTACGCGCGCTCGATCGTCAGCGCAAGAGGTAAATTCAGAAATTTCTCTAGCACCATGGTCGAAACTGTGAACTTAGATCTAGGATGACGTTTCAACTGCACAGCGCCGAACGCGTGCGGGCCGTTATGCGTTGGTAGTCGGCACCGCATTGACCGGCTTGCGGTCCCAAGCCCAGTTAGGGAACGAACGAAGTGGACACCTGGGTACGCGGTGTTGGCGGTGAAGAACGGGCTTCGTTCGATGCCCCATGAGCTCTTTCCCACCGGAACAGGATCAGAATGCTCCTCGAAGGGCGAACTTCGCTGGCACAGTGGTTTATGCTGGACCGAACGCTCGAATGAGAGTCGCCTTCCGCGGGACGGAGCAAAAAGACCAGTGAGTTCTCCGGAAAAAGTGGATTGAGGAATTGACGAGTTATGGGGCGAAGAAGGGAAGCGCTCGAAAGGCCAGGGGGTCTCGCAAGCAAACCACTCGATGTTTGCGTCTAGAGCAAACGCCAGAAATTATTGCAACTATAAAACTCGATGCCCACGTGCATTATGGAGCCATCACGGCGCTCGCGCCACCTCACGATGCCCTCCACTCGCTCGCCCGTATCCATTCGCTCCATTTTCACCAGCTCACCGACGTTGATCGGGAGGCTGGACGTGAGCGCAGTTCCGTGTTGGCTGACTTCCACGACCGAGGTCTCTTCGGCACGAGTCTGACTGGGCGATTCAAGATGTAGTCGCACTGGAATCGAGACCAGTTTGCGCGGGCTACGACGTATCTGTCCGATAAGGTCTCCGGCCCATCGGACTATGTCCAGTAACTGGATCCGTTCCAGATTACTTAAATCGCCACGAGTTAGGCTGGTGGTCGTTGCTTGATCCACAATTTCTTGCAGAGAGCGCCTGCGTGTATCGCACGCTAGTTCATCCGCCTGGTCTCGTTCTTTGAATTTTTGCGCACATTCTTCGAGACGTTGATAGCAGGTCTGGATGAAGTGCTCGAGGCCATGGTCTTCGTTAGCCAAGATGACCACGCTTGACCCGCTACAACCGGAAGTGGCGAGTGAGGGACACATGTCAAGCATTTTCATAGGTGGCCACAAAGATGCCAGGAAAAAAGCTACCGGACTGGAGATGCACCAGCAAGGGCGGCTTCGTTCTCCCGGCTCACGCTCGAAATGCTATCGAGCACAGCGCGGACGATGCGCATGCGGTAGTGGACGTAGACGAAATACATGGTCGGCACAACCAGCAACGTTACGCCCAAATTGGTGCCATGCCCCGCGGCACTGGCAAGACCGGCCACGGCCGCGCCCACCAGGAAGTAAGGGAATGTCCACTCATAGCAAGAGGACCAGATCTCTCTTAGCGGGCGTTCCTCGGCCAGCGAGATGACCAGCGAGACCAGTCCGGTGTTTAGCACCACGTAGACGCAGGCTCCCAGGACCATCATCGCCGCGAGAGAATTCAAACCCAGCATCGCCAGGGCACTGTGCGAGGCAGAAAATGCTGCCGCCGTACAAACCGTCAGACATGCTGCGTTGAAAAGCGCTTGCACTGGCTTCGGCCGCTGCTGCGTCTTCCAGAAGGACTGCACGAGCGCCCCGCCCAGACCAATCAGCACGGTCTCGCCAAAGCTGAATAGGGCGATGCCGATCAGGATGAAAACAAAGTTTGTGGAGATCGTCGTCTTAAAGCCCGGCAGCCGAATCTTCATCGCGGAACCGACCATCGCAAGCGCGAAGAACACGACGAAGTGCCCGAAGTTTTTCGGATTCCATTGTGAGCCCGCCACCGCAAGTATCACGGCAGCAAGGGCGGTCATGATTGCGATATAGAGCTTGGCTTTAGTGGTCATGGCCTCTCCCTATTCCCATCTGCGTCGCCGTGCTCACTTCTCACCCTCTAGCATAATGCTCTGTGCCGTGGAGGTCGTCTGGTTCGTTGCGGAACCCCAGGGGACGCCCGTGCCCCAGACCACGCTGAAGCCATCGCTGGTGATAGAGCCCCAGCAGACGCTATTACCCCAAACCACCGATGTCCCGTTTACGAACACATTCGTGCCCCAGACCACGGAGTTGCCCCAAACCACCGAATTGCCCCAAACGACGCTCGTTCCGGTAACTAAGGAAACGCTCTGTGTGGTGGGGTCAAAGACCGCGGTCGGCGACGCAGTCGAGGCATCGGCCAAATCGTTGTTGGACAGCGCCGCGGCAATATCCAGGTACCCGGCGCCAACGGTGAAAATGTCGTAGTAATCGATATAGGTGATACCCGTGTTAGGGTCCGTGGCCGTGCTCGCAGCCGGAAAGTTCTTGGAGGCCGTTTTCATCAAGCGGGCTTTGATTTGATCTGGTGTAAGGTTCGGATTCTGCTGCACCAGAAGCGCAGCGGCGCCGCTGACCGCGGGGGTGGCCATGCTGGTTCCGCTCAGCCGCAGATAAGACGTCGAGATTGCATTGGCGGTGAGGCTTGTCGTGGAGTTCTTCTTATCCTTCCTGTTAGTGGTTGTTGTGGAGGTGGAATACTCGCTCAGATAAACGTCGGTGGGAGTACTTAGTAGGGGCGCGTTCGGCGCCAGGGTGGAGACGACCTGATTTCCAGGTGCGACGATGTCCGGTTTCGCGACATGGTCAAATGCTGTGGGTCCTTTCGAGCTGTAGCTGGCAATGGTGTCGTCAACACGCGTGACCGTGTTCGCCGTCTTCATGGCACCCACGGTGATGACGTACGGATCATTGCCGGGAGCCGAGATGGTGCCGTAGCCTTCCGTGCCTACGCTATTGTTCCGGCCTTGGTTGCCGGCCGCGGCCAGCACCACGATGCCTGAATTCCAAGCCGCCTCGACAGCCTGGCAGAGTGGATCGAGCGTATAGCTCTCGTACACCTGACGGCCAAGAGAAAGGTTGATGACTCGGATGTTGTAGGTAGACTTCAAACTGATCGCTGTCTGGATCGCCGCAATCACGCTGCTGTCGGTGCCGACACCGTTTTGATCCAGCACCCGCAGGTTAATGATGTTTGCGTTCGGCGCCATCCCTTTGAATGTGTGGTTGAAGGTCGAACCGGTGGAAAACCAACCGGCACCCGCAATGATTCCGGCCACATGTGTTCCGTGGCCATATTGGTCCGAAGCATCCG
>Ga0066673_10000440_pt1 | contig 12094 bp, 7 predicted proteins | sample GraSoiAngelo_122_FD_62302 | JGI IMG/M metagenome (GOLD analysis project Ga0066673, IMG submission 62302) | Grasslands soil microbial communities from the Angelo Coastal Reserve, California, USA - 14_0927_02_20cm | ecosystem: Environmental > Terrestrial > Soil > Grasslands | place: USA...
ACCTCAGCGACAAGACACGTCAAAGGACCGGAGGAAGACCCCGCGAGCTCGACTGGGATGCGTTGATACGAATGTCGAAGGAAGCTCCATACCTCTCGCGCATCGCCGTCCTGCAGCGCACGGATGTAAACGAATCGGAAAGTTTGCTCGCCTTTGCATGGGGGTCCATGCAAGGCCAGGTAGCCGAGTATGGCGAATCGGGATCTGTGGGAGTCACCGACATGAAAGTCTCGACGACCTATGCGTTGTTGTGGGACCTGATACGATGGGGTCGACGGAATGGCGCTCACTGGTTCGACCTCGGCGGCATAACCAGCGGAAGGACTCACACCGAGGATCCACTTGGCGGCATTTCTGATTTCAAACGCCGCTTCTCACAACGTGAGGTCGAAGTCGGCCAGCAGTGGCAGCTCGAGCCACATAAAGCACGCGCTGTAGCAGCTCGCTTGGTCAGCAGGAGCGTCGATGTCTTGCGCCAGGGCACAAGATGGTTCCACCGCGATTGATGCAATACGCTCAGTGACGCCGTCGACGCGAGGCTCGATCGACCGCAGCACGATAGGCCGAATCGACAGCAGTCAGCCACTGTTCCGCACCAAATCTCGAAATCAATCGTTGCTGAGCGTGTGCGGTGCGGCTCCTGGCGCCAGCGGGATCGCGGCGCACCTCGCTTATTGCCTCGGCAATTGCCTGGGGATCCTCAGCGCGGACGAGAATCGCGTCGTCAGATGAAACGACGTCCGGAGTGCCGCCGACGCGAGTTGCGATGATCGGTACTGACGCGTGCATCGCCTCCAACAGAATTATCGGGGTACCCTCGGTGCGCGAGCTCAAAACAACGGCGTCGAAGGCGCGCAGCAATCGTCCGGCGTTGGCGATGCTCCCATGCCACTTCACGCGCGGCATAACCCGGAGTCGCCGCGCTTGATCGGTGAGCCGATGCAGCTCCGGTCCTGTGCCAATCATCGACAGCCGAATCGAGTCGTCCGTCGCGGCGATTGCTTCGAGCATCACGTCGGGGCCTTTCTCTCGCGACATGCGGCTTACCCAGCCCACAACGAAGTCCTCGCCTCTGATTCCCAACTGTTCCCGTGCTGCGATTCGATCGAGGAGCGCGCTCTGCGGCGCGAAGCCATTGGGGATGACGTAGATATTCTCGCCTTCGATTCCAGCACTCTTCAGGCGTTCGACGAGCGGCGCCGATACAGCGATGACCGCGTCAGCGCGCCGCAATGCGTAGCACTGTATGACCTCATAAAAACGATTTCGGATACCTCCGCCGGTGAAGCCGTGAACCGTGCTGACGACAGCAACGCCGTTTCTTCGCGCCGCGATTGCCCCGATGACATCGCAACGGTAGCCGTGCGTGTTTACGACTGCTGGTTTAAACCGGGTGATGAGATCGCCGAGGAGATGATATTCCTTACGATAGCTGCGGCTGCCGACCTCGATGGCACTCGAAGGTATGCCGAGAGCTTTCATGCGCGTGATGAAAGGATGCTCAGCCGCTTCGCCCGGCTCGATCACCGCGACGACGTGAACTCCTTTCTCTCGCTGTCCCGCTGACAACATCGAGACGACGCGCTCGAGTCCACCTTCCCGAGCGGGCGCGAGAATGTGGAGCACATTGATCATCGAATTCACTCGGCGGCCATGTCCACAAGGAGTTGAGTTCGATTAGACTACGGCCGAGAATGACGTCTGGCAATCGCGCGCGGCCGAAGGGAATGACGCACAAAGCGCGAAGTAACGTTTGGATCCTTCGCTGTTGGCACGCTGCTCGCCAAGTGTCGTGCCAACGTGGCGTCAAGCTGTAGAAGGCGTACTCCAAATGGCGTGACACTACATTTGATCAATCGTCGCCAATGTGTAAGAAGAGAGATCGCGTCGAATAGATCAAATCTCTCGCAATACGGAACGGCAGGATCGCAAACCTCCTCAGAGGTGAGCGACAAAGGCAAACCCGGCGAAAGCCGGCGACGCAAAGCCACGAGGCTACAGCGCGCAATTGTGCGCTATGCCAGTCGGGCCGCCGACTCACACTACAGAGGAGGGCGCGTTATGCGTGCTTTCATACTGGCAGTGACCGGCCTCGCTGTTGTCGGCGTCACTGCATGTTCATCCGGCGGGACCTCCGTGATGGAGGTCCAGAAAGGTCCTGTCGCTTCAATTTCTCTCACGCTTCCCGCCGCGTCCCTCATGAGGGGACAGTCCGGAAAAGCCACCGCCACACCGAGAGACGCTACCGGTGCACCGCTCTATGACAGAGCGGTCACCTGGCACAGCTCCGCGATTGCCGTCGCCAGCGTCGATGACTCGGGAATGATTTCCGCGATGGCTCCGGGGACTGCGACGATCACCGCCGCCAGTGAAGGCATCAGTGCTGATGCGAACATGAGTGTCACGGACGTGCCACCGGTTCCCGTTGCATCCGTTTCAGTCGCCCTCGGCGCGAGCTCGCTCAATCCTGGACAAACGACTCAAGCAACCGCGACAACTCGCGACGCCAGCAATAACATCCTCACCGGGCGCGCCATCACCTGGACATCGAGCAATCAGGGTGTAGCGACTGTCTCCAGCACCGGACTGGTTTCAGCAGTCAGCGTTGGAACGGCGCAAATCACCGCCACGAGCGAAGGTCAAAACGGGAATGCGACTCTCACGGTGACGACCGCTCCTCCTGTACCTGTCGCTTCAGTGAGCGTGTCGATCGCATCCAGCTCCCTAAACCCTGGGCAGACGACCCAGGCAACCGCCGTCACACGCGACGCAAACAACAACGTCCTGACGGGGCGCTCCATTTCCTGGATCTCGAGCAATTCTTCGGTGGCGACGGTTTCGGGAACTGGCCTGGTTAGAGCCGTTGCGGCTGGTACCGCACAGATTACCGCCACCAGCGAAGGTCAGAGCGGGAACGCAACTCTTACTGTAGTTGCGGTGCCGGTAGCGTCGGTGAGTGTGTCGCTCGCGTCGAGCTCGCTCGATCCGGGGCAGACGACTCAGGCAGCCGCCGTCACTCGGGACGCGAACAATAATGTGCTCACCGGGCGCTCGATCGCATGGAATTCCAGCAATATTGCAGTAGCTACAGTTTCTGGAGCTGGTGTTGTAACGGCTGTTGCAGTTGGAACAGCGCAAATCACAGCGACGAGTGAGGGGCAAAGCGGCAGTGCGACCCTAACGGTTGCGGTTACCCCGCCGGTGCCCGTAGCTTCTGTAACAGTCTCGTTGGCTTCGGGCTCCCTGTATCCTGGGCAGACGACGCAGGCGAGCGCGGTTACACGCGACGCAAACAATAACGTCCTTACCGGCCGTGCAATTACGTGGAGTTCCAGTAATCAAGCTGTGGCCACTGTCTCTCCTTCGGGGTTAGTAACCGCCATCGCGGTCGGCGCGGTGCAGATCCTCGCTTCCTGCGAGGCTCAGAGCGGCAGCGCCACACTCAACGTGCAGCCGGCGGGGTCGTCAAATGAGCCGGCGGGGATGACGGTTATCAGTGAAAGACCGTTCAACGCACTCAACGAGTTGGGCTGGAACGATGCAAACGGTGGTGGCACAATCGTCACGGATGCCACGGCCCCCAAGTCACCTTCCAACGTTCTGCAGATCCTGTTGCGTGCGGGGTTCGGCGAGGGCGGTGGCCCATTCGCCGGCGACTACACCTTCTCGACCAACTACCGGACGATTTACGTCTCCTACTGGGCGAAGTACTCCAGTAACTGGTACGGCCCGAGCTCAAACATCAACAAGACGTTCTATCTCTTCACGAGTCTGGGCGCCCCCAGCATTGTCTTCGACATGGACGCCGGTGGTAACGCTCCGATGCAGCCTGTAATCGCCGGTCAGGATATTCTGGCTGGTGGAATTGGTGGCGATGCGGCTAATCCGTTCTGGACGCCCAACCTTACTACAGCAATTGCCGCTCGCGGCCAGTGGCACCATATCGAGTTCATCGTCGTGGGGAACACCGCCGGAAATCGAGACGGCTCTATCGACTGGTATCTGAACGGCGTCCACGTTGGTCACTACACCGGCATCCAGTTCCAGTCGGGCAACACCGTTTGGAATATGTTCCACTACACCCTGTTGTACACCGGAACGAACAACTCCAATCCCCCAGCGGATCAATACAACTGGTGGGATCACATCTACCTCAGCGGCAAGAACTAGGAGCAGGAACGACCCGGCGAGCCCGGTAGAAACGATTCAGCTAACAACACGGGGATAGACGCAGCGTAAGCGTCTAACCCCGTGTTGTTAGTGGCACTGCGTGTTCGTGCGCAATGCGGCCAGGAGCGATCGGCTTGCTGTTTCAGCCGCCAGTGCCGCGCCCGAGTCCGTAAAGTGAGAGAAGTCGGCGAACGCGGACCCGTTCGTGCGCGCGAGTACCGGAGTGAGATCGACGACTACCGCCTGCGAATCGCGCGCGATAGCGAGAGTCGCGCGACGTGCCACTGAATCGAAGGCGACGATCGTTTGGCCGGACGCGCGGGGATAAAATTTTTCCCACGCCCGTAGCGCTGCAATGTCTGGCGTTCGCGATCCAACAAACCGGTTAGCGTGCGTCATGAGCACAGGAGTCGCACCAACCGATCGAATGCTCCCAACCAGTTGTCTTAAATCCGCCTCGAATTTCTCAAGTCGCTCCGGTGGAACCGATTCGAAGCGCCAACCACTCGGATGTTCCGCCAGCATCGCCGCAATCTGTTTGCGACGGATACGATCCTGAATAACCGTTGGCAGGAGCGACTTGATTTGCACGCGAATCCGATCTGCGACGCGTGGGTGGAGCGCAAAGCGCGCTGGCAGAGCCAGGACGGCGCCTGTAGTATTGCGACGCGCTGCGACAGGAAGCACATCATCCAGATACGCCGCGGGCGTGGCGTAGACGACCACGAAATCAGGTCGAAGCGGGCTAATACGGAGCCTTACGTCCTGTTCGATTGTCGGTAACGACATCCCAGGCATGGCTGCATTGAGAACCTGCGCACGCGATTGCTCGCACGCTGATGGGAGACGCTTGAGATGCGCGTTGAGGGTGTCTTCGAGTTGGCGCGGGTATTCCCTTCCTGGAGACTCATAGAGCCCGAAGGTCTCGGAAGCGCCCACGGTCACAACCCGAACTGCGTCAGCGGATTTCGCGAGCGGAACCTCCGGTCCACGCATGCCGAAAGCATTGAGCGACCACTTTTGAAAGTGGCCGCCTGGGCGCCCGTGCATGCCGAGTGCGTCCCGCACGAGGAGATCTTCCTGCGAGCGCTCGCGCGCCAACACCGGGGTTCGAAACTCAACCCAATCTTCAATTCTGCAAGCAGCTTCAAGGCTGAACGCAAAAACTATCGGTAGCGCGATGACTTCAGCGATGCGGGACAGCGCCAGCCGCCGACGGATCGAGATCGGCTCGATCCGCAGCCCGGCGAGCGGAGCGCCGCCAATTTCGGAGACCTTCAGTGGAGCGCTCAAAACTGGAAGTAGAGGAAAGGTGAATTACGTGTGCCCATGATCAGCGCCAGGCTCACGGCAAACGCAACCGTGGCCAGGATCCGTTGCCTGGGGGTAAAGGCGTGGCGCATCTCGAACACGTTTGGACCAGCCATGGACCACCACGCTGCGACCAGCAATGCCATTAGCACAAAGCTCTGCTGCGCGATCGGCACGGCAAAGGTCGGAGTGAACATCGTCCGCAGGATCGATACAGCCATCGTGAATTGCGCCGAGCGGAAAAACACCCATCCGATCAGCACCAGCAGGAACATCGACGGCTGTTTGATCATTCTTGGCAGCGCGTCCCACTGCTTTGCAAATCGGCGATGCACAGCCAACAACAGACCGTGATAAGCGCCCCAGACGACGAAGGTCCAGTTCGCGCCATGCCACAGACCTCCGATCAGCATAGTCAGGATCAGGTTGTAATACGCTCGCACGTCGCCGCGCCGATTGCCGCCGAGTGGGATGTATACGTAGTCGCGCAGGCACGAAGACAGGGAAATGTGCCAACGTCGCCAGAAGTCCGACGGGTCGCCTGCCTTGTAGGGAGAATTAAAGTTTTGCGGAATCCTCAAACCGAACAGATAGCCCAAACCAACGGCCATGCTGCTGTAGCCTGAAAAATCGAAATAGATCTGGAAGCTGTATCCCAACATGGCGAGCCACGCTCCAACGGTCGAGAGTGAGGCATAGTTGGCGAGAGCGGGATCCACGAAAGCGGCGAGGGTGTCCGCAATAATGACCTTTTCCACCAGACCGACCGTAAAGAACGACAACCCGCGCCACAGCCAATGCGTTCGGTCGTGTAGGCCGATGTTCTGGAGATCTTCTTCGATTTGGCGAAACCGCACGATCGGTCCGGCGACGAGCTGCGAGAACAGCGAGACGTACGCTGCGAATTCGAAGAAATTGCGGGTTGGCCGAATGACGCGCCGATAACTGTCGACGATATAACTGATCGTGTGGAACGTGTAGAACGAAATTCCAATTGGCAGGATGATGTTGAAGTGCGGCACGCTGACGTCCGCGCCAAACCATCGGGCGAAGCCGCTGACCGTTCCCATCGCGAAGTTCGCGTACTTGAAGAATCCGAGTAGCGACAGGTCAACGATGATAGGAAGCCAGAGGCAAACCTTGCGGCGATCCGGATTGTTGTCCCAACGCAAGAAACCCAAGCCAGCCGAGTAGCTGACGAGGGTCGAAAACGCCATCAGAAAGCAAAACTTCCAGTTCCAGTAGCCGTAGAAGAGATAACCCGTCGCCGTCAGCCAGACGTAGCGTGAGTTGGCCGTCCTCAGCGTCCAGAAAACGATGTAAGTGACCGGCAGGAACGCGAATAGAAATACGACGCTGTTGAATAGCACGGCGCCGAAACGAGGCATCTCCCATTCCCCTGACCCAGCCGCCGTCTCCGTTCGTAAGTGATTCTACGACAGGTACTTGCGGCATGAGCAACGCACGTTCGCCAATGCCTCCGGGCGGCGTTTGTCGCTAAGTTGCGCCATTTTGTAGGGATCGACCTACAAGCGTTATCCCTGTCCGTCGGTATTTCCTGGCCTCTGCAGAACCACCGCCGGAGGTCTGTTGCAGCGTCGCGACAAACCTGGCCCTCGCCGATTCAACGGGTGCCGCTTCGGGGAATCGCTTAACGCAGTAACTAGCTGTAAAGACGAGAGTTACGATCGTGTGGCCGGCGCTAATCCACGCTGCCTGGCGCGGCGCCTCATTTGCGTTCAGGCGGCGCATGAAACTGCTCCACATCGTCGGTGCCCGACCCAATTTCCCGAAGCTCGCTCCCGTCCACCGCGCGGCACGAGCGGCTGGTCTCGATCAAATCGTGGTGCACACTGGCCAGCACTACGACGACGCTCTCTCTGGCGGATTTTTTCGCGATCTAGGAATCGATCCGCCCGACTTCAACCTGGGCGTCGGTTCCAACACTCACGCAGTCCAGACGGCGCTCATAATGGAGCGATTCGAACCGGTTCTCGTCGACCAGAAACCTGACTGGATCGTGGTGTATGGTGACGTCAACTCGACGATGGCCGCTGCCATTGTCGCCGCGAAGCTCGGGGTTCGCGTTGCTCACGTTGAAGCAGGGCTGCGCAGCTTTGACAGGACGATGCCTGAGGAAATCAATCGCATCGTCACCGATCGTCTCGCGTCCCTCCTCCTCACACCGTCGCGAGATGCCGACGCGCAGCTGCGTGCCGAAGGCGAGCCGGATGAAGAGATCGCGTTTGTCGGAAACGTTATGATCGACACGCTCTTTCATTCACTGCCGGCTGCTCGTGCCACTTCCTTTCGACAGAAAATCGGTGTCAACGGATCGGCCGTTGTCGTCACACTTCATCGTCCGTCGAACGTCGACGATCCGCAGAGAATTGGCGCGCTGGCAAGGGCGTTGAGTGACGTAGCGCTCGAGCGCGAAGTTGTTTTTCCCGCCCACCCTCGCACGCGCGCGCGCCTCGAGGCCGCCGGCTTGAGAATGGATCGGGTGAAGCTGATCGAGCCAGTCGGTTACCTTGAGATGCTGGACCTCGTCGAGCACGCCTTCGCGGTGATCACCGACTCCGGCGGCCTTCAGGAAGAGACGACTGCTCTGGGTGTCCCGTGTCTGACTGTGCGTCCCAATACTGAACGGCCAATCACGATTACCGAGGGGACCAACCGACTGGTGCCGAATCCGGCCGACATCGTCGCCGAGCTTCAGCGGGTAATTCATCCAGCGGTCCCGCCATGTCCGGAGGGCTGGGACGGTCACGCGGGAGAACGTGTGGTCGCTGCGATCTCGATGCGCGGGACGGAAGCTCGATGACGCTGGTGGCGGGCATCTACAGTCGGCATGCCGACCACATCATTCCGGATGGTGTCTGTGCCACGATCCAGCGCGCTCTTTCTCGATATCCAAACGAGCAAACGGAATACTTTCGCGACGACCGCTGCTATCTCGTCAAGGCGGATGTGGGCGCCTACGTCGATCCGGCTCTGCTGATCGACAGAGTCGGCATCTCGTTCATGGCTGGCGAGCCGCTGCTCTCGAGCCCCGGTGCTGCGCGATCTCGTACTGCCGATCTCGCAGACCTGCACGCAGACCTCTCGCGCAATCGTCTCCAAGCGTTGAAGCGGGCACGCGGGGTTTTTTGCGTCGCTCATTACGAGCCAGAATCGGCAGACCTGGTACTGGTCACCGACAAGCTTGGTCTGCGGCCGATGTACTACTGGCTCGGAGAGCGTTATGTCGTCTTCTCGACGACGATCAGAGTAATCCAGCAAGTCGCTCAGGTTCCGAAGGTGATGGATCTGCGGGGCGTCACCGAGACTTTTTGTCTTGACTATCCCTTAAGCGACAGAACGCCCTTCGCTTCGGTGAAACTTCTCAAATCCGGAGAAATTCTTCGCGTGCGCGGCGAGGAATCGTCTCGGCAGCAATACTGGCGGTGGGACGAAATTGAGACATCGGCCCGACCGCTCGCCGATCTGGCAGTCGAAGCGTATCGAGTCTTCGGCGAAGCGGTCGCACTGCGAAGCCGCAACGACACTACGACCGGCTCGTTCCTCAGCGGCGGGCTTGATTCTCGGTCGATTGTGATGGCGCTCGTTCAGCAGGGGTTAAAGGTCCACAGTTTCAACTTCTCCATCACGGGTTCGCAGGATCAGGTATTCGGTGCTGAATTCGCCCGCCTGGCCGGTACAAAGCACACGGAGCATCCCCGCGAACGCGGAAGGCGGATTTCCGATCTGATGCCCGAGACGTGGCAAGCCTCGCTCGCCGACGAATCTCAACTACCCGAGCGACCGGGCATCGTGTGGTCGGGTAACGGCGGCAGCATCACGCTCGGCCACGTGTATCTCACGCCCGAAATGGTCGCTCTGGCACGACAAGCCGATATCGATGGAGCGGCGAGACTATACGGCGCCGCCTGCACGAGCACAGTGCCACTACGGTTGTTGAAGCCGCAGCTGCGTGAAAGTCTGTCACGAGTCGTGAACGAGGGGCTGCGCCAGGAGTTTGAGGATCTCCAGTGCGCCGACCCCGGGCGACGTCTGTACCTATTCCTGATGCACAATGATCAGCGACGCCACTCGGCAGAGCTTTTCGAAGATATCGATTTGAATCGCCTCGAATATCATCTTCCGTTTTTTGACAGCGAGTTCGTGACGTCCGTGCTGAGAGTTCCGCTCGATGCGTGTCTGGGGCACGGGTTTTACATGCGCTGGCTGCGACTGTTTCCCAAAATTGTTCTCTCGGTTCCCTGGCAGGCTTACCCGGGTCATGAGCCGTGCCCACTGGTGATCGCGAAAGACCTCGGATACCAATGGGAGGCGGCAGAAGTGGCGAGAGTACGCAAGGGCCAACGCGAGGCGCGTGTCCGCCAAGCTTCACAGGTACTCCGCGCCCCGGATTTTCCGGACGCGTTGCTCCAAAAGAACTCGTTGCGGATCGCGACCTGGCTATATCGGCTACGGCTGCGTGATGTCGGCCACGTCATCACCGCCGCTCACACCTACTACCGATACTGGTCGCAGTGCGCCGGCAATTATCTGGCGCCGAACGCCTAGGTCTGCTCTCGCCGCCAAAGCGCTATGAATGCGCGCACGCGAGAGCGGTGGAATAACAGAAGCGACGCCAAATACACGATCGCCCCCGCGACCACCTCAAGGGAAAGACGGAGTGGCATGCTTGCAGCGGCGGGTGTCGCGCTGCGCACGGCGTAAACGGAACCCGCCATCAGCAAGCATCCCGAAACGGCTGGCCATAGTGATGCGATGTAACGGCCGATTCCGAGCTCCAGGCGGCGAAAAACCCGAACGTTTACTGGGAAGTACACGGCTACCGGGTGCGCGATCGTCCACGCCACGGCGATGCCGATCGTTCCCCAATGACTGCCAATGTAGAAGCCGAGCGGAAGAATGACGGCCCCCATCGCGCTGACGTACATCAAGTAGGCGGTATCACCGGTCACCGCCAGCACCTGCGCCGCAATCGGGGATATCGTGCGGATCGTGGTGTACGCGGCGAGAATCTGCAGTGGGCCGATCATGAACAGCCAGCGCTCTCCGAAGACGACTGGTACCAGATCCGCCGCGACCAATGCCATCCCGACGGTGAGCGGGAACGCAAACACTGCCAGCCCCTCTGTGACGGTTAGGAAGTATCGCCGGAGATTCGGGATGTCATGTTGCGCCGCAGAAAATATCGACGGAGTTACGGAGGTGACGAGCGCGCTGATCTTATCAACCGGCATGCTGGCGAGCGTCCACGCGTAGCTATACGCGCCGAGCGCGAGAGCGCCAAGACGTTTTCCGGCGACGATGAAATCAGAGTTTTGATACGCGTACCAGCACAGTCGGCCGACAACGACGTTGCGGGTGAACGGCAGCACCGGCCGCAGCGTTTCCCACTGCGGTCGCTGAATCGGATAGGGGCGCGAAAATAGCGTCGCCAGAGTCCCTACGGTTGCACCTATCAGCGCGCCGAAAACGAGCGACCAGTATCGAAATCCGAGTATTGCCAGCAGCACCGTACTCAATGCCTGAATGATTCCCTGCGCGGCATCGATCCCCGCCACTCGCGGGAACCGCAGATCTCTTTGCAGCAGAGCACTGGGAACTACTCGGAACCCGGAGATGACGAGCGTGAAGCTCAGTGCGATGATCACGGGAGGCAGCGACGGGGCTCGATAGAACCAACCGACCGGAAATGCTGCCAGCGCGGCGATCGAAAAACTGGCGACGCCCATCAGCAATGCAGCGCCGTTGATTTGAGCCGTTTGCTTTGGCGTTATGTCGCGCACCGTAATCACGGTGGCGCCGATCCCCGATTCTCCAAGCAGGCTGATGAACGACAGCAAGACAGTGCCCATAGTCATCAGACCGTAGTCGCTCGGGGAGAGAATCCGCGCGACGACGATCGTCGTGCCCCACGTGATTAGCTGTACGATCCACTTGACGCTCCCGACCCAGGCGATGCCGCGGGCGAACGAGCGGTCAAGTTTGGACAAGTCGCCGGTCGCAGCAGGCCCGGCGGTGACCGCTGCTCCGCCGTCGAAGACGTCAACGCTGGCAGTGTCGGTCGAGGCGACGATTGTTGTCATCCGGCCGCCGACCTCAGTGTGCGCACTTCGGGAACGCTGGTAGTGAGCCAGCGATTCTCCCAGGCGCGAAACATTACCAACGCCCAAAGACCTGCTGCTTTCTCACGATTACCGTTGAGAAAGCGATCCCACTCTCGTCTCACCGCATCAGCGTTCAGAAAAGCGTTAGCGGAGTTGGAGAGAAGAAGGTCACCTGCCCAGCTGCGAAGCGGACCAGCCAGCCACCGCTCGAGCGGAACGGAGAATCCCATCTTCTCGCGATCCACAAGCGACGGCGGGACGTGGTTGTACAGCACCTGTCGCAGAATCCACTTCCCAATGCCCGCGCGCACTTTCAGTCGACGTGGCAGCGTCCACGAGAACTCCACGACGCGGTGATCCAGAATCGGCACACGCGCTTCCAGACTCACCGCCATGCTCGCTCGATCGACTTTCGCCAGCAAATCATCCGGCAAATACGTCTTCTGATCTGCGAGCATCATGCGCTCCATCAGGTCGAGCGGCGTGTC
>Ga0066673_10000441_pt1 | contig 12091 bp, 9 predicted proteins | sample GraSoiAngelo_122_FD_62302 | JGI IMG/M metagenome (GOLD analysis project Ga0066673, IMG submission 62302) | Grasslands soil microbial communities from the Angelo Coastal Reserve, California, USA - 14_0927_02_20cm | ecosystem: Environmental > Terrestrial > Soil > Grasslands | place: USA...
GCGTTTACGCGTCGCATTTGCGACCGTCACAACGGAGTGGGCGCCGACGGGGTGGAGTGGCTTTTTCCGGCCCAGGATGCGGATATTCGCGCCCGCCTGTTCAATGCCGACGGTTCCGAGGCCGAGATTTCGGGTAACGGGACGCGATGTGTGGCGGCTTACCTTTGTTCGGAGAAGCCGCGCGAGCAGGTCGTGGTTCGCACGGGGGCGGGCGTGAAGACGTGTGTGCTCACAGCGCACAGCGAAACTTCATTCGAATTCGAAACCTCGATGGGTGAGCCGCAGGTCGGTGACGAATTTGCGATCAAAGTCGCATTTGGCGAAGCGCGAGGAATTCCGGTTTCGATGGGCAATCCGCATTTCGTGGTCTTTGTAGACGATTTCGCTCCGGGCTGGCAAGGTGATGCGGCCGAGATAGGGAAGCACCACGATTTCAAGTACGGCATCAATGTGGAATTCGTGAAAGTGCAGGATGCCGAGAATTTCGAAGTGCGATTCTACGAACGGGGCGTGGGCGAAACGCAATCATCGGGAACAGGATCGTGCGCAGCGGCAGTTGCAGCAATTTTCGCCAAGCGGGCGCAATCGCCCCTCAAGGTACACGCGCCGGGTGGCACACAGACCGTCCGCTGGGAAGATCAGGTGTTTCTGCGGGGTCCGGCGCAGATCATCTGCCGGGGTGAATTCTTAAGCTGACGATGCCGAAGTCGCGCCAAGCCGCTCGTATCAAGCCTCCGGCGCTGGTTTCCGGGGATCGCATCGGCATCGTCGCGCCGGCGAGTTCGTTCAAGCGCGAGCGCTTTGACCCTGGCTGCGAAGCCTTGCACAAATTGGGATACGAACCCATTTTTAATGATTCGATCTTTGATCGTGAACTCTATTTCGCGGGATCAGCGGATCGAAGGGCGCGTGAACTTGAGGAAATGTTCTGTCGAGACGATATTAAGGCAATCATCTGCGTGCGCGGCGGATATGGCGCGAACTATCTGCTGCCGAAGGTCGATATAAAGGTGATTGCTGCCCATCCAAAGATCTTTGTGGGCTATAGCGATATCACAAGCCTTACGACGTGGTTCGGCGATCTGGCTGGTCTTGTTACATTTCATGGGCCCATGGTTGGGGCGGATTTTAACCGGGCTGACGGTGTGCATCTGCAATCGTGGCAAGCGGCCGTTGAAGGAAAGGGCAAGTGGCGCGTCGAGTTTGCTGCGGGATCACAAGTGAAACCGCTGGCAGAGGGATCTGCTCAAGGCATGCTCTACGGCGGATGTCTTTCCATGCTCGTGGCGTCGCTCGGGACGGCGTGGGAAGTTGAGACGAACGGCACAATCTTGTTTATTGAGGATGTCGGGACCAAGCCGTATCAGATTGACCGCATGCTGATGCACCTTAAACTGGCAGGGAAGCTTGCAGGAGCGCGCGGCATCGTTTTCGGCGAGATGCTCGACTGTGCGCCGAGCCCAGGTCAGGAATATACGCTGGAAGAAGTCGTGATGAGAGTGGTTGGCGATCTGAATGTACCAGTGGCGTATGGATTACCATCGGGACACGTGGCTGGAGCAAACATCACGCTGCCGATGGGGATCAACGTGGACCTTCACGTGGGCGACTCGGGTGTAGCGCTGCAAGAGATTGTTTAACGCAAAAGACGTGTCATCGTTTCCGTAGTAGTTGACTCCCCGGCGACGGATTTTGTTTATGACTAGTAACAAACATATCCATCTCATTGGCGTATGCGGAACGGCGATGGCCTCTCTCGCAGGAATGCTCAGCGAGCGGGGCTTTCGCGTTACCGGATCTGATTCTGCGGCTTATCCGCCGATGTCGGACTTCCTTCGCTCGCTCGGAATTTCCGTGGCGCAGCGTTTTGCGGTCCAGAATCTCGAGCCTAAGCCTGATTTGGTCGTTGTAGGCAATGCGATCTCACGAGGGAATGTGGAGCTTGAACATGTGCTTGATCAGCGCATCGCGTTCTGCTCGCTGCCGCAGTTGCTGCATGACGAGTTCCTGAAGGGAAAGGAAGTCATCGTAGTCGCTGGCACGCACGGGAAAACCACTACCACGTCCATGTTGTCTTGGATTTTTGAAGTGGCGCAGACCGAGCCATCATTTCTCATCGGCGGCATCGCGGAAAATTTCAACCGAAGTTTTCAACTCGGGAGTGGACGGCATTTCATTATCGAAGGCGACGAGTACGATACCGCTTTTTTCGACAAGGGCCCAAAATTCCTGCACTATTTTCCGGATTCCATCATTCTCACCTCGGTCGAATTCGATCACGCGGATATATATAAAGACCTTGACGCTGTAGAAAATTCGTTCAAGCGTTTGGTGAATCTGGTGCCTCGCCGCGGACGCATCGTGGCCTTCGATACCGGCACGAGTATTGAATCCTGTGTAGCGCGCGCATTTTGTGCAGTGGACCGTTATGGGAAGAGAGCCGAATCCGCTTGGAGAATTGAGCGCCTGACGTTTAATGCTGACAGCACATCGTGGTCGCTGCTCAGAAACGGCAAGCTTTGGGCCCAGCTCGAGTTTCCACTGGCAGGCGAGTACAACGTGTGGAATGCGAGTGCCGCCGCAGCAATGGCAGCGAATTATGGAATTTCCGCAAAGGTTGTTGCGGATGCTCTCGCTCGCTTTCAAAGCGTAAAGCGACGGCTGGAAGTGACGGCGGAGATCAACGGCATCACTATCATTGATGACTTCGCGCATCATCCGACAGCCATCGCCGAAACGCTGAAAGCCCTGCGTGCCCGCTATGCGGGACGCCGCTTGTGGGCCATCCTTGAGCCACGCTCAAATACGCTGCGGCGCAACGTATTTCAGGATGATCTGGCAAAAAGTCTAGCCGTTGCAGATGAGGTCGTGATTGCGAACGTCTTCAAGTCCGACTCCATTCCCGAACGAGAGCGCCTGGATGTAGCTGCTGTCGCGGCGCAACTTAGTCGCGACAGACACCACGCCCGCGTACTTGCAGACGTGGACAGCATCGTAAAGATCTGTGCGCCCGAAATGCGCGCCGGCGACGTCATCGGCATTCTCTCGAACGGCGGCTTTGGTGGTATTTACGAGAAGCTCCCTCAAAAGCTCCGCTCTCTTTCGCTTAAGTCCAACGCCGTTGAGGCAAAAAGCTAAACATGGCCCGGCGAGCCGCTTTTCTGGCCGTCATTGTCGGTTTGCTCTGCTCGCTTTCGCAGGCGCAAACACCGATTCGTTATCTCGTAAGGCTTGCGAATTCTGAACGCCATCTTATTCAGGTCACGATCGACATTCCGCCCGGACTCCCTACTCATGAATTACAGATGCCCGTCTGGAACGCGCTCTATCAGGTGAGAGATTTTTCGCAGTATATGAACTGGATTCGTGCTACCGACCCGAGCGGCCATACTCTTCCGCTGCAGCAACTGAACGCCAGCCGATGGCGGGTCACTGGAGCGGAGCACGGCGCCCGTATCGAATACGAAATGTTCAGCAACGACTCCGGCTCGTTCGGCGCGGAACTGAACGCGCATCACGCGTTTCTAAATCTGGCCGAAGTCCTGGTTTATGTGGAAGACGCGCGGCGCGGTCCGCTGCAAATCGAATTCAGCAATGTGCCGGCAGGTTGGAAGATTGCATCTGCGCTGGAAGGCGAGAGAAGCGCCTATCAGGTGCAGAATTACGACAAGCTCGTAGATTCTCCCGTCGAAATCGGAACGTTCGCCGAAAGCGATTTCATGGGAACCTGCGGCAGGTACCGCGTGGTGCTCGACTCTCAGGGTCCTGCGGAGACACTGAGCAAGATTATTCCTCCGATTCAGCGCATTGTCGCAGAAGCCGCTCGCTGGATGGATGATTGTCCGTTCAAGACGTATGCGTTCATTTATCACCTTTCAGATTCTCCCGGCCGTGGCGGCATGGAGCACGCTTACGGGACGGCGATCACGCTGCCGATGAGATCTGTCACAGGCGATCTGCAAGTCTTCAATGCGATTACGGCGCACGAGTTTTTTCACCTGTGGAATGTGAAACGCATTCGGCCGGAGTCACTAGAGCCAATTGACTACACGAAGGCCCAAAACACGCCGGCGTTGTGGTTCAGCGAAGGAGTGGATTCGACTGCATCTGACTACATTCGATTGAGAGCCGGGCTGGTAGACGAGAAGCGATTCCTTGGTGAGTTGGGCAGCGACATCACCGAGCTGGAAAACCGCCCCGCGCACTTGACGCAATCGGCTGAGCAATCGAGTCTCGATGCCTGGCTGGAAAAATATCCATACTATGGCCTGCCTGACCGAAGCATTTCGTACTACAACAAAGGCGAACTGCTCGGAATTCTGTTCGATCTTCGGATGCGTCAGGCGAGCAATGATCGCGTCTCGCTGCAGTCGCTCTTTCGCTGGATGAACCAACACTATGCGAAGCAGGGCAGGTTCTTCGCGGATTCAATCGCCATACGCGACGCTGCAGAAAAACTGAGCGGCGCACACCTGCACGAATTCTTTGCTGATTATGTGAGCGGAACGCGCGAAATTCCCTGGGATGAGTTCTTCGGCTACGTTGGCTTGCGAGTTAAGAAGTCGGAAGTGACCCTGGGTAATCCCGAATTCGAAGTCGTACAGAAGTTCGATCGACCTCCGATGATTGCGGCGATAGAGGCTGGAAGCGAAGCGGAACGCGCGGGGATGAAAGTAGGCGATGCGATCGTTCGGGTGAATGACAAACCCGTCGAGCGTGACTTCGATCAGCAAGTACGAGCGATTGCCCCGGGGAAATTGTTCCGGCTTCGCATCAGCCACGAAGGCGCCGAACGAGAATTGCAGTGGCCACTCGCCGGGCGCAAGCAGACGGTTTTTGAAATTGAGGACATGCCCGGTATCACGGCTGAACAGAAACACCACCGCGCAATGTGGCTCTTCGACGGAGCGCCACCCACTCAATGATTCGCACCTTGCTGATGCTCGTGTTTTGGGCTGTCGCTTTGCCCATTGCCGCGCTGATCAGCTTTCCCTGGGCATTTGCTACCGGAGACATCCGTTTGCTGTACCGCTTAGGCATGTGGGGCGCGCGTACCGGCGTAAGCATTGCCGGAGTCAGCGTGAACATGATTGGTCTCGATCGGCTCGATCCGAAAGCCACCTACATATTCATGTGCAATCACGTTTCAAACATCGATCCCCCGCTGCTCCTGCCGCGCATTCCGGGTCGAACGTCGGTTATGGCCAAGCATGAGCTCTTTCGTTATCCGATCCTGGGCCGAGCCATGCGCCTGGGTTCGCTGGTTCCAGTCGATCGGGGAAATCGCGATGCCGGTATCGCGGCAGTTCGCGCGGCGACGGAGGTGGTGAAGCAGGGAATTCATATGACCATCTATGTCGAAGGCCACCGGTCGTATGACGGCAAAATGCTGCCGTTCAAGAAAGGCCCGTTCTATTTGGCCGAACAGTGCCAGGCGCCGGTTGTGCCAGTAACGATTTCAGGCACTCACTACGTGATGCCGAAGGGAAGATTTTCCATGAGGCCCGGGCTAGTGACCGTAATCTTTCATCAGCCGATTCCGCCACAAGATTTTGGCACGCGCGAAGAGTTGATGGCCAAAGTTCGCGCCGCTATCAATAGTGGGTTACCCGAGGAGTACCGAAACTAGCCAGTTACTTCTTCCGCAACAGCTTGATCAATTCCGGCAGGCGGTTCAGCGCGGCAGAGTATTTGAGCCAAAGTCTGTGGTCCACCGCAGGCGCGCCGCTGACAATGGCTCCGGCTTCAATATCTCCAGCAACACCACTCTGTGGGGTAACGATCGCGCCATCGCCAACCTTGCAGTGACCCACCACTCCGACCTGTCCAGTCAGGATGACCTTATTGCCGATCTCAGTTGACCCTGCAATTCCCACTTGCGCCGCCAGCAGTGAATCCTCGCCAATGTGAGAGCCGTGGCCGACTTGCACCAGATTGTCGATTTTTGTGCCGCGTCCTATGCGCGTTTCGCCGACGCTCGCTCGATCAATACACGCATTCGACTGGATCTCAACATCGTCGCCGATCACTACCGGCCGTATCTGCGGAATCTTGTGCCAGCGACCAGAGTTGTCCTTGGCAAAGCCAAATCCGTCGCCGCCGATCACCGCTCCGTTTTGCAAGGCCACATTGTTGCCGATTCGGCAGAACTCCCGAACCACGCTGTGTGAGTGAGCGAAGAAATTATTCCCGATTCTCGCTCCGCGGTAGATCACGACGTGTGCGAGTAGTACCGCGTTATCGCCGATCTCGACATTGCCCTCGACCACCACATACGGTCCAAGATGCGCGCCCTTGCCGATCTTGGCTGACACATGGACCAGTGCGGTCGGGTGAATGCCCGGCCTGTATTGTGGCGGCTGCGAAAACAATTCCAGTGCGCGCGCAAAATCGAGATAAGGATTTTTGCTGCGCAGCATCGCGCTGGGAATGGCAGGGAAGTCTTCCGAGACGATTACAGCAGATGCCCGCGTGGTCTTAGCCAGGGATCCGTACTTAGGATTGGAAATGAATGTCAGCTCGCCGGGTCCCGCGGTTTCAATACCGGCAACCCCGGTAATCTCGGTGTCAGGCGGACTGTTTTCCAGGCGTGCACCAAGCTTAGAAGCGATTTCTGCAAATTTCATGCGGTGTGCCAATCATTGTAAGGGAAAGCGATCAGGCAGCATCGAACGCCTCCTTACGGACCGTCACGCGGTGCGACGCGCCGTCCGAGTACGACGTCAACCCGAACTTCCGTAATCATTGCGCCCCGCCATCTTTTCAACGACACTATTGCTACCGTATGATCTTCGGCTTCAATACCGATATCAAGCACGAGGAGACTATCTACCACGTGCAGAGCGAAGCCCGCGAGGCCGACATGCTTCTGCAAACGCAGGTCTTCGTTCGCGGACGCTGCATCGGCAAGCGTGCCACCCCGTACGTTGAACAGGCCAAGAGCCCGGGATTTACCGATCAGAAGAAAGAAGAGATTCTGCGGGAACAACACCGCCTGGTGCTCGATGCCATTCGCAATGGACAGCTAGAACAGGTGTTCGACAAACGAGAGACGCCAGAGTCGCTGGCGGCTATCAAGGAACTGGATATCCAGTGGCTAAACTCCGATTCAGTTCATGCGCAGGATAAGCTTGCCATGAAGCTGCGCGCCTCCGAAGACGGTAAGGGAATTGCTGGCGCACGTCTCACGGTTCGCTTCGCGCGCCCCAATGCCGACCCGTTCTATACCCAACTGATGACAGATGCGTCAGGCGATGCCGAACTGGTTTTTGAGGTCGGGGAAGACCAACTGCCTGAAGCGTCGCTGTTGGTGCAGGTCAACAACTCCGGCAAAACGGCGACAAGAAAGTTCCAATTGAGAAGAGTGGAGGGGTAGGTCGTCCAGAAGCTCCCCAAGCCAGGCTTATCTCAATCTTCCCACCTTATCCACCGGCCAATATCCGAACACGGCCTTTCCGTAGATATACGAAGAATCGACGGGGCCAAAATCGCGGCTGTCGTTCGATAGGCTGCGATGGTCGCCAAGAACAAAATAGGAATCGGGCGGCACTACGACTTCTGAGTAAGACCGGTCATCCTGATAAACCGTCGGCACGTAATCCTCGACCAGCATCTTTCCGTTCAGCAGAACATGACCATCAACGATGCGCACGTGGTCGCCGGCGACGCCGATCACGCGCTTGATGAAACTCTTCTGTGGATCGCGAGGATAGCGAAAAACGACGATGTCACCGCGCTGGATGGACTCTATTCGATACACGAACTTGTTAATGAATATGCGCTCCTGGTCGTCGAGTGAAGGCATCATGCTGGTGCCCTCGACTTTTACAGGCTGGTAGAGGAACACAATGATGAACGCCGAAATTGCCAGCGAGATGACCAGATCCCGCAACCATGCAGACATCAATGCAGTTGAGCGGCGATTGAGTTTTGGCGGTGCCGCGACCAACGCGGCGGGTTGGGCTATCTCAGGTCCTGCAGCCATCGTGCTCCAATACTACTGGATTGGATCCGAGGAGGGTAGTTGGAGATGACGAGCTTTTCTCGACGATTTCGAAGTCCTCTCCGCGAACTCGGTGGTTACAATCTTTTACAGCGTTTAGCCACAGAGTTCGCCGAGATGGCAGACAGTGACACCGCAATTAAGGTCTTGGCGCTGCGAGCGATGGACACGAATTCGTCCTCGTTTTCCACCTTCCGCGGTCACTGCATCCCTGCTAAAATCTATAAAATCCACTCCCTGGAGTTCGAATGCAGGCTATCCTTGCGCTCGAAGACGGCCGCGTCTTCCGAGGCAAAGGCTACGGTGCCAAAGGCGAATGCTACGGCGAAGTCGTTTTTAATACTTCCATCACCGGCTACCAGGAAATTTTCACCGATCCCTCCTACGCCGGACAGATCGTCGTTTTAACCAATCCTCAAATCGGCAACTACGGCACCAACGCCGAAGATAACGAAGCCACGCGCCCCTACATTGAGGGTTTGATCGTGCGCGAGTTTTCGAGGGTAAGCTCCAACTGGCGTTCGCAGCAAGTGGCCGAAGAATATCTGGAGCAATTCAAGATTCCCGTGCTTGCGGATATCGACACTCGTGCGTTGGTTCGCCATCTGCGCGACAACGGCGTAATGCGCGGCGTGATCTCGACGATGGAAACCGATGTCGAGAAGCTGATCGCGAAGGCCAATTCAATTCCGAAGATGGACGGCCAGGATCTGGCGAAAGTAGTCACGACGAATCGCCCTTATGTCTGGGAAGTTGGCGAGCGATCGCATGAGCCGATCGAAGTTGTCGGCGTAAAAGACCAGCCAGAGCGCTTTCATGTAGTGGCTTATGATTTCGGGATTAAACACAACATTCTGCGCAAGTTGCGCAGTGAATGCTGCCGGGTAACGGTTGTCCCAGCCCAGACTCCAGCGGAAGATGTCCTCGCGCTCAAGCCCGACGGCGTCTTCCTCTCCAACGGCCCCGGCGATCCCGAGCCCTGCACCTACGCGGTCGATAACATCCGCCGCCTCATGGGACGCCAGCCCATCTTTGGCATCTGCTTAGGCCACCAGCTGACGGGCATCGCGCTCGGAGGCAAAACCTTCAAGCTCAAGTTCGGACACCACGGCGGCAATCATCCGGTGAAACAACTGAACACGGGCAAAATCGAGATCACAGCCCACAACCACAACTTCGCCGTCGATCCCGATTCGCTGCCGCAATCCGAAGTCGAGTTGACCCACATGGACCTGAACGACCAGACGCTCGAGGGCCTACGCCACCGCAACCTGCCCCTGTTCAGCGTCCAGTACCACCCCGAAGCCAGCCCCGGCCCCCACGACTCGCATTATTTGTTCAAAGATTTCGTAAAGCTGATGGAGGAGTGGAAGGGGTGAAAAGCGCGATCTCGAAAATGTTGTTTCCCGGAGTGAGACGCTTCACCAGTCACCTCGCGTTTGGATTGCTTCTTGCGATTTTGGCCAGCACCTTTTTCTCAGGCGAAACCTGTGAGATTCGCCGGCAAGACGTTTCAGTGCCCAGAGTATGCGGACGAGTGAGTTACGACGACGGCAAACGAATTGAAGGAGTGGAACTAAGACTCACAAGAAACAATGACGAGGTCGTTGCCTCAACGCGAGCAGATTCCACCGGCGAGTTCAACTTCGATGCTGTCCAAAAAGGCGATTACCATCTTGTTGCGGACAGGTCCGCCAAGTGGGCGGGCGTGCGATGGCAGGTGAAAGTAACAAAATCGAATTACAAATCCATTAACAACGAATGCGGTCGTCGAATTTACGTTGTTCTCTCGCCACAAAATCAGACCCGTTGCCAAAGCTGGATGACTACGAAAAAGCCGAAATTCAATAATGCCCAAACGCACTGACATCTCAAAGATCCTCATCTTCGGCTCGGGGCCGATCATCATCGGGCAATCCGCCGAGTTCGACTACTCCGGCACGCAGGCCTGCAAGGCCCTCAAGGCCGAGGGATACGAGGTCGTGCTGGCCAACTCGAATCCGGCCACCATCATGACCGACCCCGAGTTCGCCAACCGCACGTACATCGAGCCGCTCACCCGCGAGTACCTCGAAGAAATCATTCGCGTCGAGCGCGAGCTCTCTCCCGGCGCCGGCTTCGCCATTTTGCCCACAGTCGGTGGTCAGACCGCGCTGAATCTCGCAATCGAACTTTCCGACAGCGGCGTGCTCGAAAAGTACAACGTCAAGCTGATCGGCGCGAACGTCGAAGCCATCAAGAAGGCCGAAGACCGCCTGTACTTCAAAGATGCGATGCAGAAGATTGGCCTCGATATTCCAAAATCGCAGTTGGTCAATGACCTGAAAAGCGGCCTCGAGTTCGCTGGCAAAATCGGCTTCCCGGTGATCGTGCGTCCATCCTTTACGCTCGGCGGTTCCGGCGGAGGCATGGCTTACAACCGCGAAGAACTGCTGGAAGTCCTTGCTCGCGGCCTCGATTTCTCGCCCGTGCACGAAGCGCTCATCGAAGAATCCGTCCTCGGATGGAAAGAGTACGAACTTGAGGTTATGCGCGACCTCAAAGACAACGTCATCATCATTTGCTCGATCGAGAACTTCGATCCCATGGGCGTGCACACCGGTGACTCGATCACCGTCGCTCCGGCGCAGACACTCACTGACCGTGAATATCAGGCCATGCGCGATGCCGCAATTGCGGTGATCCGCGAGATCGGCGTCGAAACCGGCGGATCGAACATCCAGTTCGGCATCCATCCCCATACGGGTCGGATGGTCATCATCGAGATGAATCCTCGCGTGTCGCGTTCCTCTGCATTAGCTTCGAAAGCAACTGGTTTCCCCATTGCGAAAATTGCCGCCAAGCTCGCCGTCGGCTACACGCTCGATGAAATCCCCAACGACATCACGCGTAAGACCCCTGCCTGCTTCGAGCCGACACTCGACTATGTGGTCGTCAAAATTCCCAAGTGGCAATTTGAAAAGTTTCCCGGCGCTGACGAAAATCTCGGCCCGCAGATGAAGTCAGTCGGCGAGGTCATGGCCATCGGCCGCACCTTCAAAGAAGCACTGATGAAAGGCATCCGCGCGCTCGATACCGGCAAACGCGTCGGGTCAGAGAAAATCGAACCGAAGATTCTGACGCAGCGTCTCGTAACTCCACATCCAGAACGCTTGAGCTACGTTCGCTATGCGATCCGTCAGGGACACACGGTCAAGCAGCTCGCAAAAATGACCGGCATCGATCCGTGGTTCCTCTATCAACTAAAAGAAATTAACGACATGCAGCTTGAGGTTGAAAAGCATCCGCTCGAGTCTGTCCCCACCCAAGTGCTGCGCGATGCCAAGCGCATGGGCTTCTCTGACGGACGCCTCGCCGGGACCTGGCGGTTGAGCGGCAAAGGCGATCAGGAAAAAATTCGTCATCTGCGCAAGAAGCACAAGGTGCAGCCGGTCTATAAGCGCGTTGACACTTGCGCCGCCGAATTCGAAAGCTTCACGCCATATCTCTATTCGACCTATGAGGACGAAGACGAGGCCGCGCCGACTCCAAAAAAGAAAGTCATGATCCTCGGTAGCGGGCCCAACCGCATCGGGCAGGGAATTGAGTTCGACTACTGCTGCTGCCATGCTAGCTTTGCCCTGCGCGAAGACGAATACGAAACTATCATGGTCAACTGTAACCCGGAGACGGTTTCGACCGACTACGACACCAGCGACCGCCTCTACTTCGAGCCGCTGACGTTCGAAGACGTCTGGGCGATTTACGAGCACGAGACTTCAGCGGGTGCAGATGTCGGTGTCATCGTCCAATTCGGCGGGCAGACTCCGCTGAATCTGGCATTGCCGCTCAAAAATTCAGGCGTGAAAATTATTGGCACGTCGCCCGAATCCATTGACCTTGCCGAAGACCGCAAACGCTTCAACAAGCTTCTCGAAGAACTCAATATTCCGCAGGCACCCGGCGCGATGGCGGCGTCACTCGAAGAGGCTGTCGCGGGGGCCGCAATGATCGGCTATCCCGTGTTGGTGCGTCCTTCTTATGTGCTCGGCGGCCGGGCGATGGTCATTGCCTACGACGAAGAAACAGTCGTCCGCTACATGAAAGAAG
>Ga0066673_10000446_pt1 | contig 12052 bp, 7 predicted proteins | sample GraSoiAngelo_122_FD_62302 | JGI IMG/M metagenome (GOLD analysis project Ga0066673, IMG submission 62302) | Grasslands soil microbial communities from the Angelo Coastal Reserve, California, USA - 14_0927_02_20cm | ecosystem: Environmental > Terrestrial > Soil > Grasslands | place: USA...
TACAGACGCTCGCCTGGCTGGACTAATCGCTCATATAAAGGTTGGTCGAGATCAAATCGCCAGTAATTTCTCGGACCTGTTTTGCGTCGATGACGCCGTTGCTCGCGAGGAAGTTCACAATCGTGGCGTGATTTGCATTCTTCATACTGGCGGGGGAAATTCGGTCTATCACGGTTGCCGTGTATCCAAAAGCTCCGGCGGCACAATCCAAATCACGACTGTCACTGTGAAGCCGAACAGAATGTGTAGTTGTTGTAAACGCTCCGGCCTCGTTGCCTTGGGCGTACTGTCTAGTCTTTTCCAAGAGGCTGCCGATCTTTTTGCTCTGAGGCGCAGCATGAATTCCCTTGCAAATCAGAATGACGAGTGCGCTTACTCAAATGGCAAAAAAGGGGATCGTTGAGGAAGGACACGAATCGTGGACACCTTAGGCCACTATACTGTTCTTGAAGATCAGACCGGAACCGTCGTTCAGCCTGCCACAGAAGGGGATTGGACTTGGCGGAAAGCGTTCAATCACGCACTACGCTGCTATGCCGCGCTTTCCGTAATTCCCAAAGCCGCATTTCCCACTGAACAATCGCGCGAGCAATTCGAGGGCGAAGTTCTGATCGCAAAAGACATTCGGCACCGCAATGTGGCCTCCATCTTCCCGCTCGAGGTGATCAACGACCGCTATCTGTATGCGATGGAGTTTTGCGATGGCGAAACCGTCGCCGCGCGTACGATGCGGAGCGGCGGCCTCGAAACACTCGATGCGCTGAACATCGCACAGCAGATCGCTGCTGGCTTGGAAGCAGCGAGCTCAGCCGGAATACTCCACCGGAATATCACCCCCGATAATGTTATGGTGCTAGAGGAAGATGACGAGCTGTCAGTGAAAGTGCTGGGGTTGGCGCTACCTGCCCGAGGCACCTTGGAAGGTCTCTCTCCTGTACCTGCGGAAGCCGATTTCAGGTCGCCTGAGGAAATCGCCGGAAAGACCTGCGATGTTCGATCGGGTATCTATTCGCTCGGCGCGCTTCTTTATTTCATGGAAGCTGGTCTCGAGAAGTACGAACAGTTTCGCGCCAGGTTGGTGGGCGACGAGACAATCAAGCTGTTTAGAGACGAGGAAGATCTCTCCTATCGCGTCAGCATGGTCGTGCGACGTGCTCTCTGCCAGGATCCGAAAGAACGGATCGCAACATTTGCGGAATTGGTCGACGCGATTGACCAGGCGCGAATTGCCCCCGAGCCACCCGAGATTGAAGCGATCGCAGTCTCTCCACGAACTGAGGCTGCGACAGAATCGCCGGCAGCTCCTGCGCCGGAACTTCCGGAGAGAGCGGCCCCACCTAGGGAACCTCGCCCCGGCGAATTGACGGTCCCGGTCGAGCTGCTGAGCGTTGCGCAGCCAGGGACAGTCCTCAGACTCAATCGCGTTGAAGCAACATCGCGTGAGCGTCTGGTAGCTTTTGTAGGAGATACTTTCCGCATTGGTCGCGCGACCGAGGCTCAACTGGTCACACGATTTCTACCACGGAGCAAAGTCAATGACGCGCAAACCAGACGGCTGAGCAAGATTCATGTCACATTGAAGTGTGAAGGGCGCGACATCCTCCTTTCTGACGGCAGCGGTGTTAGCCGGAGCGCTAACGGGTCGGCCTTTGATGGTAAACGACTATCCACGGAAAATCCGATTCGTCTCATCCAACCGGGCGAGCTAAAGTTGGCTAACGCTTACTCGATCAAGATAATTCCGCTCCTGGAGGACACGGATGGAGCGCCAGCAATTGCGAATTTAGAGGACTGGAACGGGGCCAGCGATGACAACCACACTACACTAACTGGCGCGATTCTATTCATGCCTAACGAGAAGAGTGATGTTGATTTCAGCCTATGGCTATTTTCAGCAGCAGCATTTGGAGTTTGTGGTGCTTCACGATTGGATTTCACATCGTCGCCAAAAACTGCCGCCTTGCGCTACTTTCGCGGCTGTTTCTGGATCGAACAACGCTCCACCGAACCGCTGCTGCTGAGCGGCCTGGCTCTGGGGCGCGGCGAGATTGCGCCACTCGCTGCGGGACAAACGCTCGAGGTGAAGGGGAACAAATATGCGATTGAGTTCCCGGATCTAAGTAAGCAGCAGAAACTTAGATCAGCCTAGGTTCCAGCTTGATAAGCGAGATCTGCAAGGTGTTGCTGCAAGGCAGCCTGGACGATGGCGTTGATCTCGGAATTGTACTTCCAATCCAGAAAAAGAAAGCTGCGCGATCGCAGGGAAAGTTTCTCCAATGCGTTGATCGCCGGCTCGAAAACCGCATGAAGCGCAAGCAGCGGCGCATCACCCAGGTCGGCCGCGAACGATTGTGGTGTAGCTCCGGGGAAACAACGGATCAAGGTTGCGATTGTATCCCACCAAAGATCACCAGGGAGATAGATGAGCGATTCCTCGGCAGAAAGTGAGTCAAGATTCAAAAGCCTGTGGGGACCGAGTGAAGCGAACCATCGAGGATCTGCTGCCGCAATCGCTCGAAGGCGATCGGAAACTTCAGCGTCATCTTTGGTATCGGTGGCGACGGCTTGAGCAAGGCTCAGGATTTCATCGAGAGCGATCGGGAGCGCGTTTTCATCGTTAACGAGCAGAATGCGTACTGCGATTACCGCCAGAGCGTAGAGATCAGCCGGCGAACTCCTTACCGGCAATGTCTCAAACGGAACGTTGGGGAAGCGAACTCCCTCGGCTGAGCGAATCGCGAGAGCGACGTGCTCCGGAAGCTTTTGTGGAATGGTGCGAAAACGCCGTTCGCCCTGCGCCACCCCCTCAGTCAGGTTTGCATAGAAAGCCACGCGGCCGGAGGAGAGCGTCAATTGAATCCAAAGAAGATCGGTTTGCGAAGCATCGATCCTTTCCTGAGTCGAGATCGTTCCTTCCAGGACGACCATTTCATCCTTTTGTGCCATGACCTTGCGAATGCGCACCGCCCCCACGGCATTAAGCGGGCTGCTCACCGTAACCGGTCGGTAGATGGAGGTATGAGCAACCCCGGGGGCGATGAAGTAGCGCGCTTCGCTGGATTCAATCGGCAGGGCGAAGGCAGAGCCAAGGGCTGCCAGCCTCACTTTGGCTGTCCACAAGAAAGGCAAGCTTGCGCCGGTCTGAGCCAGCTCTACTCGAAAGCTATCGGCAGAAAGGTTTAGGAAAGGTAATTGCTCGTCACGAACGAAGTCTTCGACCAGTCGGAAGACTTGCAGAAGAAGGTTTAGCTTCAGATGAAAGACCTCAATCAATCGGCCGGCAATGCCACGCTTACCTAGAAACAGATGCGCTCCGCCCTGCTGGATTAGATCGGAGTTCTGTAAGGTCCGATAAACACCATCAAGCTTGAAGACCTTATTCCCTTCTTCGATGCCTTTCCATGCCTGACCGCCAAGCAGGTCGACATAACTCTCCAGGCTGAGCGGCGCGAACTTCTGTGCCATCATAAGGCCGCCATCGGCATTGAGTGGTATTAGCGGCCCGAGCACGTCTTGCGGCTCCTTGGTGGATTCGTTTCGAATCGAAGCCGTTGTCACCGGCAAAAAGAGGGGCTGGGACGCGTTACGAACGTAAAGATAACGCACAAGCGAAGTGCTGTAGCGCGGAAGGGCATTGCTTTCCAGAAGAGCATCGTCCAGACAAAGCTCCCACGGTTCTGATGAACTCGTATCTTTTGGATTGATTGCTCCTGTGACGGCGAGGTCGAAATAGATCGGCAAAGGATGAACAGTTTCTGAGCTGATCTCGATTTTGCCGGATCTATCCTGCCGTGCGAAGAAAGCGGCGCGCCTTTTCCAACGCTCATCAAAGGCATGATTGGAGAAAGTTTCCGGATGAGTCTGAAGATTCGTTTCAAGGTTATTAATGTTCTGGATCCAAAGCTCGAGCCAGAGATGCACATGGCCGCCCTTATCCAGCAAACAGCCGAGGAAAATCGATTCCTCCGTCGTATCACGGAGCAAGACAAAAATACCCGCCACGGGATCAGGTGCCTCCCGCACAACGACGCACAAACGAAGCGCACTCTCCTTGTCAGCGTCGGAGATCGGAACGGCGTGATAGCCTTTCTGAAACTGGTCGGCAGGTTCTTTTCCAGGAGAAGATGCCATGTCCATTAATATTCGTTGTGCACCTACGGGAAAGAAAGCCTTTTTGCCGTTCATCATTTGTAGCCGGACAGATCGGCATTGCAATTCGGTATGCTTTCGCTTTAGGGTCAGACCATGACAGGGAAGCCGGTCAGGGCAACGGAATGGGCTGCCAGACTTGCCGCCCGTTTGCGATTGGTGCAGGCCAGCTTCGCCGATGATTTGCCTGAAACACGCGAGCGGACCCTGCGCGATGAGGTGGAGCAGGCTCTGAAGACCGTCGCGCTTGGACAACGCAAGGAATGCATAGAGGCGCTGGCGATGGAATTTCCGGTGCCGGAGTCCGGCAAGCAAAACGGTGCCGATGGGCACAAGACTGGGCCGGCAACTGTGCCGGAAGAGCCGCCCGTTCTGGTTGAACGCGTAATCGGTTTGATGCGAGCGATGCCGCCTGACGAAAGAGAATCGATCGTTGCGCAATTTGTCGCGGCCGGTCTTCTTCCCGTTGGCAACGGAGCAACCGCCGATATTTCAGAGGAGCTGAGAGAACGCCTGCAGAAACTTGCCCCGGGAAAGCATCTTGACCAGGCACGCGCTCTTCGCATCCTCGATGTTCTGATTGAATTCGTTTGGAGCCTCGATCAGTTAGTCTGGCAAGTTTGGAAGAATATCGCGCCCAAGTCGCTCATTCGTCACGAGACTGGGAAGCACAGCGATTTTCGCAAGACTCTCGGGCCATACCTAACGGGTGATTCGGAGGTTTCGACCGAGCAGATCAAACAGTTGGTGAACAAAACGCGCAAGCTTGTCTCCGGTCTGATGGCTGCAATGGGAACGGTCGGCGAAATTCACAGCCAAAAGTTTCTCGATCGCTTGTCGCCGGATGCGATTCGAAAGCAGGCGGAAGCCGAGCCTGGTGTTTTCGAAAGTATTGAGAAAAAATGCTGGCGAAAATACAGTGCGGTTTTTGGCGAGATGAACGAGGCCTCAATGGAAAGAGAAATTCTCGACGCGATCAAAAAATATACCGAGAAACTCGTTCTGGGGACTGATGCCGCCAAGACGTCAGACGAATAAATGGCAGCTCAAATACACTGGCATGAAGGCTTGTTCCTTCAGCAACACCACCTGCAGCGAAATCAGAAGGCGCAGGTAGACAACCTGTCCGCCGAACGCCGCTTGGCTTGGGCGTATCCTTACGGTGTCATCGAAGCTCGGCTCAATACCGACGAGTTGGAGAACATGCGTCTCCGTTTCGATCGGTTACGCGCCATTATGCCGAGTGGAATTGAGGTGAATTATCCGGCCGAGGCCGAGCTGCCCTCCATCGATATCAAGCAGGCGTTTGCGAGCAGCGGAGGAGCCTTGAATGTTTCTCTTGGCGTTCCGCTCTGGTTCGACGCGCGCGCGAACGCGGTTGCACCCGGGCAGGAGGTAGATTCGCGGATCAAGGTGCTTTATCGCCTGAATGAAGTGGAATGTGCAGACGAAAATACCGGGGAAAATCGCAAACCGATTCTGATGCGGCGGATCAACGCACGTTTGCTTCTCGAGAATGAAGATCCTTCCGATCTGGAAGTGATCCCGCTTCTTCGCGTCGTTCGAGCGACGGGTCAGGACGTGGGAATGCCGCGGCAGGATTCGGAATACACCGGGCCTTGTCTCGTCTTGAATGGTTCTCCCGTCCTCAAAGAACTGGTAAGGGATCTTGCCAGCCAGGTCGAAGCCAGCCGAAAGGAGCTTGTCGTGCAACTCACCCGCGGTGGTTTTAGCTTGGAGAATCTGCGCGGCGTCCTGTTCGAGCAAATGCTGAGATTGCGCACGCTCAACCGTTTCAGCGCTCGGCTGCCGTCGCTCGCAGAAGCTGCTAATGTGCCACCATTTTTCATGTATCTGGAGCTGCGCGAGCTACTCGGAGAACTAACCGCCTTACATCCGGACCGTGACGTCTTTGATGTTCCCGCTTACGATCACGATAACCCTTACCTGGTCTTTGGTGAGCTTAGCTCAAAAATTCGTTCGCTGCTACGGGGTGCGGTCGCGCCCATGTTCATGAAGGTTCCCTTCACCAAGGTAGCCGGACTCTATACCGCCGTCTTCGAAGAAAAACATTTCACCATACCTAACGACTACTTCCTTGGGATCGAAACAAAGGAGGACCCGCGCGCCTTGGCCCAGTTGGTAGAGAACCCGGACGAATTTAAGATCATGCCGAAGAGCATGGCGTCCCGCGCCATTCGCGGTGTCTTGCTGAAGGAGGAACGTTTCGTTCCTCTGGAGCTACCGGCCAAGGCCGGGCTGCACTACTTCAGGTTGCTGCGAAGTACCTCCACGCGCGCCTGGGAGCAAATCCAAGCGGAGAAAGCTGCCGTTATGCGCTGGCCCGATGAAGCGGCTTCGGATTTTGACGCAAATCTCTACATGACGGTGCCGGCGTCCGCAGGCGAAGGCGCGAAGTAATCTGCCTGTGACCTTGTTGGATCTTTACGAACCCCTCTTTCAGTACATTTGCATGCTCAGCCGCATCGCGCGCAAGGCGGGTGGCGAAAAGATCGAGTTCAATAGTTTGAGGGCAACCATCCAGGGACATCTCGAATCCATAAACAAGAACGCGCAGGCGAATCCTTTGCTCGCACTGCAGGTGAAGAAGTTGGAGATGCCAACCATTTTCTTCGTCGATTCAATGATCGCGGAGAGCAGGCTCAGTTGTGCCGCGCAATGGCACCAGGATCGGCTCGCTTACAAGCAGAACGAACTGGCCGGCGATGAGAAGTTCTTCGATTTTCTCGATGAAACTCTGAACGATTCAAGTCCAGAGGCGACCGAGCGGCTCGTCATTTTTTATGTCTGCATGGGAGTGGGCTTTACTGGATGGTATGCCACTCAGCCAGAGTATCTGCGCAAGAAGATGGAAACGATCGCGCGGCGCATTGCCGGCGCGATGGAGCCAGACCCCGCGGCGCGAATCTGCCCGGAGGCGTACCAATACCTGGACACGCGCAACCTAATTGAGAAACCGACGATAAAGATCGGAGCGATTGCTCTTATCTTCCTTGCTTTGTGTCTCGTCGTTCTGGCGGTGAACTTTTATCTCTTCAAGGTCGGCTCGATAGGTTTGGCTCAGTCTCTACATGAGATTCTGCGTCATGACTTAGGGCGATAAATTTCGTGGCGACCACTGATTCATGAACGAGCTCCTCTCTTTAATCACCTCCTTCGTCAGTTTTCCGACGTGGCTTAGGAATAGCATCTACATTGTATCGGCTCTCTCTCTCATCGGTGTAGGCTTGGCCTTCAGCCCAATTGTCGCGCTTATCGTCGCCATTGGCCTGCTCCTCGTAATCATAAGTCTCGGTATTTACGCCTATGTCTTGAAAGCGCGCCGGGAGCGGCAACAAGCGGCCCTTACTGGTGGACTGGAACAGAATACTCTAGCCACCCCGCATGGTATTAGTGACCCGGGGGGCCGGGCGCGTCTTGATGCGCTAAGGAAACGTTTTCAGGAAGGGATCGAGAAGTTCCGAGCCGTTGGCAAGGATATCTACAAGCTGCCGTGGTACACAGTTATCGGAGAACCGGCTGCCGGTAAGTCCGAGGCAATCAGACGTAGCGAAATCGGATTTCCTCCTGGGATGCAGGACGAGTTCCAGGGCGTTGGTGGCACCATCAACATGAACTGGTGGTTCACAAATTCTGCCGTCATCCTGGATACGGCCGGTCGGCTTTTGTTCGAGGAGGTTGTCCCCGGCACGACCAGCGAATGGAAGGAGTTTCTCGGTCTTCTCCGAAAACACAGGGCGCTTTGTCCTATTAACGGCCTCTTGTTAGTTATCCCGGCCGATAGTCTGATTAAGGATCCGCCCAAACGAATCCAGGAACGTGCCGGAACGATCGCGCGACAACTCGATAACATTCAGCGCGAGCTCGACATTCGTTTCCCGGTCTACGTGGTTATTTCAAAGTGTGATCTGCTGAATGGGTTTCGCGAGTTTTTCGAAGACGTCGATGATCCACACGCGCAGCGGCAGATGCTGGGCTGGTCCAATCCAGATCCACTGGACGCGGCTTTCCGCCCGGAGCTGGTGGACCAGCATCTAGCTAGTGTGGTCGAGCGATTACGCCGACGGAGGCTAGGCTTGCTGGAAGATCCTGTTGCCAAAGACCCGAACAATCGCCGCATCGAAGAGGTAGATCGTCTTTATGCCTTTCCCAACAGCCTCTCGCTCATCTCGGCCAATCTTCGCCAGTATTTGTCGACCATTTTTGTTGCGGGTGAATGGTCGGCCAAGCCGCTGTTTTTGCGCGGGATTTACTTCACTTCTTCGTTGCGTGAAGGAGCGGAACTCGACCAGGAACTGGCGCAGGCGATGGGTGTGGCGGTCGAGGAACTTCCAAGCGGCCGGGCATGGGAGCGTGAGATCTCGTTCTTTTTACGGGACCTCTTCGTCGAAAAAATCTTTCGCGAGTGGGGCCTGGTTACGCGCGCCACTGATACCAAGAAATTGCTTCGACGCCGAGCTCTCGCCCTCTTTGGTGCGGGCCTCCTGGCAATGGCAGTGCTGCTTGTCTTTTCCTGGTTTGGATATTCCAGGATGAAAGAGAGCATAGGACGGCAAAGTGGTTACTGGCTGCGCGCCGGGGAAGGTTGGAGCGAAGACCACAAGTGGATGCCCATCGTGACGAAGAGCGATGCTGGTTATACCTACAATGGCGATTTACCCGTGGGTCGCGGGGAACGAAATCAAACCAAGAATCTTTTTGACGGCGGAGGAAAGAGCCTGGTGAACTTTCACGCGGCTTTGCGCGAGCTGACCGAAAAACCTTTGCGGATATCGGCCGTCTTTCGGCCGTTTTACCGGTTCGTGGGGAACTTCGACGCTGAACGAAAACAAGCCCAGCGGATCGTATTTGAAGGCAGCGTTGTTAAACCACTTCTTGAAGCCACTCGTCAGAAAATGACTGTGCCGGTAACAGCCATTTCCGCTGCTGACCTTCAATCAGAAGCCGATGCATTGCTAAGCCTTATCCAGATTGAATCCGGGCTGGTGAAGCGCCAGCAGTTCCTAGACAGCACAATTGCCACGCCGGATCAAATCATTCCGCCGCTACAGAAGTACGTGGTGGATCGTGCCTACGATCCGGGATTAGTCGAGGTGGGTGACTGGACCTACACGAAAGGCGACGGCGCCAAGAAGTGGCCCGACACGTGGATGAGCGGTGGCAGGACGTTGTTGAGTGATAGGGAAGGCTACAACAAATCGCTCGATGTTGGGATTGAACACTTTCGCCAAAGCATCCACCAGTCGCTGGCCGGAACCGAAGCAAACTGGAACCTTATTCGCGAGCTCGTTGATTTCTTAAAGGGCCAATTCGAGCCCAAGGAACAAGACCTGATTCAGGCGGCAAATACCCCGGGGAGGTTGCAGCAGCTCGATCCTCTGTTGGAAACGCCCCATAAAGAGTTCGAAAAAATGACCGTGCTCTTGAATGAGAAACTGCAGTCGGCAACGAAAGCTGATCTGTTCAAAAAAGGCCCGGTCTCGCTCATTTCCGCCTACGAACTCATCATCAAGGAGCGAAAGCAGGCATCTACAACGATCAAGGTGATGATCGACAACATGCTTGCGGCAACGGTCTTGCCAGAAACCAAACTCACCAAGCTATCGCCGCTATTGAAGGAAATCCAGGACCGGCTTACCGCATTATCAAAGGAAAGTCAGTCTGAGCTTCAGGGATTGGACCTCGCGGAATTGAAAAGGCTCGACGAGACCTACGTTGGAGATTATGCGAACAAAGGTCCTGTCTATGCAGTTCGGGCTGATCTTTATTCTCGCAGCTTAAAGACAACGCGCCAGAAAACGCAGTTCGATCGCTTGATCGGGACCGACTGGGCGGCGTTGAAGAAGCTCATTGAGGATGTCTCCAGAGCGCGCAAAGAGGTCCTTGAGTATCAAGGAAAGCAGAAGAAGGAATCCGCAACCGTTTGTGCCTATTGGCTGGACTACGCCGAGACGCACCAGATCGATGAATGTTGCGCAGCTTATCTCAACCAAGCAAAAGAAGCGCTCTTACCTTTAATTCATTTTCCGCTTGTCTGGCCTCCCGAAGAAGCCGCACTTACTGGCGATAAGGTGAAGGCTGCGGCCAAACTTGTAGCGACGATCCACCGGGACCTGCATTCGGAGACGTTTGGGAAAATCCGGCCAGAATCCCGAGCTCCGCTCGAAGCCTTCGATAAGCGTCTCGCGCTCCTTGATCCGGTGCTGCGTGGCTTGGTCGCAGGAGATCGAATTTCTACCTGTCGTATTTCGATGCCGGCGGGGCCGCCACCTACTCCCACAGTTCCGCCGACGCCGGACCCAGTCACTCACCTGATGCCACCACCCGCCCCTAAAATCCCGGTGTTCATGTATGAACTGCGAGCCGGCACACCAACATCCAGAGGGCATGCCACTGGCAACTTGGGAAAACAAGGCAGAGTGAGAGTCGGCGATGGCAGGCTTCTGATCGATCGCCTGCCGCTTGACACGGTCTTCCATTTCCATTCCTGGATTGGCGATCAGAAGAAAGAAGTCGATGAAGGAAACAACTGGAGCGCGTTGCGCCTGCTGAGTAAGGCCTCGGTCGCCGCGCAGGACGGAATCAATTGGGAAATAAAGATGGATGATTCCTACGGCGTTGCCATTCTCAATGTGCAGCTGGAACAGGCGATAACGCCGATCGCGCAATGGCCCACGCGGGAGACACTCAGCATCGCGCAATAACATGAGCCGGTTCCTGAAGAAATTTCTTCGCGAGAACGAAGGAATGTTCTCTCGTAAGACCAAGCCGGCGGTTTATCTAGGCGCCTACGGGAAACACCCCGGTTGGGATGATCATATTGATGATATTGGTTTGGACACTGAGAGTTTGTTGCTGGCGAAACAGGTCCTGTATGTCGATGGCATTGGTGGCCAGATTGATTCCGGAGTGTGGGACAAACTGCGTGACAACGAACGGCTGCCGGAATTCAAACACATCATTGTCTGGAAACGCGGAAATGCGTTCTTGATGGGTCGAATGTGGTCCTCGCGAGATGGGAAAAACCGCACAAAATACCCTATGATTGCATGTGCCCATTGTCTAAATGTTCCACTCGCCTGGGCATTAATGACCGTCCTGCCAGCTCTCGAAGAGGTGGAAAGACGCTGTAAGAGTACGAGCTCTGCTGAAGAGGTCCGCGACATTATCCGACAAACGCTTGCCGGGCTGCGACAATCGCTCGGTGGCGCCTCTGCTTCACCAGAGGACGTTAAAGGAATGGCCTTCATCGACCACCTTGGTCTGGCAGATGCGCAAGAAAAGCTTTTCCGAATTACCTATTACGTTTGTACTCGGCTGGCGCGTTGTCTCCCCGATGGAACCCGCGAGGCCAAAACCGACGTCACTCCAGGTCAGATTCGCCTGCCAGCAGCAAGTGGGCTTACCCGGGAAACATTGGCGTTTTGGACTCAATTCCTGGAATCTCAATTCGGTAGGGACATTCCGCTTTTGCTGGCCTTGCCGCTGCAGGAAAGCTGGCTGGACGCGACGAGTGGCGAGCCGACAACTCGAGAGTTTTACTCTTTACGAGCGAAACCTGAAGTTCTGGCGATCGCGAGCGAGGTGCCCTACAATATCGATGATGAATTTCGAAAGGCGCATCAGGGCACAATCCAGGCACTGATGGCGGCGTGATTCGCGAATCGGTGCCAGCCGGCTTACCAATCGGACCTTTTCGGCTGAAGCAGCCTGAGGATTTTTCATTGCTTCGCGAACGCCTGCGCGCGGCGGGTTTCACGGAAAAGGCGGTGAGCGAAGTCCTCGAAGGCAAGAGCGACCGCAACATCGACGTGGCCTGTGCGATTCGCCGCACGGCGCAAGCCTCCCCGTTCCATACACTGCTACGCCTTTTCGTTTTGGG
>Ga0066673_10000460_pt1 | contig 11993 bp, 8 predicted proteins | sample GraSoiAngelo_122_FD_62302 | JGI IMG/M metagenome (GOLD analysis project Ga0066673, IMG submission 62302) | Grasslands soil microbial communities from the Angelo Coastal Reserve, California, USA - 14_0927_02_20cm | ecosystem: Environmental > Terrestrial > Soil > Grasslands | place: USA...
CCCGGCACCTCTCCCAGCCCGTAGCCGATGATCTGCGCCTGCATGCGGTAGGTCCCCGGTGGGACGTCGGCGATCGTATACTGCCCCGCCGAGTCGGTCCGGGCGTTGAACCGCGTGCCGGCGATCGTGACCCGGGCATCCCGCAGCGGGGTGCCCGTCTCCTGCGCGCGCACGACGCCCGTGATCGTGCCCGTCTGCTGGGCTGAAACGGAACGTGGCGGCGCGAGAGCGAAGAAGAAGAAAAGGAGGGGTAGAACGAGGGGCGAACGAACGACGCGGGACAGATGCCAACAGTCCCGAGCGGCGTGACGGCGCAGCGTCATGGGGGCCTCCGAGTGGGCGCGCAATCCCGAACCGAGCATCAGCGCGCAAAGCTCATGCCCGGGCGTGAAGACCGCGCGATGAGCCAAGTGATTGGTGCGGGCCAACCGAGCGACGAACGTCGCCTCGGCGTCGCTGGATGGGGTGTCGCGTCCGCGCCACGGGTGCGTCGCGCCGATGCGGCGCCCCTCCTTGCCGCCGCCGCAATCGGCGTCAAGTTCTTTGCCCAGGCTCCTGTGCGGCGTCCGTAGGCTCAGTTCTTGCGCGACGCGCTACCGGCCCACGCTCATATGCCACGCCGCTCCCCCGACGCGATCGACAGGCGCGAAGCGCTGCGGCGCGCCGCGCTACTGCTGGGCGGCGTCCTCTCAGCGCCGATGGTCGCGGGCGTGCTCGCCGGGTGCGAGGCGCGTCGCGCCCCAGCCGCTGCGTGGCGGCCGCGCGCGCTCACGCCGGACCAGACGGAGCTGGTTGCCACCATCGCCGAGCACATCCTGCCGGAGACAGACACGCCCGGTGCCCGTGCGGTCGGCGTGCACCGGTTCATCGATGCGATGCTCGCGGAGGCCTATTCGACCCAAGAGCGGCAGCCGTTCGTAGCCGGCCTTGCGGACGTCGACCGCCGCGCCCGCGCGGCCCACGGTCGCAGCTTCATGGAATGCCCGGCGGCCGAGCAGGTCGCGCTGCTCGAAACGCTGGACCGCGCGGCCGACCCTGCCTTCCGCGCCCTGAAAGAGCTGACACTCGTCGGGTACTACACCTCCGAGATTGGTGCCACGCGCGAGCTGCGGCACGTCGCCGTTCCAGGCCGCTTCGAGGGCTGCGTTCCCCTGACCAAAATCGGGCGAACGTGGGCGGTGTGAAGGACGCGTACGACGCCATCGTCGTCGGCTCCGGCATCACCGGGGGCTGGGCCGCCAAGGAGCTGTGCGAGAGAGGGCTGCGCACCCTCGTAATCGAGCGCGGCCGGCATGTGGAGCACGGCAAGGACTACGTCACCGAGTGGCTGCAGCCGTGGCAGCTCGCCCACCGCGGTCGCGGCGAGCCGGATCTGTACGAGCGCGACTATCCCATCCAGAGTAAGAACTACGCCTTCAGCGAGGCGACACGGCATTTCTTCGTGAGCGACCGGGAGCACCCCTACGTGACGCCCGAGGACAAGCCGTTTCGCTGGATCCGCGGTTATCAGCTCGGCGGGCGCAGCCTCATCTGGGGCCGGGCCTCGTGGCGCTGGAGCGACCTCGATTTCAACGCCAACAATCGCGACGGGCACGGGGTCGACTGGCCGATCCGGTCCGTCGATCTCGCGCCCTGGTACACGCACGTGGAGCGCTTCGTGGGCGTGAGCGGAGAGAAGCTGGGCCTCGGCCATCTCCCCGACGGCGAGTTTCTGCCGCCGTGGGAGATGAACTGCGCCGAGCGCGTGGTGAAGGGGGGCATCGAGCGCGCCTTTCCTGGACGGCGCATGACGATCACGCGCGTCGCGAACCTCACGCAGGCGCATCTGGGCCGCGGGGCCTGCCAGGCCCGCAATCAGTGCGCCCGCGGTTGCAGTTTCAGCGGCTACTTCTCGAGCCTCTCGGCGACGCTCCCGGCGGCGCGGCTGACGGGGCGTCTCACCGTCGTCACCGACGCAATCGTCCACAGCGTCATCTACGACGAGCGCCGGGACCGAGCGGCGGGCGTGCGCGTGATCGATGCGAACACCAAGGCGACGCGTGAGTATTTCGGCGGGATCGTGTTTCTCTGCGCCTCGACGCTCGGCACCGCGCAAGTCCTGCTCAACTCGAAGAGCGCGCGCTTCCCGAAGGGGCTCGCTAATTCAAGCGGTGAGGTCGGCCACAATCTGATGGACCACATCTCCAAGGCAGGCGCGCGCGGTATTGTGCCGGGACTCGAAGACAAGTACGTCTACGGCCGGCGTCCCACGGGGGCGTACATCCCGCGTTTCCGCAACCTGGGCAGCGCCGGCGAAGCGAAGGTCGGGTTCGTGCGGGGCTACGGTATCCAGGCGGGCGCGAGCCGAGAAGGTTGGGCGCGTGGCGCTGACGAGCCGGGGCTCGGCGTCGAGCTGAAGCAACGGCTGCGGGACCCGGGACCGTGGCAGATCAGCTTGCAGGGATACGGTGAGTGCCTGCCGCGCCACGAGAACTACGTGGACTTAGACCCGGTGCGGACGGATCAGTGGGGGATTCCGCTGCTCCGCATCCATTGCGCGTGGAGCGATAACGAGCGGGCCATTCGCGCGGACGTCAAGACGCAAGCGGCGGAGATGCTCGAGCGCGCCGGGTGCCGCGAGGTGGAGACGTACGACGACGACGGACCACCCGGCTTCAGCGTGCACGAGATGGGCACCGCGCGCATGGGCCGCGACCCCAAGACCTCCGTCCTCAATGCGCATAACCAGGCGCACGACGTGCCGAATCTCTTCGTTTCGGACGGCGCCTGCATGGCCAGCTCGTCGTGCGTGAATCCCTCGCTCACCTACATGGCCCTCACGGCGCGCGCCGTGGACTACGCGGTGGACGAGCTGAAGCGCCAGAATTTGTGAGCGTTCGGCGCGCGCAGGCGCAGGTCGCCGCGACGTCGTTCCTTGCGCTGTTCGCGATCGTCGGGCTCGCGCTCTACGGCCTGCCGTTCTTTTACGACTTCATAGTGCGCGACTTCGGCTGGTCGCGCGCCCAGGTGACCTCCGGGAACGCGCTCAGCAAGCTCCTGGTGGGACCGCTGTTCGGCTTTCTGGCCGGATGGATGGTGGACCGCTTCGGCCCACGCCGTCTGTTGGTGGCCGGAATTCTCATGGCGGGCATCGCGCTCGTCGGGCTCGGCATGATCCACACGCTCGCCGGCTTCTATCTCTTCTATCTCTTCAACGCGCTCGGCAACGTCTGCGGCGGCCCGCTCCCGAACCAGGTCTTGCTGTCGCGCTGGTTCACCGCAGCCCGCGGCCGCGCCATGGGCTTCGCTTACCTCGGCATCGGCCTCGGCGGTGCGCTGGTGCCGTTCCTCGCCGTGTGGCTGACGCGCGCGGTCGGGTGGCAAGGCGCCCTGCAGGTGCTCGGCGCGTTGATCATCATCGTCGCCCTCCCGCTGGCGCTCGTCGTCAAGGAGCACACCCCGAGTCCACAGCCCCTCGCCCCGAGCCCCGCTTCAATCGGTCCCGTCCTCCGTGCGCCCGCGTTTTATCTGCTCCTCGTCGGCAGCATGTGCTCGATCGCCGCGGTGGGAGGCACGAACCAGCACCTGAAGCTGTTCCTGAGCCTCGACCACGGGTACTCACAGGCCGGGGCGGCGCAGATCGCCTCGCTCGTCCTGGCCTCGAGCCTCGTTGGCCGCCTGGGAGCCGGGTGGCTCGCGGATCGCTTCGCGAAGAAGTACGTGATGCTGCTGATCTATTTGCTCGTCGTCTCGGCGATCCCGCTGCTCCTCCTGACGGGTGGCCGCGGCACGATCTATCTGTTTGCGGTCGTCTTCGGCCTCGGTCTGGGCGGCGAATACATGGTCATCCCGCTGATGGCCGGCGAGTTGTTCGGCGTGCGCGTGCTGGGGCGCACGATGGGCGTGGTGCTCACGGGGGATGGGATCGCCGAAGCAGTCGCGCCTTGGGTCGTCGGCCGGATGCATGACGCGTCCGGCAGCTACGCGAATGGCTTCCTGGCGCTCATCGGCTGCGCGCTGACCGGAGCGATGGCGGTGGCTCTGCTGCCACGCGGCGTGAGGCCGTGAGGATCGGCATCATCATGAACGGCGTCACCGGACGCATGGGGTTGAATCAACATCTCGTCCGGTCGATCGTCGCGATCCGCCGGCAGGGTGGCGTAACGCTGCCCGGCGGCGGGACGGTGGTCCCCGATCCGATCCTCGTCGGGCGAAGTGAGGCGAAGCTCCGCGAGATCGCTCGTGCGCACGGCATCGAACGTGTCTCGACCGATCTCGATAGCTGCCTCGCGAACCCCGCGGACGCGATCTACTTCGACGCGACGCTCACGAGCGCTCGCGTCGACCACGTGCGCCGAGCGATTGCCGCCGGCAAGCACGTCTACTGCGAGAAGCCGCTCGCGCCGACCACGGCCGAGGCCCTCGATCTGGCGCGCGCGGCGGAGCGCGCGAACGTGAAGCACGGCGTGGTGCAGGACAAGCTCTTCCTCCCCGGCATCCGCAAGCTGAAGCAGCTGGTCGACGACGGCTTCTTCGGTCGGATTCTGAGCGTGCGCGGCGAGTTCGGCTACTGGGTGTTCGAAGGCGACGACCAGCCCGCGCAGCGACCGTCCTGGAACTACCGCAAGGAAGACGGCGGCGGGATCATCCTCGACATGTTCGCCCATTGGCGATATCTGCTCGACCACACCTTCGGCGGCGTGACGGCCGTGCACTGCACGGGCGCCACCCATATCCCCACGCGCGTGGACGAGGATGGCCGGCGCTACACGGCGACGGCGGACGACGCGGCGTACGCCACGTTCGTGCTGAAGGCTCCGCGGGGCGGGGGCGACATCATCGTGCAGTTCAACTCCTCGTGGACGGTCCGCGTCTATCGTGACGACCTGTTGCAGATTCAGGTCGACGGGACCCTGGGGAGCGCCGTGGCGGGCCTGCGCACGTGCAAGACGCAGTCGCGCGCCGCGACGCCACGCCCGGTGTGGAACCCCGATGAGCCGAACCCTTTCGACTTCTACGATCAGTGGCGCGAGGTGCCCGATGACGGCATCGCCGCCAACGCCTTCCGGGCGCAGTGGGAAATGTTTCTGCGCCACGTTGCCGTCGATGAGCCGTTTCCGCACGGTTTCGGCGAGGGCGCGAAAGGAGTTCAGTTGGCTGAGCTGGCACTCGAGTCGTGGGGGAAGCGCCGTTGGATCGACGTTCCCCCTCTCCCGAAGGGAGAGGGGGCCAGGGGGTGAGGCCGATCACGAGCCGCGTGGCCTACGCCGCAGCGCACGTCGTCTGTGATCCGCAATCGCCTACCGAAATCGACTGGGAGGCGACCCTCGCCTACCGGCGTTACCTGTGGTCGCTCGGTCTCGGCGTCGCGGAGGCGATGGACACCGCGCAGCGGGGCATGGGTCTCGATTGGCCGCAAGCGCGTGAGCTGATCCGTCGTTCGCTGGCTGAGGCGCGCACGGCCGGCGGCCTGATCGCATGTGGCGCCGGGACCGACCAGCTCGTGCTCGACCCGCGCGTCACCCTCAAGGACGTAGAGCGGGCGTACCAGGAGCAGGTGGGCTACGTCGAGGGCCAAGGTGGGCGAGTGATTCTGATGGCGAGCCGCGCGCTCGCACGGATCGCCCGCTCGGCAGACGACTACGCCCGAGTCTACGGCACCATCCTGCGCCAGGTTCGCGGACCGGTCATTCTCCACTGGCTGGGTGACATGTTCGATCCCCAGCTCGCGGCCTACTGGGGCAGACGGGATCTGGGTGAGGCGATGGGGGTCTGCCTCCGGATCATCTGCGAGCACCGCGAGAAGGTCGACGGCATCAAGATTTCGCTGCTCGATCCGGCGCGTGAAGTGGCGATGCGCGCCCGCCTGCCCACGGGCGTCAGGATGTACACGGGCGACGATTTCAACTACGACCGGCTGATTCTGGGCGAGAACGGTGCCCATAGCGACGCGCTGCTCGGCATCTTCGACGCGATTGCGCCCGTTGCGGCAGCGGCGTTGCGTGCGCTCGATCGCGGAGACGTCGCGACCTACCGGGCGGCGCTCGCGCCGACGGTCCCCCTCGCGCGCCACATCTTCGAGCCTCCCACGCACGCCTACAAGACGGGCATCGTGTTCCTCGCGTACCTGAACGGCCACCAGTCGCACTTCCGGATGTTGGCGGGTGCGGAGGGCGCGCGGTCGCGGCAACACCTCACGGAGCTGTTCCGGCTCGCCGACGCCGCGGGCGTCCTCGCGGACCGGGAGCGCGCGGCCGAGCGCATGGGCCGCGTGTTGGCCTGATGGACTCGATCACCCGCCTCAGCCTGAATCAGATCACGACGGAGCGCGCCAGCCTCGGAGAGACCGTCGACGCGTGCGCGCGGCACGGCGTGCCGTACGTGGCCGTGTGGCGTCACAAGCTCGCCGAGACGGGCGTGGAGCGAGCCGTGCGCTTCATCCGCGACGCCTGAATCCGCGTCTCGAGCCTGTGCCGCGGCGGTATGTTTCCGGCGGCCACGGCCGCCGAGCGCGCCGCGCGGATCGAGGACAACCGGCGGGCCGTCGACGACGCCGCAGAACTCGGCGCCGATGTCCTCATCCTGGTATGCGGGGCCGCGCCCGATAAGGACATCGCGGCGGCGCGCCGCATGGTCGCGGACGGCATCACCGAGCTGGTCCCGTACGCTCAACAGCGCGGGGTACGCCTCGGGATCGAGCCTCTGCACCCGGCGTTTGCCGCCGAGCGCTCCTGCATTACGACGCTGCGCGAGGCCCGCTGCCTCGCGGAGCGATTCGACCCTGCCACCGTCGGCATCGTGGCTGACGTCTATCACATCTGGTGGGATCCCGAAGTCTTCGACGAGATCGCGCGCGCCGCCAGCCGCCTCGTGGGTTTCCACGTCTCCGACTGGCTCGTGCCGGTACACAACGTGCTGATGAATCGAGGCGTGATGGGCGACGGCGTCATCGAGCTGCGCGCCCTCCGCGCAGCCGTCGAGCAAGCGGGCTACGCGGCGGGGCCGATCGAGGTCGAGATCATGAATGAGGCGGTATGGAATACGCCGCTCGATACGCTGCTCCCTTTGATCAAGGAGCGGTATCTCGCGTGCGTCTGACGATTGCTTGTCTGCTGGTCGTCTGCGCCGCGGGTGGGAGCGACCTCCCGGTCAATTACGTAGCCGGTCCATTGATCGAGTTGAACGACAACGGAGCATGGTCGTGGTTCATGGACGAGCGGGCCATCGTGGACGACGACAAACTCATCGTCGGATCGGTGCGCGCCGTGGGGGACTATCGCAACGATCGTGATCCCGACTGGGGCAACGTGGAGGTATCGGTCTACGACCTCGCGTCGGGTATTGCGCGGCATACGGTGCTGCATCGCCACTTGCAGCAGGACGACCACGCGAGCCCCGCGTTCCTCGCGCTCCCGGACGGCCGCTACCTCGCGCTGTATACGCAACACGGAGTGGAGCGGCGTATCTATTACCGGCTCTCGGAGCCCCGCAATCCCCTGCGGTGGGGACCGGTCACGACGTTCGATACGCCGGGGAGCGCCGCGCAGCCGCTGCGCGGCGACAACGTCACGTACTCGAATCTCTTCCGGCTGGCCTCGGGCCGCATCGTGAACTTCTTCCGCGGTGTGGGCCTCGAGCCCAACTACATGTACTCCGACGACACCGGTCGCACCTGGCATTACGGCGGCCGGCTGGCTCACGGTACGAGCGGCGGGTACACCCCGTATCTCAAGTACGCCTTCGACGGGGTGGCCACGATTCACTTTGTGATGACGGAAAACCACCCGCGCAATTACGACAACAGCCTGTATCACGCGTTCATCCGCGACGGCGCCATCTACCTGTCCGACGGAACCCGCCGTGGCAAGCTGAGCGAGACGACGGAGACGGACTTGAACGCGTGGGACCTGACCAAGGTGTTTCAGGGCGATCCCGACAACGTGGCCTGGATGTGCGACCTCGAGCTGGATGCGGCTCAGCGGCCGTACGTGGCGTTCACCGTTCAGAAAGACGGCCGCGGCCTGCCGCGCGGCCAGGGAGGCTTCGACCACCGGTTCGAATACGCCCGTTGGGACGGCTCGGCGTGGCGGGTACACGAGATCGCCTACGCCGGCAGGCGGCTGTACGCCGGGGAAGACGACTATACCGGACTCGCCGCCCTCGACCCAAGGAATCCGAACGTGGTCTACATCTCGACCGACGCGGACCCCGTCACGGGCGCGCCGCTCGTCAGCCGCGCCGATAGCCAACGCCACCGCGAGCTGTACCGGGGCACGACCGGGGACTTCGGCGCGACGTGGCAGTGGGAGCCGATTACCGCGAACTCCGACGCGGATAACCTGCGCCCGATCGTGCCGAAGTGGACCGACCCGCGGACGGCGCTCGTGTGGATGCGCGGGACATACAAGAACAATCACGGCGAGTGGACGACAAAAGTCGTCGCGAGCATCCTGCCATGATCCTCCAATTCTCGCTCACAACACTCCTGACCCTGCAGGGCCCCGTCGACTGGGCGGCGTTCCTCGCGCGCCAAGACTTAGTGTGGGACCGCCTCCCGACCGGGTGGGGCGAGAGCGCGTTCATCGGCAACGGGCGGCTCGGCGCCACGATCGATGTGCGAGACAGCGCCCTCGGATGGACGATCAACCGTACCGACGTCGTGCACGACCAGTCGCGTTTCCCGATCGGGCGCGTCGTCCTGAAAACCGCCGGGACGCTGACCGGGGGGACGGCGCGGCTGGCGCTCTGGGACGCAGAGGCGAGCGGGACGGTAACGACCGATCGGGGCGATATCCGCTGGCGCAGTTTCACGGCAACGGATCCCTCAGTGATCGTGATCGTGCTCGAGGGAAGAGGAGGGGAGCGAGCTGTAGCGCTCGACTGGGTACCCGCCGAGGCGCGGCCGCCCCGCAAAGTCGCCCGCAAGGAGGCGTTCGCGCCCGAGGATCTGCATCCGCCGCCGACCGTCACACGCTCGCGTGCCGAGGTGACGAGCGTGCAGCCGTTCATCGGTGGCGGTGCGCATGCGGAGTCGATCAGGCGGGGGAAGGGGAACGGATTCTACGTCAGCATCGGGTACGGGAACACGGGCGAGGAAGCGAAGGGCGACGCGCAGCGTGCCACGGCAGAGGCAGCGCGGCTCGGTCTGGCGAAACTGGTCACGGCGCATCGGACGTGGTGGCACAGCTACTATCCCGCGAGTTTCCTCTCGTTCCCGGACGCGCGTCTCGAAGCGTACTACTGGATCCAGATCTACAAGCTCGGTTCCGCGATGCGCGCCGACGGGCCCATTCTGGATCTGAACGGCCCCTGGTTCAACGCCACGCCTTGGCCGGCGATCTGGTGGAATCTCAATATTCAGCTCACCTACTCGCCGCTCTTCCGCGCCAACCGCCTCGATCTCGCCGAATCGCTGTTCCGAAACCTCGACCGCAACCGCCAGGCGTTGATCGACAACGTTCCCGAGCGGCTGCGGGGCGAGGCGGCGGCGATCGGCCGCAGCTCCGGCCCCGACCTCGTGCGCCCCGTCGACCTTAGGGCCGCGCAGAGTGACGCCGCGCACGAGATGGGCGACCTGCCGTGGACGCTCTACTACTACTGGCTCCACTACCGCTACCAGATGGACGACCGCATCTTGCGCGAGCGGGTCTATCCGCTGCTGCGGCGCGCAATGGGGAACTACCTGGCGTACGTGGAGCGCGGGGACGATGGTCACTGGCATCTCCCCGCCACGCACTCCCCCGAGCTGGCTACCGTTCCGGATGCGAACTACGACTTGGCGCTGCTCCGCTGGGGTCTCGAGACGCTGATCGCGAGTGCCGACCGCCTGCGCATCGACGACCCGCTGCTGCCGCGCTGGCGCGACGTGCGCGCGAACCTCACGCCGTTCCCGAGCGATTCCGCGGGGCTTATGGTCGGACGCGATCGGCCTTGGAAGGAATCGCATCGCCACTATTCGCACCTGCTGGCGATCTATCCGCTCGCGCTGATCGCACCTGACCAGCCGGAGCACCGAGCACTCATCGAGAAGTCGCTCAGAACCTGGGAGCGGGATGTGGCGCTGTTTCGTGGCTACTCGTTCACGGGCGGCGCCGCGATGCACGCATGGCTCGGCCACGGGGACACGGCGCTCGCCCGCTTGAACCAGTATCTCGATGCCCCGCGCTACATGGAGCCGAACACGTTCTATGCCGAGGCGGGGCCGGTGATCGAGACGCCGCTCTCCGCCGCGACCAGCATCCAGGAGCTGTTGCTCCAAGACTGGGGTGGCGCGCTGCGCGTTTTCCCCGCCGTCCCCAGCGCTTGGACCGAGGCAGCCTTCGATCATCTGCGGGCCGATGGCGCGTTCCTGGTGAGCGCCGTGCGTCACAACGGGCGCACCGCGTGGGTGCGAATCGAGAGTCTCGCCGGTCAAACCTGCCGTCTCGTGGTCAGCGATTGGGACGCGGGCGTGGTGCGTGCCAGCACCGGGGGGGGGCCGGCGCCGCGACTCACGCGCACGTCGGCGGGAGAGTTCGTAATCGACCTGTCAAAGGGCGCATCGGTGACGCTCGCGCCCGAGGTGGGAACGTCGCTGCCCGGCGTGACGCCGGTCCCCCTCCCACCCACGCCGCTACGCCGCCCGCCGTGGCCCGCGCTCAAGGACGATCTCGCCACTGTCGAGCGGCGCCGCGTGCTCACCGCCGCCGATCGGTATCTGGGCGAGTCGCCCGTCACGATCACGGCGTTCCCCGTGCCGGCGGGACGCGGCGCGCCTGAGGCAGGACCGCACGACTTCTACTCCGAGGGCGATTACTGGTGGCCCGACTCTGCGAACCCTGGCGGCCCGTACGTGCGGCGCGACGGCGAGACGAACCCGGACAACTTCGTCGCCCACCGCGATGCGCTGCGGCGACTCAGCTTGATCGTGCCCGCGCTCGTCGCCGCTTACCGCATCACGGGCGACGCGCGCTATGCCCGCCAGGCCGCGGCGCATTTGCGGGCGTGGTTCGTGGACGAGCGGACGCGTATGAATCCCAATCTGCTGTACGGTCAAGCGATCAAGGGCGTGGCCACCGGGCGGGGCACCGGCATCATCGATACGATTCACCTCGTCGAGGTCGCGCGGGCCGCTTGGGTGCTCGAACGCCTCGGGTACCTGGAGGAGGAGGTGCTCGCGGGGACCAAGGACTGGTTCCGACGCTACCTCGAGTGGATCACCACCCACCAGTACGGACTCGATGAGCGGAAGAGCAGCAACAACCACGCGGCGGCGTGGGTGCTGCAGGTCGCTGCCTTCGCGCGGCTTGTGGGCGACGAGGCGCAGCTCGCGTCGATGCGGCGATTCTTCAAGGAGACGCTGGTCCCCGAGCAGATGGCTGCCGATGGCAGCTTCCCGCGGGAGCTCGCGCGGACCAAGCCCTACGGCTACTCCCTCTTCCAACTCGATGTGATGGCGATGGTGGCCGAGGCATTGTCGACCCCGCAGGACAATCTCTGGACGTTCATGACGTCCGATGGGCGCGGCATGCGCCGGGCCCTCGAGTTCATGTACCCGTTCATCAAAGACAAGACGACGTGGCCCAAGCCGCCCGACGTGATGTACCACGACGCCTGGCCGATTCGACACCCCGCGTTGTTCTTCGGAGGGCGCGCCCTGCATGAGCCGCGGTACCTTGCGCTGTGGCAGACGCTGAATCCTGACCCCACAATCGACGAGGTCATCCGCAACTACCCCGTGCGCCAGCCGCTGCTCTGGGTTCCGTGATGCGGCGCCGAGAGTTCATTGCCACGGCGCTCGTCGCTCCTGTGCTCGGGCGGTTGGGGCAGGCACGCACCGGCAGCGCCCGCGTCTCGAGCCCGAACGGCGCCATCGATCTGCAACTATCTGCGGCCTCCGCGCGCCTGACCTACAGCGTCACTTTCCGGGGGCGACCCGTCATCGAGTCGTCACCACTCGGCATCCTCGTCAACGGCGCGAACCTCGGCGAGGAGGTCACGCTTGGCAAAGTTGAGTCCTACCATGGCAACGACCG
>Ga0066673_10000464_pt1 | contig 11935 bp, 9 predicted proteins | sample GraSoiAngelo_122_FD_62302 | JGI IMG/M metagenome (GOLD analysis project Ga0066673, IMG submission 62302) | Grasslands soil microbial communities from the Angelo Coastal Reserve, California, USA - 14_0927_02_20cm | ecosystem: Environmental > Terrestrial > Soil > Grasslands | place: USA...
GTCCGAAGCGGCGGAGCTTTGGGCGGCGGAACGTCCGCGCGACCTGATCTACGCAGCCGCGCGCGATCTGCCGGACGCATGGGAGCCGGAGGACTTCGTCGCGCCGCGGCTCTGGTCCGCCGCGACGCGCATCGCCTGGCGATCCGCGCGCGATCTCTTCACCGGACGCCGGGTCCTCGTCCCGGCGCAGGCCGTCTATTGTCCGCCGCGCGGGGCTCCGCCGCTGGGCCCGGCGGCGATCCGCTGGAGCACGAACGGCATGGGCGCCCATCCGGTGCGGTCTGCGGCGCTGCGCCACGCGCTGCTGGAGTCGATCGAGCGCGACCAGCTCGCGCGCGCGCTGCCGCGCGGCTGGACGGCGCAGGCCGTCGCGCGCCGGAAGCTCGACGTCCGAGGCATGCCGCTCTGGCAGCGGCTTCGCGATGCGAAGCTCGAGGCGCACGTCTTCGATCTCTCGAGCGTCCTTCCGGTGGCGGGCGCCATCCTCGTCGATCTCGACGAAGGGCCCCTCCCGGTGACGGCAGGGTACGCCTGCGCTCTGCGGCCGCTGGATGCCGTGCGCGGCGCGATGCTGGAGGCTGCGCAGTCGCGCCTCACCGATGTGCATGGCGCTCGCGAAGACGTCACGCCAGCGGATCGCCCTTCGATGCGGGCGCTGCGCCGGGCGTGTGAGCGTGCCCGGCCGCGGCGCTCGCTCCGTTCGATGCCGTCGGCGCGCGACGCACGCGAGGGTCTGCGCGGCCGGCGCGTCGCGGTGGTCGAGCTCGCGCGGGAGCCGCTTCACGTGATCAAGGTGTTTGCGCCCGGTCTGCAGCTGTCGGGGCTGCTGTGATCGTCGCCTTCCTCGGGCCCTCGCTTCCCGCGCGCGAAGCGAAAGGATTTCATCTGCTCCCGCCGGCGCGGCAGGGCGACGTCTGGCGCGCGCTCGGCCTCCGCCCGCGCGCGATCGCGCTGATCGACGGCGTGTTCGAAGCCCAGCCCAGCGTCTGGCACCGCGAGATTCTCGACGCGCTCGATGCCGGCGTTCCCGTGGTGGGCGGCGCGAGCATGGGGGCGCTGCGTGCCGCGGAGCTCCGCACCCTGGGTATGACGGGGGTGGGGCGGATCTTCCGCTGGTACCGCGACGGGACCGTGATCGACGACGCGGAGGTCGCGCTACTGCATGCGGACGCGGAGCACGGGTACCGCGCGCTGACCGTTCCACTCGTCAACGTCCGCTGGTCCGCACAGCGCTGCCTTCCGCCACGCGCGGCGAAACGGATGATCGAGGCGTCGTCGCGCCTTTTCTACCAGGAGCGGACGGAAGGCGCGGTGCTCGATCTGGTGCCGGCCCGTTTTCGCGGCCGGTTCAGGCTGATCGACCTCAAGGCGGAGGACGCGCGCCAGGTTCTTCGAGCTACCCGCGCCGCGCGCCCTCGTCCCGTCCGGCCCCGCGAGCCAGCGCCGTCCTCGCTGGTGCGCCGGCGCAGGTTGCTGGCAACGGCGCAGGCAGATGGCGCAGGCGAGAAGATGGCCCGCGCCGGACTCCGACGCGCCCTCCTCGCTGGCTGGGCGCGCGAGCTCGGACTGCGCCCGGCGGCGCGCGAGCTCGAGAGGGCGCGAGCGCAGCTCGCCGGGAACGCTGCGCCGGACGACCTGGAGCGCCTCGCCGAGGAGATCGCGCTCGAGGAGCTGGTCCTCGCCCACGCGCCGCGGATGCTGAACGACGGTCCGTCGCCGGAAGAGGCGCTCGCCGCCGAGCTGCGCACGCGCGTCGGGCATCGAGGACCGCGCTCGTAACTCTTGCGGCGGCGCCGGGCGCGGCTTAAAGAGCCGCATGACCGCCGCCGCCCTGCTTTCCGGATCGCCGGATGCTTTCCTGCGTGGGTCCAGCGACGACCTGCAGCGCGCCCGCGCCGCGGTCTCCCGTCTGAAGGCCCTCGACCCTTCGCTGCAGACCTTGCGCGCCTGGGACGAGGCGACCGGCGCGATCTCCGACGCGAGCGCACGCGCCTCGCTGCTCCGCTCGGTGCATCCCGATCCTGCCATGCGCGATGCCGGCGAACGCTGCGAGCAGGAAGCGGAGGCGCTCGCCACCGCCCTGGCGCTCGACCCGGAGGTGTACGGGCCGCTCTCCCGCATCGACGCCTCGGGGGAGGACGAGACGACGCGCTGGTACCTGTTCCGCGTGCTTCGCGATTTCCGCCGGGCGGGCGTCGACAAGGACGAGCCCACGCGAGCGCGGGTGCGTGCTCTGAACGAGGAGTTGGTCCGCATCGGCCAGGAATTCCAGCGCAACATCCGCGACGACGTGCGGAGCATCCAGGTCGGTCCTGACGGGCTCGAGGGTCTTCCGCCGGACTACGTGCGCGCCCATGCGTCGGGCACCATCACGACCGATTCTCCCGATTACATCCCGTTCATGACGTATTCGCGCAGCAGCTCCGCGCGCGAGCAACTCTGGAAGGTCTACCGCCAACGCGCGCATCCGCGAAACCTGGAGGTGCTCGACCGGATGCTCGCCCGCCGCCACGAGATGGCGAGGCTGCTCCGCTACGAGAGCTGGGCGGCGTACGTGACGGAGGACAAGATGATCGGCAGCGCCGCGGCGGCGAACGACTTCATCGAGCGGATCGCCTCGGCGGCGGAGGCCAGGGCCCGGAAGGATTACGAAACGCTCCTGGCGCGGAAGCGGCGCGACGATCCGGCCGCCGAAGGCATCGACGCCTGGGATTCCGAAGCGCTCAAGGAGCGCGTGCGCGCCGAGCAGCTCGGGTTCGACTCGCAGTCCGTGCGTCCCTTTTTCGAGGTCCGCCGCGTGATGGACGGCGTCCTCGACGCCACCGCACGCATGTTCGGCGTCGAGTACCGGCGCTTGCCGGATGCTGCCGTCTGGCACGACGACGTCACCGCCTGGGAAGTGGTGGAGCGCGGGACCGCGATCGGTCGCTTTTTCCTCGACCTGTTCCCGCGCGAGGGGAAGTACAAGCACGCGGCGCAGTTCACGCTGGCCTCGGGCGTGCGCGATGGGACGCTTCCCGAGGCTGCGCTGGTCTGCAATTTCCCCCGCCCCTCGCGCGAGGCCGCGCTGCTCGACCATGGCGAAGTGGTGACGTTCTTCCACGAGTTCGGACACCTGTTGCACCATCTGCTCGGCGGCCACACCCGCTGGAGGGGGATCTCCGGCGTGCGGACCGAATGGGACTTCGTGGAGGCGCCTTCGCAGATGCTGGAGGAATGGTGCTGGGACGCCTCGGTCCTGCGGCGTTTCGCGCGCCACGTCGAGACCGGCGAGTCGATCCCGGCGGCGCTGGTCGATCGCATGCGCGGGGCCGACGAGTTTGGCAAGGGGCTGCGCGTCCGGCAGCAGATGTTCTACGCTGCCACTTCGCTCCGTCTTCACGACCGCGATCCCAAGGGGCTGGATACGACGGCGCTCTCCGCGGAGCAGCAGGAGCGCTATACGCCGTTCCGCCACGTTCCCGGAACGTACTTCCACGAGAGCTTCGGCCATCTCGAGGGCTACTCGGCGATCTACTACACGTACATGTGGTCGCTGGTGATTGCGAAGGACCTGTTCGGCGTCTTTCGCCGGGAGGGCCTGCTCAACCCCGCGGCGGCGGCGCGCTACCGGCGCGCCGTCCTCGAGCCCGGCGGCGGTCGCCCGGCGGCGCGGCTGGTCGAGGACTTCCTCGGGCGCGAGACTTCCTTCGACGCGTTCGCCGAGTGGCTCAACGCGGCGTGAACCGGCGCGCGCCGGGCGGCGGATCCGGCTCCCACTGCTCCGCGAGAAAGCGGACGGCGCCGCGGTCGTCGCCCGGGGGCGCCGCCCACTGCGCGGTGACGACCAGCGCCGCGATGGCGAGGGCCACTCCACTGCGGCCGACCAGGAGCGCGGTGGCGACAGCGATGGCAGCGAAGTAGGGCAGCGCGCTCCAGAGTCCGGGCACGCCCAGAAGCTGCAGTGGATTGCGCGGCACGTAACCGTGCGCGAGCAGGGGCCCGACGACCTCGCGCAACGGATTGACGACCTCCAGCGGAAAACCCTGACAGACGGCGGACGCGAGGCCGGTCGCCACCACGCCGGATGCGCCGAGCCCGCGCAAGACGGGGAGAAGCCGCGGCGACTCGCGAACGGCGAGGGCGAGGGCCATCGCCGCGAACGGCGCCAATGGGGTGATGTAGCGCGGGCCGACGGTCCACCCGCTCCGCCAGAGCGCGTGCGTCACCTGGAACAGAAGATAGTAGGCGATCACGGCCACCGGAACGAGATCGAACCGCCGCAGCCAGCGCGGGGCGAGCAGGGCGAGCGCCGTCCACGGCGCCCAGAAGAACAAGCCCAGCCGGGCCGAGAACAGCGAGCCATACAGGCGTTCCCACGACGGGGCGGAGATCCCCATCAACCCCGGCGCGATGTCGCGGACGAAGGCGGCGTTCTCCAGGTGCGCATAGGGAGTCGACCAAGGCGCGCCAAATGCGCTCCAGTGGAACTGAGCGAGCACCGCGACCCATGGAAACGCTCCCAGCGCGATCCAGAGCGCACCGCGCCGGTGCCGCAAGAGCGCGGCGGAGGCGAGGATGACGGCCGCCGGCGCGGACGGATACTCGAGCGCAACGGCCAGCGCACAGAAGAATCCCAGCCAGAAGGGGCGGAAGGCGCGCCAGAACGCCGAGAGGAACGCGGCTCCAAGGGCGAGGGCCGCCATCTGGTGTCCGGCGAACATCTGCCCGTACGTCAGGGAAAGCGATCCGAGGGAGCCCGCGAGCGTGCTCAGCAGCGCGGCCGGTTCCGGGACGCCGGAGTCGAGCATCCACCGGCGCAGGAGGATCCAGAAGGCGATCGACGGCACGATCACGCAGATCCAGCGGAGGGCGAAGACCGCCGCCGTCTTCGTCACCGGTCCGAAGAGCCGCAGAACCGCCAGCACCGGCGCGCCGATCAACGAGGCCCCGGGCGCTTTCGCGGCGAAGAGGCGGCCCGTACAACGCGGGGGCCGCTCGTCGGGCCGATCGCAGGAAAGCGCCTTGTCGTTGACGTATCCCCACTCGGCTTCCAGTCCGACGTCGACGAAGTAGCCCGGGGCCAGCTCCCGTCGGCCGATGGCCCAGGTGTGCTGCTCGCTCAGCGCGCGCGCCGCGTAGACGCGGACGAGCTCGTTGGGATTGTTGACGCGCTCGAAGAAGACGAACAGCCATCCGTACGCCAGGACCAACAGGACGAGCAGGCGTCCTTCACCTCGGCGCAAGCGCACGCGCCCATGCTACTCCACGCCCGACGGACAGGCAGGCGGTCTTCTCTCGTCTCCCCGGTTGCGCGTGCGCAAGGTTCCAGCGGAGGGTTTGAAATGCAACGCTTCGTTCTTTGGACATTCGTGCTCGGCGCGGCGTGCGCCGGCTCTCCGGCCTTGGACAACGGGAGCGCTCCTCAAGCTGCGACGGAGGCGAGAATTTCCCTCACGATCGCTGGACCGGGTGCGGTCTTCGTTCCCGCGCTTCATTCCAGCTGCCATGGGAACTGCTCGTTCACGGCAGCACCCGGAACCTCCGTCCACCTCGAGGTGTCGGGGGATTTGCAGGCGGGCTTCGCCGGCTGGTCTGGCGCCTGCGTCGGCAACGGTGGATGCGACGTCGTCGCCGGCGACGACGTGGCGATCGGAGCGACGTTCTACCCGTAGCCCGGGCAGACAACCAGGCAGGCGCCCTTCTCTCGCCCCTGCCGTAGTCCGTGCGCAAGCTCCCTCGCGGGGGGAGCCGTATGCACAGGTATTTGTTGGCCATCGCCGCCGGTGCGATGGCGTGTGGGCGCTACCCCGCGGGGCAGGCGACGGTCACGATCGCTGTCAGCGGGCCTGGAGCGGTGCGGACATCGAATCTGAACGGCGATTGCCGGGCGACGTGCTGGTTTTCCGTCGACCGCGAAGTGCCCGTGCACCTCGAGCCTATTCCCGGCAGCCAGGCTGTCTTCGCAGGATGGACGGGAGGCTGCCACGGAACGGGAACCTGCGACCTCAAGCCGGCCCTCGACGTCTCCGTCGCCGCCACCTTCATGCCTGCCACGCCGCGCCGGCTGCAAGTCTCGCTGAACGGAGCGGGCGAGGTCCGCAGCGATCCGCCCGGCATCGATTGCCCGCAGAGCTGCGCGGCGAACTTTCCCGAGGGGACCTCCGTGACCCTCTATCCGTCCGCCGCCGCCGGCTGGGGCTTTACCGGCTTCGGCGGCGCCTGCGCCGGCCCCGCTTGCACCATCACGCTCGCCGCGGACGCGGCCGCGGTTGCGACCTTCATCCTCAATCCTGTCGAGCTCGCGCTGCAGGTGACCGGCGGAGGTTCGGTCGTCTCGACCCCTGCTGCCATCGACTGCCCCGGCGTGTGCTCCGCCATCTTCGCGCCCGGGACCGCGGTCACCTTGACCGCCTCGGCAACAGTGGGTTCGACGTTCGCGGGTTTCTCCGGTGGGTGCACGGGTCCGTCATGCTCGCTGCGCCTGACCGCCCCGGCGTCGGTCTCGGCAGCGTTCGCGCTGATTCCCACGTTCAAGGTCACGGTCGTGACCGCAGGCAACGGAGTGGGCCGCGTCACCTCGAGCCCGGCCGGCATCGATTGCCCGGGCACCTGCGGGACGATCTTCCCGGTGGACACGGCCGTCACCCTGTCCGCAGCGGCCGACGCGCTCTCGAAGTTCGCGGGATTCGACGGCACCTGTTCCGGGGCGGCGTGCACTCTCAGGGTCGCCGCGGACGCCGCCGTGGTCGCGAAGTTCGACCCACGCCGTTACGCCGCGCGGGACCTGAGCGTTCCGGGCGGCGGGTGGTGGACCGCGCCGACCGGAATCAGCCGCACGGGCACCCTGGTCGCGGGCACCTGGGGCGGCAGCGCGCAGCAGATGTTCGTCTGGGACGGCGCGATCCACGACTCGGGTATTTTCACGCCGTGGGTCGGCGGCGTGAACGAATATGGCGTCGTGGTCGGTTCGATCAACGCTGAAAGCGGCTGGCACGCGTTCCGCTGGAAAGCAGGCCTCGTCACCGACCTGGGAACTCTCGGCGGCCCGAGCAGCAATGCCCTCGGCGTCAACGGCGACGGAATCGTCGCCGGATGGTCGATGCGCGCAGACGGCGTGCAGCGCGCGGTCGCCTGGACTGCACAGGGGATCGTCGACCTGGGCTCGCTGGTGGACGGCGGCTGCTCCTACGCGAACGGCATCAACTCAGCCGGAGTCATCGTCGGCTCCACCTGTACCGCCGCTGCTGGCGTGCGCGCTGCCCGCTTCCGCGGCCCGGGCCTCATCGACGATCTCGGGTCGTTCGGAGGCACCACGATCGCTCTGGCAATCAATGACTCGGGGTTGATCGTCGGATATTCGTATCTGCCGAACGGCACCTTTCACGGGTTCGTCTACAGCGACGGCAAGATGATCGATGCCGGCACGCTGCCCGGAATGCCGTACACCCAGCTTGCGGCGGTGAACGGGGACGGCCTCGCCGTCGGCCACGCCACGGACGGCATGGTCATCTCCCATGCTGTCCTCTACGGCGGCGGCCGCATGGTGGACCTGAACTCCGTGGTCGACGAGACGCCGTACACGCTCGGTTCGGCGAGCGGGATCGACGAGGCGGGAAACATCGTCGTCACGACCACGAACGGGCCGATGCGCGCGCTGCTGCTCTGCCCGCAGTAACCTAAAGCCCGATCTCGCCCGCGATCGGCTTCAGCGCCTCGATCAGGAACGCGACATGCTCGACCAGCGGCCGCCCCAGTGCCTCGGCGCCGCCGTAGACGTAGCTCCGGTCGACGCTGCGCGCGAACGCCTTGTCTTTCAGCTTCTTCAACACGGACTCCGGAGGAAGATCCGCGATCCTTTTCGTCGGCCGCACCTTCGCGCAGGCGCCGATGAAGCCGACTGCTTCGTCGCACGCGTAGATGGCCTTCTTCAGGGGCGTGTCCCGCGGAATCTTCATGTAGTCCGCGTGCGAAGCGACGGCTTCGACGATCTCCTCCGGCCAGCCCCGTTCGCGCATCACGCGAGTCCCGACGTGCAAATGCGTCTCTTCGGTCGGGTTCTGCTCGTAATCGAAATCGTGCAGGAGGCCGACCATGCCCCACTTCTCGATCTCCGCCGGATCCGTGACGCCGAACCAGCGCGCGTAGGCGCGCATGGCCTCCTCCACCCCGAGGGCGTGCTTGCGCAGGGCGTCCGACTGCGTGAACTCGTGCAGCAGCGCCAGCGCTTCGGCACGAGTCTTCATCCCTTCGTCGCCTCCGCGATCTGGAGGCGCGCGGCGCGCGCGGCTGGCAGCAGCCCACCCAGCAGGCCCATCAGCACGGCGAAGACAGTGGCCTGCACGGCAATCCCCGGCGAGAAGTGGAAGCGGAACTTGATCTCGGTGAACGACGACCAGTTCGTGGTGGTGAAGCTGGCGGCGGCAAGGAAGGATGCGAACACGCAGCCTGCCACCGCTCCCAGCAGCGAGAGGATCAGGCTCTCCACCAGGAAGCTGCCCAGCACCGATCGCCGCCGGAAGCCCAGCGCCCGCAGCGTTCCCACCTCCCGCACGCGCGAGGCCACCTGTGCGTACATCGTGATCATCGCCCCCAGCGTCGCGCCGAAGGAGAAGAAGATGGAGATGGCCGTGCCGAGCACGCGGATGAAGCCCGCCAGCTGGCCCGAGGCCTCCTCGTAGAAACGATCCTCGCGCTTCGCTTCCAGGTTCCAGCGCGGATCGGCATCCACCGTCGCGTGCAGGCTCTCGAACTCGCTGGGGCTCTTCAGGCGGACGGTCATGGTCGAGTAGCCGGTCCGGCGCGCGGCGTCCGCGATCTGGTCGGCGTCCGCCCAGATCTCGCTGTCGAAAGCGGCGCCGCCGGCATCGAAGATCCCCACCACCTGCCACTGCCGGCGCGCGATGGTGATGCTCTGCCCGATCTCCGCCCCCAGATATCGCCCGCGGGCCGCTCGCCCGATCATGATCTCGCTCGTGGCCCACTGGGGCGGCCGCCCCTCGACGAGCTTGATGCTCCTGGAGCGAAGCAGATCCCAGCCAGCCTTCGTCACGCCGCGAATCCCTACGTTGGCGGTGCCGCTCTTGTCGACGCGCTGGAGCTGGAAGATGACGAACAACTCCGGCGAACCGACCTGCTTGCCGCCTTCGACAGCGACGGCTGGGTCGGCGGCGAACGTCTTCGCCGCCTCGCGGGGCAAGAAGCTGGTCAACTCGGAAGTGGACCCCTTGCGCAGCAGGATGGCGTTCTCGCGTACGCCGGTGGACTTGAGGGTTTCCTCTACCCCGTGGGCGAGCATCAGCACCGCGGCGAACACGAATACGACCAGTCCCAGCCCGATGGCGGTGGCGAAGGCGGAGAAGCGCCGCCGCAGGATGGAGCGGATGTTGTACGAGAGCGGGATCATTCCTGTCTCCGCAGCGCGTCGACGATGGCCAGCCTCGCCGCCTGCACGGCGGGAAACGAGCTTGCCGCCACGCCGATGGCCGCCGCCACCAGCACGGTTGCGATGCCCGTGGAGAGCTTGAAGCCCACGTTGCTCAGGAAGCCGAATTGCGCCATTGCGCGTCCGAAACCGCCGAGGATCGGCCGGGCTAGGATCACGCCGATCAGCCCGCCCACCGCCCCGAGCAGCGCGCCCTCGCCCATCGCGAGGTTGCGCACGTGCCTGGGGAGAAAGCCGATGGCCCGCATCACGCCCACCTCGGGCGTGCGCTCGCGCAGGCCCATCGCCAGCGTATTGCCCAGGATCAGCGCCATGATGATCAGGATGACGCCGCTCGCGGTCTCCAAGGCGGAGAGGATGGCGCCGGAGCCGACGACGAAGGAGAGCCGGAAGGCTTTCTCCGTCTCCGTGTGCGTCTCGTTGTCGCTGTTGGCGAAAAGCGCATCGATGTCGCGGATCACGCGCGGCGATTCGGCGGCGTTGGCGACGGTGGCCGTGAACAGCCCCACCGTGTCCTTCCGGTTCGGCGGAAGCCTCTCGTTCAGGCGTGCCCAGTGGAAGTACATGACGTTGGCGACGCTCTGGTCGTCAGTGCCCTCGATGATCGCCGCCACGCGGAACTTCCAGTCGCCGGGATAGATCTCGCTGAACAGCGGGATGGTGTCGCCGATCTTCCAGCCGTACTTTTCCGCCAGCCCCTTGCCCACGACGCAGGAGTTGCGGTCGGAGAGGAAGTCCTGCTTCGAGCCCTGCAGGAAGCGAAGGCTGAAAACCTCCAGGGCGCTGGGGCCGTCGATGGCGAACTGGGCGAAGAAGTTCTTCCGGTCCTTGTAGATGCCGCCGAACCAGTTGCTCCAGGTCACCTTGGTGACGCCGGGCACCTGTGCGATGCGCGCCGCGTAGCTGAGCGGCAAGGGATTGATCAGCGAGACGGCGTTGCGGGTGACGACCCGGTCGGCGCTGGACGCTTCCGCGCTCGCATACCAGGCGGTGAGGATCGTGCGCAGGAAGAGGAACGCCACCGCCGAGAGCACCACGCCGAGGATGGTGAGGAACGAGCGCGTCTTGTTGCGCAGGAAGGCGTTGCGCAGCGTCAGCCCGGGGAGCGTCATGTGAGAAGCCCCTTGTCGAGCCGGCGGTGCACCTTGGCCGCCTCCGCAGCGTGCGGATCGTGCGTCACCATCACCACGGTCTTCCCCAGCGTCTCATTGAGCGTCCGCAGAAGCCCCAGGATTTCCTCCGCGCTGCGGCGGTCGAGATCGCCGGTGGGCTCGTCCGCGACGATGATCTTCGGGTCGGCGACGATGGCGCGGGCGATCGCCACCCGCTGCTGCTGGCCGCCCGAGAGTTGCCGCGGCGTGTGATCGAGCCGGTCGAGAAGACCGACGAGCTTGAGGGCCACCTCGACGCGCCGCCGCCGCTCCGCCCGCCCCAGGGACGTGAGCAGCAGCGGCAGCTCCACGTTCTCCGCCGCGGTGAGCACCGGCATCAGGTTGTAGAACTGGAAGATGAACCCGATGCTGCGCGCCCGCCATTGCGCCCGCGCCGACTCGGAGAGGTTGGCGATCTCGACGCCGGCGACGCGGATGGTCCCGCTGGTGGGTGAGTCGATGCCGGCGATGAGGTTCAAGAGCGTCGTCTTGCCCGAGCCCGATGGGCCCATCAGCGCCTCGAACGCTCGGTCGGGCACGTCGAGGTTGATCCCGTCGAGGACGACCAGCTCCTGGCGATCGCGACGATACACCTTGCGCAGGTTGCGAACCTCCACGATCGGTTTTGCGAGCTGCGTTGCGGGAACGGTCTCGGCCATCACTGCTTCTCCTTCACGCGCATGCCGTCCTTCAGGTCCGCGGGTGGGGATCGCACCACGCGGGTTCCGGGCGGCGGGCCCTCGCGAAGCGAGAGCAGATTTCCCAGCGGCGGTCCGGTGACCACCGGAACGCTCTTCACGGTCTCGTTCTGCTGCACCACGAACACGGCTTTCGTCTCGCCGCGATCCACCACCGCGTCCGGCGCGATCGCCGGGGTGGGCGAGGCCTTCTGCGCCGCCTCGTCGAGCTGCCGGTTGAGGAACGTCACTTTCGCTCCCATGTCGGGAAGGACGTCCTTGGCTTCGTCGACGAAGGCGACCTTGACAGTGACGGTCGCTTTCGCCCGATCGACGCGCGGCCGCACCTCGCCGACCTTGCCGCGGTACCGGCGATCGGGAAATGCATCGAGCACGATCTCGGCGGGCGTTCCGATGGCCAGCTTCGCCACCTGCGACTCGGAGACATCCGCCTCCACCTGGAGGCTGTCGAAATCCGCCAGCGAGGCGATGCCGCCGTTTCCCGCGTTGCCCGCGCTCGTGAAGCCGAAGACGATTTCGCCCACGTCGGTGAGCTTTTGTGTGATCCGGCCGGAGAACGGCGCGCGGACATAACAGTTGTCGAGGTTCACCCGCGCCACTTCCACGCGCGCCTTCGCCGCCGCGACGTCCGCTTCGCCCGCAGCCAGCGCCGCTTTCGCGCT
>Ga0066673_10000465_pt1 | contig 11935 bp, 12 predicted proteins | sample GraSoiAngelo_122_FD_62302 | JGI IMG/M metagenome (GOLD analysis project Ga0066673, IMG submission 62302) | Grasslands soil microbial communities from the Angelo Coastal Reserve, California, USA - 14_0927_02_20cm | ecosystem: Environmental > Terrestrial > Soil > Grasslands | place: USA...
CCTGTCGTCGCGGAAGGAGTGGATATCAACGTCGCCGATCAGGATGATGTCGACCGCGGTCTGGTCGCCCTCGACCCGTTGGTTGATCGAGGCGACATTCGGCGGCGCTGCGATCCTGGCGTCGGCCAGATCGAAATTGAGCGCGCCGCCGAACGCCAATGTCAGCTTTTGGTCGTTCAACACCGACGAGACGCCGACGCCGTCCGGCATCTCGAACACAAAACGCACGAAAGTCGGCTGCACCAGGGCGCGTACGCGAATGAGCGGTCGCTTCTTGGCTTCGGACGCGGCGCGCTGCATCCGCAACGCGCGTTCAGCCGCGCGCGCCCGTTCGGCCAGTTCGCGGACGACTTCGATCGGAAGGCTCGGCGGCGGGCCGCTCCAGCTATCGGGCAGGAAATCGACGAAGATGCGCTCGCCGGCGGTCATGGTGTTGATGGTCGCCCGGCGCGCCAGCGACAGCCGGATCGCCGAACCGTCAGGGTCGCGGCGGGCGGAAGAAACATAATCGGGCGCCGATTCCGCCAATTTGTCGACGGGGATATCGACCGGGCGATTGAACCGGATCACGATGATCGAGCCGGCGGTCGTGACCTCCGAGTTCACATCCTCGGCGAGCTTGAGCACCAGCCGCGCGTAACCGCCGGAGGCTGAGAACGCGGCCTCGCCCTTCACGGGGTCGGCGGCGCAGGCGGTGGAGAAAAATCCGGCGACCAGGATGGCGAAGGCAGCCGCCGTCAGGCCATGGCGCGCCGCCCGCGCGGCTGCGCGGAAATGCGACCAAATTCCTCTGGCGGCCGTTCGCGCCATCCCAACCTTGTCTTTCGATTCAACCGTGCGGCGAGCGCGCTCGCCCGCTCGCTTTCGAATCTAGAATTGCCGGTTTAAGGACCTGTTAATTATCCGCCGCTCAATTGGGCTTTTGCGACAGCATCTTGCCTTCGATTTTGGGAAGATCGGCCGCGGTGGCGGACTTGTCGCCTCCGGCGCGGCGGGCGAGCTCCACCGTCAGCCGCTCGGCGGCGTCGGACTGCATCAGGCCGAGGATATCGGACATCTTGCGCGGCGCGATCTGCGAAGCGATCTCGATCAACACCGACATCTCCAGCCGGTCGAACACCCGCGCCGCATCCTTGGGCTTCATGGCCTCATACATGGTCACGATGCCCTTGAAGCGCGCGGTGTCGGCTTCGGCTTTCTGCTCCGACGACGTCGACATCCGGGATTCGACCGCCTTCATTTCCTCGACGCGCGATTCGATCCGCTTCTCCGCCGCCTTCAACAGGCTTTCGCGGATATCGATCTCGCGCGCGCGCGCTTCGAGCTCCTGGCGGCGCGCCTGCAGCCGCTCGAGGACCGCGCGCTCGGAAGCCGACACCGGCGGATTCTCCTCCGGGCGGATCACGACGCCTTCGGGCTTGGTCGCGGGTGCAGCGACGGCGGGTTCCGCCTCCTTGGGCTTTTCCACCGACCCCGTAACGTCGGACGCGTCGGTCTTGCCGCCCGGGAAGTTCAAGTTCTCCTGCGCCCAGGACGGACCGGTCGAGGCCGGCCGATAGTCGAATACATATCCCCCATCGATGACGAGGCCGGCGATCTTCAGCACCACGAGGCCGAAGATCGCGACCAGCACTACCGGTATGACGCGAATGTCACGGAACGATTTCATGCGGCAAGGCCATCGGACCTTCTGCGGTCGGAAAATGCCTGCGCCGCGGCGGCAACCGCCTTGGCGGCCGACACCTTGGGCGCAGCCTGCTCCACCTCCGATGCGGGCCGCGCGGCAATGGCGATCTTGGAGATCCGCCGAACCACGTTGTCGGCTTCGGCGAGCTGCCGCTTGAGGTGCTCCGTCATTTGGGCGGCGGAGGCAAGCTGGTTGCCGAGGTTTTCGTTGACGTCGCGCACTGTGTGCTTGAGGCCGCCGATCGCGCGCTCGGCGATCTCAGTCGCGGTGATCAATTCGCCGATGGTGGCCTTGAGCGAATGCTCGTCCGCCTTCAGCCGCTTCAATCGCGCATTCAAGAGCATGCAGTAGCCGATCGTCAGCATCAGCAACAGCGCCACCAGGCTTTCGATTGCGATACCTAATGAATGATTCATTGGGCCTCCAACATCTTGTTCTGCTCATCGACCTTTTCGAACATCGCCAGCGTCGTTCCGGGCTTGCGAAGCTGCTTGGTGACGCGAATGGCGACGCGATCGCCGACCCGGCCCATCCGCCCTTCTGTCAGCGTCACGCTGCCGCAACGCACCGCCACCAGCGCATCGGCGCGCATGTCGAGCGGCAAGGTGTCGCCGACCTTCAGCTTCATCAATTGCTTGAGCGGAATGTCGGCCTCGTAGAGCACGGCATCGACCGCGATCTCGGCCTGCGCGATTTCGGTGGCGAAATGGCCCTCCCAGATCGGGTCGCGGCCGAACTTTTCGCCCATGAACATCTGCAGCAGCACCGGGCGGATCGGCTCGATGGTCGCATAGGGCAATAACAATTCGATATTGCCGCCGCGGTCCTCCATGTCGACGCGCAGCCGCACCAGGATCGCCGCGTTGGCGGGCCGGCTGATCGCGGCGAACCGCGGATTGGTTTCCAGCCGGTCGATCGAGAAGCTCACCGGCGATAATGGCCGGAACGCCTGTTCGGCGTCGGCCAGCACGACCTCGATCAGGCGCTTGACCAGATTGGTCTCGATCGTGGTGTAGGGCCGGCCCTCGATCCGCATCGCGGTCTGGCCGCGCCGGCCGCCGAGCAGCACGTCGATCATCGAATAGATCAGGCTCGAATCGACCGTCGCGAGACCGAAATTTTCCCACTCCTCGGCCTTGAATACGCTCAGCACCGCCGGCAAGGGAATAGAATTCATGTAGTCGCCGAACCGCACAGAGGTGATGCGGTCGAGCGAGACTTCGACGTTGTCGGAAGTGAAGTTGCGCAACGAGGTCGTCATCAGCCGCACCAGGCGGTCGAAAACGATTTCGAGCATCGGCAGACGCTCGTAGGAGACCATCGCCGAATCGATGATCGCGCGAATGCCGGAATGGTCGTCGAGATTGACCTCGCTGACGGTGAAACCGAGCAGGTTGTCGATTTCCTCCTGCGACAGGACGCGTTCGCCCGAGTTCTTGCCGCCGAACTCGCGGCCGCCGTCCTCGACCATCGCGGCCCATTGCAGCGCCATCGACTCCGAGAGTTCGTTGGAGCCAGCCGCGTCCGCAGCCGGATCCTCGGAGCCGAGCGAGGCTTCCCATTGGGCTGCAATGGCATCCTGGTCGACCGGATCGTTGCCCGCCATGATGTTAGATCCGTCCCGTCACTGAACCACGATTTCCTTGAACAGCACCGCCGAGACCTGGTTCGGCGCGACCGCGACGTTGACCCGGCGGGTCAATTCTTCCTTGAGGCGAAACAGGCCGGCGGAGCCGCTGAGGTCGCTTGGTCTGAGCTCGCGCAAGTAGGTCTGAAAGATATCGGTGACGCGCGGCATCGATGGCTTGATCGCCTCGATCTGCTTCTCTTCCCTGACCTCGAGCACGACCTTCACTTTGAGATATTGGATGCGATCGCCGGGGGAGCCTGCCAGGTTGACCAGCATGTCCGGCACTTCGACGAATACCGGTGGCTTCGGCGGCGGCGCCATTTCGGCATGCGCCTCCGCGTCGTCGTGATGGCGGAAGAACAGGAACCAGGTGACTGTGCCGCCGCCGAGAATGGCGAGCGCGGCGACGGCCGCGATCATGAGCTTGAGCTTGCTCTTGGGGGCTGCGACCGCTTCCGCACCTTCGCCCGCGCCGCCTTCTGTGCCTTCGTCCGCCATTGCCCGCCCCGGTCCACGCTTTCGAATTGAAGGTGATGCCGCCAGGCGAGCTTTCGACGCGGTACCAACAACCCCCAGCGCACACGCGCTTCACTCTCGATGGAGACGCTAAGGTAGCAATGGTTAACGGAAGCTTTCTTTTGTCGCGCGACTAGGAAAAACTTGCCGGGCAAACATGGTCAACAACACCTTTCTGCCGGTCGCAACGCGCGCCGGCGAACCGCCTAACCCCTTTAAATACAGGCATTTGCCGACTTGGCACGGCTTTCGCTGATACTTCCAGCGAACCGCTCGGCTTGGGAGAGCCTTGGCCGGTTTTACGAGATCCGCGCGAACCGCGCCTGGGAGGGCATTGGCTTCCGGCGGATCAACTCGAAGGGGAGAACCACCGATGGAGAATGCGCTTCTCGTCGGACTTTCGCGGCAAGTGGCGTTGGAACGGCAGCTCGATGTCGTCGCCAACAACATCGCGAACGTCAACACCGCAGGCTACAAGGCCGACCGGTCGCTGTTCGAAGAATATTTGACGTCGGGCGCGCACGAAGACAACTTCGTAGGCTCCGACCGCCGCGTCTCCTACGTGCAGGACCGCGCGACCTTTCGCGATTTCACCCAAGGCCCGGTCGAGCAGACCAAGAACCCGCTGGATATCGCGATCAACGGCGACGGCTTGCTTGCGGTTCAGACCGCGGGCGGCGAGCGCTATACCCGCGACGGCAATTTGCAGATCAACAATACGGGCCAGCTCGTCACGGTCGCGGGCAATCAGGTGCTCGGCACCTCCGGGCCGATCGTATTCCAGCCGACCGATCATGACATCAACATCTCGCCGGACGGCACCGTCACGGTGCTGGAAGGTGCCAGCCGCACCGATTCGATCCGCGGCAAGCTTCGCCTCGTCTCTTTCGCCGATGCGCAATCGCTGTTGAAACAGGGCGGCAACCTGTTTGCCGCCGGCGGCAGCGCGTCGCAGCAGGACCTCAAGTCCACCGTCCAGCAGGGCTTCGTCGAGAAGTCCAACGTCAATGCGGTCGCCGAGATGAGCCGCATGATGGAGGTGATGCGCACCTACACGCATATCGCGACGCTGATGCAGCAGCAGAACGACCTGCAGAAATCCGCCATCGAGAAACTCGCGGACGTCCCGGCCTAGCGCATGATCCGGAAAAACAGAGGCCATTAGAGGAGATCTGAAATGCAAGCGCTTCACACCGCAGCGACCGGAATGGCGGCACAGGAACTCAACGTTCAGGTGATCTCCAACAACATCGCGAACCTGCGCACCACCGGTTACAAGAAGCAGACCGCGGCGTTCCAGGACCTGATCTACGAGCACATCCGCCGCGTCGGCGCGCAGTCGTCCGACCAGGGCACGATCCTACCCGTCGGCATCGACATCGGCGGCGGCGTCAAGACCGTCGGCACGCCGCGCTCGATGACGCAAGGCACGCTGTCGCAGACCGGCAACGATCTCGATCTCGCGATCACCGGCGAAGGCTTCTTCAAGATCCAGATGCCGGACGGCACCTTCCAGTATACCCGCGACGGCACCTTCCAGAGCGACAACCAGGGCCGCATTGTCACGGCCCAGGGCAATCCGGTGCAGCCGACGATCACGATCCCGCAAAATGCCTCGGGGCTCACCGTCAACGCGCAAGGCCAGGTCTCGGTGACGCTGCCGGGATCGACCACCTCGCAGATTATCGGCCAGCTTGGGCTAACGCGCTTCATCAACAAGGCCGGCCTGCAGCCGGTCGGCAACAACCAGTTCACCGACACGCCGTCGTCGGGCACGCCGCAGGACGGCATCGCCGGCGCCGAGGGTTTCGGCAACATGACGCAAGGCAGCCTAGAACAGGCCAATGTCGACGTGGTCTCGGAAATGAGCGACCTGATCGCGGCGCAACGCGCCTACGAGATGAACGCCAAGGTGGTCGGCGCCGCCGACCAGATGATGCAAACCACCTCCGCGCTATTCCGGTGAGGAAGCTTAATATGACTATTCGCTCTCTCCTCTTCGCCACCGCCCTGCTCGCGGCCAGCGCCGCGCCGGCGTTGGCGCAAGACCCAGCCGACACCATCGCGGTGCCGGCACTTCGCGCCAATGTCACCGTGACCGGCGAGGTGGTGCGGATCGGCGACGTCATCGACAACGCGGGTACCGCGGCGCAAATCGCGATCTATCGCGCGCCCGATCTCGGCACCACCGGCTCGCTGCCGGTAGCCCAAGTGCTTGCCGCCTTGCGCGCGCGCCAGGTGATCGGGGTTGCGACCGGCGGCATCAAGGAAGTTTCGGTCACGCGGCTGGCACGCACCGTGGAGAGCAAAGAGATCGAGCTTCAGGTCGCCCGCGCCATCGAGCATCGCGGCGGGCTTGGCGATGCCGCAAATCTCAAGCTGACCTTCGATCGCGACATGCAGGACGTCCATCTCGACGCCTCCTACTCCGGCGCCATGCAAATGGTCGCGTCCAGATTCGATCCGCGCAACAACCGGTTCGACGTCTCCTTTGAGATATCAAATGAAAGCGCTGCGGCGCCGACCCGGCTGCGCTTTACCGGCACAGCCATCGAGACCGTCGAGACCGCCGTCCTGATGCGCGACGTCGAACGCGGCGACATCCTGAAATCCTCCGATGTCGTGGTGGAGCGGCGCCCGAAGGCTGAAATCACAGGCGAACCCGCAGGTCGCGACCGCGCGGTCGGAATGCAGGTGCGCCGCGGGATCCGCAGCGGCCAGCCGCTGAAGGCCGCCGATCTCGTCAAGCCCGACCTGGTGCAGCGCGACCAGACTGTCACCCTCGTTTTCCAGAGCGCCGGCCTCTACCTCACCGTGCGCGGCAAGTCGCTCGATAACGGCACCGAAGGCGATGTGGTGAACGTGCTCAATTTGCAATCCAAGCGCACGGTGTCCGGCACCGTGATTGGCCGCGGCCAGGTCGCGATCCAGGTCGCAACCCCTCGGCTTGACGCAATCGACACCACCGCCTCGATCGCTCCGGAAGCAACACCGGCCCCCGCCCCCGTCTCCGTCGCCACCTCGAGCGTTTCGCAAACTCCAGCCGAGTAATGTTCATGTCCAAGTCGGGTTTAAAGTCGAGTTTAACGTCTGCTACCAAGTCGAGCCGCCACCGTATCATTCTCATCGGCGCACTACTTGCCGTCGGCAACGTCGCGAGCGGATGTTCAGCGATCGACCGCCTGTCGCAGATCGGCGAAACCCCGAAACTGAACGCCATTGAGAATCCGACGGCTCAGCCGGGCTACAAGCCGGTGTCGATGCCGATGCCGAAGCCGGAGACGGTGTCGTACAATGCCAACTCGCTGTGGCGGAACGGCTCGCGCTCGTTCTTCAAGGACCAGCGCGCGCATCAGATCGGCGATCTCCTCACGGTGACGGTCAACATCACCGACCAGGCCAATTTCGCCAACGAGACCCAGCGCAACCGCACCAGCAAGGAAGCAGCCAACCTCAACGATTTTGCCGGCAGCAAATTGTTGAGCGGCAACCTGGCGAAGGTCGTGCCAGGTGCGCTCCTGAACACGGACTCGACGTCGCAGTTTGACGGCAAGGGGTCGATCCAGCGGCAGGAGAGCCTGACAACCAACGTCGCCGCCGTCGTCACGCAAATGCTGCCGAACGGCAATCTTGTGGTCGAAGGCAAGCAGGAGATTCGCGTCAACTACGAAATCCGCGAACTGATCGTGGCCGGCATCGTACGCCCCGAGGACATCCAGAGCGACAACACCATCGATTCCACCAAGATCGCGCAGGCCCGCATCTCCTATGGCGGCCGCGGCCAGATCTTCGACTTCCAGCAGCCGCGTTACGGCCAACAGGTGACCGACGTGCTGCTGCCGTTCTAAGTCTATCTCACGAGCTCCCACATCTCATCGCGATCTCGAGACGCGATGCGATGTAAAACGCGGCCTTCGCTAGCTCCCCTGGCGGAGGCCGCGGATGTGTTGGACCAAGTCCGTTTCCCTACTGCGACAGCCGCTAAAGGCCCATGAGCGGTCCTAAATGCGATCCAAGAATTTACCGACATCGCTTGAGAGCAAATCTTCCTTCCTCACGTAGTGAGCAATTCGCCAGTTGTCCGACTTGCTCCAACCATTTGCATGATCGGCTAATCGCTCATAGGGCTTGAGTTGCTCAAAACTCGCACCGAGGGCCGCTTTGACAGCGTGGTCGGGGAAATAGTTCTCAATTGCTCGCCATTCCGTTAAACAAACGTCGAAACCGACCTTTTTGCAGACGTCTCCGAACTTAGCCCTCCGCTCCGCTAGCAGCGAGCCGGCGCTCGCGCGTTCGCTATCAACCAGCGCAACTATGTTTTCCGAAAGACGTTTAAGTTCATGAAGCTCGGCTTCACGGCCTCCAGCCGCCAACTGATCGCCACCCAATGGCAGAATTACCGTGGTGTGTTCTTTTCCAACTAACCGCAAAAGTTGTTGAACGACTTTTACTTCGGTGACGCCCTCCACAAGTAATATTCTATCGAAACCCATATCTCTGAAGCTGGAGAAGCTAAGTTCTCCTAAGAACGTTCGCCGCACCGGCGACCCCGGTGAGGATCGCCGCCGCGACCTGTCGGTTCTTCTCCTCCTGAACCAGCATCTCATAGGTGACGATGTGCATCTCATAGTCGGAAGCGCCAACGTGCTGCAGCGCCGCGACTTGGCCAACCCGAAATTCGATCGGCTGTTTCCCAAGGTTGTTGATACCGACTACGAAAACCGGTCGACCGTTGGCCTGCAGTTGGCGTGAGGCCGGACGAACCAAGACGACTGAACTTTTCTGACGCGACACAAGGGCGGGTTGCCCGTCTCGCATCATCGTCTGTTGCGCTGGATTTGAAGTTCGAAAAGCGATGGTCTCACCAGTCGAGAAACAGCCGCCCAGCGCGGCGCACAGCGCTACGATTCCCAAATTACGCATGACGTTCCCCCCAGAACCCAACGTCATCCAAGCGCAACTGATGAGCGAGATCAACAGGAGTTACGCGCGGTGCACTACCCTGACAACGCAGTAATAGTACGGGGGTCTGGGAGTACGACTTGAACGTGCAAAGCGTCGTTCGCCGACGATAAAGACGCGGGTTGCGGCTTCGCCTTCGCTCTCGGAAGCCATGAAGGACTCTTACGAGTTCCTCGCCCGGGCACCGCCCTAGGCGCCTTGAAAATCGATGATATCCACCCTATGATATACATCAATATCAGGATATCATGGAGCCAGTCATGCAGGTTTCCAAATGGGGTAACAGCCTCGCGGTTCGACTGCCCAAGAAATTGGTCGAGGAGTTGGGCATCGCCGAGGGCGACGATGTCAATGTCACGTCGGCCGACCCCCAGACCATTGTGATCTCAAAGAAAGACGAAAAAGGCGAGTTCATCCTCAAGCTGCGCGTGTTGCAGAAACCTAAACCTGTGGGGTTTGTCTGGAACCGCGATGATGCCAACACGCGGTGAAGCCTTTTCTGGACACCAATGTTTTGGTCTACGCCGTTCTGTCGGATGATCCACGCCGCCCAACCGCGGGACGGCTCCTGGCCGCGGGAGGCACGATCAGCGTCCAGGTGCTGAATGAGTTTGCCAATGTTGCACGGGGCAAGCTCAACTGGCCTTGGCTCGATATCGAGGCGACGCTTGCTCTTGTGCGCAGTCGATCGAGACGCGTGCGCGACATCGCGGTGTCGACCCACGAGGCCGCTCTCCTGCTCGCTCGCGATCATGGCCTCGCCTTCTATGATGCACTCATCGTCGCCGCCGCGCTCGAGGCTGGCTGCGATACGCTGTTCACGGAAGACATGCAGCACGGCCGCAAATTCGGCAGCCTGACGATCATCAATCCCTTCATCTAAGCCAGAAGGTTTGGCGGACTACGCTGACGCTAACTCGCGACCCACCTGGAAATCGCATGCGCGTAAACGGCAATTTCTTGAAAGTGCGTTTCCGGACAGCAACCACTTTCCGACGGGTGAGCGCGGTATCGCAGGAGCGCACGGTGCCGGGCCGGTTCCAGAACCGGCGCCATCATCTAACGGGTTTGCGCACGCACGGAAAAAAGATTAGAAACCCTTCGCTGTAGCGGCATCTGCTGTTTTTCGTGCTGGGCACCTCATGCGGACGCTTCTTGCATCTGTTTCAGCCATTGCTGTAGTTCTGTGGACTGTGTATGCGGGCGTGCACGGGCCGCCTGAACCACGGGAACCCGAGATCAGCGGGCACCCAGCCGGAAAGATGACTTCGACAACCACTGATGCTGCTGAGCATTCTGACCTTCCCAGCCGAACCGAGCAAGTTCAGACAGAGCACGAGCCTAAAACCAGCGGTGAGGCCAAGGCATCGGACGGCGCAGCTCCGTCAGCATCTTCGAATAAGGCGGCTTCTGGAGCGCCCCCCGCGATAAAGGACGATCCGCAAGCTTCAATGAAGGCCGAGGATGCAGCGCCGGAAAGCTGCATGCCGATCGGCATAACGGTCTCAGGCAAACTTGTATTTCCTATGCGATGTCAGGAACTGCTTGCGCGCAATCGAGGCTCTGGTGACGTTGAACGATCCCCTCTGGCGAATTCGAACCCTCCAGCTCTCGCACCGAAGGAAGATCAACAAGCCGAATCCCCCAAATCACTCGCCGAGGGAAGTGTCACGCAACAGCCAACCGAGCCTTCCGTGAGTGACGCCAATGCCAAGCTAGAGGATAGGCCTCTGGCTGGCGCAGCTAAGTCCGGCAAGGGACGTGCAGAAGCGGATGTCGAACCGGGCAGAAAGCTCGAGACGCGCAATGTGCAAAAGGCGAAGCGCGACGGCGCAATGTTTATTGTGAGAACGATATTTCCCCGATGGTCACCATGAACAGTTGCCGATGAGCCGCTGGCGTTTTTAAGCGCTCAAGTTTTGCACCATGGCCGATGAATAGCTTGCAGCCCTGCACAGCTTACTTGCCAATTTCTGGACAGCAAAATTCGGCACTGATTTGCCCGACGGGTCGTCTTGCAGATTTCTGTCCAGCCCTCGCGAAAAAAATATTTCGCTTGTCTCGTCGGGCAAATCAACTCCACTAGTTTCAGCCGTCTCGTACCCACATGAGGGGCGTATCGCGATCGTCACGGACGTTGGGTACGGGATGCGGTGGACGCGATAGCGTCGCGCGCGCCAATGGCCGTTGCAGGGCGAGCTGAACCTCGTGAGCGATGCGCCGGCGTGCAGACGAGCGGCGCTAATGCGGACGGCAAAACCGTGTGGTCCTGGCATCCGTTGCTGATGTCAAGTTTGCGGAGGCGCGTCGGGCCCAACCGGGCGCGGACAAGCCTTAATCCGCAGATGACGGTGACAAGACGAATTCGTCGCCGGGGAGAGCGCGCTATAAGCCGTTAAAACCATTGCGCAGGGAAGGCCGGTGTTTCGGCGAACCTGTGGTGACTACGCTCGTGTGCTTTCTGTTTGTTGCACGCGAGGCTGCGGGTGCCGCTGAGCACCCGGCTTTCCCTGCGCCCTCTACTTTTTCTGGGCGGAAGTTTTGTGCATGACTCGGGCGAAATCGCGCCGCGGGAGCGCTGGGTTGTGTCTTGAAAGTAGAGCGAGTCATTCCGGGGCGATGCGAAGCACCGAACTATGGTGCGCAATTGCGCACCTGAGAATCTCGAGATTCCGGGTCTGGTGCTAACGCACCATCCCGGAATGACAGCGCACGCTCACTCAAACGCCGCCTGCACCTTCCCCAATCCCTCCAGCTCCATCGTCACATGGTCGCCCGCGTTGAGCCACACCGTCTTGACCAGGCTGCCGGTGAGCACGATCTGGCCGGCGTGCAGACCTTTGCCTTCGGCCGCCAGATGATTGGCGAGCCAGGCGAGCGCGTTGTGGGGATGACCGAGCACGTCGGCGCCGGTGCCGCGCCCGGCCTCGCTGCCGTTGATCAATGCGCGCCCGGCGAGCTTGAACAGGTCCGGCGCACGCAACCGCGCCACTGGTTTGCCGAGCACGCAGCCGGCGGCAAAGAAATCGTCGGCGATCAGCGTCGGCGCGCCGATCGTCTCCCATTTGACGTAGCGGTCATCGACGATCTCGATCGCGGCATGATAGGCCTCGATCGCCTCCGCCACCCACTCGGCCGTG
>Ga0066673_10000476_pt1 | contig 11769 bp, 9 predicted proteins | sample GraSoiAngelo_122_FD_62302 | JGI IMG/M metagenome (GOLD analysis project Ga0066673, IMG submission 62302) | Grasslands soil microbial communities from the Angelo Coastal Reserve, California, USA - 14_0927_02_20cm | ecosystem: Environmental > Terrestrial > Soil > Grasslands | place: USA...
CAGACAGGCTCGTAGAGAAAATCTGCGTAGATCTGCGTAAATCTGTGGATCGGTTGATCTCCGTGATCTCTGCGCCCTCTGTGGTGAGAGAATTGGCGTCCGCCGCGGAACGGCAAACGGGTTGAGGAAATGATTGCTTCGCCGCATAATAGTATTCTTCGACGCGAGAAGTAATCGATAAAAGATGTCAATGGAAACAAACGATTGTCCGGATGAAAAAATCTGGACCGGCGGACGCATTATGAGCGTGGCCGCAAGTTTGGTGTTGATCTTGGCACTCGGGCTTATCAGCTACCACATTGGCGACCTTGTGCCCGTGGCCATTGCGACAACTCCGAACCCGGTGAATGCCAACGCGTCCGCACCCGCACCCGCGCCGGCCCTGACGGCCGCGCCACCCGCGCCTGACTTGCCGCCCGCAGTCTCGGTTGCACCGCTAAAGGATGTAAACGGCTCGCCTTTCAAGCTGGCCGACTTCTTCGGCAAGGTGGCGGTGGTTAACTTTTGGGCAACCTGGTGCGGGCCGTGCCGGCAAGAAATCCCTGAGCTCGTAAAGCTGCATAAGGAGTTTCACTCCCGGGGAGTGGAGATGATCGGACTCTCGATCGAGAATCCCGACGCGTCGGCTGAAAAAGTCCGCAAGTTCATACAAGACTATCAAATTGATTACCGGATCGGCTGGGCCCCTGGCGAAGTTGCTGCGCCTCTGATGCAGGGACACAGCGCAATTCCGCAAATTTTCGTCATCTCGCGCGATGGTCGAATCTTGAAACGCTTCGTCGGTTTCAGCCCCGCCAACACAGCAGCAGAGCTAAGGCAGGCGCTTGAGGATGCGCTGAAGTAAAAAGTTACGGCGTAGAGATTGGAACGCACCGCGGACAGATCGATCGCCCGTTTTCTCCGTGTCCTGCGCCGGGAAGCCAGGCGGTGGAAAAGAAAAGTTCTCATCACCCGCGGCTCCCGCCGCTAGAGATCCCGAGTTCACAGAGAAGAGATTTCTAATCAGGAAGACAGGAATCCAAGACACTCCGTGTCCTCGAGTCTCTAGGCCGGGAGGCCGGGCGGTAAAAAAATTCTGCCGTACGAGACAACACTGTTGGCGGTCAAGAGTTGTCCCTTGCAACATTGGTGTTCATTCGTGTCGATCCCCCGGATGCCGTGAGAAGCTTCAACAGCGCGATGTTGTTTCGAATACACAAATTTCGTGAACAGATAACCGGGAAACATCGCTTCCACGAACCACACCGGCCCCCTGTTGGTCATCTTGCGGAAGCGCAATCGAGGCGAGAAACACTCGATGCCGAACTGACGTCGGAGAGCGATGGCAGCCAGGTGCTCCCGCTTCGGCTGCGCCTTTAGACAGAACCAAACCGGTTCATCGAGCAGCGCGAGCAACGCGGATGACTGTGTCACAGAACCAACTACAGGATTGGACGGGATTGGTAAGCTAAAGTTCCGAAAAAGAGTTATAAACTTTTTTCGCCGCGACGACGAACGCTGAGGAGCAAGTCGATACGCGCTACAAAAACAACATCGGACCGCAAGTGCGGCGGTCGCGCTACGCTCGGGGTTGGTCGCAGTCTGTTATTGCCAGGAAGTTGCAAATCGCGGGTTTCAATATAAGCCGAAGCCGCGTCTCGAAGATCGACGTGCCGCAATTTTCGGCTCAAACTTCTTCGATCGCGGGCTGTCGCTCCATCATAATACGAGCGACACGAAAGAACGATTGCAGTGGGCGCTTTCGCGTTTAAAATGCGCTCTCCAATTCTTCGCATGCTCCAGACGATTCTTGCTCAGGCTCAAAGCGCGGCGCCTCAGGCAGCCCCCGGCGGTGGCATCGGCTCGTTTTTTGTGCCGTTGATTTTCATTTTCATCATCATGTACTTTGTGATGATCCGGCCACAAAAGAAGCGGCAGCAACAGCAGCAACAACTAATCACAAATCTAAAGACCGGCGACCGGGTAGTGACGAACGCCGGCATTCACGGCCTGATTTCCAACGTGAAAGAAAACACCGTTCTGGTGAAGGTGGCCGACAACGTAAAGATCGAGATGGACAAATCGGCGATTACAAACGTGCTGAAAGAGAGTTAAATCGTTAAATCGTTAAACCGGAATGACTCCAGCGCTTACATTTTTTATCGGGCTTGCGATGCTCATCCTCTTCGGCTGGTACTTCGCCACCGATCAAGGGCCGCGGAAACGCCTGCTGGCAATGACGCTGATGCTGTTGCTCGTGATTTTCAGCATCGCCACGATCTGGCCCCCGCAGCAAAAGATCGCGCTCGGGCTCGATATTCAGGGCGGCACGTCATTCCTGATCCGGCTCGTGCCCGGCGACAAGCCGATCACCAAAGGAATGCTCGATCAGGCCGTGGAGGTGATCCGGAAGCGTGTCGATGTTTTTGGAGTCAGCGAACCGATCATCAGCCCGGTCGGCAGCGATCGGATTCTGGTTCAAATCCCCGGCCTGGACACCGCAAAGATTCAGGAAGCGCGGGATCAGCTCTCGCGCGTGGCGAAACTCGAGTTTCGCCTTGTTTATCCAGATAATGGCGAGCGATTGCGCGAGATCGACGGAGGAAAGCAAGTCATTCCACCGGAGTTCCGGATCGAAACGTACAAAATGCCGCGGGAAGGTGAAAAACCGGTGGAGGAGCGGTTGCTCGTAAAAAAGAAAGCTGATTTATCCGGCGAGCACGTTTCTAACGCGGGCGCTTCCTATGAAAAAGACGGCTGGGTCGTCCATTTGCGGTTCGACGCTGAAGGCGCCAAGCAGTTCGGCAACATCACTGCGGCAAACGTTCATCATCGCTTTGCGATTGTGCTTGATGGAACGATCCAATCCGCGCCTGTCATCCAGGACGCGATTTACGGCGGCGACGCGCAGATCACCGGGAGATTTACCGAGGAAGAAGCGCGCGGATTAGCGAGCGTGCTCGAGAACCCGCTGCAAACACCAGTAAGCATCGAGGAAGAGCGGAGTGTATCGCCGACTCTTGGGTTGGACTCGATTAAGGCGAGCATTCTGGCCGGCTTGGTCGGGCTGGTGATCACGCTCGTATGCGTCGGGATTTACTACAAAATTCCAGGTCTCGTCGCGAATGTCGCACTGATCATCAACCTCATCCTCCTCGTCGGCGCGATGACGATGTTTCACTTCGTCCTAACGCTGCCCGGTATTGCAGGCATCATTTTGACGATCGGCCTTTCGGTGGATGCGAACGTGCTCATTTACGAGCGATTGCGCGAAGAAATGGCTCTGGGGAAATCACTCAAGATCGCGCTGAATACTGCCTACGAGAAAGCGTTTAGCTCCATTTTTGACGCGAACGTAACGACTCTGATTACCGCCGCGATTCTGTTTTGGAAAGCGACCGGCCCGGTGAGAGGCTTCGCGATTGCACTTTCGCTCGGCATTCTGGCGTCGTTGTTCACGGCGCTCATCGTGGGGAGGAACTTTCTCGGCTGGTTTGTCGATACAGGAAAACTGAAGCGCATCTCGATGTTGCATTTGATCTCAGCGCAAAACATCAATTTCCTCGGCAAAGGCTTTATCGCCTGCATGTGTTCGCTAGCCTTACTCCTGGCTGGCGCGACCGCCTTTTACCTTCGCGGCGAAAGAAATTTTGGCGTCGATTTTCGCGGCGGCGACCTGATCACATTAAGCGCGCCGAGCAAAATCGACGTCGGGCAGGTCCGCCACGCGCTGCAACCAATTGGACTTGCAGATGCAGCGATCCAGGAATCCACGCAGGTCGGCAAGGGTTACATCACCATCCGCACGCCGTTGAACACCAGCGACAAAGTGGAAAAACAAATCATGCAGACGCTGCCCAACGCCGGATTTCATGTCGAAGGCTCCGAGCGAGTCGGCGCGCTCGTGGGCGGCGAGCTGGCAAAGAGTTCGTTAATCGCGCTCGGTCTTGGCATCCTGGGCATTCTAATTTTCGTAACGTTCCGCTTTGAACTTTCCTTCGCCGTAGGCGCAATTGTCGCGTTGCTGCACGATGTGCTGATGACGGTCGGCGTGTTTGCCCTTCTCGGCCGTGAGCTGACTCTTACGATGGTTGGCGCAGTGCTCACCATCGCCGGTTATTCCATTAACGACACCATTGTCGTTTACGACCGGATACGCGAAGGCCTCGCTAGCGGGCGGCGGGGTACCATCGAGGAGATTATGAACTCCAGCATTAATCAGACGCTCAGCCGCACCATTCTTACGAGCACGGTGACGCTCATCCCGATTCTCTGTTTGTTTTTCTTTGGCGGCGCGGTATTGCGCGACTTTTCCCTCGCCATCATTATCGGCGTGGTGGTCGGCACATACTCCTCGATCTTTATAGCCTCACCGATCGTGCTGTGGTGGACGCGCGCCAGGGGCGGCAGAGAGTCGGCTTTGCGCCGCGAAGTTACCGAAAAAGCCGCGACCGCAACGAGTCCTCTTGCCAGGCGCTAACGCGACCTAACTTCCCCGCGTTTCCCGGCAAGAGTTGACGAGGTCGCCCGGCCCGAGTAGGCTCCGCTTCGCTGGTTTAAGAGCAGATTCTAAATGTCCAGGAGTGATGAATGATGCCAGAAGTGATTGTTCGTAAAGGTGAACCTGTCGATCGCGCGTTGAAGCGGCTGAAAAACAAGCTGGATTCCGAAGGAATTCTCGAGGAAGTCCGCCGTTTGCGCGCCTTCGAGACGCCTTCGCAAAAGCATCGTCGCAAGGCGAAAGCTAACGCCAAGCGCGCCCGAATGAAGTTCCGATTTCATCCGTCGTAACGAACAGAGTTAACCTTTTAACTATTCTCAGCAAAAAGCTCCCTGATCGCCTGCACCAGACCGTCAATATCGTGCCGGCGCGCCTCGACATCGACTTTGAGCCCCTGATCGCGCGCGGTTTTTGACGTGACGGGGCCAATGCTCGCGATTCGCATTCCCTTCGGCCACGGCAGTCCAAGCGCAAGAAAGTTTTCTACGGTTGAAGAACTGGTAAACGTGATCAAATCGGCGCCCTCCTGTGCCAGTTGCCGCCGCGCGCCGCTGGTGTCGCGTGTCTCCGGCACCGTTCGATACGCGAACGCTTCGTCCACGATCGCGCCCGCGCCCGAGAGTTCTTTGGGTAGAACGTCCCGCGCCTTTTCCGCGCGCACCAAGAGAAGCCGCAAATTTTCAATGCTTTCCTGCTTCTTAAACTCTTTAACGACCGCCTCGGCCACGAATTCTTCCGGCTGAAGATCGACATGCAGATGAAAGTCTTTCACGCGTTGGGCCGTGGCTGGCCCGATGGCAGCAACGCGCGCGCCGCCAATCTCACGGGCGTCGTCATACAATTTAAAAAAAACATCAAAAAACGCGTCCACCCCGTTTGCACTTGTGAACACGACCCAGTCATACATGTGGGCCTCCTGCACGAGTTCCGCGAATTCGCGTAAATCGCTGGGCGGCTCAGTGCGAATGGTAGGCAGTTCGATTACGTGCGCGCCGAGCGCCCGTAGTTTGTTGCTTAGCACGCTCGCCTGCTTTCGTGTTCGCGTAACGACAATCCTTTTTCCCAGGAGCGGTCGCTTTTCGTACCAATTCAGACTGTCGCGCAGGCCGACGACTTCACCAAATACGGCTACTGCCGGTGCTTTAAAATTGCTCGCTACAGTTTTTTGGGCGATATCCGAAAGAGTGCCTATGAGCGTTTCCTGTTGTCCGGTCGTAGCCGAGCGCACAAGCGCCACTGGCAGATCGCCGCGGACGCCTTGCTTTAGCATTTCGCTGGTGATGGACCCGAGGCGTTCCACGCCCATTAGCATGACCTGTGTGCCGCCAAGTTTTGCCAGAGCCGCGTAATCGATTGCGCTTTCCGCCTTTGCCGGGTCTTCGTGGCCTGTAAAAAATGTCACGTGCGAATTATGCGCTCGATGCGTCATGGGAATACCAGCATAAGCCGGCCCGGCAATCGCCGAGGTGATTCCAGGCACAATTTCAAATGGGATGCCGGCATCGGCGATCGTCTGCGCTTCTTCGGCGCCTCGCCCGAATACAAACGGGTCTCCGCCCTTTAACCGGACGACCTGCTTTCCTTGGCGTGCTTTATCGATCAGCAGCGTGTTGATTTCATGCTGGGTTCGGCTTTCGCCCGGTTCCTTCCCGGCATAAATAATTTCGGCATCGTCCCGCGCCCAGCTAAGCATCTCTGGGTTTGCCAAATGATCGTAAACGATTACATCCGCATTCTCGGTGCACTCTTTTGCGCGTAAAGTCACCAAACCGAGATCGCCTGGGCCAGCGCCAACCAGATAAACTGTTCCGTTCTGTTTGGTACTCTTGGTCATGCGCTTACTCTTGCGTGATCCGTCGCAACAATTCGCCAGCCAACTTTCCGCCTTCGTCGCAGGCGCCTTCCACTTCGGCCTCCCGGGGCGCTGCCGATTCATCCATGAAAACTTGCGCGCGTATTTTCATCTTGCCGTCCTCAATCTTTGCAAGGACGCCCACCGGACAATTGCAATCACCGTGTAACCCACGCAGAAATTCTCGCTCCGCCTGCAAACAAAGCAACGTTTGGCGATCGTTTACGAGATCGACGAGCGCTTTTGTGCTTTGATCATCGGCGCGAACCTGAAGGGCAATTATTCCCTGGCCCCCTGGCGGTAAAAAAATTTCGCGCGGAAGTGTCTCAACAAAAAATTGCCTGCCTTCGAAGCGGATTTTAGTACGGGCTGGCGACAGGCCCAGGCGTTCAAGTCCCGCGCGAGCCAACACGATCGAGGCCCATTGGTTTTCCGCCAGTTTTCGCAACCGTGTCGGCACGTTGCCGCGAAGATCGATAAGGTCGAGGTCCGCACGTTTCCACAGCAGCTGATGTTTCCTTCGCACGCTACCGGTTGCGACTGTGGCTCCGGGTGGAAGGGAAGCAAGACCGCCCCCATGTTTGGAAACCAGCACATCGTCCATCGGCGCTCGGGGAAGGACTGCCGCGATTTTTGCTTCCGGGCTCGTTTCACTCGGCAGGTCCTTGGCACTATGAACCGCTATATCCACTTCTCCGGCTAGAAGCGCGCGCTCGATTTCTGCCGTGAACACTCCTTTTCGTCCCGCCCGAGGATCGACAACTCTGGCTTTGTCCCCTCGTGTCGTAATAATTTTGGTTTCGACTTTTGCCTTTGGACGCGCCGCTTGAATTGCTTTTTCCACCAAACGAGCTTGCGCGCGCGCCAGTTCGCTGCCGCGTGTTCCCAGGACAATCTTTCGATTTTCGGCGGTCATAGACCGCCGCTATAGCTCCGACGCACGCAGCGGATTTTCGCCGAGCGGGGAATGCTCCGCAGCTTGTGAGGGGCGATTCAGTCCTCGAGAAATTGAATCGACAAAATCCGCGACATGTTCCGCAATGATCGCCTCTGCTGCGGCAATCTGCTGGCGTCGGAGGGCGAGTGATTGCTCCGCCACGGATCGTATCGAATCGATGTCGTAAAGATAAACCCCTTCCATTTCATTTACGCCGGGATCAACGTCGCGAGGCACGGCGATATCGATGATGAAAAGCGGACGATCCAAACGCTCACGCAGCATGGGCGCGAGTTCGCCCGGTGTCAGCAACGGCGTCTCCGATGCCGTCGCCGTAATTAGAATATCAATCTCACGGCATTGCGTCGCCCACTCGTCGAACAGCACAGCGCGGCCGCCTACCGCCTGCGCCAGCTCGCCTGCGCGCTCGATCGAGCGATTGGCCACGCGAAGATCCCTGACGCCGCGCGAAATGAGCGCACGCGCAGTGCGTTCGCTAGTCTCACCTGCGCCGAGCACGAGAACTTTGCATTCGCTTAATTTGCCAAAAATTCTTTGCGCCAAATCGATAGCGACCGAGCCGACCGACACTGCGCCCCGCGCAATGTCCGTGTGCGTGCGCACTTGTTTCGCCACGCGAAACGCCCGCTGAAACAAGCGATGCAAATACGGGCCGACTGCGCCGGATGTCCTGGCCGACTCATAGGCTTTTTTCGACTGCCCGAATATCTCGCTCTCGCCGACAACCATCGAGTCGAGTCCGGAGGCGACCCGGAAAAGATGCTGCACGCACTTTTCAGCCTCGTACCGATAAAAAGGAGGCGCGTAATCGTGCGGATCGATGTCGATTCTTCGCGTAAGGCAACGCGCAATCTCATCCGTAGAAACGCGTTTTTGCGAAACCGCATAAACCTCCACCCGGTTACACGTCGTCAGCAGCAACGCTTCGGCGCAACCGGTTTGGCGCAAGATCGATTCGGTCGTCGCGCTGCCGGTGAACTGTTCCCGCGTCGCGACATCCGCGGTGTGATGACTTAAGCCGAGACAGAAAAGATTCATGGCAGCGGACTCATTTCCGCGGTGAATTCGATTCCCCAGAGAAGTGCCAGTGCCACGCTAAAGCCAATGATGCATAACGTAGCCACCCGTCTCGGCGCGAACCACCGAAGATGGCGACCTTGTAAGATCGTCGCGTAAAGTAGCCAGACCCCAATGGCGGCTACGACCTGCACGCGCGGCAATGGGTGGCCAGTAAAAAAACCGCTCACGATACCCAGCGTGTAAAGCGCAAAGCCCCACCACAGTAGTCGGGTGATGGTCGCAAAAAGATGTGTCAGCGGCGGCAGATGATAGAAAATAGAATGCAACTGATGCGTCTTCAGCTGCCGTTCCTGGATCAGATACATGACGCCGGCGATGCAAGCGAGGGCGAACGCCCCGTAGGCCACGATCGAAATCGAAGCGTGAAATTCCAGCCATGGATTGGCCGGCGCTTTCACCGGATGCCGGATGTCGATCGGCGCAACGAGCGCAAAACCTTGCAGTAAAACTACCAGCGGCGCAGTGAACGCGCCCATCAACGAGAGGCGATACGGCGGACCCACGAGCATGTACATCAGCGCTACCGACCACGCCAGAAAAACGAAAACTTCAAACAGGTTTGTCAACGGACAGCGCCCCAGCGCATGACCGCGAACCGACAAGAACGCCGTCTGAAAAATGAATCCCAAGCCGATCGCAAAAAAATTGAATCGCATTGGCCGAAACAGTCCGGCACGCAACTCAACAATCGTGTGCACGACTGCTGCGAGAAAACAAACTGTCGAAACGATGAGAAGATAGCGATCCACCGGGACAGCCTATTCTAGATTGCCGTCCCGACTTGGCAATCCTCTACAATCACCGTGTGACTACCAATTTGCCCCGCCGATTCGTCTGTCGAGGGCAACGCAGATTGACCTTTCATTGCACTCCGCTAGGATTCGCGCCGATGGCGTTGGACCTAGTTGGAAAACTCCGCGCTGCTGTGCGCGATGTTCCTGATTTCCCAAAGAAAGGGATCGTGTTTAAAGATATCACGCCCCTCTTAAGCGATCCCGCCTTGTTTCGTGCGTCGATTGATCTTTTTTTGGAGCGTTGCCACGGGAGAAAGATTAACAAAATCGTCGGGATAGATGCGCGCGGTTTCGTTTTTGGATCGGCGGTGGCATATGAACTTGGGGTTGGTTTCGTTCCGATCCGGAAGCGCGGCAAGCTTCCCTACCAGACTGAGGTCGCGAAGTATTCCCTCGAGTACGGTGAAGCGGAAATGGAGATGCACGTCGATGCTGTGACGGCGGGCGAGCGGGTTGTGCTGGTGGATGATTTGCTCGCGACCGGCGGGACTTCCGCTGCTGCGGCTCTCCTAATCCGTAAAGCTGGCGGAAATCTTCTCGAAGCGCAGTTTCTAATTGAGTTAGAATTTCTTCATGGCCGCAACCAACTCGACCCGACACCGGTCGCGTCGTTTTTGAAGTATTGAATTTTTGCGCGGCGGACATACGCGGGTGGTGTGTTCAAGCCCGGCCTGTCATATGTCATTCTGAGCCCTTCGGCTTTGCTCAGGACAGGCTCCGCGAAGAATCTCGGATCGATTTTAGACTGGTCCCGCTCAAGGAAAAAAATCAGAGATGTTTCCAGCCTTCGCGTAAAGCTACGGCTTGGCAGGCGCTTCGCTCAACATGACAACGGCGATTTTGGATTTTGGATTTCCAACTTTAGATTACTGGAATCCCAGTCCGCGATGAGAATGTCCCGACATCTGGAACAAGTTCTGGCGCACGCCGAAAACAGCCTCGCGGCCACAGGGACCACGCGCCCGACTGAGGTACTTCCGCTTTACAAAAAATTTCTCAAGGTTGAAGAGCATCGATTGCGTCTGAAGCATCAGGCGGGCGGGGCCGGCCGCGAAATTTGCGCGCGACGCGCTGAATTGATTGATATTTTATTGCAATACGTCTTCGGCGCCGCGGCCGCTGCTGCTCAAGGAAATGGCGAGCCCAAAGCTCCATTGGCGTTGATTGCTCTTGGTGGATATGGCCGGGGTGAACTCAATCCGTTTAGCGATATCGATGTGATGCTTTTGCATCGCCAGGGTGCCGCAGAAATTTCGCCACACTTGGAGGAGATGGTGAATCAAGTTCTCTACCTGTTATGGGACAGCGGCTTCAAGGTCGGGCACTCCACACGTTCCATCAGAGAAGCGATTGCCCAGGCCAACCGCGATATGCGCACAAAAACCGCGATGCTGGAGTCCCGATTTCTCGCTGGCGACAGGGAACTGGCGCAGGAATTTCGAGAGCAATTTCGTTCAAAATGCGTCGAGGGACACGAACGGGAATATGTTGAAATGCGGATGCAGGATCAGGTTGCTCGGCACAAAAAATTCGGCGACAGCGTCTATCTCCAGGAGCCCAACCTGAAGAACGCATGCGGTGGACTGCGCGACTATCAAAATCTGCTTTGGATAACCTACTTCAAAGAGGGGTCGCTGAGTACGAACCAACTCGTAGGGAAAGATTGGCTGAGCGAAAGCGACCAGCGACGGATTGAGCGAGCGTACGATTTTCTACTCCGCGTGCGCACGGATCTACATTATGCGACTGGGCGCGCGACCGACATATTGCACATCAACCTGCAGGAACAAATCGCAAAACGGCTACATTGTTCTCCTCGAAATGGTCAGCTCCGCAGCGATGCGCTCATGCGAGATTACTACGAGCATACGCGAGACATCTTCCGGGTGACGGAGCGCATTACGGAGCAATTTGTGAGCGGATATGTCACAAATAAGACCCGTTCGCTTTTTAGTTTTCTTCCGTTGATAGGGGCGGACAAAACTCCCATCGGGGACTTTTTCTTTGTTCGCAACCAACAACTGCACCCAGCGCAGCGCGAGGTTTTTCGCAACGAGCCTGAGCAGATGATGCGGGCCTTTCAGCTTGCACAGGAGCGCGACCTGGACCTCAGCCCGGAATTGGCAGATTTATTGACCAGAAGTCTCCGGAACGTAACCCGCACGTATCAGTATGCGCGTGGATCGCGGGCGATCTTTAGATCGATTCTATCACAAAAAGGGAAAGTAGGACGCATCCTGCGAATGATGCATCGGGTCGATTTTCTCGGTCGTTACGTTCCCGAATTCGGCCAGCTGACCTGTCTGGTGCAGCATGAATTTCTGCATCGATACACAGCCGACGAGCATACGTTGGTATGCATCGATAAGCTCGATGCGTTGACGCAGACGGACGATCCGAAGTTGACTGCCTATCGTAAAATTTTCGAGCAACTTGAAGACCCTCTGGTTCTCTATCTCGCGCTACTCTTGCACGACAGCGGCAAAGCCGTCGGCGCACGGCCACATTCGGAAGCGAGCGCGCTCTTTGCCCAGCGCGTCGCGACCCGTTTGCAGTTGTCCTCCGAGGAGCGCAAATCACTTATTCTTCTGGTGGATCATCATCT
>Ga0066673_10000481_pt1 | contig 11745 bp, 7 predicted proteins | sample GraSoiAngelo_122_FD_62302 | JGI IMG/M metagenome (GOLD analysis project Ga0066673, IMG submission 62302) | Grasslands soil microbial communities from the Angelo Coastal Reserve, California, USA - 14_0927_02_20cm | ecosystem: Environmental > Terrestrial > Soil > Grasslands | place: USA...
TAGCTGGCCCTGGCGAGAAAGGACAGGAATAAGGGACGCTTCACAGAGATTAAGAACTGAAAACTGGTTGCTTCAGCTCCTCGGAGTTTTCTTCGTCTGGTTGGCTTCGAGATGCGCGCGCAATCGGTTGACCACGATGTCTTCGTGTCCTTCCTCCACCTCCTTCTGCACTTCTTCCAGCGCGAAGTGCACCACGTCGTGATGGTGCATTTCCAGGGGAGCCACGGCGTCACTGAAACGCAGCCACAGCCGGTGTAGCAGATTTACCTCGTTGGCGGTCAGATTGGGCGCGTGCGGCCCGAGGACTTTGTAAAGCTTATCCCCATTGGGCAAGTGGATTTCCAGATTGAATTGCGGCTTTTGATCGCCAAGTTTTTCCCAGGCGTCACCAATCTGCCGCGCTTGCTCCTCGTTAGATTCCTTGGTCGAACGCCCGGCCACAATCGTGCTGGATTGCAGTGATGTCGCGGCCCGCAGGATGCCGTCCCACAAATCGTTCGCGGCGACGACGGCGAGGCGGATCGACTTGCCCCGCTTTTCGGCCATGGAAAGCGCTTGGGAGAAGAGTTGTTGCTCGATGCTGCCGAAAAGCTGGTTGGCCTCGAGTTCGTTTTCGCCCGAAGCCGAGCGGCGCAAGAGCCGGACATGGAGCACGACAACGTCGCGGCGACCGGGCTTGATGCGGTCCAGCACGTTTCCGAGATGATAGAGCGCGTACTGGTTGCTTATGGGAACAAGAACATTGCCGGGGCGCGCACCCACGGCCTCGGGAGTCAATTCCGATTCCAACTCGAGATTGAACTGGTCCATCTCGACGTGGGCTGCGCCGCCTCTTCGGCCCCGGCGCTCCGAAATCGTGAACACAATGTAGAGCAGAACGGAAAAGGCTCCGCCCGCCATCGTGGCGATGGGCTTGGTGAACAAGTTTACGACGGCGATCAAGAAAAGCGTCGAGGTGATCAACCCGAGTCCCACGGGAATCTGCACACCACGGAGCGTCAAATTCAGCGGAACTTGAAATTCTCGCTGGCCGGGACTGGTGTAGCGAAGAACGAGCACCGCGAGGCCGTTCATGGCGAAGCTCCAGATCACTCCGAAAGCATACAGGTTCGCGAGAAACGTGACGTCGCCACGACTAATGATAATGGTAACGACCTGCAGCGCCACGACGATATTGATGATGCGATAGCTGGTGCCGAAGCGCTTGTGCGGCTGCCGGAACCATGCGCTGAGCACGCCGTCTTCAGAAACGCGGTTCAGCACTCCGTTCGAGCCTACGATGGCCGTGTTCACCGCGCCCGCCAGGATCAAGGTGCCCACCACCACAACAAAGCCGTGGAATATCAGACGGGCGAAAAATGGTCCTTCCAGATTCATGGCCAGCCCGCCGATCAGGTTTTCGAGGAAGTGCTGGCGGACGTCGTCCGGAATGATCATCACGGCAAAGAAGGAAACCAAAGAGGTAAAGACCAAACTATAGATAAAAATGACCGCGCCAGCCTTTTTCAGGTTGGGGAGCTTGGGGCTTTCGATTTCTCGATAGACCTGCGCAAGCGATTCCTCGCCGCTCATGGCCAGCACGGAATGGCCCAGGGCGATGAAGATGGCGATGACCCCGAACATGTGTGGAAGGTTGCTGTGCGCGAGCCAGCCGAGGGCGCCGGTGCTCAGCCTGAGGTTGCGCGGGTGTGGCCACGGAGGCAGCGCGGAATGGCGCACCGCCGCCGTGTAGATACACCAGGCGATGAGCATCACCACCATCACGGTGACCAGTTTCATGATGTGCAGAGCTTTTTCGCTGGACTCGGCAACGCCCTTGGTGTTCTGCCACCAGAAATAAAGGGTGACAAGGATGGCAAAACTCGCGGCAATAAGACTGGTTGTTGCCGAAGAGAGCGGGCCGCTCACGTGAAGATAGAGCAGAAGATCGTTGATCAATCCCGCAAGATACTGGCCTGCTGCCACGCCGCTGATCGGCCCCGTCAGGATGTAATCAAACATGAGCGCGGAGACACTGAATTTTGCGAGCGTCCCCCCGAGGGACATCTTCACGGCTCGATACACGCCGCCGCGCACGAACATGCTGCAGCTTTCCACGTAAACGGCGCGCACGGCATAGGAAAACAACATGATCGCGAGGATGAACCACGGCGCCGTCTTGCCGATATAGCCTTCCGCTTCGCCGCCGGCATAGTACGCTGAGGAGGCCAGGTCGTTCAGCACGATGGCCGCCGCTCGCCAGAACGAAATGAAGGTCAGGAGCGCGGTGGTAGCAACGATGACACGCGGAATACCATTGCCGCCGCTGCCTGCGGCAGCAGGGTTATGGGGAGTGCTGCTCATGTACGGGTTTCGTTAAATCGCAGATTGAAATGCTCGCATTTTTGAGGCCCTAAGTCTAGCCGGACATCCCGGTGAATCACCGGGATGCACACTAGCCCACGGTGGTGCGGAAGGTTTTGGCGCACTCGGCGCAGGGACAGATGTTGCGAAGATGGTCGTAGCTGTAGATGCCCGTAGAGTGGCCGTCGGTGAAGCTGATTTGAATGGCATAGTTACCCACCTGCGTGGCGGTCTGGGCGCGCGGTTTGGGCTTGAACATGGGCAGCGCGGGAGAGGACTTGAATGCCGAGGCTACCTCGCCGAGCGACTGCTTCTTCTCTCTGGCGTCGTTGCAGGTGGCGCAGGGACACTCCTCGCGCAAGTAGGCAAACTCGTAGTGGCTGGTGTGGCCGTCGGCCCAGGTGACATCCACACCCGTGCCGCTAGAAACATGAATCTTCAGGCTGGTTGGTTTTTTTCGCGGGTCCGGAGGAGTGGGCATGGTTTGGATGTGGCATTAGCCCTTGGATTTGCCGTTGCAGCATTCGCCTGGCGGAATAGGATTCCCGTGCGGGCAGGTCTTGGGGTGTCCGAGGAATGTGCAAATGCGCTGGTCCAGCTCGGGGCTGATGATGTGTTCGAATTTGCAGGCTTGCGTGTGGGCCTCGGAATCGTCGATCGAAAAAGTGTCCTTGAACAGGCGCTCGGCCAGGCGGTGACGCCGGACAATGTCGCGTGCGCGCTGGCTGCCCATGAGCGTGAGTTGCACTTCCCCGTTTTGCATTTGCACTAAGCGCAGATCGGACATGCGCGAAAGAACCCGCGCGGCCGGCTCGTCAGTTACCACTGGCAGGCGCCCCGATGGGCCAGTGGCGTGGAGGCGCTCCGCTTGAGCCGGTTTCCCTTCCTCCCCGCAAGTCCAGATTTGTTCCAGGAGATGATCGAAGCGAATTTCGTCGTCGGTGGAAATAGGAGTGCAGCAGTCCGCGGTGTCGGCCAGAGGGCAAGCCAGCGGATGGCCTGGACCGTGCTGTGCGGTGTCGAAGTGCAGGTGGCCGTGGGCAAGCTCGATGCGGCGGTCCGCTTGACGCGCGATGTCCGGGTCGTGCGTCACCATCAGGATGGTATGGCCAGCATTGTGCAGTTCACGGAAAATCTGGATGACCATCGTTTCGTTGGCCTCGTCGAGATTTCCGGTGGGCTCGTCGGCGAGAATGATCTTCGGCTGATTGATCAGCGCGCGCGCAATGGCAACGCGCTGCTGTTCGCCACCGGAAAGCTGCGCGGGGAGATGCGTCAGCCGCTCGCCGAGGCCCACGCGCCGCAGCGCTTCTTCAGCTTGCGTTTCGTCCGTGACACTGTGGAAATACTGTGCGAGCATCACGTTTTCAATCGCCGTAAGATACGGCACGAGATGGAATTGCTGGAAGACGAAGCCGACTTTTTCCGCGCGGTAACGCACCATCTGGCTTTCACTAAGTTTCGAAAGATCGACGCCGTCAACGACCACATGGCCCGAAGTGAGTGTGTCCAGGCCGCCGAGAATGTTGATAAGCGTAGTTTTTCCCGAGCCGGAGGGCCCCATCAGCGCCACCCACTCGCCGGTGTTCACTCTGAAGCTAACGCCGCCGAGCGCGCGCAGCGTGCCGTACTGCTTGATCAAATTTTCGATGACCACTTGCTTGGCCGCAATTAGCGGCGCTGCTGGAGCGATGGAACTCACGCTTCACCCCTGAAAACCGATGCCGGGCGGATGCTGGCCAGCCGCCGCAGCGGATACGCGCTGAGGATCGCCACGATGATGGTCAACGCTACAGCTACCGGATAAACAATCAGCCGGGGCCGTGCCGCCACGCCAAAGACCGCTTTGCCCAATCCGACGGACAGAAAAATCCCCGCCGCCGCGCCAATCATTCCTCCGGCCAGGCCAAGCAGCGCCGCCTCGGCGAGAAAAAGCCGCAGCACGCGTCGCATCGAGCCACCGATGGCCTTCATCAAGCCGACGTCCATCTTCCGTTCCATGGCCACGTTGGTCATCGCCGCCATCACGCACAGCCCGGTGAGCACGAGCACGATCGCCACTGTGGCCGTCAGCACCCCGCTGATGCGGTTGTATATCTTTGCTTCCCCTTCCGTGAACTGCCGAATAGGGCGGACGTCCACTTCGGGAAATTTCTGCGCGAGGAACGATTGAAACTGTTGAATGGTGGGTGGTGGCCCTTCGACGCTAATTTGTATGAGACCTATTCTGCTCGATAGCGATGCCAGCTGTTGCGCGGCGGGCAGGTCAATGAAAATCTGGCTGTCTTCGTCGCTTCCCGTCGTGAGCAGGTCTGTTACCTTGCAGGTTACCTTCTCAGCACCATTCTTGAGTTCGATATCCTCAAATGGAACTAGCCTAAATCGAGAGGCTAGTTTAGTTCCGACTAAGCACGGAACGCTAGCCCGCGAGGAAAGGACAAATCTATCTGTGCGCCCTGGGATTACGAATGGTCCGAAGTCCCATGTCGAGAAAATCTGGGGGAGTTTCTCTAGTTCGGTGCCTGAAACTACTACCGGCACTCGCGACTGGTTTCCAACAGCAGTTAGCGAAAGCTCAGCAATCAGGTAGAGAGACGGAACTGAGATCACTGCGTGCCCCTGAAATTTTGAAGGCAAATTCCCAAGAAGGGATTGATTCAGGAGAACGCCTGCTGCAGGATATGCGCCGAGCGATTTTGGCGCGATGATGAGATTGGCCCCGAAGGCGCGAAATTCGGTGGTGAGCCGGCGCTGGGCGTCGACTTGGAGATTGAGGAGAGCGGCGGTCACGGCGGCGCCTGCGCCGAGCGCCAGCAGGATGATGAAAAGGCGGCCGCGGTTGGCGCCGAGAAGGCGGCGGATGATCCGCCAGAACATGGCTCTATTGGTGGCCTGGCCTGGCATCATTCGCCTCGCAGAATAGGCGCCGGCTCGTACCGTGAGGCACGGCGCAGCGGAAGGGCGCTGCCTAGAATCGTGACGCCGCCAGCCAGTGCAATAATCACAAAAAAGACCATGAGCGAAGGCTCCGGGGCGGCTCCAAAGATTCTTTCGCCGAGAAGGCGTGCCAGAATAATCCCGATGGCGTAACCGGCTCCCCCGCCTACGAAGGCGAGCAACAGTTGTTCAGCCGCAAGTAGGAAGCCGACCGTTCCGGAGCCTGCGCCGAGCGCTTTCATCAAGCCGATCTCCGTCCGCCGCTCGATCACCGAAGCTGCCGAAGACGCTCCCACAGCCAGCGCCGCCGCAAGCAGGGCCGCTCCGGTGACCAGCCATAGCAGCGTTTGCACGCGCGTGAGGATCTGCCCCTCTCCTTCGGCAACGCGGCGAATTACGCGCACGTCGGTTCCCGGCAATTCCTGCTGAATTTGAAACGCAATCGAGGAAATGTACGGCGTGCAGAACCACCGGTCGTACTCGACAGGTGTAAACGTCTTCGGGTCGCGTTTCGCAAACGCATCTTCCGGCTTGGTCAGCGCGCTTACATATAGCTTGCGGTATTGTCCGGGCTTGCTCGCGAGTTGTTGCGCAACTCGGAGAGGAACAATCACGGCGTCATCCTCAAGCCCTCCGCTATCTAGAATGCCCACGGCCTTGAGGAACAGCGGTGGTACGGAAGGTCCCCGATCGATGACCACATGGTCACCGACGGGCCCACCCGGCGGAATGCCACCGTTGAGGCCGGCCTCCTTCTGGCGGACTAAGTTCTTGCCGAGGACGCATTCCTCTGCATCGTCCTTAAACCATCGGCCTTTCAGGATATGCCACCAGGGATTGGTCTTTTCTAAACCCGTCTCGAAGTAAGCGCCGTCCTCAAGGTGGAGTGAATGATCCGCCCATACGCCTATGGCCAGAAGATCGGGCCAAGAATTGCGATTGGGAGGCCAACTTCGTCTATCGTCGCGGAAGCGGAGCATGGCTTTCACTGGTAATTCCAAGACTGGTGCAAAGCCCACGATATTGTTGTGCCAGAAGATGGTCTTAAGTTTAGGAAGGTCGGTTTCAGGGAGATACGCTCCGGCATTGACGGGACGATAGTCCACGCCGCCGATTTCGAGCGGCAGCGAATCAGCCTGGGGCGTGACCAACAGATTTGCACCCAGGCTGCGGAATTCCTTTGCTAGCCGGTCACCCACATCCAGCGATACGCTTAGCGTCGCCGTGGCCACTCCCATGCCCAGCGCCAGCGCCGCCCCGGTAAGGAGCTTGTGGCGTGGTCGGCGTCCAAAAGAGTCGGCAACGATTCGCAGGAACATAAAATGGTTGTTTGCGCGCCTAAGGGGCACGAACTACCGTGCCGCTATTGAGGAATCTCCTTGGCAGCTTTCGTCAGCGCCGAAATATCAATTACCAGGTCTCCGCCATCCAGGTGCGCGGGCACGCCGATCGGGTTGCAACCTCCCTGATCGCCAATCGACGGAATGTAAATGGCCGAAGCACAATGCCGGCAAATGACGTTCTGTCCATCCTGCCGGTAGCCTTCCGCGCCACAGATGCGGCAGGCATCCAGCGCCACTCCCCATCCGTTGGGCTTCTTAATGATCAGGAATCGCAGCAACTGCCCACCCGCATTTACGGTGAAAAGATGCAGGCTTCCATCCTGAACTTCGCCGACCGGCAGGCGCACGATATTCCCCGCAGCATCAATGGGCCGCGCTGGCGGCGGCGCCGAGTTTGCCCGCGCATAGATGAAATCCGCCGTCAACACCAGAATCACCGTGAGAGAGGCGACTGCCGTCGCCATCATCCAACGCCGCTGCCGCCGGTTCTGCGATTCCAACAACCGCTTTTCCGCGTCGTTCAGCGCTCCCCGATCGTTCTTGTCATGCGATGCTGCCTGCCATTCCCTCAGGATCAGCAACGTCGCCGCGCCAAAAATAAAGACAAAAAAGAACAGTTCATTGCGGACAATGGGCCCCAGAATGGCCATCTCCACCTTGCTCGAAGGCAGCCAGCGCGCCTCGCTCAATTCATGTATCCCGGTGAGTGCCAGTTGAAACGCCACCAGCATCAGAATGACGCTGGTGGTCGCGAAAAAGCGGTGCAACGGCACGCGCAAAGTGCCCTTAAAGAAGAACAGCCCAACCGCCACGGCGGCCGCGATCCCCAAAATTGTTCCGATCCAGGTCTCGAACCCCTGGCTAGAAAGCTCCACGGCTCGCAGAATCAGCGCCAGCTCCGCCCCCTCGCGCAGGACCATCAGGAAAACAAAGAGGAAAATGCCCCACCCCGCCGCACTCCCGGCGCGCTCGGCATACGCCTCCACCTTCTGCTCGATCTCTTTTTTCAGGTGACGCGCAACTCGGTTCATCCATACGATCATCGTAATGACGAACACTGAGGCGATCAGCAGCATCAGCCCCTCGAAGCCGTCTTCGCTGATGCGCCAGCGTTCCAGGGCCACGGCCACGCCCAGGCTGAGCGCCGCCGCCAGCGCTACGCCGTACCACACGAAACGCGCCAGGCGCCCGCGGCCGGTGCGGGAAAGATAGACGAGAATAATGCCGACCACGAGAGAAGCTTCAACGCCTTCACGAAGTGCGACGAGAAAAGCCGAGAGCACAAAAACTCCAGTTGTTAGTAATTTGCAACTACTAGTTCAGTGTACCGCACTGACGGGCTTCCGTCAACCGGACCAACTTGGTCCTATTTACTCTCCGAGTTAGGTTATCCTGTCTGACGCTCATGCGCACCATCCAGCTAAGTTCCTCCTTGCTCTTGTTGCTACTGTCTTGTCGGCAGGTTCTGGCCGAGGCCCCCTGGGAACCGCAAGCCACCATGGTGCGACCCGATTCGAAGCGCGCACAGAAGGCTGCCGAGAGGGGCGACAAATCCGAAGCCGCCGGACGCTTCGAGGAAGCCCTGGCGGCCTACCAAGAGGCCGCGCGTTACGCCCCCGAGGATGCCAATATCGTCGCTCGACGTGTAGCGCTGCGCTCCAAGTTGGTTCGCGGACACGTCGAGGCTGCCGAACGTGCTGCCTTGGCGGGCCATCTGGACCAGGCTACCGCGGAATTGGGAGCGGCACTCCAAGTCGATCCCGGAAACACGATCGTCGCGGAGCGTCTCACGCAACTCAAATCCCTGGAGACTGTCCCCCGCCGAAGGCCCGCAACGGCAATATCCGGCCTTCCTCGTCTCCAACCGCAAGCCGGAAAACGCAATTTGAACCTACGCGGCGATACCAGGACGGCCTACGAAGAGTTAGCGGGCCTGTTTGGCATCAAAGCGACGCTTGATCCGGACATCAATGTCAGGAATGTGCGGCTGCAGGTCGACAATGTTGATTTCTATACCGGCATGGCCCTTCTTGGTACGCAAGTGGCGGCCTTTTGGCGCCCCTTGAACGCCACTACGATATTTGTCGCTCCAGACACGCCGGAGAAGCGGCGGATGTACGCCGTGGTGGCAGAGCAGACCTTTCCCCTCTCCGCGGCCGTCGGCCCGGAGGAGGTGACCGAGATGCTGCGCGTCGTTCGCGACATCACTGGATCGACGCGCGTCGATGTTGACACTCGCAGCCGCACCATTACCATGCGCGACACGCCGGAGCGGCTCGCCCTGGCCGGTGAACTGATCGATCAACTCGAGAGGGCCCGCGGCGAAGTTATGCTGGAAATCGAGCTCCTCGAAGTCGACCGCAACAAGGCCCGCGGTCTTGGAATTACGCCTCCGGCTTCGGCTCAGCTGATCGCGCTGAGTACCAACGACCTGAACCAGCTCAAATCTTCGACCAACCTGATCAACCTGCTCACCAACATTCAGCAAGTCTTCGCTGGAAAAGGATTCTCCAGCATCCCGGCCGTCATACCCGTGGGTGGTGGCTTGACCACTTTTCTACTCACTCTGCCCACCGCCGCGGCCGATTTTTCCGATTCTCTCTCGCTCGTCGAAAGTGGGCGCCAGGTTCTCGTGCGTGCGCAAAACGGAAAGCCGGCCAGCGTGTTCGTCGGCGATCGTTTTCCGATTACCCTCTCCTTGCTGTCCGGAAGCCTGGGGACCGGAGGCGCGTTGACGGGCGTGCCCGGCGCCACAATTTTCCCGGAAACTAGTTTCTCCGTGGGGGCCAATCCGTCCGCGCTGGTTGCCAATAGCTTTACCGGCGGCACGCTCCCCGATCTGGCGGTCGTTTTTGACGATCCGAAGGCCAACACCTTTGTCATCCTAAAGAACCAAGACAATGGAAACTTTGTTCAGCTCACTCCGTCGCCGATCACGCTAGGTGCCAACGAAACCGGCCAGGTGGCCATTGGTAGCGGGGTCTTCCGCAACGACACCACAAAATTTTCCACCATCCAGCCGCCCGATGTGGTCCTGGTAAATTCCGCTTCGAATAACGTTTCGGTGTTATTGGGGAGCAGCGACACCAGCGGCAAAGCCACCGGACTCTTTACCGAAGCGCTCGGCTCCCCTTTTGCTGTTGGGAATAATCCCAGGTCCGTGATCGTCGCCGATTTTAACGGTGACGGTTTTCTGGACCTGGCCGTCGCCAATCAAGGTGACAATTCCATCTCTCTTTTCCGGGGAAATGGAGACGGAACATTTGCGGAGTTTCCGGGCTCACCCTTCAAGCTGACGAATACCACCACGATTTCGGAAACCGCGCCCGTCGCCATGGTCAGCGCAAATTTTCGGAACAGCAGCAACACCATCAACAGCAACCCTCTGGTGGACCTCGCGGTCGCAAATCAGGGCTCGAACAACGTAACCATTTTGCTGAGTTCCGTTGATCAGAATCTGAATGTCACTCTCACCGAGGCCCCCGGTTCGCCCATCTCGGTCGGAACTAATCCCGTGGCGATGGCCACGGGAGACTTGAATGCTGACGGCGTTCCGGATCTTGCCGTCCTGAACCAGGGCACAGCCGCAGTTTCGGGCACAATTTCGGTCTTGCTGGGCAGCAGTAATTTGGATGGCACATTCACCGAGCCCAGTGGCTCTCCGCTGCCGACTGCGACGACTCCGGCTGGAATTGTGATCGCCAATTTTGCCAACGGCGCGGTGCCGGACATAGCGGTGACCAACAAAGGCTCCGGCACGCTCGGCGTTTATCTCGGTCAAGGGCATGGCACTTTTGCCTCGCGCCTCGAAATCAATGTTCCCGCGGGACCCTCCGCGCTGATCGCCTCAACATTGACCAGTAGTGGACTTCCTGATATCGCTTTGGTGTCCCAGGATCCGGCCGTTGGGCAAGGCGTGGTGACGGTGATTCAGGATTCCTCGAATTTCACTACTAGCACCACCGGCGGCGCGGCGCAAACACCTTATCCGGCTTCGGAATATGTCGATCTCGGCGTGAAGATAAAGGCCACGCCCACGCTTCATCCCAATAATGAAGTGACTTTGTTACTGGAATTCGAAATTCGCTCGTTGGCCGGCTCCAGCGTGAATGGGATTCCCGTCCTCTCCAATCGGACGCTCACGCAAACCGTTCGCGTCAAGGAGGACGAACCGACCCTGATTGGCGGTCTAACCGATGCGGAAGGAACCCACTCGATCACCGGGCTGCCGGGTTTCGCCGAACTCCCGGTCGCAGGATACGCGTTCGGGGGAGTGCATACTTCGTCTCAGGATACGGAACTTCTGATCCTGGTCACGCCGCGCAAGTTGCGCCTGGCGGATCATCTCACCAGGACGATTTTCGCAGGTCGCGGCGATACCGGAGGCCACGCAACCCCCACTCCAGGAACTCTGCAATCGCCTGCGCCACCGCCTCAACCCTGACCGTCTTGCTCATCGCCAAAGCACATATTCCCGAGGCCATCCATTATTGTCCGGAGCCAAGATGCGCGCTGGCCTCTAACGAAACACCAAGAGGAGATTCTTCGACTGATGCGTCGATGAGCTACGGCAGAGCCTCGAACACTACGATTGGCTGGTACGTGCGCGGCACGACGGCTTCGGCAATGGCGATGAGCTTATCCTGCTGGCTGAACACCCGCAGCCGGGGCGGCTTCGGTTCACCGCCATCGAGCTGGGTGGTAGCGCCGGGAGGCGTCTCAACGCGGCCGGGCTGAAGCTGCGCGAGGGTAATATTGAACTTCGTGCCATGACGCACGCGCTTTTCGATCACCGGTAAAACGTTAACCCGCGGAAAATTAGCCAGCAAGTTTTCGAGGGGAATCAGGCAGTCCACGAATCTCCCGGCCTGCTTGGCTTCCGCGAGTTCCTCGAGGGTGATCGCTTGCTCCAGCGAAAACTCTCCCACCGCCGTGCGCGTGATTTCCGCCAGGTGCGCGCCGCACCCCAGCTTCTCTCCCATCTCGTGCGCCAGCGAACGGATATATGTGCCGGATGAGCACTCGATGACAAAGCGAGCGATGCGGCCTTCAATCTCTCTAAGCTTGTACTCATAGATCTCGACTTCCACGGGTTTCAGCTCGACGGCCTGTTTCTTTCGCG
>Ga0066673_10000495_pt1 | contig 11634 bp, 14 predicted proteins | sample GraSoiAngelo_122_FD_62302 | JGI IMG/M metagenome (GOLD analysis project Ga0066673, IMG submission 62302) | Grasslands soil microbial communities from the Angelo Coastal Reserve, California, USA - 14_0927_02_20cm | ecosystem: Environmental > Terrestrial > Soil > Grasslands | place: USA...
AGGCGTGGCTGGCAATGAGCAAGTCGTTGCTACCGATCGGCGTGCCGGTGGCCTCGAGTTTGGCGCGGATCCCGCCGTATTCCGCGTCGGCGGGAACATCGAACGGCAAGATGTGGATCTCGCCGAGCAGGTCTTCGACGGCTTCAAGCAATCGGCTTGAGCCGCTTTTCGCGCAACCATACCGCAGCTCTGCCGCCACGATGATGCTCGTGCAGATGTTGTCCTCGCCGATCCGCGCAATCCGTTTTGCGGCTCTTCCTTTCGGATTTCGGAGCAGGTCGGAGATGATATTAGTGTCGAGCATGTAGAGGGTCAAAGCACCTTCTCAGGGGCCGGAGCGGCGTCGACGATCTCGGGAAATTCCTCTTGCAGCGGCTTCATCGTCTTGAGGAGCGCAATGAGTCCGCGCTTGCGCACCGGCTCGATGACCAGGCGATCGCCGTCACGATGCATAATCGCCTCACTTCCCGGCAGTTCGAACTCGACGGGAATGCGGACCGCCTGATTGCGGCCGTTACGGAATAATCTCACGTGCCGCTGCTCAGACATTTGTAGCTCCACCTTAGACATATGCTTAAGACATATGCCACGGCGAGCCGGACTGCAAGGGCCCCGGACGGCGGCTATGGCGAAGCACCCGCCAAGATGGACCACCATGGTGGGCAACCAACGGCTCCCGTGCTCCAGATTCGCGGACAAGGACCGTTCGCCATTACTTGTGTCGATCCGGCGGACGACCCAAGCAAGAAGTAACGTGCAGCGCTGGAGACCGTGACAGCAGCGGCAGGGAATCAGCGCGCGATCACCTCGACCTCGCCGTCGACGCCGTTGACGACGTTGAAGGGACGCTCGAACACCTTGCCCTCGTTCTTGGCAATCGCCCGGTATTCGCCTTCCGACAGCACGACGCGGGGGAAGGCGCCGATCGATTCCTTGATGACGTCGCCGCCCGGCGTGATCACCGACCAGGCGGTATTGGCCAGCGCTTCGCCGCCCTTGTCGCTGACAAGCTTTAGCGTGATGACCGCGGCGCGGTGGGTGACGATCACGTCGGTCAATTTGCCGGCTTGCACGCGAATATCCGAACGCACCACGGAGTTGGCGTCGCCATAGTTGGAAATGATGTAGTAGGTCCCTTCCGGCAGCAGGACAACGTCGCCGGCGGCGACGTTCGGCACCAACGAGGCGCGCTCGGCGGTCTCGAATTGGCTGCCCTTGTAGATCGCGAACGAAATCTGGTTTTGCGGAATCTTCGAGGTGCCGACGCGGCCTTCGATGCGCAAGCCGCCGGCCGGAAGCACAAAGGATTCGCGGTCGGTCTCGGCCTTGAGGCTCACCGCGCGCACCGCGCTCACGAGACCAAACGCGACATGGACCACATAGTTGCCCGGCGGCAGCACGATGTTGGGCGTCGCGCCGCGCTCCTCGCGGATCAACTTGAAGGTACCTGTCTCATCCGGACGGTCCGGAAAAATCCGCCACACCAGCCCGCTGTTGATCACCGCCAGATCCTTGCCGTAGCGCGCCGTCAGCGACAGCACGGCCTGACCGGGCGACGCGGCTCCCGGAGGGGCCACGGCTGTCGGCGGCACCGTAGCGATCGAAGGCGACGGCTGCGCCAATGGTGCAGTCAGGGGCGGACCGGCAGCGGGACCGGAAGGAGGCGCCAGATTGAGCGCCGGCCCCGACGGCACGTCCGGGACCGCCGCGGGCGGCACTGGCGGCGGGTGGTCGCTGAACATCTGGGCGCTTGCGGGCGCAATTTGGATGGCAATCGGCACGACCGCGCGCGCCAGCCACAGCCCAACGCTGCGCCGGAATCCAAAGATACCGCCACCCCCTGATGTCATGGTCATGCTTTTCACCGGAAACGCGGCAAATTCAAGCCGTCCGGTCCCGTCCGATACCGGGGGCGTAGGAACCCTCATGGATACCAACGATTAGTCAACGAGGGTCGCGACCTCGTCACAATCCCTGCCTATCGCCTCCGGAAGAACGGCATAAACCATGCTTGTTGGACGTTGTGGCGGACAAGGCCGGGGTGCGTAATCTTGCGCTTACGAAGATGCGCGTAAGCTGTTGGTGAGGAGGATTTTCTTGGGCTCGTGCCCTGAGAAGACGCCTTCAGGAGATTTTCGGTGCTGGATATCTTGATCGGACGCGGCCGTAACGGACCCGATAGCGATGAGAAGGTGGGACTGGGCAGCATCCGGCGGCCGGTGATCGGGCTTGCGCTGGGCGGCGGTGCCGCGCGCGGCTTTGCCCATATCGGCATCGTGCGGACGCTGGTCGCTCATGGCATCCTGCCCAACGTCGTGGTTGGCACCTCGATTGGCGCGGTGGTTGGCGGGGCCTATGCCGCCGGACAGCTCGACCGGCTGGAGGATTGGGCGCGCAGCCTGCAGCCGCGAAGTGTCATCAGCTATCTCGACATCCGGCTCAACGGATCAGGCCTGATCGGCGGTACCAAGCTTGCTGCCGAGCTCGAGGCCGCCATGGGCCCGAGCCTGATTGAAGAGCTACCAGTGAAATTTGCCACGGTCGCAACCGAGGTGCGTACCGGTCACGAGATATGGCTGACCCACGGCCGCATCGTCGATGCGATGCGCGCCTCCTACGCCCTGCCCGGCATATTCGCACCCGTACTGGTGGGCGATCGCTGGCTGGTCGACGGCGCGTTGGTGAACCCGGTGCCGGTGTCGGCCGCGCGCGCCTTTGGCGCGGAAATCGTGATCGCCGCTAACCTGTCGAGCGATGTGTTCGCCCACTCCACGACGATCTATTCCCATGGCCCGGCGCCCGCGGTGACGATAGCGGAGACGCCGGAGGTGCTTGACCCCGCCCCGCCGAAGCGCGGCTTTGGCCGATTCTTCTCCGCCGAGCGCACGATGAAGCGGGAGTTTTTCGGTACCGCCAACCGGCCCGGCATCTCCACCATCATGGTGGACGCCTTCAACATCATGCAGGACCGCATCACGCGCGCGCGGCTGGCCGGCGATCCGCCCGACCTTTTGATCTCGCCCCGAGTCGGCCAGATCGGCTGGTTCGATTTCCACCGCGCCGATGACCTGATTGCATATGGCGCGCGCGCGGCCGAGCGCGCCATCGAGTCGATTCAGGAGGCGATCGGGATTCTGGTGCCGCCTTCGGGCGACACAGCCGCGCCGACCGCGAAGGCGATCAAAGAGTAGATCAGGCGGTCTTGATATAATCCCGCAGCGCTTCCTGCTCGGTCTCGTATTCCTGGACCCGGCGCTTGACGATATCGCCGATCGAGATCAGGCCGACTACCCTGCCCTCCTCGACCACAGGCAAGTGCCTGAACTTGCCCAACGTCATCATTTCCATAATGCCGGCGACGGTGTCGGACTCCCTGCAACTGACGACTTTGCGGGTCATCACCGCGCTGACGGATTCGTCGAGTACGCCGGCGCCACGCTCGCTCAACGCGCGTACGATATCGCGCTCGGACAGGATGCCTTCGATGCGGCCCTCGCTCATCACCAACACCGCGCCGATCTTTCTTTCGCCGAGGATCTTGACCGCGGCCGCGAGCTTGGCGTCCGGTTCGACGCTCAGGACCTGGTGGCCTTTGGAATCGAGAATTGAACGTACCGTCATGGTCGCCTCCCTGAATCGGTTCGTGCCCCCTTGAGTAGGGTTCGACTTCTTGACGAGTCTTAATCAACAGCTTGGCGCCGGTTTCGTTTCAGGCGCTCGTTTCAGCCGCTCTTGGCGGGCACCGCTGTGGTGCGCGCCGGCCAGCTTTGCTACGTCATAGTGTGACGCGGGATGATGGAGGAAATCAGGCTGCGCCGCAAGCGTCGGATCAGGCACGATCCGGCGTACCGGGAGACGACGCATCTGCAGCATCGGCGGGAGCGCGCGGCACCGGATCGAACAGCGAAAACAGCACGAGGCCTGCGAAAAACCCGCCGATATGCGCCTGCCAGGCGACGCTGGCGCCGTCCATGCCGATTGCGATCGATCCGATCCCGAAGATGAGGTTGACGGCGAACCAGATCGCGAGAAAAGCCAGCACGCGGCCGTTGCGCAAAGCGCGCGACAGCGACAATGCCGGTACCTTGGCGGCCAAATCGGCATCGCCGCGGCTGAACGACAGGAAACTGCCCTTGACGAAGGCGAAGCGCATCGCGGCCGCCATCGTGCCGGACACCGAGGCCGAGGCGCCGATCATTGGCGCCACCGCATGTTCATGGGTGACGAGATGGGCGAGCGCGCCGGCTGCAGCCGTTACCGCCATGAAGATGAAAAACCGGATCGCACCGAAGCGGCGCGCCAGCGCGCTGCCAAACGGCAACAGCCACAACACGTTGAAACCAATATGGCTGAGATTGGCGTGCAGCAGCGAATAGGTGACGAAGGTCCAGACCTTGGCGCCGGCGCCACCGGGAAACGTGTAATCCAGCAGCGTCTGGTCATAACGCTTCGGAATGAACCCGAAGACATCTATGGTCCAGTTCTCCAGTTCCGGGGGCAGCAGCACGCGCAGGTGAATGACCGCGATCAAGACGACATAGGCCGTCAGCGCGGAAGGCAGCGTCAGGATCGGTTCGCGTGGAGCCTCCGGCGGGACTTGTGGCGGCAGTTCCGGCGGCGTTTCTGTGGCAGATTCCATGAGCAGCGGCTGATGCGGGCGCGATGGACCCAGATAGGCGGCTTTGAGCGGCTTGTGCAAGTGCACAACAGCAAAGAAACCGGCGATGAAGATCCAACGAAAAAAGGAGGGCTCTGAGAAGCCCTCCTTTTCCGTGCCGGTCTTTCCGCGCCAGACAGATGGGTAATTCCCACCCTTCCCCGCGCGACGACCAAACTCTGTTTGACGCAGCCTGTGCAATCCTACCGCCGGCAACCTGGAGCGAAACCGGCGAGCCATAGAGCGTGCGAGAGACTATCAGCCTCGCCTTACGCGCCAAGCCCGTAGTTAACTTAACGTTAACGCAGCAAAGGCGGCGCCGACCAAGCGCAAATGCCGCTTCGGCATGGACGCTGCAAGGCCCCTCCTGCACAACAGCAAAGGGAATGTGCGTGCGCGAAAGCGGGACAGATCTGTCCTACCGAGCGGTGCGCGGGGTGAGATTAGCGTATGAAACATCCGTCGAACCGGGAATTCTTTGCGTATTGGGACGACAAGCGCGGCGATTCGCGCGCTCCCGAGCGCAGCGATATCGAGCCCGGCGCCGTGCGCGAGCTGCTCGGCGACATCTTCGTGCTGGCTTACGATCGCGATGCCGGCTATCCCTTCCGCGTCGCCGGAACGCGCGTTTGCGCGCTGCTCGGCCGCGACCTCAAGGACCAGAGTTTTTCCAGTTTGTTTGCGGCGGACAGCCGCCGCGAAATCGAGGATATCATCGGCTGCGTCGCCGAAGAGATGCTGGCAGCAGTCGCCGGCGTCAGCGCGACCTCGGAAAACGGCTCGCTCGTGCATCTCGAATTATTGCTGTTGCCGTTCAACACCCCCGCTCACTCGCCGGTCAGCCTGACGGGGCTCCTGGCCCCGTTCGAACGCGAGCTGACCACGCTGCGCGATTTCAGGCTGACGTCGTGGCGCTATCTGCACCGGCCGGAGAAACTGGTCCCGCGGACCCTGCGCAAGCTTGCGATCGCCCGTGGCTTCATGGTCTATGAGGGCCTGCGCTAAACTCGGCAAGCACTTGGCAGGCCAGCACTTGGCAGGCGAGCACTTGGCCCGCTGACGGGCGCCCGCGATGCTGCTATGATCCTAAAAAAGATCATCGCAACGGGAGCATCGCCATGGACGCCGTGACGCCGAAGGGTTCCGAGACCGCCGACCGCCATTCCCACGTCGTTCGGCCTGACAGCATGGCGTGGCAACAGACCCGCTTTCCCGGCTGCGAAGCCAAGACGCTGCTATTCGATCGCGCAACCGGGCTGATGACGGCGCTGATGCGGTTCGCTCCGGGTGCGGTGCTGCCCGACCACGAGCATGTCAATATCGAGCAGACCTACGTGCTGGAGGGCAGCCTGGTCGACAAGGAAGGCCCGGCGCAGGGTATCGAATGCAAAGCCGGCGAATTCGTCTGGCGCGAGGCCGGCAGCCGGCATGTGGCATGGTGTCCCGAAGGCGGCTTGATGCTGGCGATCTTCCAGATCCCCAACAAGTTCTTCGAGGCCGACGGCCGGGTCGTTGATGCTTCCGGCGCGGACTGGGACGAGACCTGGGGGCATACCAAGGATTGAGCTATTCCACCAATTCCGGCCACGGCACGATGGTGGACTTCACCGTCTTCATCGCCATGGCGTCCCCGACTGCCCGCGCGACGCCCTCCTCCGAGAACGGATAGATCGTCTGCATTTCGAGCCAGGGATATTTGCCGCGCGCGCGGTAGAGCATATCGACGCCGAGCGGCAGATCGTTACCGGTAAAGCCCCAGGAGCCGAGCACGTTGACATCCTTGGTGCAGATGCGATGCCACGAGGTCTCTATCGAGCCCGCGTCGGTGAACTGACCCATCTCGACATAGGTGCCGCCGTCGCGCAGCATTTCAATCCCTTCGGGACCCGCGGTCGGATGGCCCGAGCAATCCATCACGAGGTCGGCGCCGAAGCCGCCGACGATGTCGCGTACTTTTTTGATGCGCTCTTCCGGCGTCTTGAAGTGCTCGATATCGATGGTCGCCTCGGCGCCGAATTTTCGCGCGAGATTTAGCCGCGGCGTCTCTGGCGCTCCGACGCAGATCACGCGACCTGCGCCCATTTCCTGCGCGGCTGCAACCGCGAGAATTCCGATCGGGCCGGAGCCCTGGATCACGACCGTATCGCCCCAGGAAAATCCGCCCGCGCGCGTGGCGCGATTGAAGGCGCGGATGCAGGAGGTCAACGGCTCCGACAGCGCGCCAAGCCGCAGCGACATGTCGTCGGGGAGCTTGTAGATCTTGGTGCCCGGCAGCATGTCGAGATCGACATAGACATATTCGGCAAAGCCGCCCCACAGATGCGGCGCCTTGTCGAAGCCGAGGTAGCGGCCGTAATAGACCGGCGTCAGGCACTTGTTGGCGCTTTGCGGATAGTGGATGCAGTAATAGCAGCGGCCACACGGCATCAGCGGCGGGATCATCACTTTCGATCCCACCGTCAGCGGCTTGCTCATGAAATCTTCGGTGAACTTGGAGCCGACCTCGACCAGCATACCGCCGATCTCGTGACCGAGCGTGAACGGCCAAGGCAATTGTCTCGGCCAATGTCCTTTCAGGATATGCAGATCAGTGCCGCAAACGCCGCAGGCGCCGACCTTGATCAGCGCCGCTTTGCTCGGAATTTTCGGCCATGGCACGGTGCGGATGACGGGCTGCGCGCCGGGGCCGTCATAGGTGCAAACCCTGATCTGTTCCATGAGGTTTCCTTAAGGCCCTTTGGCATTGGTTGATTGAATCTGCGCGGGCGGAAGCGAGCCTAAGTGAAGCGAACAAAGATGCCAACCTGAGTGCCGTCATTCCCGGGCGCGCGATAGCGCGAACCCGGAATCTCGAGATTCCGGGTTCGCTTCGCGCCCCGGAATGACGGCACTAAGAGGCGGTTGACATGCCGACGCCGCCGTCTGAGCTTTGCGCGAATTTCAACTCGGGAGTGAGGCGTTGCGCAATCGCTGGGGCATTCTTGCCGTCTTATTCGTCGTACGCCTCACCATCGCTTTTCAATTTCAAAGTGTCGCGGCCGTGGCGCCGCTGCTTGGTCACGATTTCGGCGTCACCCTTGCCGAGATCGGACTCTTGATCGGCCTGTATTTCACGCCGGGCGTGGCGCTGTCGTTGCCGGGTGGCGCGATCGGACAAAGGTTCGGCGACAGGGCAACCGTGCTCGCAGCGCTCGCGCTAATGCTCGCCGGCAGCCTTGCGATGGCCCTGACCGATTCCTGGAACTGGCAGATTGCGGGGAGGCTCGTCGCGGGCGCCGGCGGCGTGCTGCTCAACGTGCAGCTCACCAAGATGGTCGCCGATTGGTTCGCGGGGGATGAAATCGCTACTGCGATGGCGATCTTCGTCAATTCCTGGCCGGCCGGCATCGCGCTCTCGCTGCTAACGCTGCCCCTGATCGGCACCGCCCACGGCGTCGGCGCGGTTCATCTTGCCGTGGCCGCGCTGATGGCATTGGGAATCGTTCTTGCCGCCGGATACCGGCCGCCGTCGAGCGCCGCGACCGCCGCCACATCGTCGGTTCGATTCGACTTCCATGCGGCGATGGCGGTCACGGTCGCCGGTCTGATTTGGGGTTTGTTCAATGTCGGCTTTGCAACGATCTTCAGTTTCGGGCCCACGATGCTGGTCGAACGCGGCTGGTCGATCGCACCAGCAGGATCGGTGATCAGCATCGTGCTGTGGGTTTCCCTGTTCAGCGTTCCCTTCGGCGGGTTTGTCGCGGACCGGATGAAGCGGCCGCAGACCGTTCTGGTCGTGGGCTGCATGATATTCGCCGGTCTGATGCTGGTCTTCTCGCACAGCGGAGCGGTGATCGCATCCGTGATCGCGCTTGGATTGATCAGCGGACAACCAGCCGGGCCGATGATGAGCCTTCCGGCAGGCGTGCTTCAGCCTATGACCCGCGCGATCGGCATGGGGCTGTTCTACACGGTATATTATGCCGCCATGATGCTGGGGCCGATCGCCGGCGGCGCCTGTGCCAAGTGGGGCGGCAGCGCCGCCGCGGCATTCGACTTCGGCGCCGTCGTGCTCGTGGCCTGCCCGCTACTGCTGTGGGTGTTCAATCGGATCGCGTCGAGGCGCGTAGAGCTGGCGTGATCGCTCGCACTTCATGCAACTTGCGCTAACCCCTCATTAACCTTGCTGGCCGTAGGGTCAAACGACTCCGAGAAGCCCGTTGTCGGGTGGCACAGATGGCGTTGGCGCACAAGAAATCCTCCCTTCCGGCCGCCGAAGAGCGACGGCGCTTCCAGCGGGTCAAAGTCCACCTGCTCGGTCGCTATATGCTGCCGGACCGGCGCGAATTTCCTTGCCAGATCATCAATATGTCGCCGGGGGGCCTCGCGCTGCTGGCGCCCGGAATCGGCAATGTCGGCGATCGCGTGATCGCCTATCTCGACCATATCGGCCGCGTCGAAGGCAAGATCACCCGCATCATCGACAATGGTTTTGCGATGACTGTCGGCGCCACTGCCAGAAAGCGCGACAAGCTTGCCGCCCAGCTCACCTGGCTCGCCAACCGTGACATCCTCAATCTGCCGGAAGACCGCCGCCACGACCGCATCGTGCCGCGCAACCCGATCGCCATGCTGACGCTTGAGGACGGCACCAAAATGACCTGCCGGATCATCGACATGTCGCTATCCGGCGCGGCGATCGCCGCGGAAAGCCGCCCCCCGCTGAAATCCCTGGTCATGCTCGGCAAGGTCCAATCCCGCGTGGTGCGAAACCTCGAGGAAGGCTTTGCGATCGAGTTCGTCCACGCGCAGCACGCCGAGACACTCGAAGACAGCGTTACCGCGCGGTAAAGCGCCACCCACTCCCATTCCGCGTTTTTCCGGCCTAGGAGGCGGTATCCGCGTGACCGGATGCCGCCTTTTCCGCTTTGGCGCCCTCAGCCCCAAGGTTAATGCGCGGCGCTTTTACTGGCACAAGTGCCGCATCGACGGCCCGCCAAACCTTAATCCGTAAAATCTTATTCAATTGCAGTTGTTTCAAATTTTACTCGAATTCGATTCAAGTATAGATCGAAATAGCCGCTGGTTTTACCTGTATTCGTCTCAATTCTACTTGCCGTACTTAGCCGCGGCGCAAAGCCTTTGTGCGAAGTGTGGTCCCAACAAGAAAAACGGGGGCCACAATGTTCAAGCTCAGGGGGCAGGGAAAGGGATTGGCGGTTGTCGCCATCCTGATGGGGATGGCCGCGTCGGCGCGTGCCGGCGACGAGCGCATGCTCTATGCCAGCCTCGGCGACACCGCGCGCGCGCCGATCGGGTGGATCGAATTCTGTGCCGACAACGCGAGCGAATGCCGCGGCGGTACGTCAGAGCCGCGGGACATCGTGCTGTCGCAGACCGCATGGCGGGATCTGGTGAAGGTCAACCGCTGGGTCAACGAAACCGTCAAGCCGATGACCGATATGGAGCATTGGGGCGTGATCGAGAAATGGTCGTTGCCGACCGACGGCTACGGCGACTGCGAGGACTACGTGCTGTTGAAGCGCAAGATGCTGATCGACGCCGGCTGGCCGCGCGAGGCGCTGCTGATCACGGTGGTGCGCGACAAGAAGGGCGAAGGCCACGCGGTGCTGACGGTGAAGACCGACAAGGGCGAGTTCATTCTCGACAACCAGAACGAAAACGTCGTGGCCTGGACCGAGACCGGATACCGCTTCGTCAAGCGTCAGTCGCAGAGCGACCAGAACGTTTGGGTCTCGCTCGGCGACGGCCGCCCGGCAGTATCAACCGCCAGTGCCAAGGAGCACTAACAGGACCATCGACACGTAAGCAAAACAGGAGTTACGCGACCCGGTCACATCCCCACCCCTCCCCGTCCCAGACCGGATCGCGCGCGGCCAGCCCTCCCCCAAGGGCTGGCCGCAACTTTTTTGGGGCCTGCAAGTGCTGGATTTGTTGGGGTTTTTGCATCGCATGATGCCGCAACAGCGCAGAACGATGCATGAACCGTGCAGGCCGACGCGTGGAAAATCCGTGGAATTTGTTTACCGGCCGTTCGCGCCCGGTCCGCTGGGTTGAGCCGAGGCTCGATTGACGCTTCAATCGCGCCATGTCCCCTGCCCTCACCCCCAAGTATGACTACATCGCCTACATCGATGAATCCGGGGACGATGGACTTAGGGCAGTAAAGCCTCGCACATTCCCAGGTTCTAGCGAATGGCTGATTCTGTCGGCGGTGGTAATCAGAGGCAGCAACGAGCCCGAAGTAGCGGGCTGGGTCAAAGACATTCGTTTCGGCTTCAAGAGCAAACAAGCTTCACTATTAGGCTAAAGCGGCGGAATCATGCGTGCATGTCCGTCCTCACCCGCGACAAGAAGATCAACTTCGCCGAGATGCGCGAGATGGGCTTGCGCGGTCACCTCATCTATTGCTCCGACTATCATTGCAGCCACTCAATCGCGATCAGCGCGGACCGCTGGCCTGATGATGTCCGGATTCGGAGCTCGGGCACAGGTTCGGCCGGCGCCGGGGCGTCGAGCACTGCGAGGGCGCGTTTGGGTGGCGTGATGTTTTCCATGTTTGCCACCCTGGGCGCTTGGCCGGGCGCCGCAACGCACTAACGTGACGTTTTTCAGATGGCCGCTGCACGACTCTGGGAAGGCCGCTGGTGAGCCCGGGGCGCCCCGGCTGTCTCAGTGGCGGAAAAACGTTTCCGACACATGGCAAGCCAGCGCCGGCCGGCGGGTGAAGCATACGAATCTGATATAAAGCCCAGATGCACTTCGATGCTGCAAATCTCCTATTGCCGGTCGCTACCTTGGCCGCGGGAGTGTTCCTGATGATCGCGCCCCGGTTCGTGAGCTTCGCAGTGGCTGTCTACCTGATCTTTGTCGGCCTTCTCGGACTGAACGGAATCTATCACCTCGTCAAATAAGCCGGTGACGCGCGAGACCGAAGTCCCTTGCCCCTGCACGAGTCTAGGAAGGTCGCTGGTGTG
>Ga0066673_10000497_pt1 | contig 11621 bp, 6 predicted proteins | sample GraSoiAngelo_122_FD_62302 | JGI IMG/M metagenome (GOLD analysis project Ga0066673, IMG submission 62302) | Grasslands soil microbial communities from the Angelo Coastal Reserve, California, USA - 14_0927_02_20cm | ecosystem: Environmental > Terrestrial > Soil > Grasslands | place: USA...
GCAAGCAAACCCTGGCGAAATGAATCCAACGAATTCTTCGGTGAGCTGAAGCGACGCGATGTTTACAAGGTCGCGGTCGCATTATGTCGCCGGGCGCGCGATTATTAATCGTGCGGCGTCTCACCCTGCGCCGAAAGAGCCGGCAGCGCCTGCGCCCACGCCGCCGCCGCCATAAGAAGCTTGGTCAAAGCTATTCGTCCGCAAAAGATCTGAGCCAAGGCGATAAAGATGATTTACATCCACACGCAAATTCGAGATCGAAATGAACCCTCAATTCGTTAGCTGCTTCGACTCATCAGATGTTCATCGCGGCCCGCAGTTCGTTGCCTCCGCCGCCGTAGCAAAACAAAGAGCCGCCACGCGGCGGAGCGTGACGGCTGATTGCAAAAATGCGGTTTGTCTCTTTCCGCAGTCCTAGTGATTATCCACGACCGTTTGCGCTGCAGGCTTGCTCAGTTCGAGCTGGGTACTCACCTTTTGCAAGCCGGCCGTAAGCGTTTGAATTTGCTTTTGCTCCTCCGCGAGTCTCGACTGAAAGTCCTTCCTTAACTGCGCGATGGTTGCTTTCTGTTCCTCTACTGTCCGGTGTTCTTTCAGGAACTCGTTGAGCAACATCGCGTTCACCGCTTCGTAGCGCACAGTGTATGGCTTCCCATCAGCGTCGCGAACCACCAAATCGGGATTGACCTTTTCCACGTCCTCGGCCACAAGGCCGAACTGCGGGGTGCCATCGGGATCAAGCTCTTTTTTGTAATGAAAAGTCACTGGTTTAAACGCGAGAATTCCTTCGCTCGCCTTATCCATCGGCCTGATCGCGTCTTTGAAACGCTCCGAGGACCCTACTGTGCCGAGATGACCGTCGGAATCTACTTTCACGACTAAGCCTTTGGCAATGTTCGTCTGATAAATGCCGGCGAGATATGCATTCGCCTGGGTTCCCTCCGTGCCGATGCGGATGGTATTGGCCTCGGCCGCAACACCAACGTTGCCGATATCGATATTTTGATGCCCGGTGGTGAGATTTGCTCCGGCGAAATTCCCCAATGCGATGTTGCCGACACCGGTGGTGTTGTTAACCAGCGCATCATAACCAGTCGCCGTGTTGCTGTCGCCTGTGGTGTTGGCAAAGAGCGCAAAATAACCCACTGCGGTATTGTTAGGGCCGGTTGTATTGGTAAAGAGCGCGAAACTGCCACTGGCCGTGTTCCGGATGCCGGTCGTGTTGGAAAAAAGCGCGTCATGACCGTCGGCGGTGTTGTTATTGCCGATGGTGTTGTTAACCATCGCGGCTCGACCAGTAGCGGTGTTGCGTTCGCCGGTTGTGTTGCTTCCAAGCGCGAAATAACCATTGGCGGTGTTTCTAACGCCGGTTGTATTGCTCAAAAGCGCCTGGGAACCCACGGCAGTGTTAGAGTCCCCCGTTGTGTTGCTGAAAAGGGCATCAAAACCTATTGCGGTGTTGTCCGGCCCGGTTGTGAGGCTGAAGAGAGCATCAGTGCCCTCAGCGGTATTGTCACCGTCGTAGCCTCCGTCTGGTGGTGGCGATAGCTGTGCTTGCACCGTCGGCGAAAGCGCGAAAGCAGCGAGCACGAGTGGAATGAGAAATAAACCGTATCGCAAACGCGACCGGCTAATCGAGTCTCTTGCGAGTGGAGTTGTCGTTTTCATAGGGTTCTTTTTCATTTTCTTGTCCTTACAGGTGGTTTATTGTTTTTTCTTGGCGCGGGAGGCTTGAGTCGACTCGCGCGTGGTGAAAAAATGCCGTGCGACTTTATGAAAGTCTTTAAGTTGCGGCTGAATTTTCCTGAATTGTTCTGAAAACGCCGATGCAAACTACCACCGCTCACCTCTACGAATTTGGCGATTTCCGGCTCGACACGGCCAAACGTGTCTTGCGGCAGCTGGATGGGACGACAGTGCCCGTCACGCCGAGAGTGTTCGAAACGCTCCTCTACATGGTGGAGCATCACGATACCGTTCTCGATAAGGAGCGGCTGATGGAGGCGGTCTGGCCCGATTCGATCGTCGAGGAGAACAATTTGAGTCAGAACATCTCGACACTGCGGCGGATTTTTGGCGAAACGCCGGGCTCACACAGCTATATCGTGACGGTTCCGGGTCGCGGCTATCGCTTCGTTGCGCAAGTTAGAGAGCAAACCGACAATGACAGTGCCACAGTCGAGGCAGAGGAAGCAACAGGGCCAACATCGCCAGAGAATGAAGCGGAAGCGGCTACGGTGAAAGGTAGACAGCGGTTGCCTGACAAAACTGGCAGGACGTTGGCGGTCGCCGTTCTTGGTGTAATTGCGCTCACAGCCGCGTTCCTTGCGCGAGGACCGAGCGTTCGCTGGCCTGAGAAACATAAGATCGCAAAGGCACCTCCGGCACCGTCGTCTGGCACGATGACCGATATCGTGCGCTCGATCGCAGTCTTGCCGTTCGAAAACCTAAGCGGCAACCCCGAAAACGCATACTTTACTGATGGAATCCAGGAAGAGATCCTGATGCGTCTAGCCAAGATTGCCGATCTAAAAGTGGTCTCGCGGACGTCGACAGTGCGCTATAAGAGGTCGCCGGAGAATCTGCGCGAGATCGCGACGCAACTCGGCGTGGCAAACGTCCTGGAAGGCAGCGTCCAACGCACCGCTGACCGGGTGCACGTAAACGTGCAGTTAATCAAAGCGGCAAGTGACACGCATCTCTGGGCGGAAGCGTACGACCGAAAGCTGACTGACATCTTTGCCGTCGAAAGCGACATCGCGAAGACAATCGCCGACACACTACGAGCGAAGCTGACTGGCTCCGAGCGAAACGCAATCGCGGCGCAACCGACAGAGAACACGGAAGCGTATCAACTTTATTTAAGGGGTCGCTATCTTTGGAACAGGCGCACAGGCGAAAATCTTAAAAAAGCGCTCGCCTATTTCGAGCAAGCAGCTGAGAAGGATCCCCACTACGCGCTCGCATACGCAGGCATGGCCGATAGTTGCGTCTTAATTCCCATCTACGCCGCAGGAACTCCTCAAGACTATCTTCCTCGCGCGCGAGCTGGCGCGCAAAAGGCAGTCGAGCTCGACGATACGCTGGCCGAAGCGCACACCTCCCTCGCCTATGTGTTCTTTTATGATTTTGATAACGCCCAATCGGTAAAAGAATTCGAACGCGCGATTTCCCTAAATCCGAATTACGCGATGGCCCACCTATGGTATGGCTTAGGCCCGCTTTCGGCGATGGGAGAGTTCGACAGAGCTATCGCCGAGGAAAAACGAGCCCTCGAGCTCGACCCAGTCTCGCCGATCATCAATGCCGATCTCGGGACCGTTTACACGCTGGCGCGACGATACGACGAAGCGATTGCTCAATTGCGCGACACGGTGGAAATGAATCCGCAATTTTATGGGGGCCACCGGTGTCTTGGATGGGCACTGGAATTGAAAGGCGCGACCGGTGAAGCGATTGCCGAATATCACAAAGCATTCGAGCTAAGTGACGATCCCATGATGCTCGCGATGCTGGCTCACGCCGAGGCGAGCATTGGGAAGCAAAATCAAGCGCGGCAAATACTGGGCCAGCTCACCGAAGAGGCGAAGGCGCGCTACGTGCCAGCATACGCTTTTGCCGTCATTTATCTGGCGCTTGGCGAAAACGATCATGCGCTGGATTGGCTGGAACAAGCGGCTCGCGATCACGACGGTTTCTATATCAACCTCATCAAGGTCGAACCGTTTCTCGATCCCTTGCGTGGCGATCCTCGTTTCGAAACGCTTGTTTCCAGAATCTTGTCCGGGTCTGTAAAGTAATTTCGTGAGTTCGAGCGAGCGCCGATGAATCCGAAGGAATTCTTCGGCGAGGCAAAACGACGCAATGTTTACAAGGTGGCGGTCGCGTATGCTGTCGTCGGCTGGCTTTTGATTCAGGTCGCAACGCAGGTCTTTCCGTTCCTGGAAATTCCGAATTGGATGATTCGGCTTGTTATTCTTCTAACCGCGTTCGGTTTTCCGGTGGCGCTGATTATTGCATGGGCATTCGAGCTTACGCCTGAGGGAATCAAGCGGACCGAAGCTGCGGATGCCGCACAACAGCGTTCGCGGGGCGGGATTTGGATTGCGGTTATTGTCGTCGCTGCAGCGCTTTCGTTAGGCCTTTTTTTTCTCGGCCGCTACAGTGCCGGTCGTGCAACGCCCCAAGTCACGGAGGCGCCTACAGCGGTGAACCCGCAGAAATCCATCGCCGTGCTTCCGTTTGAAAATCTGAGTGAGGAAAAAGCTAATGCATTCTTCGCTGACGGTGTGCAAGACGAGATCCTCACCGACCTGTCGAAAATCGCTGACCTCAAGGTAATCAGCCGATCTAGCGTGATGCACTACCGAAGTGGTTTGGAGCGCAATCCGCGCAAAATTGGCGAAGAGCTAGGGGTAGCTCACGTGCTCGAAGGCAGTGTGCAGCGCGCTGGTAATCGTATTCGGGTCAACGCACAGCTCATCGATGCGCGCAACGACACGCATCTCTGGGCCCAAACGTACGATCGTGATCTTTCTGATGTCTTCGCCATCCAGAGCGAAATAGCGAAAACCATCGCTGACCAGCTTCAAGCGAAGCTTTCACCGCAAGAGAAGAGCGCGATCCAGCGTCCTCCGACGAGTGACATTGCCGCTTTTGATCTTTATACGCGGGCCAGAAATCTTTGGTTAACAGCCTGGGGTAGCAGCACGGGAAAAGACGACTTACTCCAGGCGGCCGATCTCCTGAACCAGGCCGTGGCACGCGATCCTTCTTTTTTCGATGCGTGGTGCCAACTGGCTGTCACCGAAGTCACGATTTATTTCCTCGATTGGGATCACACTCCGGTGCGTTTGACGAAAGCCGAAGTGGCTGTGCAAACCGCGGCTCGTCTCCGGCCCGATGCCGGTGAAACTCACCTGGCGCTGGGTCGCATGCGTTATTTTGGGTATCTCGATTACAAGGGTGCCCTCGCCGAATTGGAGCTCGCCCGCCGGAGCATACCAAATGATCCGTGGGTCGTCCTGCTGAAAGGCTATATCGAGCGACGGCAGGGTCGGTGGGACGAATCGATCCGTGATCAACAGCGCGGTACCGAACTAGACCCGCGCAATACGCTCGCTCTTCAGCAGCTCGCAACAACTTATGAAGCGATGCGTCGCTACGCTGAAGCGAAAGCGGTTCTAGCCCGTGCGCTCGCGTTCGACCCAAACGACGCTATTACAAGAGCGTACCACGCGTTTGTAGATTTTGAATGGAAGGCCGATACGCGGCCCTTGCAGCAGGTCATCGCTTCGATCCGTGCGACTAATGCAGCGGCAGTGCCCACGATTGCTAACTTCTGGCTTCTTTGTGCACTGGCTGAACGTGACGCGGTTGCCGCGCGCGATGCCCTGATGGCGTCAGGCGCCAATCCGATCAATGGAATCAGTGAGAACATACACTTTAGCCAGCCGTTCATGGAAGGACTGATTGCTCGTTCGATGCACGACGAGGAAAAAGCGCGCGCGGCTTTTACTACTGCACGCACTCAGCAAGAGAAAACGATTCAGGCGCAAGCAGACTACGCGCCTGCGGTGTGTATGCTTGGTTTAATCGATGCCGCGCTTGGACAAAAAGAGGAGGCCTTACGCGAAGGTCAGCGCGCAGTCGACCTTCTCCCGCTCGATAAGGATGCTTTCGGCGGTATGGAAATCGTGAAGTACTTCAGCGTCACCGCTGCGTGGGCAGGTAACAAGGATCTCGCTTGCCGGCAACTGGTAATCGCCACAAGCCAGCCGTCGGCATTGAGCTACGGCCAACTAAAGCTGCTGCCTTTTTGGGACGCGCTTCATAGCGATCCGCGGTTCGAAAAAATCGTCGCCTCCCTCGCGCCGAAAGACGCGAACCCCTAACGAGGGATGAACCAGCGCGATTTCTTATCCGAGTTGAAGCGGCGCAATGTTTACAAAGTTGCTGTTGCGTATGCCGTGGTCGGCTGGCTTCTAATTCAGGTCGCAACCCAGGTCTTTCCGTTCCTCGAAATTCCGAACTGGGCGATTCGGTTTATTATCTTTGTTACGGCCCTTGGTTTTCCGGTGGCGCTGATTATTGCATGGGCATTCGAGCTCACGCCTGAGGGAATCAAGCGGACCGAAGCTGCGGATGCCGCACAACAGCATTCGCGCGGCTTTATTTGGATCGCGGTGGTTGTCATCGCTGCGACCCTCTCGCTCGGCCTGTTTTCCCTCGGCCGATACACAGCTGGAACCTCAATGCCTCAATCTAGCGGTCCGGCTACAACGTCGAACCCACAGAAATCCATCGCCGTGCTGCCGCTGGTCAACACCAGTGGCGATCCCAGTAACGAGTACTTTTCCGATGGTCTCTCCGAGGAATTGATTGCGGTTCTTGCGAAGATCCCTGAGCTCAAAGTGATCGGCCGCAGCTCGTCTTTTTTCTTTAAGGGAAAATCCGGCGATTCTGCTGCAATCGGTCAGAAGCTCGGGGTCGCGAACCTTATCGAAGGCAGCGTGCGCAAGCAGGGCGATCGTGTTCGCATCGTTGCGGAGCTCATCAGTGCAGCCGATAGCCGCTCACTGTGGTCGGAAACCTATGATCGCGAACTGAAAGATGTGTTCGCAGTCCAGGCTGAAATTGCCAAATCGGTCGCGGAGCAGATGAAGGTAAAGTTGTTAGGCGAACGACAGCAGTCCGACGCCGCTCCGTCCAATCAAAACCTCGCCGCCCATAATGCGGTTCTGCAGGCGGATTTTTATTTCCAACAACTGACCCCGGAGAGCGTGCGGCGAGCCATTCAATTCCTCGAGGAAGCGGTGCGGCTGGATCCAAATTATGCGCTTGCCTACGCAAAGCTATCACAGGCTTGGCGCCAATACGCAGCCAGCTTTGCCACAGACGATGCGCCTAAAGCGTACGAGGAGGCCCGCCGAACTGCGGAGAGGGCAGTTAACCTGGCTCCGGACCTGGCTGAGGTGCGGATGGCGGTGGGCTTCCTGGCCTTCACACCCGATCTGGACTTTCGTGCTGCGGAAAAAGAATTCCGGCATGTTCTGGAATACGCGCCCAATCACGCCGCTGCCAAAGCGTATCTCGGCGCCCAGCTCTCGGCGCAAGGTCGACTGGCCGAAGCAGAGCAAACTTGCCGGGAAGCTGTGGCGTTAGACCCTCTCGGCACCAGTTCTTGGTACAACATTGGACGCGTTGTGGTGGGACTGCGCCGCTACAAGGAAGCTGAGGAGTTGTTTCGTAAAGGCCTCGAGATCCAGCCACAAGCTTCACGTTTTCACAGCTACCTCGCTCTCCTGGATCTTGTTCAGAATCGCCCCACACAGGCCATGACCAACGCCCGACTGGAGACGGAAGGTTTCTGGCGCGACTATGCAATCGCTTTGGTGCAGCAAACGCAGGACGACCGAGTTGTGGCCGATGCTGCGCTGAAGGATTTCATCGCGAGGAATTCAAATGGCGGCGCATTTCAGATCGCTGTGCTCTACGCGGCTCGTAAGGAGCCCGACGAGATGTTCAAGTGCCTCGAGACCGCCTATGCCACGCACGACTCCGGTCTCTCGCAGATGGCAGTGACACCGTTCTTCCTCCCTTACGTAAACGATTCACGCTTCGTTGCGCTGTGTCACAAGCTCAACGTGCAGTTGCCTTCAGGCCCGACGAAGTCATGAGCGAGCGTAATTTCTTTGCCGAACTAAAGCGACGCAACGTTTACAAGGTTGCGGTCGCATACGTCGTTGCCGGCTGGGCTCTCTCTCAGGGAATCGCGCAGGTTTTGCCGGTATTCGATGTTCCGAACTGGGCAATTCGCTTGGTTGTCCTGTTCATCATAATTGGTTTGCCGATTGCGCTGGCTTTGGCCTGGATGTTCGAACTGACTCCGCAGGGAATTAAGCGCACGGAAACGGCCGATGCCATGCCGGAGTCGGCGCGACAAAAGAAGCGCACGTGGATTTACGTGGTCGTTGTCGGCGGGCTTTTCTCGATCGGATTATTTTTTCTCGGGCGCTACATAGCGTCTAGGAATGCGACGCCTCACCCCGCCTCCGAACAGCTACGGCGCGGCGAGCAGAGCGAGGCGGCTACAATTCCACAGAAATCGATTGCCGTTCTGCCGTTCGACAATCTTAGTCGCGATCCCGACAACGCTTACTTTACTGAAGGTGTCCAGGATGAGATTCTCACTCGCCTGGCTAAGGTTGCCGACCTGAAAGTGATTTCACGGACATCGATGCAACATTTCAAAACTGCGCCGGAAAATCTGCCCCAAATCGCGAGGCAACTTGGCGTGACCAACATCTTAGAAGGCAGCGTGCAGAAAGCCGCCGATCAAGTGCGGGTGAATGTGCAGCTCATCAATGCTCTGACCGACGCGCAGCTTTGGGCGGAGACGTACGATCGCAAACTGACCGACATCTTCGCGGTCGAGAGCGACATCGCGAAAGCAATTGCTGAGAAGCTGCAAGCGAAGCTCACGGGTTCGGAGGAAAGCTTGATCGCGAAAGCACCGACCGAGAATCCTGAAGCCTACGAACTCTATCTCAAAGGCAGATTTTTTTGGAACAAGCGAACCGGTGCCGACCTGCGCAAATCGATTGAGTATTACAAGCAAGCAATCGCGAAAGATCCCAACTACGCCCTCGCCTATGCAGGCCTGGCGGACTCGTATCTCCTGCTCTTGCCGTATGCTGCTGCTTCTCCGGAAGAGTCGATTCCACCGGCACGTGTCGCCGCAAAAAAAGCCCTCGAGCTTGACGACTCATTGGCGGAAGCGCACGCATCGTCGGGTTTACTCGCCACCTTCGATCTCGACTTCAGCCGATCGATTACCGAATTGGAGCGCGCCATTCAGTTAAATCCGAATTACGCAACGGCACACCACTGGATTGCGCTTTCCTTAATGGCGCTCGGACAATTCGATCGCGCGATCGCCGAAGGAAAACGCGCCATCGAACTCGACCCGCTTTCGTTGATTATCAATGCCGATTTGAGCTGGCTCTATTTTAATCAGCGTCGCTACGACGACGCCGAGGCGCAGGCACGCAAGACTTTGGAAATGGATTCGCGATTTGCACTCGGGCATTACTATCTCGGCGAAGTGCTTCAATTTAAAGGACACCTCACGGACGCGATCGCTGAATATCAAAAGGCATTTGATTTAAACCACGATCCCTACTCGCTCGCGATGCTCGGCCAGGCCTACGCACGCAATCGGCAACCCGACGAGGCGCGCAAGATTCTCGCTCGCCTAACTGATGAAACAAAGTCGCGTTACGTCCCGCCTTATGCTTTGGCCGTGGTTCATCTGGCGTTGGGCGATAAGGAGCGCGCGATTTATCAACTGGAGCTCGCCTATCGCCGAGGCGCTGAATCCTTCTTTATCAAAGTAGATCCCCTGCTGGACGATCTGCGCGGCAATCCGCGCTTTGAAGCGATCGTGCAGAAAGTCTTGTCGAAAAAACAGTGAACTCTGGAAATTTCTTCTCCGAACTAAAGCGGCGCAACGTCTACAAAGTTGCCGTCGCCTACGCGGTTGTCGCCTGGCTGCTGATGCAGGTGGCCAGTCAGATTTTTCCATTTTTCGAAATCCCCAATTGGGTTGTGCGCCTGGTAATTCTCCTCCTCGTCATCGGTTTTCCGATAGCGCTCGTCATCGCATGGGCATTTGAAGTGACATCCGAAGGGATCAAACGCACAGAAGCTGCCGATGCAGCGGGACTACGGTCCCACGGCGGCACTTGGATTTATGTGGTTTTAATCGGTGCGGCGCTCTCGGTCGGCTTATTTTTTGTCGGCCGGTATATTGCTGGGCATGCAACGGCGCGAGCCCCCTCCGAAGAACTATGGCGTAGCAAGCAGAGCGACGTGGCTACAGCGGGTCCGGACAAGTCGATCGCGGTGCTGCCGTTGATCAATGAAAGCGGTGATCCGAAGGACGAATATTTTTCCGATGGTTTGTCGGAAGAATTAATCGCAGCTCTGGCTCAAATTAGCGGGCTAAAGGTGATCGGTCGCAGCTCTTCGTTCCGGTTCAAAGACAGAAAAGAAGAACCGAGAACGATTGGTGAGAAACTGGGCGTGAGCACGCTTCTCGATGGGACCGTGCGCAAGCAAGGTGATCGGGTGCGGATCGTAGCCGAACTGGTGAACGCCGCCGACGGGATTCAGCTCTGGACGCGAACGTTCGATCGCCACCTGAAAGATATCTTCGCCGTGCAGGAGGAAATCGCCAGGGCAGTCGCCGAGTCGCTAAAAGTGACTTTGCTGGGATCTCAGGATCGGCCGGCTCAAAGAGGTGCTCCCAGTAATGTAGAAGCGCACAATGCGTATCTTCAGGGCCATTTCCATTTTCAGCGTCGGAATCTCGAGGACTATCGCAAAGCTGTCGGTTACTTCGATCAGGCGATCCGGCTCGATCCCGATTATGCCTTGGCTTACACTGAGCGTTCCGAAGCCTGGAGTTTTATTGGAGACCTCACCGGTCAACACGAGCCCGCATGGTCAAACGCGCGGAGCGATGCGGAAAAGGCCGTCGCGATCGCACCTGATCTGGCGGAGGCTCACGCGGCCTTGGGGTGGGTTCGGTTTTTTATCGATTGGAAGTTCGCCGAAGGGATAACCGCAATAAAGCGCGCGAAAGAACTCTCGCCCGCAAATCCCACCGCAAACGATCTGCTGGCGCGAGCGATCCTTTATCTGGGGCGCCTCGATGAGGGCGAGCGGCGGGCTCGCCATGCTGTGGAACTCGATCCTCTTTCTGTTATAGCGCAAAGTAATCTGGCGCGAGCCCTGTTCTGTGCCGGAAAACTGGACGAGGCAGATGCAGCGGCACGGAAAGCCGCTGAATTGCAGCCGGCTTCTGCCTCGAGTCGCCGCTGGCAGACGCTGATCGCTGCGCAGCGCGGCGACGGCGAGACCGCGTTGCGAGAAGCGCAACTGGAGCCCGATGAAGGTTATCGCCGCTTCGAGCTCGCGCTCGCTCAGTACGTGCGCGGCGATCGCGCAGCGGCAGACGCGTCGCTGGCCGATCTCATCGCCAACGGTCGGGATAATTTGGCCTACCAAATCGCTGAGGTTTACGCGGTGCGTGGCGAGAACGATAAAGCTTTCGAGTGGCTGCAAATCTCGTTCGACAATCACGATACTGGAACACTGACTCTTCTTACTGATCCGTTGTTGCGCGGCTTGCGTGACGATGCTCGTTACAAGAAGTTTCTCGTCAAACTCGGTTTACCCACAGCCTTATGAATTCAAAGCCTTCTTTCTTCTCCGAGCTAAGACGACGCAACGTTTTTAGGGTTGCACTCACTTATGCAGTCGTGGCCTGGCTGCTGATTGAGATTGCGTCGGTTGTTTTGCCACTGGTCGATGCACCAGAGTCGATCATCACAGCATTCGTGGTGTTGCTGGCGCTTGGGTTCGCGGTGGCTCTCTTCATTTCCTGGGCGTTTGAAATGACACCGGAGGGGCTGAAGCGGACGCACGATCTTTCGCCTGACGAGATCATTCCGTATTGGAGCCGGCGCAAGTTCGCCACATTCATTATTGGCGTCGCAGGCACTGCGTTTTGTCTTTCTGCTTACCACCTGCTCTTCCCCGCGCCAGCGCGGAAC
>Ga0066673_10000502_pt1 | contig 11563 bp, 10 predicted proteins | sample GraSoiAngelo_122_FD_62302 | JGI IMG/M metagenome (GOLD analysis project Ga0066673, IMG submission 62302) | Grasslands soil microbial communities from the Angelo Coastal Reserve, California, USA - 14_0927_02_20cm | ecosystem: Environmental > Terrestrial > Soil > Grasslands | place: USA...
GAAGTTCATCTTCGTTGCGTGGATCGTGCGCAAATATCAACGTCATCAACTCCACCGGCTCCGAGCTGAAAACTGTTCGGCCTTCCGCCTTTGCGCGCCGGATACTCTCTGCAGGAATTTCCACGATGTCCGCTTTACCGAGATCAAGCGCCAGCAATTGCTCACGATCGTTAATTCCGAAGGAGACTTCCACAGAGTCAACGAATGGACGTCCATGCCAGTAGTCGTCATTCGCCGCAAGGAGCAGGCGCTTCCCGGCCAGCCAATCACCGGCAATAAACGGGCCTGTACCCGCAAGCTTCTCAGCATTGCGATGCACAATGGCATTTCTCGGCAACGCCAGTTCGGCGGGAAGCCCTGGCGCCGGCGATGGCGTGTCGATCATCACAATTTCCCCGACGGCCACTACCTTCCATGCCGGATTGCTGCTGCGAAGTGAAGCTACCACTGAGGCGGCGTCCAGCGGAAAGCCATCAGTAAAAGAGACACCGTCGCGAAGAAAAATGCGCCATCGTTGGTTCCCCGGCTCCGCCTGCCAAGAGCTTGCCAGGAGCGGCTGTGGACGCCCGTTCGTATCCAAGCGGACCAAGTTTTCAAAGATCAACCGCGAAATGTTTGCCGCTCCCGGGCCGCTCAATGATCCGGGATCAATGGCCTGTGGCGCTTCTCGCATTGCAATACGCAACCTCCCCCCATAGTGAGGACGTTGCTCCGCCGGTGCTGCTATTGCCATGAGCAGTAGGCTACTGAGCGCAAGTAAGGTTGATTTGAAGCGCATCATAATTTCCGGTATCTGAATTGAGAACCACTGCGGTCACTGCGTCGCCTGCTTGAGTCGTCCACAACGCACTTACATTGCCACTGAGTGCCAGTTTCCCACTGACCGCAAGCGGTTCGCGATCTGGAACCTCGAACGCTTGCAGCGCATCGCCCCCATCTTCCTGTTGCATTGTGGCGGCTACTTGAGCGCCGGGCCGGCAAGCCGTCCGTAGCCCGGCGATGTCGCTGCCCCAATGTACTTTCGCGGCCACCTGATCGTTAATTCCGTCCAGAAGATGCAAGGTGCCATCGACCGCTGCGAATAACCAAAGCGTGTAGTTGTGCCTCGGCACGCCCGCCGCCGAATAAAACGCGGGTGCGGACCTCTGTTTCAGGATGCCGGGTACCAGCGCTCCGGTAAAAAAATCCCGTGTGGGCGAAAAGAATCCCGACAAGCCGGCGTCTTCGGTTTGAATCGGCCACGGATCATCGCTTTGCTGGCAGTTCATGCTCAACGGCGCTGATCCGCTGCTTCGGCAGACGAGTCCAGGAAGAAACACGTCGAACAAGTGGTCCTTGCGCAAGAAAATTCGTCCGCGAAGATCGCGCGGAAGCGAAACCGGAGTTTTAATTGGAAGCGACTGGCCCGCAAGCCATCGGCCGTCTTTGAATTCATGAATCGTAACAGCGGTGGCGTCGAGCACCAGCAAGCGGCGCGGGTTTCCCTCTAAGATCGCGAAATCGAGAATGGGCTCGGCTTGCGAAATCACCGGCGTCGCATGCAGGTTTAATGGCTGTGAATTCTGTGCTGCAACCGAAGAGGCTGGCCGTGGAAGTGAAACCATGACTACGCTTTCCTGGTTCGCTGCCTGCTGAATCTGTGCCACCCACACGTACTGTTGCAGATTCTCCGAAAATGTCAGCTTTATCGTCGCCGCAGCCTGATCGGGTTGCCACACGCGTACACCAGAATCACCGAGCAGGGAAGTCAGCTCCCGGCGAATTTGTTCCACGTCGGCAGAGCTGATTGACGACCGGTTCGTCACCTCGAGCGCGATTACACCCGGCCCGGTGGTTGCGACAATCTTGGTCGCCAGCTGCGACTCGGCCGTTCGCCAATCGGCAGCAAAAACTGGCGATACCATCAAAACTAGAACCGAGGCCCGAAGCACGCGTGAGGAGAAGAGCATTTTATGCTTTCGCGAATTATAAGCTGGAACCCTGACAGTTCCGTTCATCGCTTCCTCCCTCCGCATCTGAGTAGTCAGAGGGCCGCCCGATCGGAATGGAGCGGCCCTGGCTGGAATCGACTCACACTAGCCCTGACCCAATATTTCTCCCTTTTCGACCTGCTCCGACTGGCTACCCTGGTTCGCCATGTTCATGCTCTTGAGCACATCATTGGCGAAGAAGAATTTTCTGTCCGAGGGCACCATCATGATCTGCAGCTTGTCCGAGAGCCTTTCGGCAATGATCTTGTTGATCAGCAGCGGATTCCGCTTTAGCACTACGCCTTCATTCCTCATGCGCTCGGTATCGGCGGCCGCGGTCACACGGATTCGATCTGCCTCGGCTTCGGCAAGCATCTTGCGGCGCTCCATCTCCGCTTTGCTGAATGACCTTGGCCTGTGCCTGTGCCTCGGCATTTTTCACAGTCGCCTGTGCGCTCGCCTCTGCGTTCTGCACGGTCGCTTCTTTGCGCGCCTCCGCCTCGAGCTTGCTCTGTTCAATCTGCTTCAGCGGAGCGTGTACTGCATTGCATCCGCTTCGGCTTTTGCCTGAAGTTCGTGTACTTGCGCTTCTCCTTCTGCAGCCTTTACCTGTTGGGCCTTGGTCGCTTCGGCCTCAAGTTCGGGGATACGCACCTGCTTTTCCTGAATTGCTGTTTGCACTTCCATCTGATCGTTCTGCCGTTCCTATGATGCTCCTTGATGATCCTTCATAAAGCCGACTACCGCGGCTGTGCCGACCTGACCCGCACCGGTTGAGGCGTGAAGAACAGCCTGAATACCTGCCCAAAAATCAGTTCTTCCACAACCAGTGCGACCGCTACAGAAAAAACCAGTCCGGCTACAACAGCCATGAATGTGATTGCCATCTGCATATGAACTCTCCCTTGCACGCGTTTCACGTGCGTTCGATAGAATGGCAATCGAGCTGCCTAAACCAAGTTGTTGAAAAACAAGACTGCGAATGCACCATCGGAATGAACGCCTGTGGTGCGAGGGACACGGTGTGTGTGGGCTAACACACGGCGCAATTTTGTGGACGTTTGGAGGCACGGGCGCTCTCGCCCGTGCGAACGCTGATCAGTAAATTAAGTATTCGGGGATTCCATTGGCATCGCAAGATTCGCTTTGGTACAAAGACGCCGTCATATATCAGGCCCACGTGAGGGCCTTTTATGACAGCAGCGGCGACGGCAACGGAGACTTCCGTGGCCTGGCGCTGAAGCTCGATTATCTGCAGGATCTCGGGATCAACACCATCTGGCTGATGCCATTTTTCCCGTCCCCGCTGCGCGACGACGGATACGACATTTCAGACTACCGGTCGATTCATCCTAATTACGGCACTCTCGATGACTTCAAGGCCTTCCTCGATGCCGCCCACAAGCGCAGCATCCGGGTCATCATCGAGATGGTGCTGAACCATACTTCGGACCAGCATCCGTGGTTTCAGGAATCACGCAGTTCGTGCACGAACCAGCGTCGCGACTGGTACGTCTGGAGCGACACTGATAGCCGTTACAGGGGCACGCGCATCATTTTTCTGGATACTGAGCTTTCCAACTGGGCGTGGGATCCTGTTTCCAAGCAATACTACTGGCATCGATTTTTTAGTCATCAGCCGGATTTGAACTGGGACAATCCCCAGGTCCGCGACGAAATGTGGGATGTAATGAAGTTCTGGCTGGAGATGGGCGTGGACGCCTTCCGCCTCGACGCAGTTCCTTATTTAGTAGAGCGTGAAGGCACGAACTGCGAAAACTTGCCTGAAACCCATGAAATGATTAAAGAACTGCGTGCGCGTTTGGATCGCGAATTCCCCGGACGCATGCTCCTCGCAGAAGCCAATCAGTGGCCAAGCGACCTGCGCGCGTATTTTGGTTCTGGCGACGAGTTCCACATGGCCTTCCATTTTCCGCTAATGCCGCGAATGTTCATGGCGGTGAAGCTTGAAGACCGCAAGCCACTGACCGAAATACTCAAGCAGACGCCTGAAATTCCTGAGAACTGCCAATGGTGCCTGTTCCTGCGCAACCATGACGAGCTGACGCTCGAAATGGTGACCGACATGGAACGCGATTACATGTATGACGAGTATGCGAAGGAAAAGGCCATGCGGCTGAATCTTGGCATCCGCCGCCGCTTGGCCCCATTGCTCGATAATGACCGCCGCCGAATCGAATTGATGAATGGCATACTGATGTCTTTGCCCGGTACGCCCATCATCTATTACGGCGATGAAGTTGGTATGGGCGACAACGTCAATCTCGGCGACCGAAACGGCGTGCGCACCCCCATGCAGTGGGATGGTGGCTGGAATGGCGGGTTCTCGAGTGCTGATCCGGAAATGCTTTACTCGCCGCTGATGCTGAACCCGGTTTACGGTTACCAGGCCATCAACGTCCAGTCACAGAAACGATTCGACCACTCGTTGCTGTCCTGGATGAAGCGCCTGATTCGGGTGAGAAAATCGAATGCTGTCTTTGGCCGTGGTTCGATCGAGTTCTTGTACCCGGCGAACCATCGGGTGCTGGCCTATGTGAGGAAGCTTGGGAATGACACGATTCTGGCCGTCAATAATCTCTCCAGCGCGGCGCAGGCGGTGGAACTCGATCTGAAGGCGTACCGTGGGAACATCCTTATCGAAATGTTTGGACGTAATATCTTCCCTCGAGTGGGCGAGTTGCCTTATCTGCTCACGCTCGGGCCATATCAGTTTTATTGGTTCAGGCTGAGGAGGATTTGATGGCAAAGTTAGAAGTCAGAATGCAAAGTAAGTCTAAAAAGGCAGAAATATGAATTCAAAATCAAGAGAATGGAGTCAGGGCAACTGGCGTGCCATTGTACTTGGCCCCTTCTTCTGCATTCTGACTTCTTACTTCTGAATGGAGAGCAGTTTTGCCTGAAACATCCATCCTTTCCGATGATTTCATCCGTGAGCTGATGAATGTCGGTGAAGTAGATATCGTCGTCGGCGTGCCCACGTACAACGATGCCGCAGCCGTCGGACAAGTGGTGCAGGCCGTCCGGGCTGGCCTGCTGCAATATTTCCCGCGCGCTCGGGCGGTCATTGTCAACGCTGACGGCGGCTCTCGCGACGGCACCCAGGAACTCGTTCGCGCAGCATCCATCAGCGACCTCAACATCAGTGCCGACGTACACGCTTTGCGCACGCTGCACAGTATCAGCACGCAATATGATGGCGGTCCCGCGAACGGGATTGCTCTGCATACCATCCTCGCAGCCGCCGACCTGCTCCAGGCCAAGGCCTGCGCTGTCATCTCGCCCGAATCCACCATGATCGAACCACAGTGGGTGGAGCGGCTACTGAATCCAGTGATCCGCGACAGCATTGATATGGTGTTGCCGGTTTACCGCCGGCACAAGTTCGATGGCTTGCTGATCCGTAACCTGATATATCCACTCACCAGGGCTGTATATGGTTGCCATGTCCGAGAGCCGTACCCCTCCGATTTCGCTTTTTCCGGAGTTCTGGGTAGCAACTTTTTGTCACAGGACATTTGGAAACAGGAGCAGGGCCGCAGCGGGACCGAGCTTTGGTTCGCGATTTCCACTATTACGAATCGCTGCAAGATCACCCAGTCTTTTCTTGGAACCAAAGCGCGCCCGGAAAACGCCCCAACTGATCTGGTCAAAGCAATGAGGGAATCGGCCGGAACGCTATTCGCGTCCATGGAAACCTTCGCGCCCGCTTGGAGTTCCGCGCGCGAGCCCCTCGAAGCGCCCTGCAGAGGATGCCAGCCGGCAGTCAGCTTGGAACCGTTGCGGCTGAATCGCAAGCGCCTTTACCAGATGTTCGCGTTCGGAATGAAGGAACTGGAACCGGTGTTTCTCTCAATACTTACTCCAGAAACTCACGCTGAGCTAAAGCGCCTGGCCGAACTTCCGGAAGACAGGTTCGAATTTGCTCCCGACATCTGGGTGCGCACTGTCTATGAATTCGCTGCCGCTTACCATCGGGCCGTGATCGGCCGTGATCACGTCGTGCAGGCGCTGGTGCCGCTCTTTCGGGGCAGAGCGGTTACATTCCTGACCCAAAATCGCGAAGCTTCGGCGGAAGAAGTAGAAAGCAACATTGAGTCATTGTGCCAGACATTCGAGCACGAGAAGCCGTATCTGTTGCAATCCTGGAACGGCGGGAAGTGAGGTCTTATGTGGCAAAACTTTATTAGAGAACTGGCAAGGACCATGGATGAAATTGTCGGCAGTCTGGGGCGGTTTCTACCTCGATTTCTGGAAATGCTGCTCATTCTGCTGGTGGGCTGGATCATTGCCTATGTACTGAAGGTGATCGTCCGCAGTCTGTTGAAGATCGCGCGTTTCGACCGGCTTTCAGAGCACACAGGGACGACTCAACTCCTGCGCGGAGCAGCTCTGCCGTCGCTCACTGAGCTTGTGAGCCGGTTTGTTTTCTGGGTCGCGTGGTTCGGCTTCATTCTGTTAGGCATCAACGTGCTCGGAGTGATAGGAATTGAGCAGCATGTTGCCAGCTTTTTCGGATTCTTGCCTCGCTTGTTTGCGGCGCTCTTCATTCTGTTTTTTGGCCTGTTGGCCGCAAGCTTCTTCTCGCGCGCCAGTCTGTTAAGCGCTGTCAATGCCGGTTTGCCCTCGCCCCGGCTGATCAGTTGGGCGGTGCGAACCATGATCATTCTGTTCGTGGTTTCCATGGCTTTCGAGGAACTTGGGATCGGCTCGCACACCGTCAGCGTCGCATTTACTCTCACTTTTGGCTCACTGATGCTCGGTCTATCCCTGGCTTTTGGGCTGGGTGGGAAGGATTTGGCCAGGAAGTATCTCGAGAAAAGATTTGGCCGCGAAAAGGGAGAGGCCCCCGACGGGGGAGACGAACTTTCGCCCTTGTGATCCTTCAACTTTGGAATTCGCTCTCGGCGTAAGCAGCGAGAATTGGGAATTGATTTCGATTAGCTGGGACTCAGCTCTTGATCGTCTTCGATCCTTCGTCCCAGTACACCGCGGTCTTGCGGAAGTACGACTCGTTCGCCATGTGACACGCGAGTGCAGCATGATGTCCGAAGGCGGCATCCTCGGTGACTGGTTTCCGCGACTTCACTGCTTGGAAGAATGTCCAAAGATGCGGCTTCAATTCATCGAACTGCGTTCCGCGATAGATCACGCTTTCTGCAATCGGCTCATGGCCTATAGTCGGGTCGTGTTCCTGGTGCCACTGCTTGTGATATGCATCGCGCAGCGGTCGCGGAAAGCTGGACGCATACCAACTGGGCTCCTCATCTTTTCCGGATTGCGGTGTGAATTCGATTTGGCTCCCACTGATATCGAAGACTCCCTTCGAACCCATGAACCGATAGGATTCGTTAACGCTTGTCCCGAGATTCAAGCGCATTACGACTGGAATCTTCCCGTACTCGAAAATCGTGTTGTGAACGTCGGGCATATTCCGGCCATCCGGCCAGCGGAGAATCCCGCCGGCTGACATCGCCCGTTTAGGAGCTTCGTTCAACCCAAGCACGAACATCATCCCGCTGATCAAGTGCACCAGCAGGTCGCCAGAGACTCCCGTGCCATATTCCTTCCAGCATCGCCACCGGGCAAAGATATTGGGATTGAACGGGACCTTGGGCACTGTTCCTTGCCAGGTATTCCAGTCAAGATTTTCCGGAGAGAGATCTGGTGGTGGCGGATAGACCCACGCGCCATTGGGATCGTTGCGGCCGAGTACACCTTCAACCATCATGAGATCGCCTAACGTGCCTGCCTGTACCATTTCGCGCCCTTTCGCCAGAATGTTAGAACTCACTCGCTGCGATCCAATCTGAATGATCCGGCGGGTCTTTTTCTCAGCCTCCACCATAGCCACACCGTCCGCAGGACTGTGCGACATCGGTTTCTCGCAATAGATGTCCTTGCCCGCGCTCACTGCGTCCACGACAACTTGTTTGTGCCAGTGGTCGGGGACAGCCGCGATGACGCAATCGATGTCTTTGTTGTCCAGCAGGTCCTGATAACGGCGGGTGACTGGAAGGGTTGGTGAATTCGTGAACTCACGCGCAAGCGTGTGCCGTCCGTCATATAGATCGCATGCCGCCACGCATTCGACGCCGGGCAACTGAATAGCACTGGGCAGCAGTCCGCTCCCCTGCATGCCGATCCCGATCATGCCGAAGCGCACGCGATCGCTCGGCGCGACGGTCTGCGGTGTCGCCCAAAGAGGTGTCGAGTCGAGGAGAATAGTTTTAGCCGCGACCGTAGCTGCAGCAGTGGTTGCGCTCATTCCCAGAAAATTTCGTCGGGAGATGCGTCGGCTCATCGTGGAGACCTCCTGGAAGTGAAAGCAAGAAGTCTAACGCAGACGGGCGATTTCCGTTGCCCCTAATTTCTTTGCGAGAGCAGCAGGATCAAGCGCACAGGCGAGTGCCGCTTCCTGCGAGATGATGCCTTCGCGGACCAGTCGCTCAATCTCAGTGTCGAGAGTGCGCTTCTGTCTGCGCTGAAGTGAAAGCGCGTCCGGCGCCAGTAATCCCAGTGCTGGGGAGTCGGCGCGAACAGTCTCGAATACCGCCACGCGTTCCCCTTCTTTTTTGCTGGGAATCAATCTTTGATAAACAATCAGGCGAAGAACCCTGGCCAGCCTGTCCCGCATTGAAGTTTGCTCGGCGCCCGAGAAGGAAGCCACCAGTCTTTCAATAGACTTGGGCGCGGTCGGGGCGGTGAATGTTGAGAGAACAAGATGCTCAGCATCTGCGGCATCCAGCGCGAGTTCAATGGTTTCGCGCTCTTTGAGTTCACCGACCGCAATTACGTTGGGCGACTGCCGCAACGCGGCACGCATCGCGTGTGAAAGACTCGGTGTATCACTGTGAAGTTCGCGCTGATGGACAGTTGCCCGTTTGTGATTGTGCAGAAACTCGATCGGGTCTTCGATAGTAATAATGTGGCACGCGCTCGATGCATTGATGTGATCCACGAGCGCGGCCAAAGTTGAAGACTTTCCGCACCCGCGCGGGCCAACCACCAACACCAGTCCGTCGCGAATTCCGGCAACTTCGCGTAATTCGTCCGGTGCTCCCAGGGACTGAATGCTAGGGACAGCGGTTGAAATCGCGCGCATCACAACGGCACAACTGCCACGCTGGATGAAGACATTCACGCGAAAGCGCGCGACTCCAGGCAAGGCATACGAAATATCGCAGTACCCTTGCTCGCGCAACATGGTGATTGCCGACTTATTGTTGCCGATCAGGTGCGAGGCAATGCCGCGTGTATCATCTGCGGTCAGTGCGGGCACTCCCTCAACTTCGACTCCAACGAAATCACCATTGACCTGTACCTGCAGTTTGCGGCCGGGAGAAAATATCAAGTCGCTGACGCGCGGGTTCGCACGCAGCATTGCGGTCAGCAATTCGTCAGTGCCGCCCTCCGCAGCTGCGGGATCGAGGGAAATGTATATCGGAGCAGTGCCGGGTGCGGCCACTTACGCCTCAAGCCGAAGAAATCAGACAGATTCAGCCTCAACTGTAACGAAACTGATGTCCGCTTCCTAGAAAGAACAGCTCGTGCATAGACCTTCGTAACTTGGCCGTGGGATTCGCCGCTGTGTGGGCTTAGGGCGGAAACTTTCCGAAAAAAGAAAGGGCGGCGAGTCGCCGCCCCAGGTTCAAGCAACCTTTGATTCTTACTTCTTCTTCGTGGCCTTCTTTGTGCCGTAGCTGCTCTCGACAGTCTGGTTTAACGCCGCAAGCATTTGTTTGGCTTCTTCGGCGTGCGGCCCGCTGGGCTGAAGGTCCAGATACTTCTGGAACGCCTCCGCAGTTCCCTCAGGAGCGCTCAACTTCCCGCTGCTGTCGGAGGTGGACAACGCGATCAGATTAGAACCTTTCCAGTAATACGCATCAGCCTTGGTTGGGTCAGCCTGAATTGCCTTGTCAAAAGCCTCGGCTGCCGCTTTCTTTCCATTGGCGTCCGTCGCCGTATTAGTGAGGATGGCGCCGAGATTAAAGTAGTAGCTGCCGGCATTCGCAGGATTGATCTGCGCGGCCTGCTTGTAATCGTTCATGGCTTCATCCACTTTATTAAGACGAGCAGCCGCTGCACCCAGGTTGTCGTAGTACGCGGCTAGTTTCTGGGCGTCCTGCGCCTGGTTGGCTGGCGTCTTCGTCGCGGTGCCCTGCGGCGGGTTCTTCCTTAGCTCGACCGCTTTTTGTAGATCGTTATAAGCTTCGGTGTTCCGCTTGGTCCGCTCCGCCGCATCGGTTTGCGTTTTTGCCGAGTCGAGATACGCGGATCCAAGCCGGTACCAGATCACATCTTCATTCGGCACCGCTTGCGCGATCTCAGTGAGAGAAGCGATCGCTTGGTCGTATTGAGGCGGCTGCGCCTTCAGCATTTCATTGACTTGCGTGAGCTTTCCATTCACGTCTTTGATCTTTTCGTTGTATTGCTCCGCTTTAGCCTGCTGTTCCTGTTGCTGCTTGATCTGTTCCGCAGAAACACCTTGTTGCTTCGCGGCTTGTTGAATACTTTGTTCCTGGGCAGCTTTCAGGTCGATGTCGTATGCAGGGTTGTCTCCGAGATCGATGGCGACATTCTTTTGCGTGTCGAGCACCTTGCCGTCCTTGCTAAGCGTGACTGTGTACTTGCCCGGTTCCAAGCCCAGGGAGAAGAACGATCCCTTCTTGTCCGTCTTTAATTTGTAGGTGCGGCCATTATCTTGGTTCTGCCACACGATCTGGGCATCAGTAATTGGCGTGCCTTGCGCGTCTTTGCACACGCCGTGAACGGTGCCGAACGTGCTTTGGGCTAGCCCCGAAGCCGCGCCGATTGAGACCAGACCTGCAGCCAATATCGCACTAAGAATTGCCTTCTTCATGAAGACCTCCGTTGGGCCGCGAGTTGAAAAGTATGGCGGCCGAAATTTAGACAACCTGCGCCACTTGAGCATATGGAAGGGGATCAGAAGCTCCCGCATCCTGAAACGCTCGCAGCCGCAGCACGCAACTGTCACAAACTCCGCAGGCGCGGTCTTCGCGGCTGTAACACGACCACGTCAAATCGAGCGGGGCACCAAGTTCAAGCCCCAGACGGATGATTTCGGCTTTGCGCATGGCGATCAGTGGGGTCACGACTTCGATGCCGCCAGCTTTGGTTCCGTCGTCAATCACCCGATTAAACGCCTGGTAGTAAGCCGGGCGGCAATCAGGGTAGCCGGAGCTGTCCTGCTCGACCGCACCAATATATATCTTAGACGCGCCCAGCACTTCCGCCCAACTGACCGCCGCCGATAAAAAATGGGCGTTGCGGAATGGAACGTATGTTGCCGGAATATCTTGTCCGATAGCGTGCGATTCGGGAACGGCAATGCCTTTGTCCGTGAGAGCAGATCCGCCGATCTGGGTCAGCGCATCATTGCGCACCACGAGCCGGTTTCGAATGCCCAGCCGGTCGCAAATCGCGAAAAACGACTCGCGTTCACGCGCTTCGGTGCGCTGGCCATAACTCACGTGCAGCGCTGCTGCCTCACTATCGCGCGCAGCCAGGGCCGCGCACACACAGGAATCCATGCCTCCGCTGAGGAGGAC